>ERZ1034687.194-NODE-194-length-40220-cov-11.594597_pt1 | contig 40220 bp, 49 predicted proteins | sample MGYA00520704_ERZ1034687 | MGnify/ENA primary metagenome ERZ1034687 (study PRJEB33766, sample SAMN09781762) | gut metagenome | biome: gut microbiome | host: Homo sapiens | place: Madagascar | study: EMG produced TPA metagenomics assembly of the PRJNA485056 data... | reverse complement strand
CCATAAAATTAAGCACTTTCTTTTTTAGTAGTAAGCAATAATATATTTGAACCAATGCAGGTATAATTTTGTTTGAAGTATTTTTCAGCTCCTTTTGCAAGTTCTTCGGGAAATTCTTTCTTGATGTCTTCCGGGTTTCTAATCCAACCCAAAAGGCGGGACGCTTCGACATTGAACGCCTTCATAAATTCTTTATTAAATTTTATGTGCATATTGCCGTTTTTATAACAGCGGTAGTCCATGAATATTTTCCCATCTTTCAAATAGACTGAATATTTTTCCCCGTATTTATATTCTTGTGGTATAGAGTCTGTATCAACATGGAAGCCTAAATTGTTCGCAATAGTACAAACGTCTTTTATTCCCCAAATATAATTACTATATCGGTCCATATAATAATTTTTTGTATGCAATATTTTACAAATTATTCGATAACTTAAAGTGTAATTAGAAACTTCTTCTTTGTTTTCAAAATTTTCAGGATACCATTTGTTGCGAAGAAAAACTTTTTGATTTGATTTATAGTTTTGAATATTGTCGGGCTCTGTAAAATATTTGAACATTGAAATCAGCTGTTCATCATAATATTTGTTAGCGTTTTTGAAGATCCATAATAAAAGCGGATAAATATTTTCAATCGTGAAATCTACTGTCAGAAGACTTGAAAATCTGTCTGTCATTGATTTTCTTGTTTTGAAAGTTAGTCTGCTTGTTATTTCTTCAAGTTCATCAAAAACAAGTTGCCAATATAAGGCTTTTAAAGATTTGATTTTTTGTTTCAGAGCTTCTTTGACTGTTTTCTTTTCAATGCCGATTGTTTTTAAAACATCAACGTCTAAAGAAGAAATTGCTTTAAAATGCTTATATAGGTTTAATTGTTCATGCTCATATAATTCAACGAGAATTTTCGCTTTGCTTCCTTCTGCGTTGACAAGTTGATTTTTTATATTTTCTTCTTTTTCGTTTTCAAGCTCTCTTTCGCTTTTGTTACATTGCGAACTATCACGCATTTTGAATTCATTATCGAACCATTTGTCAAAAGCCATTGCATTGATGTCTTCAAGCTCGTCATTTCTTCCATAATGTTGAAAATAGCGTCTTTTATCAATTTTCACAATATCAATTTTTGCTCTTGCTGAGCGTTCTGCATTCAAAAAGTCGAAACTTCCCAAAACTTCAACTCTTGCGTTGAGTGCTTCTATACATTTGTTAATTTCTTCGTTTTGTTTCCACCTTTGTGGAATAATCAAATAAATATATTTGCAGTTTCCGTCCCATATAATTTTTTTTGCCCATTCCGCATATTCGCTATACGGGGGGTTACAAAATATAACATCTACTTTTTTATCAATCAATAATGTTGAATGAAAGTCTGTTCCAAGAACGATTGTTTCTGCGTCTAATTTTTCAAGCAATATTTTTGATTTCTCTATTACAAAATATTCATATCCGGGAATATACTTTTTGAAATTGCAAGTTCCGCAGCCAATGTCTAAAACAGAATTACATTCTCTTATATATTGCAAGTTTTCTTTTATTACTTCAAGCATTTCTTTTGAAGTCGGATAAAATTCAAAATCTTGTTCATTTTCTTTTAATTCTTCAATAAGTGCATTTATTGACATTTTTGCTTCCTTTCATTTATTAAAAAGGGAGATTTCTCTCCCCTATGCTGCTTGTTTTTGTTCCCAATATCCGCCGAAAAGGTCATATCCTCTGAAAAGTTTTCTTGCTAATAAATAGCGGCTCATTGAATAATCGTTATAGATTTTTTTTATTTGTTCATCTGTGCTGAATTGTTTATGCGTGTCTTTTGAATCAAGCCAATTCAAAATATTTTCAATCATTTCTTCTGAAGGTTTATTTTCTACGAAAACATATTTTGCTTGTGCAACAAGATTTGAATTCAAGTTTGATATTTCGTAGCTGTCAGTCATGCCGTCAAAATGTCCGTATTGATATTTTTTGCAAATTGATTGAACTTGTTCTTCGATTTCAGGGCTTAAATCTGTAACATAAACGTCAACGCTGTTTCCCATTGAAAAAGTTTGAGATTTTACGCTTGCTTTTACGTTAATTACTTTTAATTCTTTTCTGATTTCTTTTGCTGCTTGTGCTGCTTCTGTTAAAACTCTTGTCATTTTGATTGTCCTTTCGTTTGCTGTTCCTTATATTATTATTTTAATTCATTTCTTGATTTTGTTCAACATAATCAAGATAATATTTTACATTTTGTTACATTTGATTTTGTTTAACATTTTCAAGCGTGCAAACAACAAAAAAGCCCGCCTTTTGAGCGAGCTTTTTGCACATGCAAGGAGTAAGCATGATTTATAGAGAATGAACGAATTCTTTCAGTGCATTAAGCCTGTTAAGCCAACCGTTCAGAAATTTTTTTTGATTTCCATATTGAGCAAATTCTCTGTATTTTGCTTCACGGGCTGAAATAAACTTATCCGGAAATTTATATTCAGCAGCTTTCAGAAATTGTGAAACACGTCCGACGCCCATATTGACGGCGGTGTCAAAAGCAAGAACTGCTAATTGTTTTGTCATCGTGTTACATTTTGCAGCAATCCAATATCTTGAATAATAAATTGCTTCAACTTCTGATTGAGTAATATTCTTGACGGACTTTTGCGGAAGTCCTTTTTGTTTTAAATATGCGTTGTATGTGTTCTGAGTTATTCCTTTGTTTGTTGCTCCGCCTTTATCGTCAGGATCGTCAACAAAACCGCCTTCCCACTTTAGAACAAAAGCAAGAGCTTTTTTGAATAATTCTTTTTCAGACATTTCTTTCTCCTTTGCAATTTTGCATTGCGTAATAAATAAACGCCCACATGTGAATTAAGCGTCCGTCGTGCCATACTTCAATAATTTCTTCCATAGCTTCTCCCTTTATACGTTGATTTTGTTTTCAATGTCTTCGATTCTATGATTAGCGACTTTTATTTGTTCGTCGTGAACTTCTTCTCTTTTTTCAAGAAGAAAAGTTCTTTCAATAATTGAGTTATGTTTGTCCTGTTTTTCTTCCAAACGTCCGATGTGTTCTTCAAAGTGCTTTGCGTTTTCGCTGATTTTTTCGGACAAATTTTCCTTCAGGTCCTTCAATTTTTCTTTGAAGTCTTCCTGTATTTTTTTCAATGCCGAATTGAAAGTCTTCTTGATTTCGTCGAGTGTTTTTGTGTGTGTTTCTGCCTGTGCTTTCAATCTGCCTGCGAAATAAGCAATCGCAGCAACGTTCGCTCCTATTGACAGAAAAAGAGCAGCTTCTTGAATGTTCATTTCTTTTCCCTTCCTCTGTTTTGTTTGTCGATGTAGTCTTGAAAATGTGCGGGCGTTATACACCACGCAGGCAAGCTGTACGCCTTGCAAATATCGGGGAAACATAGAGCAATGTATTCTGAGCAAATAAGTCCTTCACGGTCCTTCTGCGTTCCGTTGTTGTGAAATAAAGCTGCTTTTAGCAAACTGTGAATATCGCCTTTCCCGTATGATTGCCCGATATATTTTTCAAGGCTTTTGAAGTTAATCTTCAGAGGAATAGCAACAAACTGTTCTTGAGTTTTTTCTTCAAGAATTTTCCATTTTTCAAGCGTGTAGCGTCGAACTCCCGCAGGAACTCCGAGTTTCTTGAACCCTTTTGCGTGCGACTCATAAACCCACCATTCATCGAGCTTATAAACAAACGCCAAAACGTGTGTCGGAATTCTTTCTGAATTCGGAGCATAGCATTTTGAATATTTGCGAATTTCTTTTGAAATTAAGCCTTCGCCGTATTGCAAGCCCAAATATATTCTTTTTTTGTCGAGTTTTTCAAAATCAATCATAATTATTCCCCTGTATGTCTTGTTTTGTATTCTTTTGATTTTTTCTTCAGTTGTGCCTGAAGTTTTTTGTTAGCTTTTCCGAGAGCTTTGACAGAAGCCTTTGCAATTTTTTCTTTGATTGCTTCAGGAATTGTCGGAACTCCGTATGTTGCAGCGTATGCGTTTGCAGCTGTTATTGCAGCAATGATTGCTTTTTCTTCAAGTGCGTCAACGCTTTTGCATTCGTCAATCTTTGTAAGAATTTCGTCCGCAATAAAGTCTTCAATTTTTTCTCTTTTATCGTCAATATGTATAAAAATTTGTTTTGTTTTGTTGAACATTTTTGCTCTTTCTCCTTTTTTTCTGCATTGAAAAAGAGCCGCCGAAATGACGACTCTCTTTCTTTTGCCCTGCCCGAACTATTGCAGCAAGAATTGCAGCTGCTTTTGCTGTAATATACCCAACCAACCCAACCACAAAAGAAAAACGCCTTTGAAGGCGTTCCAACGCTTCCTTGACTCTATTTATACATTTGAGTCATGAAAATTTATTCTTCGAGTTCAGCAGCTTTCTTTTCATTGAAATATTGTTGCTGCTTTGTTGCAAGAAACATTGTCAATGCTGTTAATTCTTTTAAAGACATATTGACTGCACGTTCTGCCTGTTTTGTGCTGTCATATATTGTCATCGGGAATATATCAGGAAATTTTGAACCTTTTTCAATAAGTCCGACGTAAATTTCTTCAGCCCATTTCGGTTTATAAGTGAAGCCTGTTCCTTTATATTCAACAGGCGTGTCAAGTTTGAAATCATATTCAATTTGTGCTGCTGAAACGTCCTTGTTTTGAACTTGAGAAACGAGTTTGAATTTTTCGAATTCTTCTTTTGTGCAATATGCTTCAAGATACGAATATTTTATTTGTTCGTTTCCGTCGTTATCTGAAACAGTTTCAGTTGAACAGTTGATTCTGATGTAAACTCCATTTGCGGAGCTTGTTTCGTCGAGTCTGATTGGTTTTTCAAGGCTTTCTGCTTTTCTGAATGTAAACATTTGATTTTCTCCTTTTGATTTATTTTTAATTGTCGAGTACGAATTCGCTGTTTGCAATTTTTAATATTGACGTATGGTTTTATATATTTTTGAAAAACCCCGTATGTGTCCGTGTGCAAAAAATAGCCCATGTAGCTCAAAAGTTGACAGCTATCGAACCATGTGAGCTTTTTCTTTTTCGACATTTTCCTTGCTTTTCGTGTTGCTTTCAGCATTATTGAACGACGCAAAGTTGTTTTGTCCCTATAAAATTTGAACCCCATGAAGTCAATCGGACGTCCTTTTCTTTTGCCGTCCTTTTTGTCAATGTAGTCAAATCTAAAAACTTGATGATTTTCTTTTATAGTAAGCCCGATTTCAGCAAGTTTAATTCTTATTGCTTCAAGCATTTTGTGCAATTCTTTTTTATTACGTCCAAAAATAACATAATCATCGACATAATGAAAAAGCCCTGCCGCTTTCAAATCTTGTTTAATATAATGGTCCAAATCTTGCAAATAAAAATTTGCGAACCATTGCGAAGTATAATAACCGATAGGAACTCCGAGCGATTCTTCGTGTCCGTCAGGAAAAACTGCAATATTTGAGTCAATTATTTGTTCGAGCACGAACATCATTTTTTCATCGTGAATAATTCTTCGCAGCTTTTGTTTTAAAATTTCTGTATCAATAGAGGGGTAAAATTTTTTAATATCAAACTTTAAAACATATTTGATGTCTGCTTTGCGTTTTCTGATGAATTTTTCAATATATTTCTTCCCATAGTGCGGACCTCGTCCCGGAATAGAACCGCAAGAAAATTCATACATTCCACGCATAAAAATCGGCTGCATTACTTGAACAACGGCATGATGAAGCATTTGCTCGAACATAAGGTCAGGCTTTAAAATAAGCCTAACCTTTTTCGATGAGCCGTCTTGAATTAGCGTTGCACGGTGTTTCCTTCTTGCCAAAGGTTCTCCGTTGATGAGCTTTTCTCTAAACTGTTTTTGAATTTCTTCTTTATTTTGAAGAATTTGTCTTGCAGTTCTTCTAGCCTTTTTACCCAGTTTTTGTTTCGCAGGAGTTTCAACCGCCTGTTCAATGTTTGACTTTTCAATCAACTTTTCAAATTGGTGATTGAAAGATTTTGGCAATAGTTTTCCACCTTTCTTATTGTCTTGCGGAGTTTCGACCGCAGGAATTTGAAAAAATTTTTCTTTCCTACTTAAGCTACTATCCCGCACCTTTGACGACTCTATTTTTGCCGAGCGGCATGGAGCACAAAAAGCGTTTGCAATTTTACTTAATAAGAAGTGGACGCCCCGATGTTCCAGTTCGAATTCGAAGGAGCATTGTTCAGGTTCGAAGCAAAAGCACCAACAATCAAGCCATTGTTGCAAGAACCACCGACAAGGGCTGCTTCTTGCACCCCAATTCTTTTATTCTATTGTCATAATGGAGAAATAAGAAAATGACGCCCCGATGTTCCACGTGGTATGTGAAGCAACATCGTTCAAGTTCGAGCAGAAACAGCCACAAAGAGAACCGTCGTAGCAAGAACCACCGACAAGGGCTGCCTTTTATGTCCCGTTATTATTATACAATAAAAAAAATTTTCGAGCCTTCGGCTTCTATATGGGGGAGAATTCCCCCAAACCCCCTTATTGCAAAGGTGGTTTACAAGAAAGGGACGCCCCGAAGCTCCAGTACGAAGCCGAAGGAGCAGCGTACAGGTTCGAAGCAAAAGCACCAACAAGCAAGCCATCGGAGCAAGAACCACCGACAAGGGCATAATCAATTTGTCCGTTATTATACCAACCACCGTCACATTCAAACGTCGTGCTTGAACCGCTGAAGACGTGAGGGAATATGCCGTATTGATTAGCAGTACATTTTGAAATATAGCCGCCTGAAGTCCCTGAAGGAGCAAGCCCGATTGCAATATATCCTGCACCTGTTTCATTGTAGCCCGTAGTTGTTGAGCCGTCTTGCGTGCCATAAGTGAGTTTTATTTTTTGCGTGCCGTTGTCGTTTATCCAACCCGCAATTCTGTCCCACCTGTCGCCATACCAATTTTGCATATAGAATATGTTGACAACGTCGTTTCCTGTTGTGCCGTGAAATTGTCCTTTTTCGTTTCCTGCACCTGTTGTCTGTAAATGCGACGCTTGCGAACCGCCTGAATAGTGCCCGTTCCCGAATGCTTTTTGTGAGTCTGTTGTTCTTGAAATTAAAATCAACAAAATACGAATGAGCATTTCTTCAGCAAGGGCTCTTGTGTAGTAATAATCGCCGTTAGCAATAGCAGCATTTTTTTCAGCTGTTGCTGTTGTGCCGCTTTGCGGTCTTTGTCCTGAGAGTGAACGAAGTTTGTTTGAAATGATTGAACCTTTAAAAATCGGAAGGAAAATTTCAGGGACAATGTCGCCGTCTTTGTTTGTGTGAGCGTATGCATGATAACTTGAATTTACTTTTTTGTTTGAAACATAAACAGTGATTTTTGCTGTTTCGTCAACAATTTTCAACCAACAAAGCGGGATTCCGCTCATTGCATTTCCGTCAAAGTTTGTATTTGCAACGTCAGACGCTTCTCCGTCTGCTCTGAAAGCAAGGTTCGTCGGGTGTAATTCATAAGCAACGGTTGCGTTACTGTATAACATAACAGGTCGGTTCTTTTTGATGAAGAATGCGTTTTTCCAATCTCCATAGTCAAAAGCACCCTTTGAATGATTCATTCGTGCTTCTTTATAGTGAGCATTTTCTTCAATATAGTGGACTCTTGTTTCAGGGTTCGGATCTAACTTGTCAATCCAAAAGCCATATATAACAGCCCCGAAATTGTTTCTTTCGTCCATATTATGAACGCCATTTGCTGAATACGGAAAAGCTCTGTAATAATATTCGGCGTCTTTGTCTTCAACTGTGTCGTTGTAAGCATTTGAAGAATAAGCGTTTCTCGAAGTATTATCAACAATAAGAGTTCCGTCTGTCGGGCTTGTCGGGTAGCTTCCTATTTTACGAACAATTTTTGTTCCCTTCCAAGAACACAAATACAAGCCGTTAATAACTGTATCTTCAGGATCGCTCCAAGTTAATTGAACCGATGTCCCCGATTTTGTAATTTCTAAATTTTTACAATTTGAAGGCGGTAAGCCTGCACCTGAAGAACCAACTGTTCCACCGCTTGAAGCTGTTCCGCCTGAAAGAATTGCGTCCATGTGTTTTTCTCCTTTTTCTTTTATTGCCTGTGTGAAGGCTTATCTGATAATTTTTAATTGCAACGTCAAAGTTGTTGATGTGCTTTCGTTTGCATAAAACGTTATTGCTCCGTTGCTCGTAACTGCACGATATATTTTTGCATAGTCAGTAAGTTGAGTTTGAGCTGCTGTATAAACCCCGGACTGAATAAGCCCAACAATAGGAACATCTGAAGCAAGAAGTCCTTCAACTTCAACTGTTTGCGAATATGGAGCGTTTGTTCCGTTCCAAGTTGTGCCGAGCGTTATTGTTTTTGTTTCAATGAACGCTCTGTCTGCGTTGTAGAAAACCCCTTCTTTGAATTCTCCAAGAACAATCCATTCTGAGTCGTCTGTGTTTCTTTGTTTTTTGACAGGGAAAGCTCCTGAAGTATCAATCCAAATCATTGAAGGATATGTTTTCTCAGGTTCAGAACTGCCCATGAAGTTTGTTGCAATAGATTCAAACGCATTGTTCAGCTGTTGCAAAACTTCGCTTCCTGTTCCGTCTTCGATTACGATTAGTTTTTGCATTTTTTTCTCCTTATTTTGGCAAAACAAAGAGGACGCTCAGAAAGCGTCCGCATTGTTTTTGTGTGTTTTTAATATCCTTGAGCAACAAAATTGATTGTCTTTTCGACAGCGTGCCCGTCATTATGAATTATGATGTCAAAAGACTTTTCATCGTTTACAATAACGGTTTCGTCATCGTGTCTGTTTTTGTTCAATATAGTAACTTGAACATTCGGGACAATATGGAAATTCTTGCTGAATTCAATTTTTTTCCCTTCAACAGGAATGACAATTTCTGTTCCTGTTTCCACGATGTCCGGGACATCGACATAAATTGTGAATTCTTCCATTTTTGCAACAACTCTGTCGGAGTTAGAAGCAAGAACGGCTCTGAACTTGAATTTTTTGCCGAAATATTGTCCCGTGATGAAGTCTTGCCATTCTCCGAATTCGTCATCATCGCCCGCAATAGCAATTTGAATTCTTGAATTCAGAATTTCTCCGCCATAATTTCCGAGCAGACTCGAAATTTCGGAAAACTTCGGAATTTTTGAGAATAGCTCGAACGGGTTTTCTCCGACGAACTTATAATCAACTGAAACATAACAGCTTGCAGCTGCACCGATGTCAACAATGTTGTCTGCTTCGTATGTCCCTTCTGTTGAAACTCCGCCCAAATATAGCAAGTTTTCTATTTCAGAAAACTTCGGAATTTTTGAGAATAAACCACTGCCCGCAAGAGCAAGCATTTTGTAATCGTTTATTATAACGCCCGGAGAACGTTTTCCCTTCCAACCTTCAGCACGCTCGTTATGAATTGCAATGACGTTTTGAACAAGTCTTGCTCCGTCAATTTCAATGATTGCTGCTTTTTCCGAATAAACTCCATAATCGGGAACATACGCTTTGACAAAATATGTTCCGTTTCCCTTTGCTGAGAATTGGTTTGCAGCAATTCTTCCTAAACATTGTCCCTTGTGCCAAGAGTCGCCTTTTCTGATTTCATAGACGATATTTCTCGTATCATCAACAGGCTGCCAAGTCAGAATTGAAAAGCCGTTTGAATAATAACTTGTAAGCCCTTGAACATTTTCAGGAGCTTGCTGAAGTGCAGTCCCTTTGATTTTATAATAAAAAGGCTGAACGTCCGCAAGTGTTTGAAGTCCCGCTCCAAACACATTGAAAGTAAGTGCTTTGACTGCAATTTCTTTTCCGATGTCATCTTTTGTAAACGGAATTTTCAGAAAGTTTCCTTCATCAACTCTGCAAAATTGCTTGCCTGCGTCGTGAGCTGAAACTCCTGAAGAATATGCTCCACGTTTCAAGTATGAAAGTTCGTATTCGTAGTCATCGACAAGTAAAGCGTCTTTATATGCAACAAATTCTCCGTCAACATAGCAAAGCGTGTTCAGTTTTCTTGCGTCTTCGGCTGTTCCGCTTAACAGCTCCGATTTACTCATTGATAAATCGACATGAAGAACGTCCGCTTCGTCAATATCTCCGTCAAAAACTGCAAGAGGTTTGCTCAAAATACCTTGACGCACTTGAGTTGTGATTGTTCCTGCTTGACGATATGTTGTGCCGTCGTCTGAGATCCAAATTTCAGCTCCGCCGAAAAGATTGTCATTGCTTGAACCACCAACCCACACTTCAAGTGTTTCTTGAGTTAATTGAAACGGCGGCTCAAAAACAACAACAGGGTTGACGTTTCCAACAGGTTGAGCAAAGTCGATTTTCTCTGTTGAGCTGCGTTGATGTTGAATTCTTGCAGGCGTTGCTGTTCCGATGACAAGTTCTTCTGCTGTGATTTCAAGTTCGCCTTCGTTTTCTTCAATAGAAAGAATTCGAACGGGCTCTCTGTAAAGTCCGAGCCTTGAATGTGTCAGCGTTACAATATCAAGCGGATCAAGCAAAATATATTTCATCGGCAATTTGAAAGAATATTGATTGCGGACAGCAAGATTTCTTTCAAGTGCAAGTTGTGCTGTTCTTTGTGCAATTTCGGCTGTACATATCTGATGTGCTTCCATTGTGTCAGCAGGTCTTGCTCCGTGAAGTTCTATGTCTGCAAGGTCCTGAGCTTCTGCAACTTCGATGTTGTAATCATTCGCCCTGTTTAAAAATTCAATCTTAACTTGATTGAAAACTTCGCTTTGTTGTTTTCTTGAACAAACAATCGGTTCGTCATCATCGCCAAGAAAGTCGTCTGCGTTCAAATCATAAATCGGAGTTAAGTCAGGCGTCCACGTTTTCCCGTTATCAGAAACAGTTTCGTCCCCTAAAGGAAGCAAGTGCAATTTTCCTTGAGTCCAAACAAAAGCAGCGTTTGAGATTTCTGCAATGTCGCTCAATTCTTCTTGAGCTTCACTTTGTGAGTCGTAAACAGGGGACAAGAAAACATTGTTTGCAATGCAGAAATCTGAAAAATTTGACAAGTCTGCAATGTATTCTTCAGGGAAGCCTGCCCCGTAAATCTTATTAGTTAATATATCAAAGACGATGTCTTTCGGGTTTGCGTCAAGACGAACTTTTGAATTGTATGTCAAGTAAACATGAGCTGAAACAGCTCCCAAGCCGCCAAGATAAAACGTGTAATTGTTGCCATTTTTTGAGTAGTTTCTGAAGTTTTCAAGAGTTCTTTCTTCGCCATTTGATGTGTAATAAACAACTTCAACTTCTTTGTCTGAAACATAATAGCCCGCATATTCAAGAGCAGCTGAACAATTTCCGAGAGTTCCTGAGTCTGTCGAAAACGAGAAGCCTTCTGTTATAACAGGAGTCAAATCGTCTTTGTTTGCAGTAAATTTTCCGTTTACTTCGAAATGAAATTGCGGAATTCCGCCAGAGTTTGTCAAATCAATATATCCTGCAACATAAGCAAGATTTCTATATTTCAAAGCTCGTTCAGGGTGTCTTGATAACATTTCGCCCCATGCTTCTTGTGAGTTCGTTCCCCTGAACAAATTGAAATTGTAATCGCTCAAGCTGTGTATTCCGTCATCAACAATAATTTTTTTGACGCCTTGAATTTCGCCGCAGCATAAACCAATCACAACTCTTGACTTATATGTATAAGATGTCGAGGACTGCTTTTGACTTCCGCCTTTGCCGACTCTTTGTGTTTCTGTATGCGAAATTGTTGTGAAGTCAACGTTGTCAATGACGTTTCCTGTGATTCTATTCGTGCCATATACAACAGTTTTTGCTGCTCCGAATGTTGACTGTTCAAATTTAACAGCGTTCAAACGGGGTTCATTTTGTGCAACTGCCGAATTATTATTTTTTGTTACAAAACCCATGTGTTATTTCTCCCAAAAGCTGAAAGTTGCGACTTCTCTCTTTTTGTTGACTTCTTGATTGTAGTCCTGAAATGTTACACCCCTTGTAATGCAAGAGTCAATCATTGTTCCTTTTTCATCAATCACAATTCCCGCATGGTCAATCAATTTTGCGTATCTATACAAAATAATATCTCCCGGACGTTTTGTCTGAACTTCTTTTCCATATTTTTGAATGCCCTGCAAATATGTTTCTTTGCAAGTATTGAAAGAAAAGTCAGGACGATAGAATTCAGGCAAAAAAAGTTTAATCAATCGAGCTTCTGCAAACGTCATTATTAAAATAGTATGACAATCACAAGCCTTATAAGGAAGCATTCCGTTGACGTGGTATCGTGCCCCGATCCATTTCTTCGCAATTCGAACAATTTCAGCTCTCAATTCTTCTTCGTGCTGTTTTATATACCTTTTTGAAAAAGGTTTTAATTTGCTTATTCTCTCAAGTTCTGTGTTCATTTTTACTCCTGTTATATGCTTGAGTCAGCTTTTGGAATGAATGGCGTTCCGCTAAAATTGCTCAAGTTTCCGAATTTTTTCTTGCAAGTTGTCATTGTATGGTCGCACCCCGCAGAAACAAGAAACGTGTCGCCAACTGTCGGCGTATATTGAAGCGGGGTTGATAATACAAGCAAGCCGTTTTCGTGAATTTTGATTGATTTTTTTATATTGAGATTTTTCCCGATAATGAATTGAATTATTCCGTTTTGATAATACCCCGCAGGGGAACTCAATTTGCAATATATTTTCTTTTTCGTGCTGCCTTCAGCGACGCTTGCATATTGTGAAAAATGCTCCTTGTTTACTTTGCAGCCTTCGCCATATAAAGAATAATGACAAGACGCTTGATATGTGTCAGCGGGGAAGCTCTGATTCAATAATTCTGTAAACGATTTAATATTTAATTTTGCATAACTTCCCGAAACTTCTTCAACGTCAACAGTTCCGACAAATAATTTTTCGAGAAATAGCGGTTCATTTTCCCACCCGTCTTTATAAAAAGCCATATCAAGACAAATTTCAGCTCCGTCAAAAGTTCCGTTTCTGAATGCTTCAACAAGAGAAACTGAACCGACTTTGTCGCTCTCTGCAGGGTACATTTCAACTGTTACATCATCGACAGAAAGCCCTGTTTGCCAAGACATTTCAGAACGAGAAATTCCCGCATTTTTGCAAGAATAAACAGCTCCGTTTCTGATAATATCAAAATCAGCGGAAGTGTATCTCAAAACAGTTCCGTTTGTTAATTTTATTGTGTAAAGGTCCGCCGTTTTTAGAACTCCGCTTTCTTCTGAAGCAAGAAATTCAACGAGCAAAGGACTTGCTTTTTTCATTTTGCCGCCTTTCTTATTTTTTTACTGTTATGAGATTGACTTCGATTGATTCCCAAAGCCCTTCATAAGTTCGAGTCAATTCGATTTCGTCATCATCAAAACGACATCTGAAATAATATGTTCCGCTCCAAGAAATAATTGAACCCGGAGCAGGAGCTTCTTCAAAAGTAACAAGCCCCTTTGAATTGCAGCTGAATTCTGTTACTTCTTCTCCGTTGACAAAAATTGTCGGTAGTTCGATTATGCCCCTTATAGGTTCAACCCAATTCGGAAGTTGTCGAAGAAGCTGAAATTCTTTTGTTGTTCCGTCCCCGACGCCGATTGTTTGTTTTTCGCAATGATTTTCAACATCATCTTTGAACAAAAAGTCTTCAGCTGTTCCTGCGACAGAATTAAAAAAGCCTTGCAGTTTTTCAATGTCGCCTTTTTCGAGTGTAACTCCTTGAACATTGTTGTCCGTAAGGAAATTGAAAACAAGTTTTATTTTGTAACGAGGATAACTCCAACGTTGAATTCTTGTTTCAAGCCCGCTTTCTGCTTCAAATATGTTTGTTTTCCATTGCGGAGTTTTTGTTTTGTCCCAACTCCACCCCTGAAACTCAGGAAATAAATAATTCGTCATTTTTTCTTTTTCCTTTTGATTAGCAGAAGCCGCTCCTTTTTGAGGAGCGACTTCAACACTCCTTGTTCACATGGAACACGAGCTGATTATGTTCCGAGCGGAGCAAGTTTTCTTCTCTTGATTTTCTTTTCAAGATTAGAATGTATTCTGTCGGTTAAGTCATCAATTCTGCTTTCAAAGCTCTTTGAGTCTGTTGCAGAAACTACCATTGTAACGGGGACATTATATTCCGTATAGCTACCCCCACTGCCGCCGAGAGCCGACGTGTCAGGCAATATTGTTCCGCTTCTGTCAGGAATAAACAATTCAGGTCTTTTTTCTCCGACGATGTAAGGTTGCCCTGCTGTAACAGGTCCGCCTTTTTCTCTGAATTGAACCATTGAGTCAGCTGCCATGATTGCAGCCGCAGTTGAAAGAGCTGCTCCCGGAGCAATAGCCCAACCAACAAACGGAATTTGTGCTGCACTGTTTGCAGCATTTGCAATCGCAAGAGTTGCCATTGCTTTCGCTGCAATAGACGCAACACCTGCAAGAACTGTCAACTGAACGTTCAGAAGCAATGTTGTCAAATTTGCGAGTAGCGATTCAAGAGCGTAGAGCCCCGTTGCCAACGCAATAATTGACATATTCATTGCAACAGCACTTGTCGTCAACGCAAGAGTTGCCATTGTTGTTGCTAAAGTTGCAACAGGAGCAAGCATTGCAGAAAAAGCTGAACCGATTGTCGTTGCTGCTCCTGCCATAACTCCCGCAGAAGTTGCGGTTGTCGCCGCAGCTGTTCCTGAAGAAGCTGCAACTGCAACGTTGCTCGTTGTCAATGCTGTATTTGCAGCAGTAAGCACGCCGTCAGAAGCAGAAAGAGCGACATTACTTGCAGAAACAGCAGAATTTCCTGCAATAGTTGCTGCGTCCGTAGCTGCCTTCTGTACTCTGAATAATTGCGTTATAGATGACATTTGCAAATTGTTCTGAAGCCATTGTTGCACCATTTGTCCGCAATAATTTCCGAACGAATTCAGAGCTCCGTCAAGCATTTTGTTGAAGACATCTGAAAAAGCAATGTTTCCGTTCAACAGATCCGAAACTGTGCTTCCCCAACTTGAAGAAACATCATCTGTGAAACTCTTGAAAGAAACTCTTTTTTGCTTTTGCAGCTCAATTTCTTTTCTCATTAGTTCAAGGTCAAGTTGTTCGATTTTTTGATTGCTTGCCCTTTTGAGTTTGACTTGTTCTGCGTTGTTATTTTCAACAAGTTTGAGTTGTTCTGCGAGAGCTTGTTTTTCAAGTTCTTTTCGTTTAATTATATTGTCAATTTCAAGCTCAAGCAGTCTTTTTTTACTGATTGTATTTGCTTCGTATTGCAATTCGAAAACAGCATTCTCGTTCACGAGTTTTCGCTTTTCGTCTTCTATATTGTCAACATTTGCTTTGACACTCAATTCACGAATTTTCTGTGCGTGTTCTTGCTCGAGCTTCAATTTTGCTGCAAGAGCTTCAGCATATTCTGAAGTCCCTTTTTTCGCAGAAGCAAGACGCAAATTCGCCTTCTGAAGTTCAATTTGATAAATTTCTTCTTCAGTTCTTTCTTTTTCGTATTTTTCAACGTCAAGAAGTGCAATCTTATAGTCAAGAAGCTCTTTTCGTCTTCTCTTTTCTTCGGCTGCAAGTTGAGCTGCGGTTTTCTTTTTAGATTTTTTGCCTGCTGTTGAAGAAGAAGCTGTTGAAGTTTCTTCTTCTTTTCCCAAAGCAGTGAGTTCGTCAACGATTGCTTTTCTTTCTGCTTCAAGTTTTTTTCTCTCAGCATTCAAAGCGTCGTCCCTTTTTTGGTTTGAACGAGTTATTCCATAGCGTCCGCCTGCTTTATTCGCCCAAGCAGCACCCGGAAGAACCTTTGAAAGAGCTGTTGAAAGTTTCAAATCTCTCATCATATCTTTATTGAGTTTGACTCTTTGTTCCTGAAGCCCTTTAATCTTAGACAACATCATTTCGTTTGCAATCTGTTCAGCAGTTGCTCTTGAAATTTCACCCTTCAAACGAAGTTCTTCTCTTAATCTGTTAATATAACCCGGATATTTTTCCGTTAAATAAGCAATAGCTTCATCAAGTTTCTTCGTTTGTTGATAGTTTAATTTTTGAGCTCCGTCAAGCTCCTTCAAAGTACGAATTGCAGAAGTTGTCTTGTCAACTTGTTCGTCTTGAGCAGCGTTCAGTTCTTCTATTGCTCGAACTGTACTCTGTGCGTTTTGTTGATAAGCCCACCACGCAGCAGCCCCCGCTCCGAGTGCAACTGTAACCCACGTCAAAGGACATTGCAGCAATGCAATAGTTAATGCACGAACTTGAGCAATGGTTGCTGTCAGTGCGGCTCTGTATTGAATGAGAGCAAGAGCAACGTCGCCTTTCAAATATGTTGCAAAAGCTATTTGATATGCTGTTGTTTTAGCTGTAATAACGCCAAAACTTCTCATTGAAGCAATGATTGTAACAACAGCCTTATTTGTCAAAGGAATTGCAACAGCAAGAACAGAAATTGCAACGCAAGCGTCTTTGATTGCTCCGACAGTTTGTTGATTAGTTGCTGTCCATTCTTTAAATTTCAAAATACTGTCATTTGCTGCGTTTATGACTTCTGTTGTTGAGCGAACTTGTTCTTTTAATGCAGGTAACAACATATCAGAAACACTTCTTGTCATGATAGTGTATGCGTCGGACATTGTTGAAACCAAGCCTTCAAACGATTCGCTCTGTTTGTTCATCATTCCATAAAAACGCCCGCCCTCAGAAGTTGCGTCGATGAATGCTTGACGCACCATTTCAACAGAAATTTTTCCTTCAGACATTTCGTCTTTAAGAACCGCCATTGATTTTCCCGTTTTTTCGGAAATAACCTGAAGCGGGTTGAAGCCTGCGTTTATCATTTGAAGCAAATCTTGCCCCATAAGACGTCCCGCAGAAGACATCTGAGCAAAAGCAAGCGTCAAAGAACGCATTCTCTCTGCGTTGCCGCCTGAAATATCTCCGAGCATTTGCAAATCGGGAACAATTTCTTTGACATTGATCCCGAAGTTCAACAATGTTTTTGAAGCGTCAAGCAAGTCTTGAGTTTCAAACGGAGTAACGTTTGCCATAGACTCAAGCTCTTTAACGAGCTTTTGAGCCTTTTCTGCACTTCCGAGCATAACTCCGAAAGAAATGTTCGCTTGTTCGAAATTTGAAGACGCTTTCAGAGCGTTTGAAGCAATGTCTTTGACGTCTTTTACAATTTGAGCAGCACCAAAGCCGACTCCAAGTGCTCCGAGCACTGTTGAAAGTTTTCTGATACTTCCGACAGCGGTGTTCATTCCTTGCTCAAATTGAGCGGAGTCAAGATTCAATTTAACTTTAATATTGCCGACATTGTTTGCCATTTCTTCCCCTTGCTAAAATAATTTCATAGCTTCTGCAACTGATATTTTTTGATTTTTTTCTTTTTGTTGTGGACGTTTCTTCGCCCTTTTTGGACTGTTGACTTGCCTGTCGATTTCAAGAATTTTGAAAATTTTCCTGAATGTTGAATTCCAAAATATTTCTTCAGTCCACCTCAAGTGCGTTACACACGCATAATGCAAATATGCGTAATCTATTTCGAAGGTGTCTTCTTTTTTTGCTTTTTTGCAGCACCACCCGGAGCTTCAGGCAAGAATGCTTCCATTGCTTTGACGATGTTGCTTGTTAAATCTCTGAGCTGCCCCAAATCAAGATTGAATAAATCTTCAAGCGGAATTTCTTTTTCGATTTTTGTCGGTTCGGACGGATCGAAAGGAGCAAAAACGAGAGTCGCAGTCCATATTGCAAAAGGTATTTTTCGAATGTCGCCTTTGATTAAACCTTGAAGAATGTCGTTTTCACTTATTCCGTAGCGGTCCTGTAAAGCCGCAAAATGACGAAGTGTGAATTTAACGCTCCATTCTTCGTCATTGAATTTCAATTTGATGTCAGGTGTTTTAATGTCATTTGCTGTCATAAATTTCTCCTTGCATTCTTTTCGTTGAATTTCGTCAAAAAAAAGCGGCGTTGAAGCCGCTTTTTCAAATTGTTAGTTGTGTAAAATTACACGCTGCCGCCGATATTTGCAGCAGTTTTGTTTGCAGTAATTGCTCGAATGTGTTTGTCTTTTTTTCTACCGACAGCTTGTCCCGAGAAAGAACAAGTCCAATAATCGTCAGCTTTTGTGATTACGTCAAGATAACCTTTAACGCAATATAATTCCATGTGGAAATCAGCAGGATCTCCGTTCACGAAATCTGTTTTGAAAGCCAAGTTGAACATCGCAGGGACGTCTGTTGCTGCGTCAACAAGAACATTCTTTTCGCTGCCTTCGGTGTCTGTTTTTGTCAATGTTGTTCCGTTAATCATTTCTATAACTGAAAGCGGAATATTTACTGATTCGAATTTTACGTCGAAGCCTTGTTTGATTGTGAAAGAGTCTGCAACGAGTCCTGCTCCGTATGTTGCTTCTTTTGTGTCTGTTTTAACCGTTACGTCCATTGTAGAAAGTTCAGGAACGTCGATGTATGTTCCTATTTCATAAGTTGCAGAAGTGTTTGTTGTGATTTTTGCAACTTTCGCTTCTGAAATACTGAAGACGTTTTGTTGAGTGTCAAGTTCTGGCATGATGATTCTTCTCCTTTTCTTTTTTGATTTAATTTTTTGATACTATTTCAATATTTTGTTCGAAATCTATTCTTTGAATGATGAAGTCTTCAAGCCCTTCAACGAGCATAGGTTCAATCAAAGTAACTTTTGCCGGGAATGCTTGCCCGAAATTATTTCCATTGATAAAATTTCCGACACTTGCACTTAATTGAAGACATTCCATTTCGTTTGCTTCATCTGCTGCAGAGAAAAGAACAAAAGCTGCTGTTTGCACTGTTGCTCTTGTTTTTCCTTTTGGCATATTTGCTGCGAAATTCGGTTCAAGAACGGGAATATTGATGACTATTGCAGGAAGCCTGAAATCGTCTTCAATTCTTTTGAACACAATAGTTGTGATGTCAGGAAATTGATTTTCGAATGCTTCTTCAAGTGCATTTTTATAGTCGATTAGCTCTTTGCCGTTTGCCATGCAAGTTTCTCCCTCAATTTATCAATAAGAATTTTTGTTGTTTCTCCCTGAAGTTGTCGCTCGATATTCAAAGCGGTTTCTCCGTAGTCAAAAACTTGTTTTTCAATCGGAAGTCTTTCTCGTCCGATTCTTTTCATAACCTGAAAAGGAACAATCGCAGAACTGCCGTCTTTTCTTTTAATAGGCATAAGAAAAGCCCCTTCTCTAAAAATAGAATGATTGAGCCCCGCAGCGACGCCTGATTTTGTACTTTTGCGACGCTTTCTTCCTTTTTCGATTTTCCCGTATTGTTTCGGGCTTAATCGTGCAAGAGAAATTCTGCGAACCCCGAACCATAAACGAGCAGTTTTTTCTTTTTTGTTTGTGGACGTCCAAATTCTTGAAGTCCCTTTTGAAGTTTTTTCTGTGAGCGGCTTCTGTTGAATTCTGCTTTCTTTTGCGGTTCTTTTAACAAGTTGATTTTTTAACCATTTTATTGATGAACTCAAAGCATAATTTGAAGCCTTGTCGAGTTCTTTTTGATTGGCGTCGAAAAAAGCTCTCAATTTTTCAATTTCTTCTCTGTCAATTTTCGCTTCAATCATTTCAACTCCGTTAATTCTTTGTTAATTTAATTGTCGTGAAGCCTGTTCCGTCTTCGTCGGTGTCAAGGACTTTGTATATAACATCTTTAATCAAAACAGTTGAATTCTTGACAACTCTTTTGACGTCCGCTTCAACGCAAGTCAACGTCGGCTTGTCAATTTTTGTTCGCATATAGCCTAAATTCGGATCAGCGTATGTCTTGTCAAATATGCCGAGCAATGACTCTCCGTTCGCATTTTTATCAATAACAGTTTCGTCGGGAAGTGTGAAGGAAAGCTGAATTCCGAAATCTTTCAAAAATATGTATAAGTCTTCGTCCATTTTTTAAACCTTTTTATATAAAAGGGCGGCGGAAGTGCCCGCCGCTCTTTTTACTATCCGTTAATTTTTACAAGAGCAGTTTCGCCTGAAGCTGCTTTTGCTGCAACAACATATCCTGCAACAGTGTTTGAAGTTGCAGTTGTTGTGATATTTTTATTTGTTGCGTCAAAATAAACAGTTTGTCCGAAAGTGAATGCTTGAGTCTTGTTCGCAGGAAGTTCAAAAACGCCTTCTGCATAAACTGCACCGACTGAATTTGCTGCAATAGCTTCAGCTGCAACAAAAATTTTGTCAGTTCCCGGAACGATTTCAAGGTATTCAATAGCAGTTTCGCCTGCCGCATAATCAAGACGAGTTCCGTCTTGAACAAATTGAATTGCTTTTGCCATGATTTTTTCCTTTTCTTTTTTTTAATTAGTAACAAACAAATTATGCTGAAGGGGAACAAGAAGTTCCCCTGTCAAAGCGTCATTCCCGCTGTGCGGGTTTGAGGGTGTCGAACTATTAAGCCCCTGCGTTTGTTGCAAGCCCTCTGTAATCAAGAGCGGTAACGCCGAAGTCGTCAAGAATTCTCCACTTAATGCCTACGAAGTCGAAGCCAACTTGAGATTCAAGAATTGGTTGTTCGTTGCCGTTCAAGTATGTTACTTCGATTGTGTCAATGTCAGCAGGGTTTGCAGCGACATAGTATTGAGTTTCGGAGTAGTCATCAAGTTCAGCGTCAACAATCAAATTCATTGAATTACGATAGATGTTTGCAACTCCCGAATTGTTTGCAGCAGGATCAGCTGTTGAAACTAACAGTTGAGCAGCTGTTGCTTCAAGAGCAGCAGGAACAATCAAGAATTCAGGCTTGATGTTCAACGTTTCTTTGCCACGAATATTCTTTTGTTTTCTCATAAGTTTTATGAGTTCGGACAAAGTTTGAGTTGATAACGCCCCCGCAGTGCCTTTGTTTTTGTGGTCTGCGTGGAATAATGCCTTGCCGTCGTAAATTGCAGCGTTTGAGCCTAACAATTTATAAACAAGTTTATTTCTGCCACGCATTGCAGCTCTAACATAAGCAGCAGGAACTTTTGTCAAAACGCTCAAATCGTCATTGATAAGAGCTTGACGAGTGAAGCCAAAGCCACGAGCATAAGTCAAAACTTTTTTCGTAACTTTGTTGTCGGTCATTTCGTCAAATTTGATTTCGCCTGATTGACTTAATTGAATTAAGTCGCCGCCTTCACTTAATTGATAATGAGCAGCTTCTTTGAAATCAGAATTGCTGCCTTTGCCGCACCATTTGTCGTATGTCGGTTCTGCTGCTTTGTAAGCAGTCGCCATTGATTTTTTAACAGTGTTGTCAAGAATTGAAGTGAATTGAGAGTCAGGAGAAACTGCTCTGCGGAACAAATCGTCGTCATTTAATCTGTGAGCATTTGAAACACCTTCTCTTTCAAGGCATTCAATCGCTAAATCACGCATTTTCATTCCTCTGAAGTTGTTTGCTCCGTCAGCAGGTTTTTCAATGTTTACGCCGCTTCTAAGCAATAAGCCGTCAACAGCTGCTGCTCTGATTTTTTCTCTTTCAGAGTCAACAATTTGAACATTGCCCGGAAGTGCAGCTCTTTCTGCTTTAACCTTTGCAAGAATTGCAGAACGAACTTCTTCAACGCTTTTTCCTTCTTTAATATAAGGAATTGCGTCTTCGCCGAAATCTCTGCATAGAGTTGAAATTTCAACGCTTCTTTGAGTTTCAGAAGCAATTTCTGCTGCTCTTTTTTCTTTTTCGTTTTTTTCTTCTTCAGCTTTTTTGTCAGCTTTTGCCTTTTCGTCAGATTTTTTCTTTTCGTCTTCTTTTTCGTCAGCTTCTCTTTTTTGCTGAATTGATGAGCACAACGCACGAATTGCGTCGTCATTTAAGCCCTGAGCAATCAATTTGTCGTAATCAATGCCAAGACTTCTGCAAAGTTCTTTAAGATCCATGATTTCTCTCCTTTCGGTTCTTTGTACTATTTCTTTGTTAACTTCTTCGATTGTTCTATTTACGCCGACATCTGTGTCAGCGGGAACTGAAACAATAGAAACTTCAAGCGGAGTCCATTTTGTCGCAACAAAGCAAGGACCTTTGAAACGTCCGTTTGAAGAAACTTCTCCTGTTTTTACTTCTTCCCAACGGTCAACTTGATAACCGACAGAAACTCCTCTCAAAATGCCTTTTTTGACTTTTTGGAAGATTTTGTCGGAGTCTTCGTCATCGTCGAAATATATGTCGCAATGACATCTCTTTTCAACTTCGTTCAATATCGGGTTTTTAATAACTCCGATGACTTTGTCCCTGTTATGGTTGAATAACGACACGCCGAGCTCTGTCAAGCGTGTAAGGTCAACGCAATCTTTGTCATGACATAGAACTTCTGTCCCCCAAAAACGAGGGACGACAGCTTCACTCGAAAACGATACATGAACAGTGCGTTCTGTTTCGTTGATTTCTCTTGCTTCAAAACTGATTGTTCTTTGTTGCATAGAACCAAGAGCGGGGCTGTTTGAAGCAGTTTCTCTTGTCAAAATTCCTTGCGGAATAAATCTTTTTTTATTTTTATGTTTTTTTGCCATTGTTGTTCCCTTCCGTAATTCCTAAACTTTGAGCGTATTTGATTTCTTCTGCTCTTTGTTTGATGACTTCTCTCCAATCAAGCCCCGCAGCTGTGCAAATTTGAGAAAGCGTTGTCTGATTAGAGTTCAAGGCTTTTTCGTTTGCGTTTACTTCTTTGAGCGGATCAATCCAATTTCTGCCCGGAGCAATCCAAGAATGACGCAAATATTTTTCTTTATTTGTTGAAAAGTCTTGAATTTTCAATTTGCCTTCAAGAACACATTGAGAAACAAAAGCTCTGTAAATTGTTTCGCAAAGGCGTCTTTTGATATATTCACGAATTATGTCGTATGTTTTGTCATCTTCAATCAAGCCTTGTCTTGCAGAAGAATAGTTGACTTGCGACATATCTCTTGAAACTGTTTCATAAGACAAGCCCTGTCCCGCAGCTGCGAGCCTTTGCTCAGAAGAAATGAAATCTTTTGCATTGCTTGCCTGCCCCGAAGGGTTGACTGTTGAAATATCGTCGCCCGGCTGAAGTTCTGAAATCATTCCCGGAGCAAGTGTTTTTGTTTGATAGCCGCTTGTTTTGTCAAGATTTCCGATTGCGTTTCCACGTCCCGGACCACCATTTCCGGGAAGAACTTTTTTGATAAAAACAGCTAAACAAGCAAGAACTCTTTCTTTGATTGAAATTGCTTCCGTGAATTCGTTCAAATCACGAATTCTGTCAATAGTATTTGCAAGTTTCGGAATTTCTCGAATTTGTGTCGGGCGAAATTTTTTATTCAAGAAAATAACTCTTTTCGCAGGAACTCGAACCGAATCGCCGAGTGTTATTCCGTCAGGAGTTGTATTCTTTAGCCAAAAAGCAACGGGCTTGTTGTATTTGTTCAGCTCAATTCCGTTAATTATTCGGTTTTGCCCTGAAGTTGTTGAATATGCAAATTTGTTCCCGTCGATGTCGTCAACTTCTCTCATTTGAAGCATGAAAGAGAATTTTCCGTTGTACGGGTTGTTTGTTAATACAAATAAAAAGCCGCCGTCAACAATCATTCTGCGAAGTGCCATTGATTGCATTTCGTTGAAATGAGTTTCTCCTGTTACGTCGCAATTTTCAGCTCTGCACCATTCTTCAAATAATTCTTCAATTTGTCTTCCAAGTTCAGCGTCTTCGTCGCCGTTTGCTTTTAAAGGTTTTGCTTGAAGTCGAAGTCCTGTTCCGACAACATTTCTTTCAAAAGCTCCAATGATTGCTTCTGCCATATCGGCATTGCGTTCCAAATCTCTTGAACGAGCACGAAGCCTGTCCCTGTCGCCTTGATTCATTTGTTCAGCAGGAGCGTTGACAGCCGTCCAACCTGAATTTGTTCTGTCTGTCGAGCCGCCGTCGTAAGTTCGAATTCCGAACTTCCACGCAATACGTTCATACGCCAAGCGTGGATTGATATGCGTCAAAGCTCTGTCAATCCAATCTCTTTGAAATTTTTTCATTTTATCTCCTGTCGAATTTTGCAACGAAAGTGTTCATTCCAATTCCGTTGTTTTGTTCCGCTACTAACTGAGAATTCAACGCTTTTCTTTCAGAATAAAGAGCTGAAATATTTGCACGAACGAACCTTCTGCCGTTGATTGTATATTCTTGAGCTCCGTTTTCAATCGCAGAAATTGCTGCGTTTATTTGATTTATTTGTTCTTGAATTTGATTTTGCATTGTATCTCCTTAATGTAACCAATTTGATGAAGGTTTTATCCATTCATCGCCTTTTTGAGTCAGGCTTCTTTGTTTTGCAGCAACAATATTTGCATTTGTGTTTTGTTCTTCAATTTCGTCTTCAATATCAACCAAATAGCGAACTTGCAGAACGTCCGCAGCAAGTGCAGCATAAACTTCACAATCCAAATAATGGTTGTCTATATGGTCCGTTTTTGGTTTCCAAACAAAGACGCCGTCTTTTCCTTGAACAGGAACTTTTTCTTCTGAACAAAGCTGTTCAGCATATTCTTCGTCGCAGCCTTTAAAAACCATGAAAGCTCCTTTGCCGTTCGGTTTGTTCAATCTTGCTGCAATCATGTCTTTATACTGTCCGCCGTCAACAAGGTATAAACGAAGCCCATGAGCCTTCGAATTTATTCTGTCAATCAATGACACTTTATAACGAGAAATCATTCCCCTTGATGAACCTTTAATCGGAATAAGCCAATCTTGATTCATTGCACAAAGGTCGTATATATCATCTGTTTTGTTTCCGTCGCCTGAGTCTATTGCTGCAAGATTGACTTGCATTTTTTCGCCATTTTCTTTTAGAAATGGTCTGTTCAATATAGACTCAACTTCACTCCAAGAGTCAGCGTGCCCGTGAGTTATGTTCCACGAAGTCATATAAGCACCCCAAGCTCTGATTGTGTAATAAAATGAAGAAGCCTGAACGTCCACGCCTGCTGTCAATATAATTGCTTTATTCGGAACAACATTTTCTTCAAATTCAGACTGCTTTGAAAGCACGATGTTTGAATTCATTTTGACTTCGGTTTGTTCCCACGCTTCCGCAAGCCACGAATTGACAAAGTTCATCAATTTTTCAGGGAAGTTCTTTGAAACAGTGAATTCGTATGCAATATCTCCGAAACTTAGCCACGGGGAATATATTGCGTTAATTCTGAATGCAATCTTGCGTTTGTTCTTTTTTATTTTCAACAGTTCTTCGCCTGTTTCAATATCTTTCCAAACGCCCGCTCTGAGCATTTCTTGTTTGTGTCTGTCGCTTATATGCTCATGACAATGTTCGCACTCATAAAAAGTCGTGTTTTTTCTGTCTTCAGCAGTCTTTGCATTTTTGTCCCATTTAATGCCTTTTTTAAAACTAAATACTTGATAATGTCCGCAAAAAGGACAAGGAACATAATATTCAAAACGCCTGTCAGCTGCAAGCCACCTTTTCCAAATAGGACCTTGCTTGATTGTCGGAGTTGATGTTGCAAAAGTGAATTTGTCAAATCTGAATGTCAACTGTCTTTGTTTTGCAAGCGAAAGCGGATCTGCTTCCTTGCCTGAGAAAAGAGGATATTTGTCAACTTCATCTGCAAATACATTTTTTTTCGGCTTTGAAGCCAATCCTGAAGGAGAATTTGCAGAACAAAAAGAAATATCTGCGTCATTTCTGAAACGAAGTTCAGACATTTTTGAGCTTTGTTCGTCGAATAATTCATTCAACTTTGAATTCAATCTAATCATCGGTTGAATTCTTTCTGTTGAAGTATAGTCTGAAAGCTCGTCTGTCGGTAATACGCAAAGATTCGAAGCTCCTTCTTGAGATACTGCAAAGCCGAGCATATTGTTCAAACATTCCGTTCCGCCGACTTGCGTCGGCTTTACGAAACTAACGTCTTCGACGTCAGGATCGCTGTATGTGTTCATTATGTCTTTTAAATATGGAGTTCTTGAAGTGTTCCATTTTCCCGGTTCAGCATTTTTTGCTCCGAGAATTCTGTTTTGGTCCGCATACTCTGAAACGGATATTTTTTCGGGCGGTTTTAAGATTTTAAGGGCTTCCGCAATCCAAATCGGCGGTTCATAGTTTTTTGTTTTTCTTGTTCTTGCTTGCTTCATATACACCATTTATGCTCAACTGTTCAAGCACGCTTGTTGTAACTTCGGAAATGATTTTTTCCATTTTTCTTGCTTCGTTATCGTCAACCAAGTGAGAAAGTTCCGTTGCAATCTTTTTTGAAAAACCATTCATTGAACGTTTAAGAACAACAAGAAATCTTGTCAGTTCTGCAACAATTTCGTCTTTTGCAATGAATTCCCCTGAAGCAACTTTGTTCTTCAGGTCAACAGCTTCGAGCTGTGCTTTCTTGAGTAATCCTTCATAATAGACTTTTTGTTCTGAAAAATTCATTTCATCGACGTTCTTTTCTTTCGTGAAACTTGCATTTCTCCAATCAAGAACATCTTTTATCGCCCACCAACCACGCTGCACCTTCGGACAGCCTTTGCCCGCCCAACGGACAAGAGTTGATTCATCAACGCCCAAAATTTCATATAGTGCCTGCGTAGAAACGCAGACTTTTTCTGCAATTATTTTGATGTCTTTTTCTTTTGCCATAACTTTAACCATAAGAAAAAGCCTTTCAAAGAAGGCTTTTACAACATAAACAAGGGATATAAAATGAAGAATTAAGTTCCGAGTTTGTAAACTTTGCATTCATTGTATATAACTTCAGAACCAAAGCCCCAATCCTGCTCATTTATATAACGAGCCCTTTGTGTGTATGGAGAAAGAGTTTTCCCGTAACAAGGCGGGATTGTCTTTGAAACTGAAATGAACTTGAACGGAATTGCTTGCGGAAGTCTGTTTCTTATTTTTTCTGTATTTATAAGAAATTGAGCAGCTTCTTCTCCGCTCAATTTTTCAACTTCTAAACATTTGAATTTGTTCCTAAAACGTCCGAATCTCTTGACGTGGACTTGTAAGCACCCATGTTTTTTGCAAGTTAGCGTTTCAACAATTTCTTTGCAAACGTTTTCGCCTTTTACGCTCTTTTTTGTGAACTGATTTTTGATGACATCTGTTTCAATGCACCAATAAGTTTCAGGATCTCTTTTCGAGTATTTAATGCCACAACATAAAAAAGTCATTCTTCGCCCTTGTTCTGCTGAGGTAGTCTTTTGAGGTCAAAAGGCTCTCAACACTTTGCATTATACATTATTTTTGCGTAGCCGTGCGGCTACAAATTAAAAAAGCGGCTTGAAAACCGCTCCTCTATTGATTTACATTTCTTAATTTTATTTTATTGACCGCCTTTGCGTTTGTATGCGTCAAATCTTAAGAATATAAGGACTACTAAAAGCAACAGAAAAACAATTCCTGCGTTTGCGGGAAGGTGTATCAAAATAAAAATAAAGATTTCCCACAACTTATAAATGCCCCAAACGCACAAAATAAATATTGTTAATACATATAAGAATTCTCTTTGAATGTCGTTCATTTTTTCTCCTTTACATCATTAAATTTGTAAGCTCAATTTTTGTAACTTCCATGACGAGTGCTTGTCTTTTGGAAGCAGCGTCGCCTTTTATTTTGAAAAACTTGTATATTTTTTCAAGCTCTTTTTTGATTTTTCCTTTTGAATAGTGCAGTTTGTCTGCAATTTCTTCATTGCTCTTGCGTTCAAGAACCCCTGCAACAATTTCTTTTTGTATTTCTGTTAATGCCATGATTTCTCCTCTAATAGAAGCCGTTGTTGTTATTTCCAACAGGCTTTTGAAATTCCTTTGTGTCGAACAGAGCTTGCTGAACTTCTTCAGGAGCTTTGCCGTCATATATTTTTTGCAGCGTCGCAGCAATTCCCGCCATGAGTTTGATTTCTTTGTCTGCGGTTTCTTGTTTCATCTTCCCAGAAGCAACAAAGCGGGGATATACTCTTTGACGCATTTGCATTTCACGCTTTGCACAATCAATGTATTGCTTTAAAAGTTCGTAATTCATCATTGCACCTTTAGAATGGAATTTCGTCTTTTTGCATATATCTTGAAGGAATTCCGCTTTCTGAAACATCTTGAACATCAAAAGAACAATGCGGAGTAATAACCGAAGCAATTCTCAAAACAAAAACTCTGTCTTGTTCTTTTTTTGCAACACTCTTTGCGTCTTCAATAGCACTGTTTATGTTTTTATAGACTTTGTTCGGACTACCTTTTTCAGGGTTAAAAACAAGGAAGTTTCCGAAGTCTGCCTTGTGCATTTGAAGAACTGTAATTTTTCGAATAACATCTTCAGGGTGTGTGTCAATCGGATCAAGTTCGAGCATTTCTGCAATTTTATTGATATATTGTTCGAGCTTTGAGCATTCTTCCGTCAGTCTAATTGATTTTTTTGCAAGCTCTGCAATTTCTTCAAATTCTAATCCTTTGAAATAAATATCTTCAAAGGGTTTCAATTTGTTTTTTGCAGTTTCAAGTTCTTTTGTTATTTCTTTGAATTTGTCTTCTTCAATCGTGCAAAAAGGTTTGCATTCTGTTTCGTCCTGAGTGCAAAAGTCAATCAGTTTTTGTTGCTTTTCTTTCGTGTTGCTGCCGAATTCAACGAATTCTTCAGCTGCGTAATAAACGGCTTTGCGAAGTGCTTGAGCTTCCTGAACAGAAACAGCCAAGCTGTGAGCAGTTTCAACAACGCTTTCTCCCTGAAGCATTGAGTCAAGGGCAAGTTGTTCATTGCCTTTGAGTTTTGCTGATATTTTTTCAAGATTATTTCCCATGATGATTTTTTCTCCTTTTTTATTGTGTGATTTTTATTTTTGGCAGTATTCGTCGCAAAAGGTCGCCGAAGTATAGTTGTTAATATACTTCTTCAAACCCTTGCAGCAAAAATAAGCGTCTTTTCCGTCAGCTTCAAGGCAATTTACGCAATTTACGCAGTATTTTCCTTTTTTCCTCTTTTTTATAGGTTTAATTTCATCAGAGCCGATTTTTTCTTCTTCGCAAATAGGTTCACATTCGGGAAGCGGAGCTTCGCTTTCATGAACAATACAAGTGTCATTTTCGGAATTTTCTTCTGCTTCTGTTTTTGGTTCGTCGGGAACGGAAACATTCTCGTTGATTTTTTCTGTTTCGAACGCTATGCTGAAACGGTTGCGGCTTTCATCAATTTTATGAAATTGAGCTTGTATATTTTGCACCTCATACCCGTCAACATCTTCAAGAATTTCTGTGATTTTGTTCAAAATTTCAATTTCTTTCATTGTTCTTCCTTTCTTTTTCCTTATATATAAGCTCTGAGAGTTGTTTTTGCTCTGTATAATAAAGGGCATAGCCAACAAGCACGCCATTCATAAGAAAGTCATCAGGCGATTGTTTGTCGAATGTTCCTGAGTCTTTCAGGTCCTTGATGAATTGTTCTATAAAATTAAGAACGAATACTCCTTTTCCGTTTTCGGGTGTTTCAAGAATTTCTTTTCTTGCAAAAAGCAGAGCTTCTGTGATTTTGATTTCATTTACTACCATGTGTTTCTCCTTCCTTGATTTCTTGTTTTACATATTCAGAATAATGCTCGTTGCATTTGTCCCACTTTTTCCGATTGCCTTCATAGCAAGGGACGCCAGTTGAACGTTCACCATATTTGCAAGTCAAGCAATTTCGTTTTTTGAATTCGTCAGGGTGTATTTTGATTTTGTGTATTGTCATGCAATTCTCCTTCCGAGTTTAATTTCCCAACATTTTGGCAAATTCAAGTCGTTTTTTTCTGTCGTAAGTCTTATTTCTTTAATTTCAAAAAGCATTTGTTCGGGCTTATTATAACCACGATTAAACCGAACGAAATTATAGCAATGCTGAAAGTTTTCGAATTCCCTGTCCCATGTCGGGGAGCATTCTCGATATTCTGAAGTTTTTTCTCCCGATTTTATTTTGTCGAACCATTTATATTTCAAAACAAGGTTCAAAATGTGATTTTTTCTACTCATGATTGCTCCTTTTCCGTTTCTGCTTTTTCTTTTTTTTCGTAGTACAATTCGGGCGGAACTTTGACACCAAAATAAGCAAATAAATTTGCAAGAAATTCTTCTGTCAGCGAACTTCTGCCCCATTTGCACATACAATCAACGTATGTGTGAGCTTGTTCTGAATGATGATTGTTTGCACTCTCAAGATATTGTTCAGCATCTTTTTCGGTTAAGAATACGCCGTCAAACCACGAAACGGGCTCTGCTGAAAAACGCTGAAGCGTTTCGTTGATATGTTCTTCTAACCATTCATTGATCCTGTCATCTTCAAGACTTGTTCCGATATATTTCAAGACGTCTTCAAGATTGTCGTCTTCGTTTAGTTCAATAAGTTCGTCTTCGTATCTTTCACGAATACAATCTTCAATCTTTTCAATACCTGCTGCATAAGGATCATAGAAAAATTCTCCCCTGTCATCAGGAACATAATTGTCGTTGTAGTCGATAATTGTGTAATAATAAGGAAAGCGTGTTCCCCTGTTATCTTGTGAACTCATTTCAGTTAAGAATTCAACAATCTTTTTGCGAAGGTCGTTTTCATATTTTGCAGCTGTGTCTTCTGCAACACAATTCATCAAAAGAGCTTCTCTCAAGTTCAATGGTTCTTCAAGAGCTTCGTTTTGAATTCGTTTCAAGGCGTTCAGCTCTGTCTGAAAACTTTTGTTTTGTGCGACAACTTGTTCATATTGAGCTTGCATTTGTACCAACAATTTGCAGTTGCTTTGAATGTCGCAATAATTCTCTTTGTTCATTTTTACTCCTTTATTCTTGTTCTGTTGTCAAAATACCTTTTTTGAGAGCTTCAAGCTCTGCTCTTTGTTCAATGAATTTTTCTTTTGCAGTGATAAGCTCTTTCTGCTGCAACTTTGCCGCATTCTATTCCACCAAATAATGACAATATGTTCACTGATTACATCTCCAAATACTTGTTCAGAATTCTTATTGCCGAGTCGCAGCCATACGCAACACCGACTGCATAATTTTCACGGTCAAGGAATTCAATCCACTCTTTTTGCTCGTCCCTGAGCTTCCCGCCTTTTTGACGTTTCATTTCAAGAAATAGAACTTCGTGTTCGGAATTCTTTGCAAAAACAATCAGGTCCGGGAAGCCTTTTGAAAGCCCCATTTTTTTGAGCTTGTTTGAATATGCTGCAAAGTTGAAAGCATTTTTCGGCATTTTGAAGCCGTTCTGTGTGCTAACAACACGAATGTTTCTTGCTGCACAATATTCAACGAATGAAATTTGTTCGTCCGCTTCAAGCGGGGTTGTGTTTCGTGTCATGCTTCTTCATTGCCTTTGTTGTCTTCGCTGTTTTCGTCTTCAGCGTCTTCTTCAATGCAGTTGTTTAATTCGTTTGAAATATCCCACATGTGTTTCAATCTTTGTCTTGAAATCAATTCAAAAATGCTGTCAACTTCTGCTTCAAGATTTACGGGCATAACTCCAAAAACAAATTCTTCTTCTTTATCACGGAATTGAAGCATTTGTCCTTGTCCGTTTGTTGTAATTGACTCTGTTTTGACATCGTTAAAAATTTTTATATACGCTTCATTTACAAAACAAATAAGTCCTTGTTCAATATTCATAAACAGTCTATATTTCCCCTTGTTCGTCGGGTTTTCAAATATAAAACCACTGTTTCTCATTTCATAAGCTCCGAATTCAGGAATTACTGTCGAAAAATTCCTTTGTTGAATAGGGTTGTTGTCAATGAGTTTCATTTGATTTCCTGTTCCGCAAACAATGTCGATATTGTCCATGAGTAGTTCTCCGAGCGGTATTTTGTTTAAGTCGCAGATCCAATGTCCGTTTGAACAAAATCTGCCGTCTGAAAATACTTTGTCGTTTTTGTCGAATGTAAATTTAATCATGTGTTTTTTCTCCTTTTTCAATTTGTAATTCTTCGTATGGATTGCCGAAGAACATTTTTCCGTCTTTAATTTCAACAACATCGAATTGAAGTTCGTATTCAGTTTCCCGAAGACTTATGTTTTCCATTTCGTCAGCTTCTTCGTTGTATCTCTCGAAAAACCTTTCAACGGTGTCATCAATAGTGTTGTTTTTAAATATGAAGTAAGGACATTTTGTTTCGTCTATGCTGCGAATATCGGCTGCAATAGTTTTGAACCGTTCTTCATCGCCGTTGCAACGTTTTTGAAGCTCCTCAACAGCATTTGCAACAATGTCTTTTGAGTTTGTTTCAAACATTTGCTGCATAACAAGCTCCCACCCTATGCGGTCAATTAAGTCTTTGCTGTTGTTAATTCTGCCATTTAATCTTTTGAAATTCTGTCCGTCAACATCAAAAGAAAAAAGTCTTAGAATGTTGAACGGAGCTTCTTTGTTAATGTCTTTTTCTGCAAAATGATAATAATTACGTTGTTTGTTAATTTCAGCAGCTTTTTCTTCATCTGTTGCATATTGATTCGCAAGATAATTCCCGACTTTTATCGGGAAAAGCCAACTGTTCTGATAGCTTTTCAATTCTTCAACTTTTAGTTCTTTGTTGATAATAAATAATTGACTATAACTCATTTTTTCTCCTTTAAAACAGGTTTTGTTGTTCAGGTGAGCTGTTTTTGTCTTCTCGTTTTGCAACTCCCTGAAGCCTTTGTTCTGTAATGTCGCAAAATCTTTTTTCGAGTTCGGCTGCAACATATCCTCTGCCGAGCTCTTTTGCTGCGACGCAAGTTGCACCCGCCCCGCAGAATGGTTCAAGCACAATGTCGCCTTCTTCTGTGCTTTGTTCAATAAATATTTTCATCAATTCGACAGGTTTTTCTGTCGGGTGAAATTTATTCCCGATAATATTCGGAATGCTGAAAACGTTTGTCGTTCCTTTGTCTTTGATATATTTTGCAAAGCCTTTTCTGAGCAAAACGACGAATTCGCATTTCTGCATATAGAATTTGTTCGGAGTAGCGTTATTTTTTACCCAAACAAGCAAATTGAGAAATTTGAAGCCTGCTTCTTCCGCTTTTGTTATGAGTTCAACAAGATTGCGGCTGTTTATCATAAAATATGCGTGAGAGCCTTCTTTCAAAACCCTATAAACTACGGGAAGCCATTCTTCAAATTTGATGTCGCAATGTTCAAAAAGCTGTCCTTTAGAAACAAGAATTGCACTGTCTATGTCGTTTTGTTTCAACCATTTGTTTTTTAAGTGGTCCGTGCAGACTTGCTTCGAAAATATGCCTTTTGGATCGGTTTTTCCGAATTTGTCAATGCTTTCTTCCGTTATTCTTGCCCCGCCCGTAACTATTTTGTACGGAACATCTGAAACGCAGCAATCAAAGAAGTTGTCAGGGTATTCTTTTAATAAGTCCCTACAATCGCCATGAAATATGAAATCTGTTTTCGGTGTATTGTTAAGCATTTTGAACTCCTGCAAGTTTGTAGATTTTGAAACGCTTTGTCAGTTCAATTTCTTTTCCGCCCCTGAAGATTGTTGTTTTTCTGAAGCCTTCGTCGCATTCAATCGGAATTCCGAAAACTTTTTGTAAGTCCCTTATTGCAGAATAAGGACAATTCATTTTTGGCAATAAATCACGAACAGTCGTGAAGCCACGTTGCAAAATATCTCTCAAAATAATTGCTTCATGAGTGTTTTCTTTTTGCAGAACGTTTTCAATTTTTTCCCTCAATATTTCGTCTTGAATTCTTTTCAACATATCCACCTCAATTCTGTTCCCTTCTATATGAGCCGTGTTCAAAACGCCACAACTCAGCCTGCTGCTGAATGCGGTCAAACAGCTTTCCAAAGCGGGGAATTTGTTTCATTTCAACAATGTCGCAAGGGTTGTTTATAAGAATGAAGCTCTTTTCGTCCCTGTACCACCTGTCAATTAAATCTGCGGCAAGATGAATTTCGCTGTCGCTTTTAAGATTGACAACAAATTCATCAAGAACAACGATGTCAAAACGACTTACATCGGACAGAATTCTTTCAATGGTTGTTTCAGAATTAAAACTCTTTGCATTGTAGCAACGGTTTGAAAAGTCGTCCCACGTCATATATACACCGTTGAAGCCTTTTTCAAGTAATCTTTTTAAAGTCGCATAACCTATTGAAGTTTTTCCGTTTCCGGGTTCGCCGATTAAGTGAAGGGCTTTCCCTTCGTCTGCCTTGAATTCGTTGCAAAATTTTATTGCGTCTTGAGCGTGTTCAGTTCCCATTTTCTGAAGTTGTTCAAGAGTTATATTTTCGTAGCGTTTGCCGATATTTGCCCTTGCATATTTTTCACGAAGTCTGTTTTCTCTTGCTTTCTTTTCGTCTTCAAATTTTTTCTTTTGCAAGCAGTCGCAATCAAGAGCATATACAGTCGCTTTTTTACCGATAGCTTCAATCGTCATTTTTTTGAACGGTTTTCCGCAAATCTCGCATTTGCGGGGTTCAGCAGCTTGAGCAATCGCAGCTTCGCAAAGGCTTCCAACTGTGCTAAATTCTGTATTTTTAATAGGAGTATCCGTCATTTTTGTCGTTTCCTTCCTCAGTGTTCAAGTAGCTGTCATATACACCATTTCTCAAATCGGCGTAATTTTTTTCTTTTAAAAACCAACTTGCAGAAGGTTTATACCCGATTTTTTTGAAGTCAATTTTCTTCAATTTCTTCAAATCAGTTTCAAGCGTTTCAAAGAATGCAGGTGTTTTTGAAGCTATTTCGGAAAAGTTCAAACAATCGTCGTTTGCCAAATATGGAGCTTGTCCGAAAATATTCTCGTATGTCTTGTCAAAAATTTTTCTTTCGTCTGAAAAATAAGGATCAATTTTTTTGATTTTTTTCGGAACAAAATTTTCATGAATATCTGAATTTATATTTTCAGTTTCAATTTCAGATTCAATTTCAATTTCATTTTCAGAGTTTGCCGCATTGTTTGCCGAAGAATTTGCCGCAGCAAAATTGTCGGCAAAATTTTCTTTTTGGTGTTTTGAATTTGTCTTTTTTGCACCCTTTAAACCTGCTGAAGCACGCTTGTCAGAAAGAATTCCGTCTTTTACCATTCTTTTTTGAAAAAGAATATCGCCTTCAATTTGAACAACTTTTTCTCGAAGAAGTTCTTCCAAACCTGAAGAAATTTCTTCAATAGAAAACGGCATTTGTTTTGAAAGCTGTTCGGCAAAAAATGAAATTTGCTGCCAATTTTGCTGCGGCAAATTCTTCGGCAAAGTTTCGGCAAAATTGAAATTTTGCTTATATTTTTGTTTGAGCAAAATTTGTCCGTATTTTTCCGACTTGTGCATTAAACACATCAAACGAATATAAACTCCGTTTGCTTTTGCAGAGCATTCGTTCAATTTTTCGTCAGTCATGAAGTCTTGCACATATAATGGAAAATAAGGTTGATTTCTTAACGCCATAGTTTAAACCTCAATTAAGTCCCTGAAATAAACAGGACGAGTGAGTTTGCGTGTTGCTCTGCAATAATCGCAAACACCGCACCTGTCAGGCTCGACCTCACCTGATTTCACTTGTAGAATTCGGGGGACATTTCTTTCAACTTCGTTGAGAATGTCTTCAAAGCCGCTTCCGACGGGCTTGTTTTCTTCATCAAAAGAAACAATGTCTTTGTCGGGAACTTTCTTTTTGTCAACAGCTGCCAAATAGAACGGCAATTTTTCTCCGTAAACTATTTCAACGATTTTTTGATAAATCGCACCTTGCATGTCGTAGCCCCACCATTCAGGAAAAGAAACAAAGCAGCCTTCGTCCTTTACCCAAAAACGCTCATGAAGATCCTTGATATATTTCAAATCAACAATGCACCTATGCAGCTGCAAAGAGTCGAGTTTGCATTTCCACATTGCCCCGAACAGCTCTGCTGTCAGAATGACTTGTTTTTCTCCGCTCATTGCGTCCATGAAAAGCTCGTCTTGTTCGAGCATTTGAATTGTTACTTCTGCTCTTTGAAATTTTGCATACAATTCAGCGTCTTTTTTTCGAAATATTTCAGGGTGTTTCATTCTGAAGATGTCAAGAGTTCCTTCAAAATGAGCGTCCAAATATGAACCGAGCAACATTGCTTCTGAAGGTTGTTCTTGCCATTCTCCACGAAGTTTCGCCATTGCTTTTGCTTCGCAGCCACGTTGTTTCATAGTGCCGCAAAAGTCTTTATATTGAGAAACACTCAAAAATTGTTCGTTCGCTTCTTTAGAATAGTAATTTGCTTCAGTTAAAAACATTATTTGTCGCCCTCTTTCGCTGCTTTTTGACACGCTCTGCACAATGGACGTTTGAAATGTTTTCTGCTGTACCCGTTTTCAGCTTCGTTAATTTCAGCTCCGCAGTCTTCGCAAACAAATTTTTCTTCAGGTTGAATGTCGATGACTTTTTCTTCTTCAGGTTGTTCAACGCTTCCCGGAAGCTGTGCTTGTTGCTCAACAGGAGCAAAAACATTGAGAGCGGTTGTCGGACCGTTCAAAGCAGGCTTGTTGTTGAATTCAAAGTCTGAACAATCGTCATAAGCTCGAAGCTGTTCAGGGCTTTCAAAAACTCTTTCAACGGCTTTGAGAGTTCTTCTCAAAACTGTTTTTCGATACATTTCGCCGACCGAATTTGTCCATGCAGGAGAATTCTTTGCCTTTGAATAAGATTGACGAACATTTTCAATGTCTTTTTTGCTCATATCGTCAGAATATGAGCTGCCGTCTTTATATAGAATTACTGTGAACGCTCCGATAATAGGGTTATCGCTAAACGGAACGGATTTGAAGTTCACAATTTTTTTATTGTTTACAACTGATTTTTCGTAAAAGTCGCCTTCTCGAACAAGCTCTGTTGTGATTTCTTCAATCGGTTTGACTGAATAAAGCATTGCTAGTTTTTTTTCGCCTTTGTAATGCGTTTGAAAATTCAGTTCGAGTTTTCCTGTTTCTTTGTTTTTATATGCAATCAAATAGCATTCTTTGTTTAAGAAGTCCAAGCCAAGAATTGCACCCTTCATGAGCCCTTTGACTATTGTTGAAACTTCAACTTGTTCAATGTCTTCTATTTCTTCAAGAGCCGTCAAACAATTCTGAACAAATTTTGTTTGATTGAAGTTCTTCGGCAATGAAGCTGCTTTTTGAATAAGAGTTGAAGTCAAATTTTGCTGCAACATAACAGCGAATTGATTTTGTTTTTTTGTTTCTTGTTCTGCCATAATTCCGCAATCTCCTTTTGATTTTTACTGTGTGCGAATTAGCACTCAATGAAGTGGACAAAGTTGTTGTCCACTCGATGAATGTTAATTTGCAGAAGAAAGAGCAGCTTCTGCGTGTTCTTGCTCAATTTCTTCGTTGATTATGTCATCGTGAGTCTTTTCTTCAGGTTCTTCTGCTTCGTTGTCAACACTGTCAACAAGTGCCCCAAGAACATTGACAAGGGCTTTTTTGACGTCTTCAGGAACTTCGTTCAAATCAATGGCATGAACTCCGCAGCAAGGTTTGTTCGGTGAATTGCCGTAAGGTTTGCCTTCATATCTGAATTCTTCAAGAGAGAATGTTTCCAAGTCGTTAATTGATTTTGCGAATTTTAATGCTTCAAGTCCTATGTCTGTACTTCTGCTCTTGAGAAGCTCCCTGTTGTATGCTCTGTCTTCGTCGTTTTCTTCAAAACGTAGTTCATCTTTTTTGACGTCAATTATTTCGCCCCATTGAATGATAATTCTTTGACTGTAAAGCCTTTTATCAGGATTGTTTTTTAGAGTTTCTCTGAATTTTGCCTGTTTTTCGACTTGAGATTTTCTGATTTCTTCTGAAAGTTTTTTTTCTTCTTCTGTCATTTGTTTTCCCCTTTTTTTATATGTAACTTTGCCCCGAAGGGCTGCGGGTTTTGCTCAGAGCGAAAGCCCCGCAAAAGACTCAATCTCCCTCAATCTCCCCTGCTATAACTCAATAACTGTCAAATCTTTGTCATCGGTTGTGCGTGTAGCAATGAATTGAACATTTGCTTTTTTGCAACGTTCAAAAAGGGCTGCACGATTGACAACGGAAAGTTTTTCAACTCCGTCAATAAGGACAATTTGCAAACCTTTATTGTTCTTAACAGCAACGTCAACGCAAAGTTGCAGCTTTTCTCCTTCTGATAAGTTCGAAACGGGCAAATCGCCAATCAAAACAGAGTCGCCGTCGGTTGTCATATTGTCGAGAGGAAGTTTTGCTTCTGTCAAAATTTGTGCAGGAAGCGTTCTTGCAAGCTCAATTTTTGAAGTGAATTCGTCTGATTTTGCACGAAGTTCAGCAATTTTGTTGTTGAATTCCGTCATTCTGTCGTATTCAGTCAGGTGAGATTGCATTTCTTTTGCTGCGTTAGCTTCAGAAAGCAATACGTCAACGTTTTGTTTTGCTTTTCCGATATATGTTTCAAATGTTTTCAATTCTTCGTTGTATTCGGCAATTTTCGTTTTGTAATTTGCTTCAACAACTTGAATTTTGTCTGATTCGTTTTCTCCAATTTTTGAAAGACGTTCTTCAGCTGCTTTGAGTTCTGCCTTCAATGAAGCGATTTTTGTTTCCTGAGCAGTTTTCTCGTCGAGAAGGTCCTGTTTAATTTTTGCAAGCTCTTTTTCTCTTTCTGAAGCGAACGACGCAATCTTTGAGTCGTAATTGCTTTTTAAAAGTTCGGCTTTTTCAATTTTTGCATTTTCTTGACGAGCTCTTTCGACTGCTGCATAAGTTTCAGCAAGGTCATAGCTTCTCCATTTTTCGGCGTTGTAACCTTCAGGGATAGAACGAACCATTTCTTCGACAACATTTTCGCTTGCTTTTATATCAGCATTGATTTTGCGTCTTTGTGTGTAGTAATAGCCGTCTTCTGAAGCAATTTGCTTCAAGACTTCAAGAATTGTTTTTGAATAATCGACTCCGGGCGGAATTTCTCCGAACCATTCTTCGATTTTTTTCAAGTCCCACTCGTATTCAATCAGCTCAAGAAGAATTCTGTTCTGTTCTTTTGCGTCAAGAGCAATGAACTTAATCGGATCAAGTTGCATTTCTGAAAATAAATTGTTCAAGAATTTTTCAGGGCTTTGAACTTCCTTCCCGTTTTCCTTAACTGATTTATAATCAGTCATATTTGTTCGGGGTTTTCTTTTAATTTCAATGCCGTTGTCGAATTCAACAAAGATTTCGCCTTCTTTTTCGCCGTTTTTGACAACATATTCCCTGTCGGAACTGTTTGTCAGAGCAAGACGGAGAGCGTCGAGAACAGAAGTTTTTCCTGTCCCGTTTGCTCCGAGAAGTTCAATACTTCTTCCGTCAGCTTCGAATTCGGAAATTCCGAATAAATTTTTGATTTTTAATTTTGCAATTTTCATTTTTTCTCCTTGCTGTGTTTATTTGCTTATTTTTGAAGCTGTAAGTTTTGTTTGATGTAGCGTGCCTGTAACGCTGCAACTTTTTTTAAATAGTCTTGTTGCAACAAGAACCACTCGAAGTGATAATCAAGAGAGCCTTCTTTTTCCATTCTTTCAACTTCGTTTTTTGCTCTTGTAAGCGGGAACAAATTCACTTCGTTTGAAACTTTGTCATGGTCTGCAAAAAATTTTGCAAGAGCTCTTTCTAAAACTTCTTTTTTTTCTTCGTGTGTAGGTCCTTTAGGTTGCGGCTGTCTGAACAGCATTCGCAAGATTAAGTTCCGCTGTCTTCGTTCTTTGTTTTGCATAATTATCTCCTTTGTTTTTGTTGTTGTTCATTCTCTTTTTGACTCCATTCAAGCAATTTACAAATATAGCTTGCGAGTCTTTTTCTTTTCTGTTCGTCCGTGCTCTTTTCTTTTGCAGAAAGCACAATCAAGTTTTTTTCAGAATTCTGAAAAACGATTTCCGCTTTGCCTGTTTGTTCGCTTTCATAAACTTGAATTGCCACTGCTCAAAACCCCGTTACTCGGCAAATAGAAAATCAATCGTGAAATCTGCTTGAAACAGGCTTTTGATTGCTTTAGCTTCAGCAATAGTAATTCCAATATCGCCATTCAATTTGCGACGAGCTGTTTGCGGTGTGATGTCGAGTTTTTCTGCAATGTTTTCGCAGTTCAGTCCATTGCGAACCATTTCAGCCTCAAGATTTTTAAATTTTGCCATGATATACCTTCCTTTTAAGTAAGTTATTTTTCACTAATATTCTCTTAAAGTAATGAATTGATTCAATAATAGTTACTTAAAAGCAATATGTCAAGTACAAATATTACTTTTATGTAATTTTTTTGTCAAAATTCGTAATAAATCGTACTTATAATATATATTTTTTGGCATTTTATGTATTAT
>ERZ1034687.193-NODE-193-length-40288-cov-30.144210_pt1 | contig 40288 bp, 70 predicted proteins | sample MGYA00520704_ERZ1034687 | MGnify/ENA primary metagenome ERZ1034687 (study PRJEB33766, sample SAMN09781762) | gut metagenome | biome: gut microbiome | host: Homo sapiens | place: Madagascar | study: EMG produced TPA metagenomics assembly of the PRJNA485056 data... | reverse complement strand
GAATTATAATTTCTTTCTTTGAATATTCTTTTTCAAGATACTTGTCATCTTCTTCTGTAAGCATATTAAGGTCTTCGATAAATTCCTTTGATACTCTAATGATTTCTTTTCGTTGCTCAGGAGAATCACTTTGCCTTTTACTGAAATATAATCTCTTAATACATTCTGCCAAAGTTGTTGAATCAATAAGTCCACCTATTTTTATTTCCCCTTGCAAATTACACATACTGCTTTCATTAATACGCTGGACCACTTTATTCTGAGCTGCATATGAGTTATATGTGTCGCTTAACTGTTTGCTCATTTTAGTTTTCTGGTCATACTGATATATCATACGGCGAGATTTATCAATGTCAAAGTTTGTAATTCTCAGCTCCATTGGATAGTTAAAATTTGGATTTTTACTTCTAGCCTGGAACATTGATACATATCTATGATATCCATCGTTTATATCAAACGCCTCTAAAGAATGAATAATAAGCTGATGTGATTGCTCATCATAATGAAAATCTGCGTATACATCATCTTTCGGGATATTCAAAGTGATTGTATCCGGAACATAAATATGTTCAAGCATATCTGCCGTAATTTCTTTTACTGCACTCTTATTCAATGTAATACGATATAGCTCATTATTATCTCGTGTTACTTTAGTCATGGCACGTTGTGTGACAGGATTATAGTTAATTAATCCTGATTCTTGCAGAGCGCAAAATGCATCTACATTTAAAGATCCTATCCATTGATCATCGCTTACCTGAATCATATTGAACACCAACGGGAATTCAATTTTATTTGGTTCTTCGTATCGCATCCCACTATATTTACTTATTTCTCTGTCTGTAAAAAAGTCAGATAACTTTTTGCGATAATCTTTCTTAGTGGCATTTAATATACTATCTGCAATTACAAAAAGTGTATAATCATTTGCTTCTTCAATACTCTTTCTACTAGATAGAAAATCTGAAAAATGCCTTTTGGATAATTATATTTCTCATATGCATAATTGTAAATTTCTAGTTCGTCACTCTTATTAATTAAGATATTAAAAAACTTTTTGGATAAATAATCTTCTAAAATACTTCTATCGACATTCATTTTTCTCACCTCTTTCCTCAGATTATATCACGCAAAGTTAATTTTGTCTATATTTTTGATGATAAATTTTTCGACATAAACTCCGTTGCTTCCTTTCTTGAGTTATTTTCTTCAACTGTATAAATACTGGTTGTCTGTATATCCGCATGTCCTACGGCATTTTTCGTAGCAACGATATCTTTTGTTTCCTTATAATATAATGAAGCAAAAGCAGCTCTTAACTTATGCGGAGACACATGTTTACCAATTCCTTTCTCGGCATATTTGACTACCATACAATAGATCGTTTGTGGATCCATACGTTTTCCATTTTTTGATATAAAAAGAGCATCCTCTTTAATCCCCATATTATATAGTATTTTATCTCGATCAAGGATCCAATCTCTTAATACACGTATGGAATCATCATTTAATTGATATACCTGTTCTTTATCTCGCTTGTCGATAATAGTCAAATTGTGAGTCTCAAAATTTAAATCACTTAAGTTAATTTCGCTTAACGCGGTTTTTCTCATGCCGGTAACCATAAATAAATATAATATAGCATAATCTCTTGAATGCCATTCTTTTGGCATGTAAGAATATTTTACGGCACCCAATATTCCATTTAAATCATCCATTGATAAAAATACTCTTTTAATAAAGTCTTTTCTAATAGGCCGGTTTACATTGTCCATCGGATTCCTTTCAATATCTCCTCTCCGATACAAAAAATCAAAAAACCTATTTAATGTGCAACATACCAATTTAGTATATGCCACAGACGACTTTTTAATTTCACCATTACCATCTTTTACATATTTAATATGCTCCAGATACCTTGCAATATCATCTGCGTCAATTTCGCTTATATCTTCTACATCTATATAATCTAAGAAATGATGAAGTTTTCTAACGTAATTTAAACAAGTATTCGGGCTGCGAACAGCCTGAATACTCATATAAAAATCACTCACGCATTGTGGCATATCATTAAGAATTTTCTTAACATTCTTATTTAATTTTAATTCATGCTCCAACCTTCCATTCATAATTTCATTCTCCTCTCTAACATAATTCCAGCTTGTTGATACCATGGCAATATCACACTACAATATTCCTTGACTTTCCATGAATACCACTCTCCAATCCCCATAAACAAAAGTAATCCAATTGCTGAAATAAGTCCTTTGTTCACCACAATACATAATAATAAACATGGACATACCCACAACCAATTACTTGAGAAGTTGCACCATCTGGCCAACCACTTGTCGCTCATTCTATCAAAACTGGCGATCTGGTCTGCGGATAATGAAGTTTGCGGCGGGTTGGCCCTGGCTTTTCTTTGAGCAATCGTGGCATATCCCACATCTTTTTCTCCGGGCTTTATATATTTTTTATCTTCTTCAATCATCCGTCTCGCTCGTTCTGATTCGGCTCTTTCTTTTGGTGTCTTTCTTGCTTCTGGCATGCTCCAAAATACCATTTTAATTACTTCAAGTGGATATTTGGGATAAATACCAACCATAGAAAACCCATTATCCGTTAAATAATATAAAAAGCTGACCATCCTTTCAGATTCCGTTAATTCAGACATATCAAATTTAGTATGTTCAGGACAAACTTGAAATGCATTGTATACACGCTTCATCTTTTTAAATTCTTCATACAGTCGCTCTACTTCCGTCACGCATCTGTCATAGAATTCACCTATGGTTATTTTTTCTACTTCCACTCTACCTCCATGTATTAAATCAATTTCATAAATAACTTTCTCTTCCGCTCTTTCTTCAGGAGTAAGATCAGAAGCAAACTTTTTTACTTTTTTAATAAACTGTTCAGGAGTTAATGCATACCCTTTGTATTCTTTTGCTTCTTCTTGTGTCATCCTCACTTTATAATCACACTCCTTTTTTAATGAACATATTTAATATAATAAACTTTTCCATTTTTATTAACAACACCCCAATTGGGAGCCGGGACATCAGTGTCTATCATTTTCTTTAGTCTTGTGATCCGTCTCCTATCAAAACACCATTTAATCATATAAGAATTAAAGTTTTTAACAAACTCTTCTTTATCAAAAACCATAGACCCATTCTTTAAATATAATTTTGTTTCTTCTTTTGAATTCCCGTCTTCCATGATAATTTTAAAATCTGTCATTGGTTTTTCTTCTATAATTTCGCCATCCAACGTTTTATAAGCTTGATTATATGTATATTCTCTAAATTTCTGCACTTTATTACAAGTCGGACAATATAAATCTTTAATATGTCCTTTTTCTCTCTGCTGTCCGTGATTTCTTGGAATAGGAAACTCAAGCCCACATTTCGGACATATAAAATTAGATGTGACACTCCATCTTTTTCTAGACATTTCTACACTCTCCTTTCTACGCAGCAAATCCGTATTCTAATAAATTAATAGTCTCTTTTCTAGGAAGATAGTTTGATCCTAATGCATCACAAATTTCTTTTACTTCCTGATCGCTTAATATCTTGATTACTTTCATTTCTCCGGCAATGATCCATTCTCCAGTCATTACAGGAGACGTTTTATACCGGTAAAATCCATGTTTTGGAATATAATCTAAATCAGCCTTGATATAATTAAATTTTCCAGATTCAGAAATCCCATTTGCTTCTGCTTCTTCACAGTAATCATGATCAATACAATATTCAACCATAGCCCATACAGTATCCGGACGCATATAGGTTATCTTACCATTTACCTTTTGCCCTATATGTGAGACATACGGAGCTATATCATTAATATGGAAACCAGGACGATATCTTAATGGTCCCAGTTTACTTTTTACCTTTCCATTTTCTAATCTCTCTCCTGGCTCTGCAGTGATCCATTTTCCGATTGGGATATCTGTATTTGCGTTTACATATAAAGGAAACAATTTTCCCGGATGCCATTTAGATATTCTAAAAAGTTTATAACCAATTGCTGTTTTCATTATATCACTCCTTTTTTCGTAATTCAACACTGCTTAATTTAATTATTATTTGAGCTTTTCATTTATATATTTCTCTTTGCTTCTTCTGTAACATTTATTACATAATAAGCAACTTTTTGCTCCACAATTAATTTCAATTCCGTTCTTTTTAATGTAATCCTTATCGAATACGGTAAATATCTTATCTACAAATTCATATCCAGGATCCACCGGATTATTAAGACATGGGCTACTATACACAATCTGCAGATTACTTGGTTTCTTTTCTCCGGATTCAATTGCTTCTTCGATAATCCAAGAATTCTTTGTCCATAAAGCAAAGTGTACATGTTTATTCTTTTTACAAATATGAAAGTAATTAATTACCTGCGTAGCATTAATAAGATCACCAAAACTTTCAAATCTAAAAAAGGAAGCATTGATCATTGGGATCTCTGCTTCCTTTAATATCCTACCAGTTAAAATTTCTGTATTTCGTTCTAAACATGCATTCAAATTTTTATACATCTTCATTTGTCTTTGTGCATAACAATGCGAACATACCAGTTCAGAGTTACTTGACCTGTTCTTGCAATATTTATTACATAAACAGCTAGTTGATAAACTCTGCATCCCTTCCATTTTCCCTGAGTGTTTTACAGTATAATGAACTCCGGTTACTTTCTCAGCCTCTGCTATTGTCAACAATTTTTCTCTTACTGCTTTCATTTTATCAGCTCCTATATTATTATATTGTTATCGTATTATATTCTTGCAATAAAAAAGAGGCAGCTCTTAGCCACCTCTTTAATATTCTTTACATAACATTTACCTTAATACAATTAACTCTGCTTCTTCTACATATTTTCTTGCAGCATCGTATCCATTTCTATTCAATTCACCTTCAATACTAAAGTAAAGTGAATCTAAAAAATTTGGAATAGATGCAAAATCTTTGTTTGGATATTTTTCTCTATATCGTTTATACGCCGTTTTATATAATTCATCTACTAAATCACGCTTCATTATATTTCCTCCATTTATTTCTTATCATGTTAATATCATCTGATATACAAACAGTGCGTCCTGTGTTATATTCTTCTAATACATATATTTTCATTTCCCTTTTCTTAAAACTCTTCTTTTACATTCATTCATAAAATCATCAACAGTCATTTCATCCGCGTCTCTCCACCATGAATGTAAATTATCATTATCTGTATTTACTTCTGCCAAAACATCATCCAACATAGGAATGTTTTCGTTATCACTTTCCATATCTTTAATAAAGGATTCTATTGAATCCCATTCGTATTCCATATATTTTCCATCACAATTTATAACTACTATGTTCAGCATAACTTTTTCAGATTTTCTTGCCATAATTAATACCTCCACTTGTATAACGATCTATTGCTAAATTATATCCTATTTGTAATAATTTTGCTTTCTTAGCAGCGTCCAAAAGTGATTTACCGCTAGTTATTTCATACCCAAATTCATCTAAAACCACAAAATAATTATCACTTCTTTTTTTTATACTAAAATTATCAAATTCCACATGTCCAGATTTTGAATCTATATAATTCGCTTTTATTATTCCACCCATAAGTTACCTCACTCAATTCTAATATCTACAATACTCTCATACATTTCATTATATAATTGAGCTGCTATGGATTCCTGATCCATTATAATCTCTAATACATATCGCCTTATTCATTTTTTATCTCCAATATATACTATGAAACGTCTGTTTTATCGTGTCATAAATACTACATTTCCGACTAATTTTTCATTTTCCATTTCTTTTATATAATTTTCAATGACAGTAACCTTAGCCAAATCATCTAAATTTGTATAAATCACAATCATTGGAATAGGTAATCCTTCGTTATCTCTTACTTTTTCTTTTAAATCTTCCACCACAAACTTACAGAAACTTATAGGATCGCACTCTGTATCATACGTCATATAAGTATCCAGATAACTTGGACAGAAGTCACCATAAGAATAAATAGTAGATTTATTATATTTTTGAATTGCATAAGCAATTTCAGATTTCTGTTTTTCTCCTGTTACTCGAATCATCTTTTCACATCCAATCAAAAATTTATAATTTCCCGTTCATAAAATTCATCATAACATATTTTTTTTAGAAACACAATTTCGTCAATGATTTTTTTTGATTTCGTTACGATCATACATAAAATTTCTCCTCACAACAAATCATTGACAGTTATTCCAGGTTGTCAATAAGTTTCTTGACGCGTTCAATCTCTTCCGTTGTATGTGGGGTTCCACCTGCATTCATATCGACATACCACTGTAACACTTCTCGCTCTGTTTTAAGATTATTTACAATCAGCTTTAACGTGTGCCTGTTCAATATTGCTAAATCTTCATATTCTTTAAAATATGAACCAAATACCATAATCTCATTATTAATAAATCTACAAACGGCAGTTAGTCTTTGCAATCCATCGACACATACAAACTCATTATAATCTCCGTCTGGAACATTATAGTACCAAAATGAACAATTAAAGTATATTATATTTCCAGACTTACCACCTTTAAGAAAAAATTCCAACCATGCTATTTGCTGTTCTTCTGTCCACACATGACCTCTTTGGAAATTTGGGTTAAGTTCAAGTCCCATATCTTCCCGCATATAATTAATCCATCGTGGTATTCTGCTAATATCAATATCACATTGGTAATTTCTATCTCTTGTAAATTGTGGTATATCCTTAAATTTTGTATACTTCATGATATGATCCTTTCTTTAAAAGCTGGATTTTATAACCAACCTATATACTCATCATTTCCTATACTGAACTCAATCTGTAATTCTTTAGTTTTCCTTACAACATCTTCAAATGATTTACCTCTTATAATTTCATGTCCAAACTTATCTACAGATAAATAGTATTTATTTGTAGGACATTTAATAACATCAAAAAAATCAAATTTTATACGTTTGGTCTTTCTCATTATATCAAGATTACTTTGTCTCACTATTCAACACCTCACTCAATTCTAATGTCTATCACATTACCATGCATTTCGTCATATAACTGAGAAGCAATAGTTTCCAAATCATCAAAATAATAGTCCCATAAGTCACATTGGAATCCATCTGGTGTGTCATTAATATAATATGTAGTGTCTGAATCTGTATCAATTGCCACAATAATGCTATCGAATCCACGTTTCTCCGCATCTACATACGCAGAAGTAACTTGCTCTAAAAACTCGTCCTGATCCATAGGTTCATCAAGTAAATCATATCCTACACTAATATTTCTATTTACATACTCATCTGCAAATTTTTCCAAATCTTCTTCTGTTTTTACCCATTCTGGAACTTTTGCAATATCTCCACCGCTCAATTCTACCCAAACTTTTATTTTCTTAACCATTTTTATACCTCCATGAAAGTCGAATTTCAGCTTAATAAAATCCACTCATTGATAACTCTTTTGCTTCTACTTCTTCTTTAAATTCATCATTCCTAATCTTAGCCATATCTACTCTTATTTTGGCTTCCGATATTCGTTCACGAATAGTCCAAGTATAATAAGATCGAATTCCACAATCGTCCAATATCCCACAAAGTGTTTCCAAATTTTGCGAAATACTTGATAATTCTGCATCTAAAATATTATTAATTCCAATTAATTTTGTTTGTTGATCAATATTTATTATCATAAAATCACCTCTCTATTTGTTCTCTTCGTACCATAAATCAGCAATCGCATGAGTTAATTCTGTTTGCAACATCCATGTTCCATTTGCTCTAAAATCGCAGCTGTAAATTTCTCTGATTCCACCCAAATCTGTCTCAGGATCAAAAAATCCAGTTTCTTCTACTTTAAGAAATTCACCATACAATTTTACTAATTCTTCTTTTGATTTTGTTTTAAAAATATTAACGTGTCCCATATATCATACCCCCATTTTAATAAATTCAGTCTTTCAATTCCATTATATATACTCCAAAACATCCAGTTTTCCACATCTAATCATCCTCATCGTTATAGTCCCATCCAAATATTTCTGCAACTTCTTCCCTTATATCTTCATCAGATCGCATAGCGCTGCAGCAATTACAAACTCGAATCGTTTTCTGTACTTTTTTCCCTAATATCTTGCCATAATAAGTGTACTTTGAATTAGGTGATTTAATTTCACTTGATCCGCATAACCAGCAATGTGTCATAATATCTTTCCTCCATATGTAATTCTGTGTTATTTTATAAGACTCTTATTTTTTTTCATCTACTATTGTAAATTACTCATGTCTAAAGACACAAGCTTCCTGCTTCAACCATATCAAAAATTTCATTCCAATCAGAATAATTTTTCACTTTTTCCTGCGGAACTAATAATTCATATTCTGATTCAATTTCTTCTTGTGATCCATATCCATTAAAACTAGGAACACTGCCAATTTCATAGGCATTATGTCTTTCCATTTGTCTAAAAATAACAATGCTTTTCTCTGTAAATTCTCCCATGTGTGTAGCGTAGCTATCAATTTGAATAATTGACTTATCTTTTTTATTTACATAAATATCTCCAAGCCTCATTTTATTTCCTCCATAAAATTCTCGTTTTAAATTGACCTACACTCTCTGTATTCTGATTCTGTAATTAGACCTTCATCATACATATCTTCAAGTGTTCTGAATACCGCAAAAGCTCTTCTACTTGACCAGCAGAATCCATCAAATGCACCTATAAGCGCATCTGCATTCTCTTCTTCCTGCTTCTCTAACTTTTTTGTCAAATCACTCTTATAAAAGAAAAATAATTTATATTTAGCAGCCTTGATTCTTAACATTTCTATTTCGTATTCTTGTGAAATTAATTTCTCTTGTAATCATAATTTCTTTCCTCCGCTACAAAAATCATATACCGGCTGAACATCACCAATGTTAAATCCACTCTCAAACCAACAATGATCTGATACATCTGGAATATCTACAATAATATGATCTGTATATGTTTCCTTTACCGTACCTGTATATGCATCCCCATCAAGCCTGCATTTTACTATTTGCCCTACTTTAAATAAATGTGTTAAATCCGCCATTTGAATACCGCCATTTCATAATTTCCTCCATTTTCAACCTGAAACTTTTGTTTCAAATACAATTCTTTAGCATTTCTATCGCTTCATTTAACGCTGCCTGTTTTTCATTCAATTCTTTTTGTAACCCCTTTATCGTCTCATCTCTGTCCTTCACCATAAACTTTAACTGTTCTTTTGTAGCATTATGTATATTCAAATACTCTCCATTTTCATACTGTTTATTTGTCATAATTTTCTACTCTCCATATTCTCCGTCAATAAATCAGCTTTGTTCCACATTCCGGACAATGTTTGGGACGTAACTCTTCTTCCTCATCATTTCTAGCTAATGAATAACCGCATTCCGGACATAAAATTTCATCATCAGCATCATCTCCCTGGCGTTTTACCTCAATTCCATCTTCATATTTTTGTTGCATTTCTGCCAGAGTAAGAGCCACTGTCTGAAATAGAACTGCATATTCATGAAGTTTCTTTTCTAATTTTAATAAATTTTTATATGACTCATAACAGTCTTTAATTAAATTTCTTGAAAATCGTGGAACAAATGTTCCAAAATCATTTTGGCTGACAGAATGGTTTAAAGAAATCGTATCACGATTAATATTTCTATAAATTCCTACATAGTCATGCATAAAATCAATATCGTTAGAATCCAACCATGCCTCTAAATCAATATCAAATACTTGTACTGCATAATCAATATCCATAGTATGATCGAGCTGGGAACCATACATAATTCCCAGCTCATACGCTCTCTTATTTATTTTGTTAATCAGATCCGCCCTTTTTCTTGCTTCTTTTGTATCTTTTATATTTTCCATTCCACTTACCTGCCTTTCGCTTATAATATCTGCTATTACAGCAGATCCACATTTTTACGCCGAATGCACCAGCAGATACTTGAGCATATTTAAAACTTCTGGATATAAATGAATGCTCGTAATCATAAAACGGTGCCTTTCGAATTTCATCTACATATCGCTGTTTCATATATTCTGTTGCATCACTAATGTTCGAACATTCTATCACCTCTGCTTTCTTATTGCTATGTATAATAATTACGCTTATCTTCTTCATGTTATTTCAGCCTCCCAGTGTACGAACGTTTGTTCTGATTTGATATTATTGTTATACCATACTGAGAGGCTGAGGTCAATATTTAATCGAACATATTTTCGGTTTATGCAGATTTTTTAGGATACAGCTCTTTCATCCTCTTATTGAAATCAAAATTATTTGCTTTAATAACATATTTCATATAAGCAAACAATTTGTAATATAAACCTCTATACTGCTCTACTGCATTTTCTACATCTGCAAGAGAATCCTTCAAAGACATCATATTGCCTTTAATACCAGGAACTCTGCATCCATGAAACTTAATTAAATTCATAAGCGTATAATAAGATCCTTCTCCCTTGAATGCGTCTTTCCATTCTTTACATTTAGGAGTTTCATTAGGCAGTTTATACATGTTAGCACAGAACTTTCTTAATGCTTTATATAAATCTTTATATGAAGATGACATTGAATGATGATTCCTAATATTAATAACTACTCGTTTTACATCCGCAAAGTTGCTTTTCTGTGGATAATATACATATTTGTTAAGATCTTCAACAAATATATTTCTACCAAAAACCTTCTTATAAGGAACACCTTTGCATTTATGTACTGGAAGTTTATTAACATAAATCTCAAGTTTATTTATATAATCATTGCAGGTAGCAGAAACAACATCCGGAATAAAGAATCTTGCTCTTTCATTAAAAGCTTTTATATCTCTGTCCTGTAATTCAGCTAATACTCGGATTTCTTCTAACATCATTTCAAACTGATACTGATATCCATAGTGATCATTTAAATATGCGTCATATCCAGATTTACCTGTATAATAACTCTTGTAATTCAGCATTCTGAACATCTGTGCCATAACCCATCTTCTATGAAGACGAGTATTTCTTACATATCCATCTTCATAAATCTGAGATAAGAGAGACTCCTCTTCTGAATTCCTTTTCTTCTCTGGACTTACAATGACAGGACTTCCGTCTTCGCTGATTGTTACATTAATTGTACTGCCAGGTTTTAAACCTTCCGGTAATGTTACGCTGAAGTATTTTCCTGTTTCAATGTTTGCTGCCTTTAATGCTTCCATTCTGTTCTCTCTTGATTTTTTCATAGTTTTATTCTCCTTTGTATTTGTTTTATTTTCTGTGATTTCTCTCCAACCAAGTACAGCGCGATCCTCATTCAAAAAGTTTTCCACGATCCTACCGTTGATCTTGGCTACGGAATAGATGACGTTTTCATGTTTATATTCAAAATCTTCAATGCATCCGTCGTCAAAATCACCATTATTTCCATTCTCACATTCACCCTGATCGGTCAAAACTGCGTAGGTTCCCTCTACTCCTTTCTTAACATATGCTTTGCCATATGAAATAGCATCCTCTTTATCCTTAGCCAGATAAGCAATCTGGTTCTCATCGTAGAAGCCATATTTATCATTATCGTATGCCTCATAGCACTCAAAGAATTCGTCTTCAGGAGATAGAAGTACTCCAACATCCAAACAGTAATTGATCATAATTATCGCCCCCTAACACTCAATCCACTTCTTCAGTATAATTAAATCTTTATCTTTCCCCTGATAAAACCAATGGCTGCCCATCTGATCTTCATCCCAAGTCAAATATCCTGCCAAAGAAACACAAAGAATGAATGCTTCAAGCGCAGCTCTTGCATAATTTCGATCTTCACCAATAACTAATTGTTCGTCTGTCATTTCGTCTGGCTTTAATGCACGAAAATATTCTCTTTGTCTGTACTTCTCACTTCTTTCACTTGGAATGGAATATTTATATTTGTGATACAGATTTTCAATAATCTCAAAACATATTTCATTACATTCCTTTCTTGATGTATCAGAGTTAATTCCGTCAATTACGATTAAATCGTGACGAATATCATACATAGAAGATTCTATATATTTTTTACCTTCACAAATTAATGTTTTATTCTTTAAATCCGCTTTCCATCTTTTGGTTTCACTGATAAAATTGGATAAAAAATCTCCGTAAATACTCATTTTATCTACTTCCTTTCATTTTATTTTTATATTAACTCTGTATTTCTGAGACATTCCTTTAATGGTTTCATATATGAAGGTTATCCGGAGGATAGCCAGCTCCGTTAGGGGCTGGATTTCCTCCAGTTCATCACCTTCTTATTAAATTTTAAATACCTTGTTAATATTCACTGTCTTGTGATCATCTATATTAACTCAACATTTTTAAGACATTTCTATAATTGTTTCATATTATGGAAGCAAGGGAGGTAGCAGCCGGAATGATAAATCCGGCAGCTTCCTCCAATATTTGCTTCCATGATTAAAAGTTAAAATGCTTTGTTAATATTTCACTGTCTTGTGATTTTTTTGTATTTATATAAGCTCTATATATGTGGCATATTTCTTTAATAGTTTCATATAATTGCTGTCATATGAGCTTGGAAGGATCCTGTTGCAGTGCGGTCGGCCTGTATAAAGGATCCTGGAAAGCTTATTATGCAGAACTTATTAAATTATATATATCTTGCTTATACTTGGTATGCTCCTAAAAATTAATTTATTATGCAAACTCAATACTTACGGTATATTACTGTAACTGTTTCATATCGTGCAGGTACTGTAGATGAAATCTTCAGGAAGTGCTGGGGATACCCAGAATGTTCCTGAAGATGTCATCTACCCTTACCTGCATCATTAAATCTTTCATATCTTGTTTGCATTCCGTTATACTCCGGTCTGAATATACTCAATTAATTTGACACATTTCTTTAACAGAATCATATCGAGCTGCAATTCTCCTGGAAGGAGGATCTTAATCCGGACGGTAGGCCGGATTCAGATCAAACATCCAGGATCTAATTGCAGCGCAATTAAATTGTATTAACCTTGTATATTCCGAGTGTGTTCTCGTTTAATTTAATCACTTATTCAATCACTTTCCAACCTCGTAGAAGCGATTCTAATGAATCTGAAATAGAATCATAATCACTGCCATAAATATTAGCATTAGTGCTATCATCTAATTCCATTTCATAGCTTTTTTTAGGAGGCTCCAAGGTCACACCCTTTTTATCTAAGAAATCTTCAAAGATATCAATAATACCTCCAATAAGTTCTGTTTTGTCATTCTGGCCAGTCATGTTTTTTGTATCTCGTATTACGAGTTCTGCTTCAATTGGTATCACAGCATCGCCTGATAATGTTACAAATCTGTATGTATTAAGATTGTATGCATTATAATCCGCATCAGAAGTATCTAACTTTAAATAAATATCTCCTGAATATTCGAACACGTTTCCGAGCACTACATCTTTAAATGTATATTCTTTTTTCTCAGTTCTTTTATCTGTAATTTTCATCTTATTAATCCCTTTTCTAATAAACCATTTCCATCACGTCTGGATAATCTTCTCTATAGTTCTCATCATTTCTTGGTTGCCACACAACCAGATCATACAAATCGTATTCATCGGTGCCAAAATCATTATACATTTGCCAAACCTTATGTTCGGCTTCTATATCCGTATTAGCTACAACAAAACCAACTGTCTTCAGACCGTTAAATCCATCAAATCCATACAACCAAATATTATCTGGCATACTTTTATCCCTCCAGCTTCTAGCCATATTTTAATCAATCACATCTCCAGTTTCTGTTTCAGTCCTGTCATATTCCCAATCACCAACACCATCTTCTTTAAATTCTCCACCATCTGTATTTTCTGCAATTTCTTTGGCTTCTTCAGGTGAACCAGCTTCTACATCCAAATAAACATAATCTATTGATTTATAAAACACTCTATATTTCATGACTTATCCCTCCATCTCGTAATATATTAAATACTAATTAAATCTGGCGTTAAATATATTTTATTATCTTTCTTGTGATAAAATCCATAACATTTGGTAGGAATTAAGTTCTTATTCTCTTTATCATAAACTGAATTAATCATAATTTCAGTAGTATCAGGAAGTTTTTCTTGTTCAATAAGCATTTTTAATTCTGCTATAGTAATAGTATCTGAAGAACATATTATTTCAAAATCCATTTCTAATTTGGATTCCAAAAAATCTTCATAAGTTCTCTGGATCCCATTTATTTTTTCACTATTCCATAATTCGATCAAATCCTGCTCTGACCAATATGTTTCATCATGAATATTTTTATATATTTTCATATTATTTTCCCTCCGCTAATATAATATTTACAGCTTTCTGAAATTTCTTAAGTAACTCCGGATTCTTTTCAATAATTTTGATTTTTCTAACTGCTGTTTTTCCATATTTAGAAATATATCTTTTTTCAAGGCTCTTCCAATTAATATTAGGATCAAGTTCGTTCATTTTTGCATATACTCTTCTACATGTATGCATATATCCATTACTTGAATCATTATATCTTTCAGCTAATGGCTGAATAATCAACATTGTCTGATCTTTACAATAATTCTTATGCAAATCTGCTAAAGCACAATCGAAAATTGAACGCAATTGTTCATCTTCATAAATAACATCAAATGTAGAAACTTTAGAAATATTGGAATGTCTTCTTCTGTACTCTCTCTTCTCCTGGTCCCATACAATTCCATATGTTTTATTTATATAATCATATAAATATTTTAAAACACTATTTCGATCAGTAAATTTAGAACTTTCTGAAAGCTTGTCGACAAATTCATTTGTTCTTCTCTTCCAATCGTAATATTTTTGTTCTGCTGAAGATAAAGCTTTCTTTCCATCTTCTTTCTTAACAGGTATTGCATTGTTTAATTTAACTGGATTAGCATTCGTATTCATTATTGCTGTTGCAAACTTTCCCATCTCAGCATACAATTTATCAATCTTGTTATTAATTTCATCAAGTCGATTTGAATAATCCGGAATCGCAGGCATCTGAATATCCGGAAACTGTAGCTGAATCATATTTCCCTGTGGTTTATATACTGGAACAATTTCTTCTGTTGTTTTCTTGTCTCCTAAGAATGCAGCTGCAAGGACATCTTTTGCCTTTAACTGATAATCGATTAGTTTATTTACTAATACAGGATTTTCTCTCTGCATTGTTGGCGTAATGGCAATTTTAGCAAGCCATAATGGTACATAATCGAGATCAAGACAAAGAACAGTAGGATTTCCAGTGTTATTGCCGATGGGGTGAAATTTCACCCCATCTCTTAATACAACATCATTCTGAATTTTTTTCTTTTCATTCTTCATACGATCTTTGTCAAAACCTACTCCATAGCATATATAAGGCACACCAACCCAAACTTTTCCGTCCGGATCCTGCGCTGCTCTTAACATATCTCCATGAAAATCTACATCTTTTACTATTAATTCGCTATTCATATTCGCTTTCCTCGCTTTTATCTATTTGATTAATCCCAACCTACAATTGTTCTACCGTACTCATCAGCAGCTGCAAAATCCCATTCAATATCGCCATGCTCCATCTCCTCGTCACTAAATTCATTTTCAAAAGGATTTTCTCCTCGTCTAAGAAATTCAATTTCTTCTTCTGTAGCTTCGATCTGTTTACATACTCTAAGTCGTTTTTCTACGGTAACTTCAATCAATTTCTTCTCTGGCATAATCCCACATCCTCTCTTTTATATTCGACGATCTTTTACTTCGCTTACCGGAAACAAAAGTAATTCTGTAATTCCATTTACTAATTCCTCTAATGAGGTAGCCCATCTATTATGATAACCATGAGCATCTTTCATATCGTCAGCATACCTGTACATATATTTTCTAGGTTGACCGTTCCATTTAATTCCTTCTGTATCGACATATACTACTGAATTATTTTCTGGATTCCTAATCCATCCACTGGTACCACGCTTATTCCCATTTACAGAAATTTGATGCAATGAGAATTCCATACCAGGCTTCTTTTTATTAATTGCATTTTTTAATTTTGTCGTTAAAATCAACATAAAATCACCTCCATTTTGTTTAATTAAATTTTAATAACTCAAATTTACAACTCTTCCATCATATAATTTCATAAAACATTCATCATCGTTAACTAAATCCTCTCCAAATTTCTTATAATCAAAATATTTAGAAGAAATTGAGTCATCGTCTTTGATATATCCTAATTGCCAAGCTTCTTCACGCCCAGCTTCTTCACTGTTATCGTAGACATAGCTTACAATACTACGATCTCTAAAATCTTCTGTATATTCATTAAGTATCTCTTCAATATCACGATCTGATAAATTGTATTCCTTTTTCAAATATTCCATTTCACTATTCTGAATATCTTCAAAGAAAGCAAACGCCTCATCAGACTTTAACTTATCATAGATATGTTTAATAGAATCAATAAGTTTAATGCCTGCTTTGTATCGACTATCACCCTTCGTGATCCCATACCCAAGTGCTTTGATAAATATGTTAAATGTAAGAATTTCTTCATATTCATCTTTTGTAAGAAACGTTTCAATTTCCTCATATGCAGGAAACGTACTACCAGAATAGCAACTTCCACATACATCAATTGAGCTAAAATAATGGTCACATTCGAATTTTGGACCGGCTGCATCAATATATGCGCAGCAATCACGATCATCAGAATCTTTAATTCTATATAAAAATAAATGTTCGCTCATATAATCACCTCATTTAATGCTTCCAGAAGTAAGAATTGTTGCAAGTCGTTCTTTCGCTTCTTCTTCAGTCCCTCTCATAATTCCTAATGTCATATGGCACTCTTCATTTTCCCTAGATGTTAAACATAACTTCCATTGACATGTACCATCTTGAAAATACTTAATTGCCAAAATGTACGCATAAAACAGCTTAGGATTTATTACCGCTGGATAAAACGAATAATATGCAGTTCCGGGATTCTCACCTCTTGGTATATCTTCCAATAACGTTTTCTTCTCTTCAAAATACTGATTCATATCTGAATCCATTGTCATAGCGAAATCTGCAATATCTTCCGCTTCTCTTACTTCAATTTTCGGTACAATATACATACTCACATCTCCCTTACAATTGTATCGTATACCGGTCTGCAGATATTTAAAGCTTTCTGCATACACCGGATACTGTAATATCCTTCAATTTCTTTTTCTGTGTTCTTTCTATTGGCAGATACATTTTTTCCAGTCCCTCTAAGAATCGTGCAATCTTTTCGCTTAGTTACAGTCCCTAATCCACCAATATTTCTTTTACCTGTCTGGCAGGCTCGGATACAATCCATAACAAATTCATTTAATGTATCAATATCTTTCTCCACATTAATAATCGGAAGTACCTGCGTTGCCCAAGAATAAGTTCCGTCTCCTTTGTATAGATATCTGTTAATAGATTTCAAAGCAATTTTACCGCCGACATGATAATTTAAATTGCCAATGCTTCGTTTTGAAATTTCTTTCTGAAATTGTTTTACACGATTTGGTGATAATGTGATTTGACTTCCCTTTATCATAAATCCCAGGAATTTAAACCATTTGTCACCTGTAAGATATTCTACTTTCTTTGGATTCAATTTCATCGACATCTTATTTAATTCTTCTTCAAGAATACTCATGGCATTTTCATATTGAGTTCCAATGTATAAAATATCGTCCGAATATCTTACATACATACTAGCCATGTTAATGCGTGACTTTTCATAAAGCTTAAGATCAACATGATGTAACATTACATCGGCTAAAAATGAAGCTACCGCACATCCTTGCTTTAAGCTCTGGTAATGTTTAATTAAATTTCCATCTGGATCAAAACAAAGGTCTGTATGATAATATTTTCTTAAAATTGTAATTACCTTTGACTTTCCAGTCCTTCTTTCCACACAATCAAATGCGTCATCGATAAATTCAATCGGGACAGAATCAAAGTACTTACTTAAATCTGCTTTGAATCCTAAAATATCATTCGAACGCTGATGCAAATCTGGTTGAAGTTTACGAGATATCTCCTGCACGACTTTGCCGCAGCCGATTCCCTTCTGATAACTTTTACAAGCTGGATGAATCATATCTGAACACCATTCAAACAGTAAATCATTTACAATAGATAAAAAGATCCTATCAATATTTTCATTTACATATACTGTTCGAAACTCTCCATTGTCCTTTGGAATTAATGCCTGGTGTGGCGGAGCAATTTCATAATTATCTTCCAAAATTGCCATTGCCAATCTTACTCTTGTCTCTGGGCTACAGAGTTTCCGAAGTTCTCCCTTATCAATTCCTTTAAAAAATCCCTTCTCGATGGCATTTTCCCACCTCTTTGCTTCAAATACTTTTTCTAACAAAATATCCTTCATCTCATCACCTCATTTCTCTTGAATGCATTTTCCATCTTTAACAACCAGCACATCCACTCCGTCATCACACTCAACGAAAAGATCTGATGCGTCCTCCAATACTGGTGCAAGTTCTTCAAACATTTCCATCATGACAGATTCCCACCCATACGAAGCATCAAAGCCATTAGAGTAAGTGGTCCAACCATCATCATCGTTAGCAACATCGAACATTCTTCCGATACCAATAAACACAGCAATCAAATCGTCAATATCATTAACATCTAAATTCTCTGACTTTCTATATGTATCCAAGCCATAATCAGTATGTTCCTCTTTCCCTCTACTGATTTTTGCTTGCAATATTTTAATTGCTTTATCCTTATCCTTGAATTTCATTTGTGAATGTATAGAATATACTGATCCCATAATTATTCTTCCTCTCCAAAAACTTCTATCGCATCAATATAACTATCCATAAAACCTCCACACTCACTGGTATCAAAGCACCAATCATAATCACATCCGTTTTCAATAGCTCTTCTAATATCTCTAGCAATTTCATCTACAATGTCGTCATTATCCGCAGCCTTTTCATATTCAGGTTTGTCATTTTCCTTACTTAATTTCAACAGTGTTTGTTTTACTTCTTCTTTGTAAATATCCAACTGCTCCTCTCTCAATTCTGCATCCCAGGCAGCCCAAGCTGTCTTAATTTCGTCTTCGGTCAACTGAATCTGCTTTCCATTTCTGGTAATATACACGTTCTGCATAATTATTCATCCTCACTTTCATCCCATTCAACATCATTATCGACAACCTGTGCGTCATCAAAATCAGACCAATCAAAATCTGAATCACTCATATTTTTAGCCTGTTCAATTGCATCTTCTTCATTGTCTGTATCTATTACTGTATAACCATATTTAACTACCATAACTCTCATTGCCATAATTATTTACCTCTACTCTCTTTACGTTATTCTTCTACCTCTCCAAATAATGCTTCGTACTCATCGCATTCCAGATGTTCCATAGCCCATTCTTTTGCGCTTTCTTCAGTCATAGGGATAATTCGAGATCCACCAGTGCTTCCGCCACATACACTTCTTGCATATTCAGTTAAAGCACCACCTTCTCCGTACAAGAAATATTCACCTGTTTTCTTTTTGTACAAAGTTTCTTGACACCAATTAAAATCTCCACATGGATGTCCATTACTGTAAAATCCAACTTCTTTCGCTGTTTCTGTGTTATATTTTCTTCCGTTAATGATTTTTTTCATATTGATTCTCCTTATTAACAAAAACTATCTTGTATTGCTGCCCAATTTGAAATAGCATGGTCAATATCCTCATACCATTGTTCATCATTTGAGTCACAAGTACTTTCATACTCATATACTGGAACGCCAATTGTATCATCACATGTATCTAAAACTTTACCTATTGGAATAGGTTTTCCGTCTTTATGGAAATACACAATACCTGTAAGAAAATCTATCATTTCATCTTTATAATGTGGATCGCACCAAACATATACTTTATTTGATCGATCATTTTCTATTTTCCAAATACGTTTTAATTCTCTTGCAACATTACACAGCTTCAACCACGCCATAGCATATCCCACAATCTCCGGCGCTGTAAAATCTACTGTGATCAATGTAGCTGCTTTTCTTTCAATAACTAATTTTTCTTTTAACATTCTTCAACCACCTCATATCCTTTCAATTCCAACAATCCTATCAATCCTTTCAATTTTACAAACGCCGGAGTGTATTCTTTTGTCCGATCACAATAACCAAACCATTTACCATTTGTATCTTGCTGAATACGGTAAATATTTCCATTTATTTTATTTACTGCTTCCATTGCATTACTCCCTTCCGTGATGCCGAGGTATCAAACCTCAGCATCACAAATTGCGTAAGCCTTATCGATAAGTTCATCTCCGTCTACTACTTTCATGAACATGTTTTCCTGATAGTATTCGCTTCCTCTTGACGGTTTTCTATGTGTAGAAAAGTCAGAAACAGCATTCACAAATCTGTAAGCAGATGGCTCCAGCACCTGCAGATCCGGAGCATTAAGATATCTCATCATAAGTTCATTTCGCATTTCCTGAATGTTTGCTACCTTACGATCTCCGTCTTTTTCATTGATAGGAAGTAACATCTTAACAAACTTATGTACCTTATCAACATCAAGCTTTTTCATCTTCATCTTTCCGAATTCTGTTTCTAAAGCTTCAAGATAATGTTCTGTATTCATAAGCGTGTATTTTGCCTCCACAAGCTTCTCATCAATGCGTCCGGTATGTTTGCATACCCACTGTCTTTCAGCTTCTTTAAGGGCCAGATTGAGCGTATTCTGGCACCATACACGTACCGGTGTGATAGCTACCCTGACTGATCCTTTCCCATCGTGACTGTTAGTAAACACAAGGAATGGATCAATCTTTTCATCAGTAATCATTCTGCCTTCCAGTCTTGCAAGCATCCATACTTTCTTACCACTCTGAAGAGCACCTGCAGTCTCATATGTTACTCCTTCACCCAATAATTCATCTGTAAATGCAAATGCTTCTTCATTCTGAACGATTTTGTAACGCTCTGTAACAATACCTAATGTTTTATTATCAATATCTCTTACATTTGCCTTATAACCAGGGATCTTTAATCCTGTGGCTTCAGAAATAATATCCGTTGGAACGACATTCCAATCCAGACCTGCTAATCTGATGGCATCTTTTGATGTAACAGCTCCGGCAATTCCCTTTCCAAGCCCGTCCCATGGAGTTCTTCTTGCGTCAAACATTGTTTCAACATGTGTAAGGTTATTTGTTCTTCTTTCAACTGTATTGTTCATCATAATATCTATCTCCTTTTGTTTAATTAAATTTTTATTATATTAAGTTTTACTTTATTCACCGGCTACTCTTTTAGTAATATCAAAGTCTCTGCCGTCCTTTTTGCCAGCTTCGTAATCCGACTTTGACACTTTTGCAGCTTGCTTAGATTGGAATTTAGTTTTCTTTAAACCAAGCTCAGACATTCTTTGTTCTACTTCTGGAGGCGTAGATAACACTAAGCCCCAATTTGCTTCTGACTGCGCAGCCGCTCTTTTTTGTTCCTCAAATGCCTCATCAAGACCTTTTATAAAACCAAAAGCATACCCGTTACACATGGATGTAATTAGTTCATTTGTATAATTAAATAGTTCTCCTTTTTGTTTTCTCTTTTTAATTTCTGATCGGATGCAATCAGTAGCATATTTAAATGCAATTAGACAAATTTCAATGTCTTCGTCCAACCCACAAAAGTATAATTTATGGGTTTGTTTACCTTGTTCTCTGTAAGAAAAACTTTCACAGCAGTAATTCTTACTAATAACTTGAGATAATCTCAACAACCACGGATCCCTTCTGGCAGAGAAAGTAACTCCAGCCAAACGTTCACCTGCCTTTCTTTGTTCTTTATCTTCGACCTCTGCCATAGAAATTTTGTGTTCTGCCATAAGCTGCTGTGCTTTTGCAAGAGCTGACTGAGCCTCATGTTCATTTGGACTCTTACTTAATGCTAAAAGTTTTTTAATTTTCTCTTTGTAATCAATCATTCTTAATTTCTCCTCTCTCATTCAGATACAGGATCTGCTGCAACTCTTCATGTGTAATTCCATACTGCTGTTCCAGAAGCTCCTTCCAATCGCCAAATGTATCAATTCTTGGATCTTTACAGTATCTGTATCCGGCGTTAATTACATCTTCTGCGATTTTCTTGAGACGTTTCGACTCAATTCCTTCAGTCCAAAGTGGACACTCAAGTTTCACATATGTAAGGATTTCAATTGGTTCTGCAATATTGCTAATCATTAAGGCTGCATTTGCAATCTTCTTATTTACATTCTCTTCCGGTTCGGTATTATATTTATTGCATAAGGAGATAACATCTCTCTTATTACTCCATCCGATCTGCATTAAGAATGTGACGGCAGTATCAAATTCCAAGTCTCCCGTAATCATCCTCACTTCATCAAGTTTCTGTTTTACTTCCTTATAATTATTTAATGCTGACATTTTATTTCCTCACTTTTCTTTATTTTCTTCTCGCTTCACAGATTGACAAAGCATCTTCATATGTTTTGATATCATAATAACCACCATCCAGTGACTGTGTGGATTCGTTCCAAGTAGTCCACACAACCCATGGTCCACATCCTAACTGGACATTAGTTTTCGGATAATCTTTTTCTTTTGCAATAACCATATACAGGTATGAATCGCCTGGATGACTATAGCTGATTATATCCTGCAGATCATATCTGTCATGTAAACGTTCTTTGAAATATTTCTTTACATTATTCCATACGGACATAGTTACTGTTGCACTCATATTACTACCTCCATTTAATTTTCTCCTCAAACTGTGATATTTTTTCTCTGTTAAATCTCATTGCCGGATAAACACAATATCCACTTCTTTTTGTTCTCCCTGTCTTCTCTGCCAAACCATTTTCTTCAAGGAAAGTTACCGCCCAAGGGCAATTATTTGTGTCCACATATGCCACATCTTCCGGTAATGTAGGATCACACAAGCAAGTCGTCAGTCTTGCAATCTCTCCATCCTGTCTGTTGTAAATCTCAACAGCCAGACTTTCATCCATCATATATTTTCCTAAACGCAGCATACAATTCTTGTATACTGAATAGCTTGTTTTAACATTTAAAAATCCCATACTTATCTCTCCTTATTTTCATGTGATATTATCTTCATTTAATTTCGCTTTGTATCATAATGATTCATCAAGAACTCTGCATAAGCAGTAACCTTATCCTTGTTACCACAATAGAATCCAGTAGTAAACTTCTCGATAAGCTTATCTCTAATATCCTCATGAGTCTCCCAACCATCATCTAAATACTCACGATAATCACGATCCATAACCTCTAACATAGATTTGTCATCTATTTTCGCTTCAAACTTTATATTACGAATATCTTCCGGCAGATCATCCGGCAAGCGTAAGCGCGCAGCGGAGTTAGGAGCGGAAGCGACGACATTTGGAGCGCCAGCGACCTCTACGAGCGATCCGGCTACCAGACCATCCAAGCGGTCACGCTGGTGGTCACGGTACCGGTCGGTACTATTATTATTATAATTATTATTAATATTATAATTAGTACCAGTACCGCTGACCACAGTACCGTCAGGTGCATATTCGACCTTATTAATTACCAGGTTGAAGTCCACATCATCTGCATAACCGCCAGCCCTGTACTTTGTGAGTACTTTATTTACTTTGCCTTTACTTATTTGAAGTTCCTGAGCCACCTGATTCTGTGAATATTCTGGGTGGTCACGCACAGTTTCTAAGATTGACCGGGTGACGGTCATGTTCTCACCGAACGCTCGTGACCGCTTCTCTTGGGACGAGTCGATCGTCTCAAGTAAGGTGTCTCCTATATATAATAGAAGTTCTTTGTCTATTGGTTTGGCGTATAAACCGTAGTCTATGACCGCTTCATAATATTCCAGAGCTTTCTCCGGCCCAAGAATTTCTTTTATTCTTTCGCCCTGTTTCCTATACGAAGCAAAGAAGGTGAAACATTTTCCTCGGTCAAATTCTTTTTCGCTCATGATTTTTCCTCCGATTTGCTTTCATTAGTTGTCTCTTCTGTTGTCTTTATTCTGAATATGTGTATCCAGTGAAGCACATAACTCTGGTGTTGCTTCAAATATATAAACATCCAGATTTGGACGTCTTCTATTTGGCATGATGCCAAGAATTTTAAATCCCTCTTTCCTCAACAGCCATGCGATTCTCTGGCTGCGAACTGCCTTTGTCTTCATTGCATTTTTCTCCTTATATATAGTTAATTTAACTTGTTATAATCAATATATCATTCTTCTCTCGTATTGTAAAGTTAATTATTGCAGTTATTTATTCTTGATAATGCTGCTTTAAACAAATTTTTCCCATTTAGAATGTATTCAAGTAAATCCCAACCGGTGTTTCCCAGTTGGTTCCATACCTGGTCAAGGCTGTAACCGCGTGTACTGTCCATCGGATACAGAACTGTTGTAATTATGTTTAGCATTTCGTTTGCTTTAGACCAGTTTGTAATATGATAAAAGTAATCATACCATTTATTACCGTTCTCATCCGGCAAGACATCATCATCTGAATAATCTAAATATTCTTCTCCTATATACGGAAGAATACCTGAATCTGCTGCATCTTCGAAAAACCAGTCTTTATTATTATCTTCTGAAAGACCTTTTAATGATTCTGATTCCCAGTATTTACGTAATGGACACATATATAAACGGAAACAAATTGTCTTCTGATCCGATCCAAACGCCTGCATATCCATTGCTTTGATAAGGTAGCGATATTCAAAGGCTGGCATATCCTCATCCGCTTCTGTATGATATGTTTCCTTTGACAGTAATGTTAACTGGCCTTCGTCGTTATATTCTTCATCGAATTTCTCTTTCCACGGGATGATTTGATCCGGATTGCCTGGTCTGTAGCCTGCAAAAGATGAATTGTTACTCATTTGCATCAGCTCCTTCCATTGTGTATATATCGTAGCAGCCTTTTTCGATTTCTTCTTTAGTTAATCCGGTTCTTGCGATTTCAAATTCGGTTCCATCACAATCATCGATGGATAATTCCATATCTAAGTTGCGGAACTTTTCACGGATTTCATCTTCAGCTTTCATAGCTTCGCTATAATTATTTGCTTTGACAGCATATGTATGACTTGTAACCTCATAAACCTTGATTAAACAATATCTATCACTCTTTTGTTCTGTCCATGTTGGCTCTAAATTAGGAGCAGTTTTATTGTAGAAGAAATTACTGATGTTTTTAAATTGCGTTTCAGCATTAGACTTCCATACTGCCACAATATCATGGATATGATTATCAATATTAATATTTTCATTATAATGAGAAAGATGTACACGGCAAGAAATTCCATCTTCATTTTTATAGTATGTAAAAATTGATAATAAATTCTCTGACATAGTATTATATAATACAATCCCATATCTACCATTTCTTAATTTTACAATATCTGTTGGGGCCAATTTGGGCATTGGCGTACTTGTGATTACGCTCATGCGATATCTCTCCTTTCTCTTCTTCCTGTAAACAGGTTGATTAATTTAATTTTTTCAGTTCTGCGGCGCTGTCTCTCACGCTCCTCATTTTGCTTTTTCCAGTCAGCAATGATATCATCAAACTCTGTTTTTTCGTATGATTCAGATACTACGATATCAACCAGAACTCCATTGTGTGCAACGATTGTTTCCATATGAAATTTTGCATATTCTTTTGTTTTTACTGCATTTTTAATTTTTTCCATTACAGTTCACCTCTCTCTTTCATTTTTGTTTTCAACTGTTCTACATAATCTCTGGCTTCTACCAGTGTGCATTTATTATATTCCGTATTATGCATGTGATAGTATAATCTGATTGCTTTCACTTTTTCGTGATGTTTCAAGAAATTTGGCACTGTGATTTCTGTCGGAGACATTTCCCTTACAATGTTCCCAAAGAATGTACGAATACAGAACTCAAGATCCGGATCCCATTCATTGAGTTTCTCATCTCCTGTCATGAGATATATTGCATTGATGATGTCTGTGACCGGGATAATACTTCCATTCTTATGAAGAAAGTATCTTCCCTTCATTGGAATTGTGACTGTTGTTGCTTTTGCTTCTGCTTTATTCATTTGCTTTCTCTCCTATTCTTATGCTCAATAGCATAATTCAGCTACGATTTAGAAGGAGAGCGGCTCTAAATTTCACGCCGCATATGCCGAAGCTGAATTATGATATCGAACATCCGTTTGTCTTTGAACAGAGTATAGCACTTACGGTACTAAAATGCAAGTGCTATACTCTGTATAATTTAATTTGTTTTTAATTTTCTGTTCCAGTTGCTCCATAGTATCTCTGACTATTGATTACAGAAGTAATCTTTCTTAAATCCCCGCCGGTATATAATGGCTGAATCCCTAATTTATTCGCAACTTCTTTTTCCAGATGCATCGTGAGATATTCTGCTGGTCTTCTTCCATGATATTTAGAAAGTGCATCAGCGAAAAATGTAGTTGGATTCAACGGCTCAAATATTTCTATAATTGCCTTAACAACCTGCGGATCATTATCATGCATGTTCAAAACGCTTTTTACTGGACGAATTACATTGGCGGCATATCCATTTGGTGCCGTATGCCATCCAGATTTTTCAATGATATCGAAGATATTGTTAAGAGTCTCTTCGCCATTAACAAGAGCTGCTGCGTCTCTTGCTGCTGCATATCCTGTGAGAACTTTGTAATCAGCTGCCTTTAACGCATCTCGTTTCTCTTTCGGAAGATTCTTCATTTCGTGCACACTTAGAAGTAATTTTCTTCCTTTAAGACATTTGTCAAGAACGCAATATTTTTTGACGCCCATAGTGACATTTGCTCTGTGTTTCTGAGCAAGCGATAATTTATCAACATCATCTCCCTGTTCGGAAAATAATGCGGCTTCTTTCATTTTTCTTTCCGTAGGGTCTACGGGTAATCCTTCTGTAAGAACTGCAATAACATATTTCTCTTTCCGGATACCTGCTGCCAGCATACGATGTGAGCCATCGATTACTGCAAATGTTGCTGTTTCCGGATGTGGAGATACAAGAACTGGTTCGCATTTATTGAAGTCCCATTTGCGTACCAGAGAGTATACTTTTTCCATATTAATACAGTACACCCTCTGATAGTCTTCATCAATTTCCAGAAGCTCCAATGGAATACAGCAAAATCTTTTGCCTCCGATTCTCTGGCAGTTACTCATTACTGTGTTGTATGCTGTCTGGTCTTTGAAAAGTTTAGTAATTACTTTGCTTTCTGTTGCTCCGTTTGTAAGTGCTCTTTCGATTTCGTTGTAGTTCATCATGATCGTCGACCTCTTTCTTTCGTTTAATTTAATTTTTTATTTAGTTTTTATTAACCGATCAATGCCCAGAATTTTCTCCATGCATGATCATATTTTTGCCTTGAATTTTTACCTTTACATTCAACCTCTGTCACTTGAAGGATCATATTTATGGTTCCCTTTGGAATTTTAAAATCTTCCATTAATGTTCGAATTTCCTTTCTCCAGGAAAATCGTGAATTTGACACACCATAATGCTTCTTTTGAATGTTTGTGCATCCATATAAAGGAAACTCTCCCATGGTTACGACATTCCCTATGCTTCCATTACCTTTCATGTTATTCATCTCCCTTCTAAATGGCATAGAGTTTGCGTCCGTTGATATTGGCACAACACTCAATGAGATTTGCCTCTTTCATACCAATAAGTCCAGGCAAAGTACATATTGAAATAATCTTATCTTCATAAACTGCATCTGCCTTGGAATAATACAGCTTGATCTTTTGATAATTTGCTTCCGCAAGCTGCTGAGATACTATTTTTTCATTCTGCCACATAGTTTCAGCTGTTTCATAGTCTTTTGCTTCAATAGAAGCTTTTCTTTTTGCCTTGAAGTCTTTAATTGCCTGTACCATGCCTCTGATATCAGCATTTACTGCTGCCAATTTCTTTTGTTCTGTTGATGTCATAATTATCTCCCTTCTTATGCGGCTGTATCGAACATTCTCAGCCACTCATTATTTACTTTTTCCCATGCTGTTGGATTCAGAGCATATTCCTTTGGGTTGAACAGCTCTTTATATCTCTGCTGCATGGATTCTTTTGTTGAGAAGAACTCTTCTCTTTTCAGGTTTCCCTTCTGGGAACCGGATTTATAGTAGATCCGGAGTTTATATCTTACTTCCATTGCAATCACCTTGCCTTTCTTGCATAGGTTACAAAGTCTCTAGCTACAAGAAAACCTACAAGATATGGTGGAACATATGTCCAGTCATTATCTAATGATTCTACGAATGCCTTTACTGCGGAAGGTTCTCCGTTGAACCATGATACAGATACGATTGCTGTCCCTTCCTGGTCCGAATTGACAGCTTTCTGTTTGATTTCGATGGTCTGCTTTGCCATGTTGATATTGAATGTGTGACAGATTTCTTCAAACAGACATACCTCATCATCAGAGAATCTTCCGTCCGGCAACTGTTTTGTCTTGATGAGGTTCAGGATATCTTTAATCTGTCCGAAATAATAATGGGCTTCTTTATCTGGTTCTCTTGAAGCAATGTATTCTGCTTCTCTTTCGATTTTCTTCATGGCTGTCTCCTTATTCTTTTATTATTTAGTTGTAATTGACAGGATATTTCCTTCCTTGTCTAATTTCACTGTTACGTCTGCTCCGTTCTGGAATCCGGTCACATCATAGGTATGACCGTTTTCATCAAGGATATAATTCCCGAATGCAGACACGGTTCCCTTGACAGAATGGATTCCGGCATATGCATCGGAATCAATATGTCCGACAATACTTGCGAATATTAAAAAAGCAGCTATTCCTAAGCTGCCTTTGATGATTGTGGATTTCTTTTTTCGAGCTACTATCCTGCTATTGTATTCTTCACGTGTCATTTTATCTTTCTCCCTTCTGGATTTTTTCGAAGTGTTTCAGTCCACCAGCATACTGTGCGAGCACTACTTCGTCGTCATACACCTTTTTAGTTCCATTAGCGTACATGATGCATGAGGCAAGATCATACAACTCCCAACAGTCGGAACTATCTGCGTACCATGAAAATCGATTTCCATTCGCGCAAGTTATGGTTACCTCGTCAACTTCCGGTTCTACCTCGTAGTTGATTTCCGTAACAATACCGGTTAACGGATAGTATCCATTCTTTGTCTGAAGACCTGGGATATCTTCATGGTACTGAATGTAATATCCAGTTCCATCTGTGAAATTGTAGAGACATCCGGTTTCCGTTTCCTCTACTGACTCGGAAGAATTAATTTCGCTGATTCCGAATTCTGCTGAGTCAGTGAATTCTGGTATTTCTGTTTCTACATTTGTTTCGCTTGCGGCTACTGCTGGTGCGCAAGCTGTTAATGTTGTTGCTACTGTTACGAGTGTTAATAATGCTGTTACGATTGTTTTCTTCATGGTTTCGATCTCCTTTATTTTATAACCAGATACTCAAGTTCTTGGATTGCTTCCGCTTGAGTCCGAGCCTGTTCATTAATTTCTCTCCCTCTTCCATTGAGGAAATTGGAAGAGAATATGATTCTTTTGCATCAGTCTCTGGATATTCTGCCTCCAGAGATGCACGTATTTCATGATGGATAATGTAGATTTTACCAGTCATTAAGGTTTCCGGTCTTGCGTATATCCATCTACGCATAAGTGATAAGGACATTTCGAATGACATTTGATTTGTTTTCCTCCTTTTTATTTCTCTTTGTATTTTTTGACCAGTTCACAAAACATGTCTGAATTGATCACGTCTTGCAGATACATTTTGTTTAAATATGGGAGGACGATCTTTAAATCTCTTGTATTTCCCTTTAAGGCACTAATTGCTAAGTCTTTGAGATAACTGTCGTTTGTAATTTCTATCGACAAGCTATCTCGTATAATCCAATCATCTCCACTGGCGTAAGAGATACTTTTAATTTCTCTCACATCAAAAGAAGACCAGTCACGCTCTCTTATGTAGAGCTGTGTTCCTTCTGTAAGAGGTACCTTATCATACAGACATCTTTCTCCAAATTCAGATTTTGTCCGGGCGTTTGTGAAGAGTAATGCTTTCCCTCCGGCTATTTTTATGTAAGATGGTTTCTTACAGAAAATGTTAATTCCATTGACTGAAAGGGTCGTGTCCTCTCTTTTTGCAGATGTATTAAAACTTTTGATAAATTTTTCTAATTCTTTGTTCATGGTTATTATTCTCCTTTTACATTTTAATTTTTATTTCCCTGTATATTTCCATTTCCCTGTATATGGGGGTATCCCGTACAGAAAAATGGATCCTGAAAATGTTTCCGTTTTTCAAATCCGCCAGTCAAGGAAATTCATATAGACTGATAGATAATTTAATTCATTTATTAGCTGCGATAATAAGCTTGAACTCATGCAGACTAATTACGCCTTTGATATACAGGTCGAGTGCATCATCTGCAAGAACTGCAAGGCGCTCATATTCATGAGTAGCCATGCAATACTCAATCCAGTCACGAGCATCAAGGGCACGAATCTCGAAGTTTGGATCACCAATGATAATGCAAGCTACATGACGAGCTACGTCGATATCTTCAGGTGTATCCTGGTTAATGAATGTATGCCAGATATTGACATACACCCACTGAGATACTACTTCTGCCGGATATGAATGGCAGAGTTCCTGGTACAGTGTGTGAGCACTGTATCCGAAAAAGTTACAAGATATAAATGCATTAAATTTTTTGATTGTATCATTTGATTTCATGTGATTTTCCTCCGGTGCTTTTAAGGATAAAGCATAACCTTAAATTATTATTATTTAAAAAACGCATCATAAATGATTGGGATTACTACCATGAGTACTGGTCCCAGTCCCATTGCTAAATCAAACATTATGTCGAAAATTTCATCGACTCTTTCTTCTGTAAAAAACTTTTTCTTCATGTTATCTTACCTCCTTAAAATAAGTTCTAGTCACTGTGCAATAATTCATGTCATCAGCATGTTTTAACATAAATTTCACAATAATCCGAATCATTGCACAGGATCGATAATACTCCGGTTCTCTACAGGTATAACCAATAAACTCACCAGTTTCTTCGTCATATTCCTCGTGGTCACCAAACATGCCGCATACTGGACAAAACTCCATATCTGCGGAAGTCTCATACTGTTTAAGCCACATATTTTCTTTCGGCTCATAGTAATAATGGGTACCAAAATAATATCCCCCACCATTAGAGGATTTTCCCTCTATGTACTGTGACCAGTCCTGAAGGATCACTTCTGAAATTGTTCCATCTTCAATCCCTGTGATAATTTTCAAGATGTTATTCTGGAATTTTTCAGATTTTCGAAGTACTTTCTCCATTAATCCTTGGCGAAGATATGGAAGTGCCTTCTGAATAAGTGTTAATGTGTTTGCGTAGATTTCAGCTGTCATGATTTTCTCCTTCTTGCCTTTTGGTTTAGGCATAACCTTATTTTTTATATTTGGTTTCCGTTGGTAAAATCTATACTCTTCATGGGCATTATAGAAGAGCATAGAAAAATCCCTTATCAAGGTTCGACCTTGCAATTTCCGATAGGGAAAAGCCTGCTCCTCACAGGAATAAGGGATAGCAAGTTTAAAATTGTTAATAGTTATAATATGTAAATATATTTATATATATCTACATATTGATCCAGCTGTTCAATACTGGAATTATTGAATGCATTAAGCATTCTATCTGTCATGACCCCAAAGAGATGAACGAGGTCTGACAGAATCTGACTATAAATAGAGTTTGGAAGCTCATAGAACTTAAGGCTCTGGAGTTCCTGAACTGTGAAATAACGGTTGTCCATATCTTCTTCTCCTCTCTCTGATTATTTTATGATTAAATGTACGGGTTTATACGCACATGTAATCTTTGATGTTACCGCGTTCGTCTGTCTCACGGTAGTGGCAGTCGTATTCAGACTGGATGAACGCGTCTGAATATGGTAAATTTTGTAATATTTTAGTCGCCTGTTCATGAGTGTAGTTATTCGCATGATTGCGACTGAAATACGTCACGCCTGTACGTGGTGATGTGTACAAGTGACGCAGGATGGTGCCAGATCTGCCCGACTGTGTAATGAGACAAATCTGGTATTTGGGATGGATTACCGGTTTTGATAAAATTTGTGATAACATTGGTATTGTTCCTCCTGTTATTTTTGCACTAAAAAGGACATAGAGATACACTATGCCCTAAATCAATTGTTAATTTTTTCAATAGATACCTGCATATTAGAGAATTTCTTCCAAATATTGGCGTATTTTTGTGCATTTTCTTCTTTAACAAAAATTTTTTCATTAATCGCCAAAACAGTATTATTTTTTAACATTGACATTGTTTTTGTTATTACTTTATACATATTTTGTCCTCTTTTCTGGGACTGATTATTTAGTCCTCAACTTCCTCACCACCTTTTTAGACATAAATATAGAGGTAAAACAGAATGAATTTAATGATTATTTGCTATATCGACGTGTCATTTCGTTTAAATCAACGTCCACTCTTTTAGCGTCTTTGATTGAAACACCTACCATCGAGGCGGTTTCATATTGATAATGTGCAGAAACAGTAAGTTCTTTGAACTTCATATCATCGTTAATGCCTATAAAACGTGACGGGTCTTTAAATGCTCTTTGAGATGGACGACGTGGTGCAACATACCATGATGGACGTACACCAGACTTGCGATAACATAAATTGTTTTCACATTTGACGTTCCATAAGTTGTTTTTGGCTACGAAGTCATAGCACAATTTAAAGATAGGATTGTTGCTTTTAACGATATATTTCTTGAATTTGTTGTCTTTACGTGCATCTAATAGGTTTACTGAAATCACGCAATTATCCATATTCACATGGAATTGAGAGAAACCATTAACAAAAATATAGATATTTTTTGTTAAACGACCATATATAGCATTTTTAGGAATGCAAATTCCGAAATACTGTACTGTGAAATCAGTTGCGATTTTAAAAGGTTTGAACATTTCATTGTTATTTTTTCTCATTCTGTATACCTCTTTTCTGTATTTTCTGGAAAAATTTAGATAAAAAAAGAGACCTATCAGACGACAGGTCTCTTATATAAATTTTCTATTTTGTTGTGTTTTCAGCGCGGGAACTATTAATTAAATCATTTAACGCTTGTATAGCGCTGTCATTGGCTTTTCTTGCATTTTCTACTTTCTGAAGATTTTCTTCACATCCTAAATAACGTGCCATTGTGTGCCATAATTGAATATGTAAATTCATTGATTTTTGGATAGTGTTAACACTTCCACCATTTTTACCATTTTTCAATTTAGCGCAACCGCTGAAATATTCAGAAAAGTATTTACCATTCAGTTTATCCATTTTAATGTTTTTATACATTTCGGATAATACGTTATTTTCTCTGTTAGGCATATAATAGTTAGCTATTTCACGTAAACTATCAAAGATTTTTTCACGTGTTTCTTTCTTGCAAGGTGTATCTGGATTAAATACATCAAATAATGCTTTAGTACGTGTTTCAATAGTTTCATGGAAATTTTCGTATAATTTTGGTGTAATAGTTTCAAGTGATACATTGCCCTTTTTGTCTGTTATACGCTTTATACCAGAATATGACTTGATATCACCTTTAAGAATAGCATACATTTCAGCAAAAATATCGTCGTCAAATATGCTCATAAGTTCTTCATTGACATTAGCTTTGAACTCGGTAAATTCTTTAGAATAAGAAACTTGCATAATAATTAATTCATCAATAGCACTATCCAAATTTTCATAGTCAATGGAATCTTCTGGAAGTGATTCTAATGTTAACCGCATCTTCTCAATATCCCCTAAAAGTTTTAATTCAAAGTGTTTATAGGTGTAATATTGTACAGCTAACTGGAAATAACTAGCATTTACGACGTTTTTTGGAACTAAATACACGCGTTCTGTAAATACGGTATTGCCCTCTTTATCGGTTCTTGTATTCCCTGTTTTAATTGTGATTGTGTTTTCCATCATAGTATCTACCTCTTTTTTTCTATAATAGTCACACTTTTTCAGTGTGCTTTTACAAGGTCAATTTCATAAAATCAATCTCATAAAAGCGCACTGAAAGCACAATAAAAATAGTTGTGTGAGATGTACTCACAAATTTGCATATTATTATCACGTATAAATTAAGTTACCCACTGGGAGTAAGACTCACAACCTTAACTGGAAAGTTGCGTGATATATATGTGACAGTTGTCAAGGTACAGTTTCCCCCTTGTGGGGGACGTCTGTCAAAAATGACAGACTTCGCCTGAATGCTATGGAATACTTGAGAATTGCATTCTATAGGTAAACCGTGGCTTTTCCACGTCCGAACCGCAAATGCGCGTTCTCGATATTTCAATATATTCAGTTTCAAGGTACTTACAAGGGACTTTCAACACGTCGGTCAACTCGGTCAACGCTCTTTCCCCTTGCTCAATTAATACTATAGCATATGTATAATTTAATAGTTAACTTTTATAAAAAAAGTTTATGAAATTTTATGCAGATTCAGTGTATAATAGTGCATAAAATACACTTTTTTCATGGTTTTATGCATTATTTTTGCATACTATTTATAGTAATTGGAATTACTCAAAAAGGGGGTGCTTTTAACGCCAAAATGGGCTAAAATTACCCAGAAAGACCTAAGCCGGTTAACTTCCACACTGACCTGAAAAATACGCCCTCTCTTCCTATTAAAATGTAACGCTCCCCACATCGCCAAACTCCTATAATCACCGCCCATATTGTTCCACGCTTCCCTAAATCTCACCTCACACTACCCTCCAAACACCATCTACCGTCCATATTTTCAATCGCATAATCTCAAATATTTCAGTTAATTTAACTTCTTTTCTTGACAAATCCATATTCCTATGCTATTATCTCATTATCAAAACAAGCTAAATTAACTCAGTGTGCAAAGGAAATCTACAAAATCCAAATATTCACAACTTGTTTTGATAATTCAATAACATTAAATAACACATCAATAACTCGTAAACCTTAGCAATAACAGGAGGATAAAACAGAAAATGTCACACCAAACAGAATACGATCTCAGAATGAGACGTTACAAAGCAATCACAGACACACGCCTAATCCCACGCACCCCAGTGATCATCCAGATCGATGGTCGTGCATTCCATACCTTTACCAGGGGGTTCGAAAAACCATTTGACCCGGTACTTATGGCTGCTATGCGCTATACTGCAGAATACCTCTGTAGAAATATCCAGGGCTGTGTTCTGGCTTATACTCAATCAGATGAAATTAATCTTCTTCTTATTGATTATGAGAAACTTGAAACTTCACCATGGTTTGATAACCGGGTCCAGAAACTTGCTTCTATAGCAGCATCTATGGCCACTAATTATTTCAATCAAAAATTTAAAGAATTAGTAAAAATTATCGGCAGAAGATATTATTCTTCAAACCATAGCTATAATCGTGCATTACTCAAAGGAGCAGAATTTGCTGCATGTGTATTCAATCTCCCACGAGAAGAAGTCACAAACTATTTTAACTGGAGACAGCAGGATGCAATTCGTAATTCTATCCAAATGGTTGGTCAAGCACATTTCTCTCAGACTGAGCTAGATGGCAAATGCAATCAAGAAATCATAGAAATGCTTATCCAGCAGAAAGATATTGACTGGAACAACCTTAAAACATATAAGCAGCGTGGAACCTGTATTATCAGATCTGCTCATAGTTCTTTCTTATTAAACGGTAAACAAATTACAGCAGATACATGGTCTTATGACTTCGATATTCCACGATTCATAGGTGAAGGTCGCGATTATATAGAAAGATATCTATATCTGGATGATCCAAATAACACTACTTCTCGAAAGGATGGAAATAATTAAATTATGCAGAACAAAGATAAAAAATATGCTTGGCAGTTAGAACGTGACAGCGATTACACTTCTGCTACAGCATTTGACTCTATAGAAGAATGCATTGCAGACGCTCAAGACTATTTTGCAGAAGAAAATGTAAAGATCAAATCAATTACAATTCAGGAACTTAGACCATATGAAATCTCTGTTGATGCAGAAAGAGTTCTTGAGGTTGTCTGGGAGGAAGCAGAGGCAAACGTTGGTGATCTTGTAGATGACTGGTTAGATAGTAGAACAGCTTATACTACCGAACAACTGGCTGATCTTTCCGAACGTTTGACGGGGGTAATTAAAACTTGGCTGGAAGAAACTCATAATGAACCTGATTTCTTCAATATTATAGGAGAAAAAGAAATTTCAATATGTAATATACCACAATAGGGGGATAAATCATGGTAATACTTATATTATGTATTCTTTTATTTGTATTAACCGGTATTGGATGTTGGGCTTTATGTGCTGCATCTGATACTGATGAATATGATGATGAAGAAATTAAATATGATCAAAATGATGAGAACAAATTTAATTAAACAATAAAGGAGAAAAACAAAATGAGTACTTATACAACAAACACAAAACCAGAATCCAAATTTGAAGATGTACCAGAAGAAGTTCTTACAGACCCAACAATGAGAACAGCACTTGGAATGGATCCTATCCCAGGGATGAATACTCCGGTGGATGATAATAAGCAGATTTCAATGTTTGATTATATGCAGAACAAAAACAACTCTTCTACATCTTCTTCTACTACCACCACTGCTGCTCCAGAGGTGACAGTTTTCAAGAATCTAGTTCATCCAGAATTTGGTGAGCTGAGAACTGTTGAGATTGATGGAGAACCTTGGTTCGTTGGTAAGGATGTAGCGGAAGCTCTGGGATATAATGAGCCTCACAAAGCAATCCAAAGACATGTAGACAAAGATGATGGGATGAAACGTCCCGTCACCGATTCTACAGGCAGGAAACAGGAAACTTGGCTTATCAACGAATCCGGTCTCTACTCTCTCATCCTTAGCAGCAAGCTTCCATCAGCAAAAGAGTTCAAGCATTGGGTTACCTCAGAAGTACTCCCATCTATCCGCAAGAATGGCGCTTACATCCGTAATCAGGAAAATATGACACCAGCCGAGATCGTGGCTCGTGGTCTTATTGCAGCTCAGAAGATTATTAATGAGAAGGAGAAAGAAATTGCTATTCTGAATGGTCGTTGTGGACTCCTGACACAGGCCGTAGATGATAAACAGGACATTATTAATGCTATCTCCAGAAATGTACCGGCTCCAACAAAACGTATGATGCTAAACAGAGTAATGAGACGAAGATCTCCAGAGCTGGCCCAAAGTCGATGGTCTTACTTATACGCAAGATTTGATGAGATTTATCATAAAAATGTTAAGATTCGCATGAAAAATTACAATGCAGAACCAGGACATAGAAAATGCTATTCTATTCTTGATTTTATTGAAAAAGTACTTAATATGCTTGATGAATTATATGACCTGGCAGTAAAACTTTTCGAATCTGATTTTACACAGCTCATGCAGGAAATGCATTTATTGCGTATGACTGATGAAGAATATGAAGATGAAGAATACTGGAAACGCGTACTTTAAGATAAGGAGGGATGGTAAGAGTACGGCAGGTACTCTTACCTATTAGAAATATGAGCTATTTACCAATAATAAAATTTAAAACTATAGGTAACTTATTTTATTTAAATTTGCATTATCCATATTCAGTAAATGGGGAAATCATTATCAATACACATTTAGGACGTACAGGTGACACCTGTTATATTGTTGACGAGAGACTTAACAAATATTATCTTCCTGATAATTATGCTGAGATTATTTATAATGCATTAAAATTGCATAGTAATATTTATCATGGATGTGATACAGATTCACGCAGACACCAAATAATAACAGAATTTGAAGGTATTAATAGAACAGGATGCGATTATGGATGGCTTCATTATGACTTGACAGAACAAAGTAGAAATGGCAGTTATTGTCGCGACAGGATTTTGTACGACACTACGTGTAATAAAGTATTTGTATATGACTGTGATGGAGCCAGGATTGCTACTATTCGTTTGGGCCAATTTGGACCATCTACTACGCAAAGAGGTCGTAGGTCTGAAATAACTTCTACTTCTTTAACTGCAAATGAGGATATCATATATAATAATAGCATTTCATTCAATAGCAGTGGTGCTATCACATTTAATAATAGTGAACGGAATATAGGATTTATTAATAATATTATCTCGAACAAATCAAAAACTTACATCCATCAATTCAATTACATTCCTAAATACATAAAACATTTTATGCCTGGAGAATCAGAAGATACTACTCTCCTGCTCGGTGCAGAAATTGAAGTAGGTGGAAATAATAATATCCCCTCTGATAATAGCAAAAATTCCACAGTAAAAAAATGTATTCAAATTATGAATGGATCTGATAGTGATGTAGAAGATCTTATTTACAGTACACATGATAGTACTGTACAGATTGAATTTGACACTATGCCATGTAGTTTAGAATTCCATAAAAATAAGATGAATTACCGTGAAATGTTCGAATATCTTGATAAAGAAGGATATAAAGGACATGATTGCAAAACTGCAGGCTTACATATTCATGCGAATCGTAATTATTTAGGAAAATCAAGGATATCGCAAGAGTTAGTTATATCTAAGATCCTGTATATTCTTGAGAAATTCAATGATGAAATTTGCGTGATTGCAAGGCGAGACAATGAATACAGTGAGTTTGTCGGTAGTAAAAAAGAAGAAAATTCACTCGTTGAGTTATATGGAAAGTATAAAGATCACGGTAAACGTGCTGCATTGAATTTACAGCATAAAGATACTATAGAATTTCGTATGTTCAGAAGTACATTGAAATATGAAACTTTTATACTTACTTTAGAGTTTGTCAAGGATATTATAGATTTTGCTAAGTCTGCGAGTATTGAAGAAATTGAACTGATAAAGTGGGCAGATCTCATGCAGCTATTCTCTCCTGCTCTAAGGAATTATTATACAGAACGATACAATAAGCAGTATAAGAAAGTAATGAATGAAGATGAAACCTGTCTAAAACGTCAAATTTCAAATATAAAGAAAGTTATCTCAAATTGTAAAAATAATTATATGATGAGGGTGAAACTACAACAAGAATATAATGAATTAAGAAAACAATATAATAAAATTCATAAAAAGAACAAACGTAAGAAAGCATATCCTACTGTTACTAATGTAGATTCAAGAATTGACGGTATTACAAGTGCAAGTGCATGTGCATATAGCCCGTCTGGAGAACTCATATACAGATATGATAATATACGAAATTTTAACATGACTACTATTTAATGGAGGTATTCTATTTGTCTGAATTTGGATTAAAAATAAAAAATATAAAAGCCGGGACACTCTTTGGATATAACCAAGGAGTTAGAAACCGGTATGATTTTACTGAAGCAATGTTCAGTAATAGCCTATTCAGTGATTATATTATACAGAATGGACTTAATGTTTGGAATGATACCAGTACACGAGATATTATTTGTCTTGATTTTGACTTTGGAAGTCGTAGTTATGAGGAAGAAATGGATCACTTGTTAAAACAGTTTGGTCCATTTGAACATGATAAATCTTTATCTGAGGAATCCAAGGAACGTATTAGAGCAATATTTCGAAATGTGATTGATAATAAAGACAATTATATGAAATGTTCCAAAGATGAAATCCGGGAAATATTCTATGAAAACGGTGTAAATGTTGAATACATTTCTTCATATACAAAGAAAGAAGGTGAAAAAAAGACTGTTATTAATTATAAAATGCTATACCGCAACTCTTCTAAGGCAAAAGTCGGACAGGTGATGTTTATTAACTCAAAGCTTTATAAGAAAGCATATAACTGGCTGACGATGGGTCTTGGAAAGAAAATGCCGATGGAAAATGCTAAGATTGTAGAGATGTCGGCATATGCTCCTCTCACAACCAGTACAATAGTTGGAAAGTTCTATTGTCCTGTAGAAGCCATTCTTATTATTAAAGATACGGATAGTTTCTACAAGACAATAGCCAAGATCGTAAAAGCTGAGGATTATGTAGTTCAGGAAAAAGTTCTGGATGAAACTGCTACAGAAATTGCAAAGCAAAGAGCTATTGCTGAAGGAAAATTTTTAA
>ERZ1034687.189-NODE-189-length-40774-cov-31.610673_pt1 | contig 40774 bp, 66 predicted proteins | sample MGYA00520704_ERZ1034687 | MGnify/ENA primary metagenome ERZ1034687 (study PRJEB33766, sample SAMN09781762) | gut metagenome | biome: gut microbiome | host: Homo sapiens | place: Madagascar | study: EMG produced TPA metagenomics assembly of the PRJNA485056 data... | reverse complement strand
TCGGTCTCCTCGTGCAAGGCGTCCAGAATGGCTTTTGCCTTGTCATCGTTGGAGGTTTCGGCGTTTTCCAGAATCTTGCGGATATCTGCTCTTTTGAGTGCCATGTGTGTGTCCTTTCTGCCCTTGCTTGGGCTGCCATGCTTGGCAATAAGGTGTTTTTTCCGGACGTGCTGCCGGTGTGGTGCCGCTTGCAGGGGTCGAACCTGCAACTACCCGGTTATGAGCCGGGAGCACTGCCAGTTGTGCGAAAACGGCATAAAAAAGCGGCTGACGCTGTGCGCCAACCGCTGGATATTAAATTGACTTTTGGGATGATACCATGATAATGCGATTCCCTTTTCCATACGCATTATCGCAAAGTGCCTGAAGATGTTCTCTTGCTTTCTGCATTTCAACCAAAAGAATCCGTTCTTTTATCTCCTGCTGGTAATATGGAGATAGGTCAACACCTGCAACGCGGGCGTTTTTCTCGGTCTCCTCGTGCAAGGCGTCCAGAATGGCTTTTGCCTTGTCATCGTTGGAGGTTTCGGCGTTTTCCAGAATCTTGCGGATATCTGCTCTTTTGAGTGCCATGTGTGTGTCCTTTCTGCCCTTGCTTGGGCTGCCATGCTTGGCAATAAGGTGTTTTTTCCGGACGTGCTGCCGGTGTGGTGCCGCTTGCAGGAGTCGAACCTGCAACTACCCGGTTATGAGCCGGGAGCACTGCCAGTTGTGCAAAAACGGCATATAAAAAGCGGCTGACGCTGTGCGCCAACCGCTGAATATTGAGTTTTAGCCATCCTGTGCTTCTCGAACTGCAATCTCTTGCAGTTCTTTGATATGATATTCCACCGCCGGGCGCAGGAATGGGCGTGGAGCCATGCCCCGGGTAAAGTGCCACTTGCCGTTGAAGTCTTGCCAGACCCACGGCGTTTTGCGTCCGTTGCCTTTCTCTGCAAAGATGCCCGTGCCCAGCTCCACATAGATGCTGTAAAGCAGATTTGAGCCGATGGTGACGGTCTTTTGTGCCGCAGACACAACGTAGGTAATGGACGCTTTCAGCGCACCGCCAACATAGCCCTCTATTCCGGTGCTGTCTGCCGTGCCGGTGGGTACAAGCAGCTGGGCGTAGTCCTGCACCTTCATGCCCCAGATTGTCAGCACCCGCTCCACCCACGCTTCCAGCGCTTCATGCAGATGCGGGGTGTTGTCGGTGACTTTGATGTCGTAGTCAAATTTCATCGGCATCTTCCACTTCTTCCTCCTGCTCTGCCCAACGTCTTTGGATCAGATCTCCGTTGGAACAAACCGAATCCAGTACAGCGTCAGCCTGCATATGAGCAGAAACAAGGGCTTTATCGGACATTTCCATGTTGTAATAGCCGGTCATGACATCACCTTTGGCAGTAATGCCTACTACTGCAAGTTTTTTGACCTTCTCTTCTTCAATCAGCTTGAGCGCATCCATAAGCCACGGCGCATAATCGGCATCTGACATTAAGACATTCATTTTCTAAATCCTTCCATTGTCCTAATAAGGCGTTTGTGTGCTCCATGCGGCTTTGCGCCATTTCCGTAGGAAGGCCGCGCGTGTTTTTGCTTAATGTAACCACACGGGGGCTTGAAATCACGACAAAAGTTCAAGAAAAAGTCATCGTTGATTACGACAATCCCAAACTTCTTATTTTTCATGCTTTGCAACCTTCCTCTTTCTCTTGCTTTCAAAATAAGTTTTCGGCCATTTGGGCCGGTTCGCTGCCTTTTCAGCATCCCTGACCGCTTCGGCGAAATTTTTAAAAGTTCCGCCGGTATCGTAACATGCCTTTGCAAGATTCTCGTAATTTTCGACAAAGTTCATTTTCCAGCCGCCTCCTTCTTGCGCTTTCTCTCTTCTGCCCACCACATTTGCTCTTTTTCAGTGCCGCCTTTGGCCTTGTACCACTCGGTATAGGTCAGGTCAGATGTGATCTCTTTTGTCGTGTTGTCCCGCCGCATAGCGTTCTGCCGGGGATACTTGACCAGCGCACCGGACAGCTTGCACCGGCAGTGATAGACCATTTCCGGGGCGGCGTTGGGGTTTCCCGGATACATGATCTCGTAGCCCTGCACCTTAAACGGCTTGTCAAGGTCTGCGGTCTCCTGATCCAGCAGGCGGTGCGTCTCGCGGGTGCGGTAGTCCAGATTGCTGTTCCAGCGCTTTTGCACCTCAATGCCAAGTGCCTGAGCGTTGCGAAGCTGCTGCATCGTACCGGCGTTCTGCGCACCGGTCAGCGCGGTGATGGCGTTATTCATTGCCCAGTGCACTTCCGTGTCTGCCATGCCCTTCACAGCCTGCACCGCAATGTCATGGACGCTTTTGCCCTGTATGATGCCCTTTGTGACGTACCGGTTGAACACCCGGGCGTCGTAGGTCTTGTTGCTTTCGCTCTTGATTCGCTTGTTAGGCACCAGCTTGGGGTTTTCCAACAGCAGCCGCTTGACCGCTTCGGTGTTGTACAAGGTCAGATTGAACGCCACGCCTGCGGCCTGTTCCAGTTCGTAGAACGCCCAGTTTGCGCCAAGGGCAAAGATATCATATTGTTCATCTCGCGCCAGCTTGTACGCTGTCTGCTGGGCTGTGGTGCACGTCTGGGTGATGTTGTCCAGCTTCTGGTGCATCATCTCGGACTGAAACACCTGATTGCGCAGCCATGTGCGATAGTCGCTCTCGGTGATCTTCCCAGCTTCCAGCTGCGTGCGCTTGTATGCGTCCAGCTTCTGGTAATGCTCCAGAAACTCGGTCAGCTGCTCGGTCATTTCCCGGCGGGCGGTTCCATAGACCCGCAAAATGCGGCGGCGCAGCCTGTTCAGCTGCCGGGTAGAGATGCGGTCAAGGTCAGAAGTGGTGCTCATGGTTTTTATCCGACTTGATAGCGTAGACAAGTTCAGGCGTCAGCTTGGGTGGCTTTGGGTCTGTCGTTTTGCAAAAAAGCGAATCGCCGCAAAAAATAAACCCATTTCCGCTGATGGATAAACTCGGCTCGTCATTCCTGATGTGTGCTTTCATTTTCTTCGTCCTCCTCTTCCTCGTCCACGGTCTCCCGCGTTGCGCTCTCTGCCATTAGCGCTGCTTTTGCCTGCTCTTTCTGTTCCTGCGTCAGGTTGGGCAGCAATTCTATTGCCATCTCGTTGCCGATGATGGTCGCTTCTGTAATCGCCATGTCCACCTGCTCCTTGGTGTTGGAGATGCGCACATGGGTGTACTGCGGCTTTGCGTCCGGCAGACCGGCGATTTTGAGCACCTGACGCACAAACTTGGTGATCTGCTGTTCAAAGTCGCGGGCGTTCTCGTCCATCGGTTGATAGGCGGCTTCCAGATGGTCGTTGGTGCTGTCTGCGCTCACGCAATGCACGTCCAGACCGCCGAAATCCTCATACATGGAACTGTGCAGCCGCTGCAGCAGGGTCTCCCGCGCCTGCGTGGGGATCTCCTGTGTGTAGGGCTGCACACTGCCGCCGTTGGTACCGGCGTTGTCCACGTTGGCGGCGTGGTAGAAGCGCAGCCGCTGCATGAACCGGCGCAGGTCATCGTCTTGCATTCCGCCGTAGTTGGAGATAAGCCAGTACACCTCCGCGCATTCGCGCAGATCATCGCAAAAACCGTTGACGATCAGGTCAGTGTTGTCGATATACCCCTTGAGGTTTACCAGCGTGCTTTGCTTGATGCTGCTGCCCCAAAGCGGAACAATAGGCAGCGTTCCGTATCCCTCGCCCTCTACGATCTCGTCCCCGGCGGGGGTTGTGGTCGTGGTGGTTTTGTAAGGCTGCTGCTCGCCGTCCTGATGTAGCAGGCGCTCGCCCTTGCTGTCCTCGGTGTAGCGGGTGTAGCCGCTCTCCTCATACAGTACAGCGTGCATGGGCTTGTCCGGCTGCAAACGCCAAAACCGGATACCGGCTCGCATAGTGCCGTCCTGTTCATCGTACAACGGCGCAAACTCGGTCAGCTTGAACACGTCCAGATGGTCGTTGTTCCAAAAGCCGAAGCTTTCCCCGTGGATGCAGGCAAGGTAACCCAGCCGGTAAAGCTGCTCGTCAAAGTTTTCGCCCAGCTGCGCCTTTACCTTGTCCGCGTCCGGCAGGGTAATGCCATTTGCAAGGCTGTATGCCACGCGCTGCACGTTGAGCCGGTGGAAGGAGTTGCTTTTCACGGTCTCCGGGCGGGTTCTCTTGGTGATGCCGTTCAACTTGTAGTCGATGTCGGCAAGCGCGTCCAAAAAATCATCAACGCCGGTGTTGAGCTGCCTGTCGTACTTATCAGCCTTTTCAGCGGTACGCACCGGGGCGCTGTTGGCGTGCTCTGCGATAAAACTCTGCACAAAAGCGGTTTTTGCGGCAGGGTCATTCTGCACCGCTTCAAGGTCTTGATATGTTCTCACTTGCTTTGCTCCTTATTTTCCGGGCTTGTGCCACACAAGCTCCATTGCATACCGTGTAGCGTCGATGTGGTGGTTATCGTGGTCTGGGTATCCGGGCAACGGCTCGCCGTTCTTGTCTGCATCGTACTCGTACTCTGTAAATTCCTTCAGGGTGTCCGGGCAGCGCACCGGGTCAATCACAATGGCGGTCAGGCTTTGCAGCCACTTCACGCCCTGCCCAACGCTGTTCGGGCCTTTCAGCGCAGGCAAGCATTTCATGCCCCAAACGGTATAGTCGATGCAGCTCTTGTTTTCTTGGCTGTCTGCGGTCAGGCGCTCACTTTCCGGGTTCTCCATAACGTTCCTTTCTTGCAGCATCTTGAACGTGTCCTCGTTGCGGGTGCGACGCACGGTGATCTCGTCATAGATATATAGGGTCTTGCGGGCTGCATCGTAGCTCATGCAGTTATAAGCAAAGGGGTCTGGATACCATCCCCAGTCAATGCCGTGGTATTTGCGCTCGAATTTGGAAGGGTCTATCTTTTCCGCCTTGATGTTGGTGAATACTTCCTTGCCGCATCCGGTCACTTCGCCCAGATACTCGTGCTTGTAGGCGATCAGGTTGCGTTTCTTTAGTTCTTCGGCATCATCCAGAAATCGCTTGCCAAGCCACTCCTGCGGCACCATCGTGTAGTCAGAGTGCTGGATGATTTTGCGGTCACGGACTTCCATTGCGTACCGGTTTGCCCAGTTGCGTGGAGATGCAGGCGGGTTAAAGCTCTTGAACGTGAAAGAGAAGTTTCCACCACGCAGGCAGGACTGTTCCACGTTGCGGATTTGTTCCGGTCCGTCATACTGGTCCAGTTCTTCAAACCACAGAACGCCGATATACCCGCGTGGCAGCTTAATGGACTTAAGCTTTCCGGGGTCATCCAGACCGAAGAAGAGGATCTTCTGACCGGTATTTTTGTTGGTCATCTCCATCGGGGAAACCGTACATTTCCACATTCCGGGCTCCAGCTGGTCAGCTGCCCACTGCATCTGTGCGTACACGGATGTGCGCAGGGTATTGCCCACTTTGCGGATGCAGACCGCATTACAATCCGGGTGCAGCTGCAGTAGCTTGATAATGCCGATGCTGCAGAAACTCGATTTCGTGGAGGCTCGCCCGCCCTTTTCCAAAGCTTCGTCTGCTTCTCCTCGCACGATCTTCTGCCATGTAGGTAGGAATTGCGGTGCTAAAAGCTCAAAAAGACGGTCGCTTCCATTTCCCGATGTATCTTGTATGCTTTCAGGATCTGCACTTTCGTTCCATTTTGTTTTCTTCCGGTTTTTCAACCAGAATATCTGAGCCGTCACGTTGGCTGGAACGACGACCTGTTCTTCCGCATACTCAATTCGTTCTTCTTCAAGCCGTTTTTTTCCGTCAACCATGACTTTTTTCAGCTTGATTGGCTTTCTCACGGTCACTGTTCGTGTCTTGCAATTCTCAAACAGCTCATTTTCAACAATGTAGTCCGCATTTTCTCGTCCTATTTTTAATGCGTCGGAAATGACGGAAAATCGGCTTTTCCACTCGTTCAGGGTATCCCTGTGGATTCCCATGTTCTGAGCTATTTGTTCCTGCGTCAGCCCATCTCTAGCCCAACCACGAAGCAGCGTTGTCCCTTCTGGCTCTAGCCACTGCTCAAACTTACCTTTGCGGCCAATCTCAGTTCACCTCTTTTTCAAGTACAGCCTTTTCTCCAGTGAGGTCTTCCCATCGCTTTACAATAACATCAACGTACTTCGGGTCGTACTCCATGATATAGGCCGTTCTTCCGTTCTGTTCGCAAGCAATCAAAGTTGTCCCACTTCCTCCAAACAGGTCAAGGACAATGTTCCCGATTTCTGTATTGTTCTTGATTTGATAGTCAAAAAGCGCAACCGGTTTCATAGTTGGGTGCAGTTCACTTTTAACCGGTCTGTCAAAATCAAGAACTGTTGTCTGTTTCCTGTCGCTTGTCCATAGATGTCCTGCGCCATCTTTCCACCCATACAGGCAAGGCTCATGCTTCCACTGGTAATCCTGCCGTCCAAGCACCATGCTGTTCTTCACCCAAATGAGCGTCTCCCGAATCTCCCATCCTGTCTGCTTGCACGCTTGCCGGAAAATAAGTCCTTTGCTGTCTGCGTGCCAAATGTAAAACACCGCACCAGGTCTCATCACGCCATCAGCTGCAGCAAATGCTTTTGACAGAAACTCCAAGAATTCATCTTCGGCCAACGAATCGTTTTGAATTCGCAGATTTTCACTCGTTTTGCCGACATAACTCACTCCGTAAGGCGGATCCGTGAGCAACATATCTGCCTGCGCCCCCCCTATAAGGGTTTTTACGCTTTCTGCATTCGTGCTGTCCCCGCACATAACGCGATGCCTGCCGCACTTCCAGATATCACCCAGCTTTGCCTTTGGAGGTGCGGCTTCGTCAACTTCTGGAGCCTCATCCTCAGTAACCTGCGTTTCTTTGCTGTCACCAGTAGGAATGTCAAAATCAAAGTCAAATTCCCCAAAGTCAACTTCTGCCAATTCTTGTTCAAGTTTTCCGAAATCCCACCCGGACATTTCACCGGTCTTGTTGGCGAGGATACGGTATTTCTGCTTCTGTTCTTCGGTCAACCCTGTGTATCGTACAACGTCAGCCATGTCCACATGGAGTTGCATCAGAGCAAGGCGGCGGGTATGGCCGCTCAGAATGACGTTGTTTTCGTCCACCTCGATGGGGTCAAGTGCGCTGCACTGCCGCATACTTTCCGCGCAGGCGTTCACGGCTTCCGGGGAGATCACGCGCGGGTTGCGATCATACGGAACAAGATCTTCGACCGGTAATTTCAGCAACTCTTTCTGAATCATGTTATTCTCCTCCCGTGTAAAATAAAAACCGCCCGGAAATCCGAACGGTCAAAATATCGAATGTGCCGCTTGCAGGAATCGAACCCGCTACCCCCGGATTAAAAGTCCGGTGCTCTGCCAGACTGAGCTAAAGCGGCATAAGAAAAACCAGCTTTGCTGCATGGAGCTCATCATACAAAAAGCTGGTTTTTAATCGTATTGTATCAGCCGCGGTTAATCCGCACGGATAGCAGGCCGTGCTCCTTGGATACAGCCACGGCCTCCGACGTTGTCCCGCCTTAAATGAGCGGCGCTCTGCCAATTGAGCTATGACGGCATAGAAGTAGCCCGCGAAACGAGAGGAAGAAAAATGCCTGTCAAGCCTTGGGAGGAAAGCATTTGTGGGGGATTCGTTTCGGAGACTGCGTTGCAAGCGTCTCACAGCTTTCGGCGGTTCCGCTTATACCAATTTTAGCACAATGCCCGTGTCATTTGGATATTTGCAGTATGAAGGTGCATTGCAAAAAATCAGGGCGGGTTTTGTGCGGTTTGTGCAACATTGCCGAAGCTGTCCCAAATCTCTGCCAGATAGATGCTGCCAAACTTAATGTAGATGGAGACCTGGTTTTCTTCCGAAAGCCCCAACTCCTCGCAGACCTCGCGCTGCTTTTTGTTCTTGACGTAGTACAGGCACAGGCAGGCAGCCTGTTTTTTGCTGGATTTGCTTGCCGTGATACAGTACGCCCGCCGGGTGGCCTCAATGCGCAGCAGGCAAAGGTCTGTTTCCATCTGCTGCAGACGGCGCTGCTCGTCCGTAATATCTGCTGCAGCAAGCCCGACCTTGTCACCGGCACCACAGCCGCCGGGCATCCCGTTCAGGCTTGGGGTGGTCTTTTCGGCAACTTCCCGGATGCGCTGGATCTTCTGTTTTTGCGCTTCTACCGCGTCTGCCAGATCTCTGCATTGCTGGAACCACGCCTTTACCGTGTGGTAGTCCACGCCGGTGCGCGGCTTTGGCTGTTCACTTTCATGTGTCCATGTGCGTGTCATGTTGCATTCCCTCCAACATAAAAAAAAATTGTTAAGATAACAAAAAGAACGGCAGCCACAATAAAAAACATCACACCGGGGTGGTCTACAAGTAACCATGCAAGGTATACAAGCAGCCAAACAATAGCTACAATTGCGGAAACAATCTCACTGCAGCCAGAAGTAGCAGAAACGCTTGCAACATTGCAGCTTCAATAGTCATACTGTACCTCCGTTCTGTTCTGCTCGCCGGTTGAAATACACCACCGGAGAAACACCGCGTTCATCGCAGTCCTTGTTGTTAAAGCTGACGATTGCGCCGCAGCCGCTGTAGTTTGAGCAGGCAATTAAGTCCATTCCGGTGATACTCTCAATTTCATCCGCTCTTGCTCCGCAGAACGGACACGGCTTGCACCTGTTCACGATATGTGCTTTCACTATTCATCCTCCTTCAGATTTTCCAAAAACAGCAGCACTCCCGGCGCTGCAACGCGGACGCGGTAGGCTTTCACGTCTGCCGGTGCAATGTACTTCCGGCCAAACACGTCCTTCATGTCTTCCCAGATCTGCCACGGAATGCGGTAGAACTCCCGGCCATTGAACGAGCATAGAACGAACGCAATACCGCCCAGCTGCGATATCCGGCGCAAACAGGCGGCTTGCGCGGGCGATACGCGGTTGTGCATCAAACGACCGGTATCGGTGTGTTTCGCCTCGAAAACGACAGCTCTGCCGCCTGAGAGAACGCCTTTGTAGTCCGGCTGCGCCTGTTTGGTGTAGCAGGCGAGGAATCTGCCGGAGCAATCTGCACCACCGAGGGGCTTCATCGGCTCCGGGGTTTTCTCGATGTCTGCCCGCCCGATTGCACGGTAGTATTCGCAAGCGCTGTTGATGATGTTCTCGAAACCTTCGCCCTCTGCCCGGCTGCGAGCGCCCATGTAGCTGCGGCGGGCGCTGGCTGCTGTCTTAACCTTCATTGTCCTGCCTCCAATACTCCACGAAATAGGTCAGGGTGGATTTTCCGCTGCGCTTTTCCTTGCCCATGCGGACGGTGTAGCCGTTCATCGACAGGACGACGACCAGCGCTTTCCGGTCCTCCACGAGGTTACAATCAATTTTGAAATGCTCAGACATCTCCATCACCTTCCTCGCCCTTGACCAGCTCCTTGAGGTGGGCCAGCTTCTTTTCGGCCCACTGAGGACTACGGCCATAGATGCAGTCGAGCTGGGCCAGCATTATTCTGACATCTTCCATCTCTTCACGGATGTTGTCGCCGCTCTTTACAGTAGTCGCGCAATCCGACGCCCGTCGGTGCTTGAGCAGTGCTTTGGTAAGCTCGGACATCTCCTCGATAGCCATATCGACCTGCTTGTTCATGCCGAATTTCTTGACAGCAGCTCTCGCATAGGTGTACAGCTCATCCTCCGGCTTTTCTTCCTTCTCACCAGCCGGGTGAATGGCAAGGGTCAGCTTTACCTCCGTGCCATCGTGCCGCGTCCAGCAATGTTCGATGCTCTGAGCGCCCATCTTCTCGCAGGAGGTGAGCAGCATATCGCGAACGGTGCGAATGAGGTCTTCCTGAATCTCTCTCTGCGTCATTTTACCGATACTCCTTCCCAGTGGCCTTGTCCCTCAGCGGGATGCGGCTCAGAATCTCAAATCCTGCAATGTCTGCCACCTGACGCAGCAGGGGCACGAGAATGCTGATTTGCAGCATTGTTGCAGCATTCTTTTGACGCTCATCCTTACGAATGTTCTTCATGGCTGCTGCGGGTGTCGGGTCTGCATAGTGCTCCGCGTTCCGGCTCATGTTGTCATTGCTCATGCCACGCCCTCCTTTTTCAGCTTCTCCGGCAGCGGCATCCAGCCTACGACCGGCTTATCTATCGGACATTCCAGTGCATCTTCTGGTGTAAAGTGGCGGTATTCCCACCAGCCTTTCGGGAGCCTATACAAATCATCTTCTTCGTCATAAATGCCGTAATCATCAACATCTTCCCACTGCCAGAGGCTTTCGTACTGAGAAACAGTTCCGTCCTCATAAAAGGCCGTTGTGATGCAGTATCCTTTCCCACAGTCAACCAGCACAAGTACTTCGGTTTCAACCTTCGGCGGGTCGGTTTCAGGATTGCGCCAGCGCTGGGCATCCGGGACGACTTCCGGGGCATCTTCCAGCACATCCATCGCGTCCATAATCTGACACGCGCGGCATCTTACGCCGTTGTAATGTTCGCAGCCACCGCAATATGCCGCTTTGATGTTTGCGATGGCTTTTTCACGGTCAATCATCGCCATTTGTCGCATCCTCCATTTTGAACCCGCAGACCGGGCAGAAGTTCCAGACCCAACTGTCGAAATCGCTTTGCGAAATCTTGGCCTTGCAATGGGTACAACAAATTGCCGGTTCCTCGTGACTGTTGTCTTCATCATCGACGATGATAAACTTCAATTCCTTGTCCTTCACCCACTTGGCATGACCGCGCAAGCTCTCCGGGTCGATGGTAGGCAGATTGCTCAGGTCGCTCAGCGCATCGCTGATGCTTTCACAGAACAGAATGTCGGCGGCCTCGCCCTTGGCCTCTTCTTCGGCGAGGTCATTCTTCAGATCAGCTTCCAGCTCGCCAACATCGACCAGCCGGATGGGTTTCTTGACATCACTCATGGGTAGCCTCCTTGTTTTTTGTCTCTTCGGGCTTCAGCGTGGGCGCTGCGAAGATGCAGCTGATGGGCACGGCGGGCTGCGCGGTCAGGGAGAAGAAGGAAAGCTGCTCAACTTCCATCGCCTGTCACCTCCACCGGTTCGTTCCTTTCCGGGAAGTGCTTCTTCGTAACGGCAATCTGAAATTCTTCTATCTCACTTGCCCACCGTGCGGTGCCTGTGCCGTATGTAGTCTCCCATACCAGCGGGAATCCGCCGATTCCGTCAAATAGACTTCCTAGCTTTGCGCCATCTTCCATGTATGATTTCATCTTCTGTGCGATCCAGAACCACTGCGGCAATGCGATGCTGTTTCCCAGTGCCTTGTATCGTGGGCTATCCGCAGGCTTGTGCTTTTTGCCCTTGGTATCTACCCACTCTCCGATATCTGTCCAGCCGTCCGGGTAGCCTTGCAGGCGTTCACACTCCATAGGAGTTAGACGGCGAACAATCCGTCGGAGTGTAAACACATATCCGTGTCCGCCGCCTTCTCCGCTATACAACGCAGGCCATTTCCCGCATTCAGAAAAAATCCTGCGGCTCTGGACATCCCACGGTGTCAAACAGCCAGCGTGTTCAACCGCAATGGCTGTATAATCAGTGATTCTGCTTTCGTGGTCGCCTGTGATCGTCGGCACGATTCTGCCATCGCCGTTTCCACGAGCATCAAATACAATCGGATCGTGTCCTTTTGCGTTTGCTCTTAGTGTCCCCACCATGTCATCGGTCAACTGCATTTCCGGCAATACAGAAGCTCGGATCTGCTGCCACTCTATCATTTCCAGAAGAGCCGTTCGAAGGATTTCCGGCAACTTTTTGCCACGTCGGGATGCTCTGGTCAGGATGCCCTTGCAGGCTTTCGCGCTCAAATAGTATCTCTCCGGCGCGTCTGCCTGCAAAATCCACGACAAGAGCGATTCGTTTTCTTCTCTGGGGCACTCCCCAATATTGGCTGTCAAACTGTCGCCAAGCCAGAGACCATCCATTTCCAGCGATTGCTCCCGCTTTGCTCCATCTGCCCCCCCTCGGAGGTCTAGGAATAACAGCGTCTGGCTGTTCCACGCGGGCAAGCTCTTCCAGCACGGCTCGGAAGTCTTCTCCTCCGTTGGAACTAAAGGCTCCTGGCACGTTTTCCCAAACAGCGAAAGTTGGATACATTCCATTTGTCGCTTTCCTCATTTCCTTTACGATTCGCACGGCCTCAACAAAAAGGCCAGACCGTTCTCCAGCAAGTCCAGCCCTTCGTCCAGCAATAGACAAGTCCTGACACGGGCTGCCGAACGTGATGCAATCCACCCGCTCTATTTCATTGCCGTGGATTTTTGTTATGTCGCCCAAATGAATCATATTGACCTCATTTCTTTTCTTGTTCGGACGGCCAAATGTTCTGTCTAAGCTCCATTCGGAGCTTCGATGCCACTCAAGCAGTTGAGGTCTGCGCCGCCCTCCACTAAAACCCTGAACTTACCCATTGGCCACCCATTGGCCGCCTCCAATCTGGCTGGGTCAGACGTGCTGCGCAGACGAGCAGCTTCCCGGGGCGCGGTCGTAATGTCCTCCCGCGACTGCTTCAGGAATTCCACCCGGCGATAGGTCAGGTCCGGGGTCATGGCCAGTTCCTTCAGGCCGCCCACGCTCCCTGCGTAAGTTTTGGCCGCCGGGGGCAGGCTCTCGAACAGCTTTTTCAGCTCTTCCGTGCCATCGCTACGGATAAGACCGCCCTTCTCGTCAATGCCGGTCACCATCGGAAAGTTTTTCCAGCTCATGTATTTCTGTGCCTTGCGGGCTGCATCGGCCAGCGCGACCCACTCTGCTTCCGGGTCGATGCACTGGGAAAGCTGCTTGTAGATATCGGCCACCGTGATGGGATAGACGCAGACGCGATTCGCGGCCAGAAACGCCCGCTTCACCACTTCGCCGGGATAATCCCGGAACTGATACGTCCACACGTCAATGGTGGTTTCCATTTCCTCGTCCGTCAGCGGCTTGCTGCCCAGCTTGTACAGCGTGAAGTTCATCCGAATCAGCTGTGCGGCTTCTTCTTTGGTCATCCTTCAAAACCTCTCTTTCTGTCCATATTTGCGAGAACGCGGGTCAGCTGGTCATCTACGCTCTCTGCGGGCTGCCGGGGCGATCTGCCGGACCGCGCCTGCTGCTGGTGGCTCTCGTCATTTGCAGCTACATCGCCAACTGTCCGAACTCCTTCGCGCTGCCAACTGGCTAAGATTCCGTTTATGTAGGCCAAAGACCGTTTATTTGCTTCCGCTGCCCGGTCAATCGCCAACAAAATCATATCTGTGCCGAAAGTCTGCCGCCAGTTTTGCAGCTTTTCCAGTGCCGAACGCGGAAAGCTGCCTGCGACTTCCTCGTACCGCCGAACGATCTGCGCAAGGTCTGCGTCAACTGCGGGGGGCTTCTCTTTACTGTTATTTAAGCTATCTCTATTAGGGTAGATAACAGTTTCAGTAATAGGTTCAGTTACAGTAGCAGATACAGATACAGTTGTATCTATACTGTATCGATACTGTATAGATAGGGTATCTGCACAGTATTTTCTGAACGCATCACTCTTGATGTTTTGCAGCGAACATTCAACACCCTTCAGACATTTGGGCGATTTCGACCAGTTGTATTTGTGCCAGTTAAGCAGCAATATCTCTTTCGTTGCCTTGTCATAGCGGATAACGTTGTGAACCGTTTCCATCCGATGGATAAGGCGATCCACAGTCTCTTCGTTGTATCCAAGCTCTCTGCTCGCTTGCCGCTTGCCCAGCTCATAGCATCCGCTCAAAGTGGTGTGCGGATTGGTGAGAAGGTAGAGATAAAAGTATTTATCTTCAGGGGTGAAGTCATCGTCCACCTTCGGGTCTGACCAAAAGTTCAGCGAAACGCAACGAAAAATTGCCATCTGCTCACCTCCTTTCTCTCAACAGTGAATCAGAACGGCATGTCGTCCGTGTCCGAAATTACAGAAAAGTCATCCATGCTGCCTTGCGTGTATGCGGGCTGCAGCGCGTTCTGCGCGGCTTTTGCCTGCTGCACATGATTCCTCGTCTGCTGGTCGTAAGACGCGGCAGCGGGCTTATCTGCCGCCTTTGCTCCCGCAAAGCTGATATTATTTGCCACAACCTCCACAGCGGTGCGCTTGTTGCCCTGCTTGTCCTGATAATTCCGGGTCTGCAGGCTGCCGTCAATGGCAATCATGCTGCCCTTCTGGAAGAACTTGCAGATAAATTCGGCGGTCTTGCCCCATGCCACGATATCCACAAAATCAGCCTGACGCTGCTGGCCCTTCGGGGTATAGCTGCGCTCGCAGGCAATGCGGAAGGTGCACACGTTGGTGCCCTGCTTCTCCTCAAAAACAGGCGGATCGAACTTCCATCCGATCCCGGCAGTCCCAAAAAGTTCCGTCAGCTTCTTGATACGCCACATAGGGTTGATATCGCTTTTGCCCTTCAGGCGACCTGCGGCGATTTTTCGCAAGGCTTCCGGCGGCGCGCTTCTGACGCTGTTGTAGATTTGCATATTATCCATGTTCGTATGCTACCTCCTGGCATCCATGCACACGGCACCGGCTTTGCAATGTCAGGTGCTGTACGTTGTATGCGGCATCTGCCATAATGGCAAGGTCTTTTGCGGTACCGAACAGGCTGGACTGCGTGAGTACGACCTCCAGCGCATACAGTGCCTTGCCGAGTGCCTCGGCAGCGTTCTTACAGGCAAGCTGCCGGTCGATAGGAAAAGTGCCCATGTAGACTCAATCCGGGTTGTTTTTCGTCCACGCAAGGTCACCGGCAACCGCTTTCTGCACTTTGCCAAGTGTGGAAACCGCCTCGCCAATGTCTGCAAGTGCTCCCAGCGTGAGGCCTAGCTGCCACTCCGGCACGTTGCTTACATAGTTCAAGCAGATCTGTTTTTTTTCATCACAATGCATAAACATTCACCTCGCGTAAACCTTGTTGCGGCGCTCGTCCAGTACAACATAAATCCTTGCCGGGGTTTCCTTTGCAAGGTCGTCCGCGTACTGCACACCCTCCAGCGTGGTGCGCACCGGGATCTCGTTCACGAACCGGCGCTCTGCATCATAAATCTGTACCGTGCACATACGCGCACCTCCTGTTGTTGTGCCGCCAGCCAAGGGCGATGTACCCAAGGTTCACGCACAGCACGATAAAAATAACGGTTTTCACGCTTTACCTCCTTGCGGTTTGCCGCATATTGTGGTATTTTTGTGGTGATGGGGCTCAACCATCAACTTTTTTCTTCGACCCGCTGGTACTGGTAATACCGGCGGGTTTTTTGCTTGCTTTCAGCAGCATATACTGCCCATAACTCAGCCAGGCGTCATCCGCTGCCCGGCAATCTGCCCGAAACTCTGCATCCCGCTTCTCTGCGTTCTTGATGCGCGCTTCCGGGCTTTCTTCCCTTCTTCGGTACGGGGTGCGGATCTCTGTCTTGCGCTTTGCCCACCACGCAGCCGTCTGCTTGTCATGCCGCTTTTTGACGCACTCCGGGCAATACAGCTTGGAGTAATAGACGTTGTGCATCACCTTGCCGCAGTCCTTACAGACGCGGGTGTGGGTGTAAGGGTTAGCGTTTGCCATGTTTTACGTCCTCCGCGTTCTCAAGCGCCTGCTGCAAGTCCTCTACAATGATGGCGTAATCGTCAGACATGGCCTGCCACATCTCGCTTTGAAACTGGTAGTAGGCATTGTCGGCGCGCATTTTATGGCGGTGCTGCAGCTTCTGGTATTGCGTAATCAGCGCCTGAATGTGCTCTTCCAGCGTCATGTTACCCTGCCTTTCTACGGTTTGCGGGTTTGACAGTGTGCTCAGGCTGCTTGTGCACCTTGCTGCCGCGCTTATACTGCTGGTTCTCGAGGTGCAGCTCGTACAAGCTCAGCCCAAGCGCTGCCGCCGTGCCAAGCACAGCCCACAGCACCAGCGGAGCGCGTGCAGCAGCGGCGCCGTAGGCGTAACCGCCCCAGACCATCAGCAGCAGGGTAATGCCCGCTTCAACCAGATCCAGCGCTTTCATGCCCAGCAGAAAACCGCAAACAGAAAACCCGGCAAGGGTGATGGTGTTCAGTCGTTTCATACTCCGTATACCTCCTTTAATTGGTAGAAATCCTTCAGCCACGCTACAAACCCGGCGCGGGAGATCAGCGGCGCGGCGGTCTTTGTGTCCACAGATGGAACAGACCATCCGGGAAACATCCCCGCTTGAATCATTGCCATAAGTGTAGGTTCACCTACAGATATCTGGTTTGCCCGCATGACCTCACAACAATCGTGAATGCTCATTGTGGGACGCATGGTGCATCCTCCTCTCTTTTGACGTAAGCGTTAAGCTGCTTCGCGCAGCCGCCGGGGTTTAGTGCGGTGATCTCAAAATCGATAACATTCAGCCCACCGTACTTTTTGGTGGAAGCATCGTTCCAGACCCCGAAAAACAGCCGGCTGGTCGTTTTGCAGTCCACGATGTTGATCTTGGTTCTGCTGGGGTAGACGTTGTAACAGGCGCAGATAAGGCGTTCCAGTGTCATTGTGCGGTCTGCCCTCCCTCGCGCAGCCTGCCCGCCGGGTCTCGCCCCTTCAAAAACAGGTTTACGAAGTAGATCTGACCCTTTCCGGTCACCTTGGGCGTCTTGTTGATGCTGGTGTGCCCATCGGAGTGCACCACGGTGGTCTCCTTGATCTCAAACAGACCCTGCTCCACGGCGCGCTGCGTTGGCATATTGTAGTCGCTGCGCTTGGGGTCTCTGATGAGGTATCCGTGCTCGCGCATCCAGACAAACAGCCGGTTTTGCCCGATCTGCACGCTGTTCTGGCACAGCAGCTTTGCAAGTTCGCCCACAAGGATGCTCTTTTTGCTTGCGTTTACCGCGTCTGCAAAGATGCCCTTGGGCGTAAGTTCCGCGATCTGCCGGTCTTTGTGCTCCAGTTCATCGTGGGCGGCAATCAGAGCCTGCGCCATCAGTTCAGCCCGGGAAAGCTGCGGGCGCTGTGCCAGCTTCTTCTCCATCGCGTTGAACGCCGCAATGTACTTCAACTTCCACTCCAGCGCTGCCTTGCCGGTAAAGCCCATAGCCAGCAGCGTAAAGCCGTCACGGTTCATCAGATACATGGGGAGCTTCTTATTTTGGATGGTGGTATACTCACTCCGAAAGAACATAGAGGACAATCCATTTTTGGATTCTCCTGCAAGCAGATTGTCGATGTCTCTGAGAACATGGGCATGATCTTTGCCAAAGCTCTCTGCAATCTGGCGGCTGGATGCCACCGGTTCTCCGTTCTGGGTGGATAAGATGATGTCTGTCATAGTCTTGTTTTGTCCTCCTTGTACTCTGCCCCTCCTGTGCTATACTTGAGCGGGAGGGGGTGAAAAAATGAATCAGCGGGGATCCATGAACCAGCGTACAGATGAATTAGAGCGCATTCTGAACGCCAGCAAAGTGAATTATTCCAGTCCGCAAGTCTCGCAGCAGCCTACACTGTATGAGGTACAGCGGCGGTATGCGGAAGATTTGAAGCAGCTGCGCCAGCAGTTTGAAGAAAGCCAGCAAAAGCAGGAAATCAAAGACCGCGAGCAAGCAAAAGAAAACAAGAAAAATCAATTTTATTCTGCATCGGCTCTTGTTGTTGGAATACTCACCTTAGCAGCCACCATAATATTTGGAATACTACTGGGCTTCAACGGCAAGAAAGTACTGTCTGGCCTGCTTTCCACGCTCATTGCGCTGGATCATGCACAGCTCCTTTGCCATCGGGATGGTGAGCTGGTGGTCATCAAGTGTTCGGCTGACTTTGCGTCCGCCCTCGTCCTGAACCCGCTCAATTTTGAGCGGGTTGAAATCCTCACCCTCGGTAAAGCCGTACTCCACCATACGGGGAAGCCAGTCCTTATAGGCCGTCTTGACCTGAAGGAACTCGTGCAGTTCCCGGCCACTGACGGTCGGCCGCTCCGGGTTGTCGTAGCTGACCGAAATCAGTTCTCGCATATCGTTTGCGTTGTTCATTCTCTGCCCTCCTCGTCTACGATCAGCGCTGTGACCGGCACCCGGAAATAGTGCGCCACTTTGAGCAGCTGCGAAATGCTGGGGCCGTACACACTGCGCTCCCATTTGCCAATCGAGCCGTTGCTCAGGCCTGCCGCCGCCTCCAGATCGGTACGGCTCAGACCATGCAGCTTGCAAAACTGGTCGATTTTTGAAACATTCACTAGCAATTCTCCTTTCTGGGCTTGAAAATCGCTAGAAAATATGCTACTATGTATTTGCAAGGTACAAAGTGAATAGAATCTAGCGTGAGCCCGATATAATATTGTCAGGGGCTTTTGGTTTTGTTTGCCCTGTGCTTAGTATTATACTAGCCAAGTGGCTATTTTGCAATAGCCAATCTGCAATTTAGTGAACATTTGGCTATTTTCACAAAATAGCGAGGTCTTTTCTATGCGAAATGTGGAGAGAGCTAAAAAAATCGCTACTGAAAAAGGGATCAACGTTTCTTTTGTATGCCGAGAGGTTGGAAAGAGCCGCGGCTATATTTCGCAAATGCTAGTAAGCGGACGTGATTTCCCGGATGAAATGCTAGCTCCAGTAGCCAATGCGCTAGGCGTCCCGGTTGAAGAGTTGACCGGCGAAGAGCAAAAAGAAAAGCCCGCTCCCGGTGAAGGGAGTGGGCTGGATGCAAGGTTTGATGCGCTTCTAAGTCAGATGACCGATGCAGACCGTGCAGATCTGCTGGAGTATATGGAATTTAAGGTTGCAAAGAGGAAGGAAAACCCCAATGGCTGAGTTTTTGGACAAAACGAGCCTTGCGCTCCTATTATATATGGAGAAGCACAACGGGAAAATGAACCAGCACGAGGTCTGCCTTATTTCAAAAGAGGACTTCAGCCCAAACGGCCAGAACCGGTACATTGAGAACCTGAAGCATCGCGGTTTGATTGAGGAACATCCCATATACACTTCGTGCGATGGTCTTTTTGGTTCAACAACGTCTGGCTGCACGTATTCTCTTTCGCTAGGCGGAGAATCCTATCTTCAAGAGCTGCGAAGAGATCAGGCGGATCAACTGCTTCGATCTGCGTCGGATTTGTTGGGTTCTGTCTCAGGTCTGAAATTTTGAGGATGTCGGCAACGCGCTTGGCCCTTTCAAAGATTTCTTCTTCGGTCAGGCCTTTGGCACAGCCGATATTAAAAGCGTAGTTCTGATGCGTCCAAATCTGGCAAAGGTGCCTGCACTTGTAACATTCCGTGTTTTTGATGGATGGCAAGCCGGAGTTTTCCATGGCCAGAACGGAAGCGATTGCAGTTTTGTATCTTCTGACTTCGTCCTCTTTTTCCTTGATCGTTCGGTACGGGTGAACATTGGGTCTCCATTTCCCCCGCAAAAACATCTGGGCATAGACAAACGGTGCGCTTGCGTACAAAAGGGCTTTGCCGATATCCATGTGTTTACTCCTTTCTGCTCTTGAGCAGTTTTTCTGCATGAAGAAGCACATCCTTTTTTTCATCGTCCGTCATGGAAGAAAACAAAGTCTTGAGACGGCACTTTTCTTTTTCCATTATATCATACTTTGCAAACATTGTGCTAGTATCTTGCACTTTATTTTCCCCCTTTGGCTAGATCATTGATAATTTAAGGTTTCCGGCAGCTGTTTGGCTGCCTATTTTTGTTATTTTGAGGTGGTTATCATGGCAAGTATCTGTCCCGTCTGCGGCGGAAAGTTGGGTCTGCTGAACCGCGAGAAGAGCGCGGACGGTCTAATCTGCGCCGGATGTAGCAGTTTCTTCTTTTCAAAACTGGGATTTCGGGCTGCAAAGCAACCGACAGCTGCACTTGCGGAATACTGGGCTACACTGGAAAGCCGCCGCAGAACATTTAAAGAGACCGATTCCATCTTTGACCGCGATGCACTCTTTGTCTCTATCGATAAGGTCAACCGGCTGTTTTACTTTGGGCACCGCGGTGGTGATAAAGGCCCACGCGTGATTTACAGTTTTGACGAAGTCGCAGAGTACGAATCGGATGCGCCTGACGATCTGACGGTGACCGAAACCAAGGGCGGCATTGGGCGTGCAGTAATAGGCGCAGCCGTTGCTGGGCCTGTGGGTGCGATCGTGGGCGCTGCCACCGCCAAAACAGAGACCCGCAAGGGTCGCAGTAAAGAAAGCGTGTCTATCCACTTTGCGCTTCCACTTGGCGAAAGCAGCTTGCCGACAACGGTTTATCCCGGCGGAATGACTGCGTTTCTCAAGAGCTGCAAAGTCAGCCATGAGAAGCCGCAGGCTGCCGCTCCGGTTCCCCCAAGCACCGCTGATGAGCTTTTGAAGTTTAAACAGCTACTGGATATGGGGGCCATCACGGAAGCGGAGTACAACGCAAAGAAATCTCAGTTGCTTGGCCTGTAAACTTGTTTACAACTGAATTTTACAACAGTTTGGCGTAAGCGTCAATCAATTTTAATTGCGCAAAAATGCGCTGAAAATTTGACATTTACGCTGAACCGCGCGATTTACGCGCACTTTTAAGCGAAAAACGCGCGGTTTGCGCTTACTTTGCGCAAAATATGCGCGTTGTTACTGGCTGTCGGTGTCCAGCTGCTGCATTTTTTGCAACAACTGGACGGCGCACTCCCCGCCGGGGGTGGCCGCTGCGGCGCGCAGGGTGTGCAGGCCGGTGATCTTGCGGTTGGCGTACATGGCGGCAAGGGCTTGCTGCTCCGGGGTCATATCAACGTAACAGGCAAGCGCGGCGCGGATGTGGGCGCAGAAACAGGCGGTCTTGTTGCTTTTCATAGTTCAATCCTCCCAAGGCTGCGGGGTTTTGGCTGTTCCGGTGAGAACGCTGGCGGGCATTCCGTCAATTATGGTCATTTCCGGGTCTGTGTCGAACGTTTGAACGTTTTTCATTTCGTTTTCCTCCTGATTTTTGGTAATTGTGTCAACTTATGTACCAAATTCTACCATTCGCCAGTGGAAAATGAAATCAGAGAAAATTTTGTCGAATGGCGCAGATTTTTTCTGCGCCATTTTTTGTTTTTTTCACGCATTATATTTGAGGGGGAAGGGTGCGTATGAGTTATTTTACGGCTGCAAAAATTGGTGCTGCTCTGGCAAAGGCGCGTGTTTCGGCTGGGTTGAGCCAGCGCGAAATAGCAATTTTGATAGAGAAGAACGAGCGCACGGTGCAGAACTGGGAACGTGGACAGTCCAGCCCGGATGCTGACGAGATCATGGATTGGTGTACAGCCTGCGGGGTGTCGCCCATTGCGGTCTTTATGGAGGTGTTGCACCCGGACTTGTATGCGGTGCCGGATCAGCAAAAACAGGACGACGAGATAGATAGGGAGCTGTGCGCTATTGTGCAGGCGCTTCCGCCTCTAACGAAACGGCTGCTCCTCTTTGTGCTGAAGGGGCAGCATGGCAGCAGCGCCCCGGCGGTCATTTCCGAGATAGCCGCAAATCTGCATTGCCCTCTCAACAATCGCGTCAGCGTTTGCGGAACCATCATCGACCAGTACACCTTTGCCCAGATCAGAGGGCTTGACCCATGCCCGGACGACCCTCACCCGCCCATTGACGATCTGAAGATCCATTACAAAGCCGGGCGCGCTGCCGCTGAAAACGGCGCTCTTGGCTATATAGGGCAACGAAAGGAGTAAGGTTATGCAGTGCATCAGATGCAAACGAGAGATCCCGGAAGGTGCTGCTTTCTGCCAATGGTGCGGCAAGCGCCAGCCAGAGACCACCCCACCCGCACAAAGAAAAAAACGCCGCCGTCCAAAGGGCAGCGGCTCGGTATACGAGAAGAAGGACGCCGTCCGAGCAAAGCCATGGGTCGCAAAAAACAGCGCAAATGAAGTCATCGGGACTTTTGCAACGTCATCTGAAGCCGTTATTGCGCTGAGCGAGTATAACGCCAAGCACTCCACTGCTTCCCGCTTCCGCTATACCTTTTCTGACGTCTACGAAAAATGGAACGAACTGCACTATAAAGACATCGGCCCGAAAGGCCGTGACAGCTACCAGCGGGCGTATGAAGTGGCAAAGAGCCTGCACGATTGCTCTATGAGAGACTTAAAAACAGAGGACTATCAGAAGGTCATAACCGCGCTTGCCGACACTGGAAAGTCAAGAAGCTATTGCGAGAAGCAGCGGCAGCTGTTTAGCCAGCTGTGCAAATGGGCGATGCAAAACGATATCATATCCATCAACTACGCCGAGGGGCTGCGGTTGCCCTCTGCATCCCCTAAAAAAGAGCGCACCCTCACCAGCGACGAGATCCAGCGCATCCAGACCGTAGCCGACAACGCCGACCCGTCCAACCGCCTGCGGCTCACCGCCCAGATCGCGCTGGTGCTGGTGTACACCGGTATGCGCATTGATGAGCTGCTTTCCATGCGCCGGGATGACGTTTATGTATCTGACGGATACATGATCGGCGGAGAAAAGACGGATGCTGGCCGACAGAGAATCATCCCGATTCTTGACCCAATTAAGAAGATCGTTTCTGGCTGGATGCTGGATAGCGTAGGCTTTGAATATCTGCTCCCGACAGCAAGCGGCAAAAAAAAGGACATCAATGCGGTGGAGCATAGCTTTCGCCGCCTGATGCTGCTGTGTGGAATCAACAAGGAGGACACTCCAAAAGAAAAGAAGGTCACACCGCATTCACTTCGCAGGACATTTGCGACAAAACTTGTGGAGTGTGGAGCTGAACCGACTGCCGTGCAAGCAATTCTAGGGCACGCTGATTTTACAACTACCGCCGATTACTATACCGCACACAGCACAGAATATGTTGTATCGGAAATGAAAAAGCTGAAATTATAAGCTCCCAATAAACTACCATTATAACAACATTTAACGAAACAGCGCCACTTTTCAATGCTTCCCAAGCAGTAGGCGGCGGGTTCGAGTCCCGTATCCTGCTCCAAAATATAGCGGCGAAACGTTCAAATTTTGTTCGTTTCACCGCTTTTTTGTTTGTTGACATTTCAAAAAACGACGTAAAAATCTGTGATAAGGTGTGATAAACTCCCAAATAAGCTCCCAGATTTATGGTTCGGTCAGCCTTGATATTTTCCGCATCACAAGCTCGTATTCTTTCGGATATGCAATTTTTATTGCGCTCATGTGTCTGTCCAGTACCTCCATCAGCCCGCTGAACGGCACAGCGCTTGCAGCCTCTACAAATTCGCTCTGCGGTTCTTGCGGTCTTGTGGAATACTCCATCTGCATGACTGGTTCAGGCTTTGGAGCGGGGCTGTTTTCCCGGCTTTCTGATTCGCTCAACTCATTTCGCACAGTGCAGAGGGCGGCAAGCTTTTCCACGCTCTGCCAGTTCGTTTCTTCACATTTTAGCTTGCGGATGTGTTCATTGATTTCCACGATGTCCATGCTTGCCGCCCCCCCTTATCACATATTGTTCAGGATGTCCAGAGCGCGCTTGTATGCGTCACGCTCGGTGCCGGTCGCTTTCTGCATCATGGTCTCAATGTCAGAGATCATCCGTTCTCGGTCGTCGCCGCGCGAGTAGTGGCCGCGCACATAATGCCGACCACGGTTTGCGTAGCTGTTGCCACGGTTGTAGTTTTCGGTGCGTCCGTAGTTGCCGCGCATATCGGCTTCCCATTCGCCGGTGCGACTATAATCGCCGTCCTCCAGCATCATGATCTTGTCAATGTTCTTGATGGTGTCGGTCAGCTTGTGCACGGTGTCCAGCGTGCGCTCGTTCAGGCCGTTCTTTGCATCGCGGTTGTACTCGTCCAGCTCCTCGCAGAGCATTTCACGCAGATCATAGAGATTCTTACTCATGTTGTACTCCTTTCCTTATGCTACCCGCTCAACGATCAGATTGCTGTTTGCAATGCTGATTGCCTGCGTGCTAGTGTTTTTGAGCGCCACAGTAACGCAGCAGCCGCGCGGCACCTCGATGAAAGCGGCCACGAAAACATTGAAGTAATTTTCGACTGCCGCCGGGGTTACGGTTGCGGTAGCGCTGTTGAGCGCTTCGCCGCCTACAGCCAGCGCCACGGAGATAGCGCCCACAGTACCGCCGGTAGGAATAGCGATATTTCCGCCAAAGCTTACTTTGAAAAGCGCTTTGCACTGGTTCGTAAGTCCGCGCAAGGTCACATTGCCAGCGCCTGCGCGGTGGTTGATGCAGTTCGTCCCCTTAATAGCGGTTTCGGTCAAGGGAAGATTCTGACCGGCTGCCACGGTCTGAATCGTGGTGGAGGTAAATTCAGCCATTATTCGCGTCCTCCTTTTCTGCACAGACATCCGCTTTACTCGCATAGATGTTTTTCAGCACATCCATGCAGGAAGCCGAAAAGTCCGGTCGTTCAGTGTCCAGCAAAGTCCGCACGATTGAACTGTATACGCTCAGATCCATCATGCTCATTTTGTTTTTGTCCATGCTGGCCAAATGGTCAACAAACTGCTGCTTCAAGTCTGTTACGGTCATTTGAATGCTCCTTTCATAATAAAAACGCCGGGACTACTGCCCCGGCGCTCTGGTTTGCAAAATCAGCTCAGGGGCTGAACAGGCTACAAATTGTAGTCAGTTGCCGTTATTCGGTTAGGCGCAACCGTTGCAGCCACAACCGGTGCCGCAGTTACCGTACTGGTAAGGTGCAGGAACCGGGAATGCGGGCACGGGGCGCGGATTGTAGTAGGCCAGCTGACCGCTCATGTAGGCCTTGAGCGTTTCGTTCTGGGCTGCCTGAGATGCCGCAAGCTGTGCTGCGAACAGTTGCTGACCCTGCTCGGCAATCTTCGCGTCCTTTGCTTCGATGCGCTGCGCGGTCAGCGCGTCAAGGATCGCGCGGGCGTTCTGGTTCTGGTTGTCGATGATGTCCCGGGTGGTGTTCTGCACCGTGTTCCGGGTCTCGCAGGACTGGGTAGCCAGATTGTAGTTGACGCCCTGGATAGCAGACCGTGTCTCGCAGCAGCACTCCTGCTGCTGCATCTGCATGGCAAAGAGCTGCTGCATGAAAGCAGCCTGCTGGTTTGCGCGGCTGATCTCGGCAGACATGAAGCCATTGTTCACGGTCTGCTGCACACCATTGACAAGCTGCGCCTGCTGGTAGAAGCCGTCACACAGGCCGCTGTTGATGCTGTCCATCTTGCGCTCGATGTTCGCAAAATCGGAGGTCAGGACGTAGCCGTCCACAACACCTGCACCGGTGTTGCCATTGCCGCCCCAGTTGCCGCCCCAGCCGCCGCAGAAAGCGAACAGGAACAAGATAATAATCCACCAAGCGCCATCATTGCCAAAGCCAAAGCCGTTGCTGCCGTTGGTGTTTGCGGGCTGAACCGGCATGGTCAGAACCGCAGAATCGGAAGAAAGAGACATTCTTGTACTCCTTTCGTGTGTTTTGAAGTGTTTTTATGCTTGAACCGTGGCCACGGTTACGACTTAACGAAGAAACTGCTGGAATTGCTTTGCCATCGCCTGCAGCTGGTTGAGCTGGTTTTGCGACATTTTGCCAGATTGCAACAGCTTTTGCACCTCTGCTTTCGGGTCTCCCTGAAAGTTTGTGCGGAACTGCTGGAACTGCTGCATCATCTGGCTGAACTGCCCCATCGGGTTTGGCATGGCGGGCATACCGCCGCCCAGTGCGTTAAAAAGAGGATTCGACATAATTATTTGACCTCCGTTTCAGGCTTTGCAGGCTCTTGCTTCTCAAGCGCCGCGCAGCGGGCTGCCAGAGCATCAAACTCTGCCCGGGTGACAAACTCCACGCCGGGCTGCTGCGCCGTTTGTGGCGGCGTTTTTGCGGCTGTGGTGCGCTCCTTGTAGTCAAACACCCGGAGGGGAAGCGGCATACCGCTTGCATCGGTGCTTTTGATATAAAACGCGCTGTTTTCGCTGTCCATCAGGAGCACGCTGTTTCCTGCGGCAACCATGTATGCTTTTGCGCCCTCCTCGCCTTGCACCCAAATGATGGACGGTGTGCCCTGCGTCTGCTGCGCCGCTTGCCCCATCATAGGCTGCTGATAAGCGTTCTGCCGCAGCTGTGCAAGCTGATCCAGCATTGCCTGCCCATAATAGCCGGGCTGGTATCCGTATGGAATGTATGGCATTGCTTAGTCCTCCTTATACCAGTAATAGATCGGGCACTCCCTGCCGCTGTCCCAGCTGTCCCACCACTCGCCGTTGACCACAGCCAGAACGTGACCGGAGCAGCCCAGAACGTAGACCCCGCGCGGGCACTCCCTTGCAAAATCCTCCACGGTGTAGCAGGTGGAGCAGTCCGCATCGACAAGCCTGCGCTTGAATCCGTGCTTCTGGAGGTACGCGCCCCATGTGCGGTTAGCGCTTGGCATATCGCCCAACGCATAACCCATTATCGCAAGCCCTATGTATGCCTGCTCCCAGCTCTGACCAGTGGCAGCTGCAACGGCACGCACTGTACAGTCTCCAACGCTGCTGCCGTGCGGGTTTGGGTTAAATTTGTGCCACATGAGCGTCCCTCCTATTGCACCCAGTGTACCGTACCGGAAGAAAACGAGAGACAACGAAGGTACAACAAAGGGCAAAAAAGAAAAGCGCCCACACGGCACAGGACCGTATGGGCACTCAAGCATTTGCACGCAACGCGTATAAAATTTTCAAAAAAGCCTTGACAATTACACGCAATGCGTGTATAATAAAGACAGTGAAAGACACCACACAAACAATATGGAGGTAACTAAAATGAAACTCACCAAAAACATGATTGAGAAGATTTGGAACGCCCGCGACGTGATTTGTGGTATGGACGGTTGGGTTGTAGGTAAGCAGTACGCATACAAGGCTTCCAAGTGGGACGAATCCAATAAAAAAATGCTGGTAGCAAAGTACCAGTATGGCAAGTTGGTTGAAACTGCTTGGGTTAATGCATAAAAAATAAAATACCCTATGCTACCACACGAAAGAAAGGAAGTCAACCATGTATACCACTGCTGAACTTTTTAATGCTGCCGCCGACCCAGCAACCTCCCGCGAGGTCTTCCTCAACAGCGTCACCCTCAGCATCCCGGACGATGCCGACGGGTGCGTAGATTTGGATGTTGAGAAGGCAAGATTGTCCACCATCTGGGACGTGGCGCATCTGTCTATACGAGAGCTGGTAGCCCGCACTGGTTTGTCGCAGACTGCTTTTGCAAAGCAGGTAGGCGTCCCGCTGCGCACCGTGCAGGATTGGTGCGGCGAAAAGCGTGCGTGCCCCACATACGTCCGCTTTTTGTTGGCTGAGCACTACGGACTGCTAAAGCCGAACTCTTAACAAAAAATAGCCCCCGATGCTCCAAACGGAACACCGGGGGCTTCTGCATTAAATAAAGCCAAAATGGCGAAGTCCAAAATCAAGAGCGGAACCGCCCACAGGAAGTTCCGCTCTCTACAAAGGTCGGAGCCTTTCAATCTGGGTCTCCTAAGTGCATAGGAATGTAAAGCGGAATAAACCGTTTCCAACTATGGCAATTTCGAGGACAAAATCTAACGAAGTACCAATCGCCAAACAGGTGAAAAGTGGTGTGGTATTTTGCGATTCTTGCCACTCGTTCTTCTTTTGTATTGCACATAAGCATCACCATATAAAATCGTCTCCCGCATGGTACGCACTGCAAGTAGGCGGGCGGGAGACTAAATTTCGTAAGCTGTGCGCTTGTGCTGGCAGAAATCTTTAGGCCAGACCACACCAGCAATTCATTAGGCGAATTGTCTGTAAATATTATACCACAATTCGTGCAAAAAGAAAAGCGGCAGACCCGAAAGCCTGCCGCTTCAATGCGTTTCGTGAGAAATCGCACTCAATTGAGATTATCGTATCACACATCCAGCATTTTATCAATAATTTTCAGCCTATTGCCGATTGATGTCCGACAATACGGCACACGCGCTGCAATATCAACTTGGCATAGCTGGTCAACGTACCGCAACCGGGCGATTTTCCGGTCATACCTCCCAAGCGGCGCACGTTTTATCACAGCTTTTATCTGTTCTGCATTAAGCCCTTGCAACGCTGGCGGAAAGACTACACGAGCCGCCGCCACAGGCAGCACCGAGCCAGAAAGGCTGCGGCAGCTGTCCGGCGTTGCGCTTAGATACGCATTTTACCATATTAAGACCGCAAATTTGCATTTTTTTATCAAATTTGAGCCTTAATACCCCGATTTTGTTGGTCTTAACAAAATCGCTCCATGTAGTGCTTGCCATAGTATAGTCCTTTCTACGGTTTAGATTTCAACCTTGCCGTTTTCATCGTACACGTCAAACCATTCTTCGCAGTATTCGTGCACACGCTCACGCAAGCTCTTGATGTACCTGAGAGACTTGCAGGTATATACCTTCATGCCCTGATACTTTCCATCAAGCCCGGTAAAAGTACCGCGATAAAAGCGCCCCATTCCTTTGGCTTTATAAATGGAACGCGGCTCGCCCATTTCTGTATTTTTGAGATAATACATCTTGTTCCTCCTTACTGCTTTTGCAGAGCTGCCCTTGCCCGGTCAAAGAAAAACTGAATGACTTTGCTCATGGTCTCTTCGGTGATAGCCCACGAGACCAACTTGCCCCACCGGCTGTTGCCCAGATAGGTGCGCAGCATCTTGACACACCACGCCTTGCGCTCTGCGCCGCGCTTGGTGCCCTGAATCTCACGCTCTGCTTGGTCGATGAGGTCAAGCACCAGCGTCTTGACCGCTGCGCCGTAGCCCAGCCGGATAAGCCCCAGTGCAAGCGACACAGCGCCCACAACAATGAGCACCAGCGCCAGCCACGCGGGCAGGGGGGTGAGAATGGTGTTAAGGATTGCTTCCATGCTTTGTTACTCCTTCCATCAGATAGTTATCAATTTTTGCCTTGCTTTTCTGCATGGCTGCCACGTTGTTTCCGGTCAGCTGTGCTTCCAGCAGGGCACGAACGGCTTCCAGCGTCAGGCGGTTCACCTCGTCAATCTCGTTGAATCGCCCGAGGTCGCGGGTCAGGGCTGCACCATGCTGCAACTGCCCCTGTTCGATGGCGCTGATACGTTTGTCCATCTCGTCAAGGCGCTTGTCCTGCGCCGCGTCCGGTTCTTTGGCTTTTTTGATGTACTTGTGGATGATATCAAGCACCTTGTCCAGCGTGATTGCTGCGGCGCACACGCTGCCAAGAATGCCCAGCACCCAGATGAGAGCCTGCTTTTCGGTCATTTGCCCTCCCGGAGACGGGTCAAGCCCTTCTTTGCAATGATTTTGGTGTAGTCCTTGTAGGGCACAGACAAGTCCACGCCACCGGAAATGCCTGGAATCTTGCCCTTGCTGGTGTACTGCCACAAGCCGAACGCCCAGCCCGGTTCGGGCTTTTTGCTGCGGTATGCTGCCATCCATACGTCATACGGCTTGAGTGCTGCGCCGGTCATGTACAAGTTCGTTTTGGCGAAATACAGCCCGGTGTACAGCATGGCGTAGAAGCCCCAGCGCTCCACCGTGCCCAGCGCATGGGCGGCGATGTCGGTCAGTGTCTGCTTGTCGAGCGGGGCTTGCACATAGGCGTCCTCGATGTCCACCGCCACCGGCAGCTGCACTGTCTTGCCGGTCAGCACCTTGCGCAGCAGGGCAAGTTCTGCGTCAGCCTCTGCCGTGTTGACCGCCTTGCAGTAGTAGTACACGCCGCAGGGGATGCCCAGCCGCTGGCACTCGGCGTAGTTGCGGGCGAAATAGGGGTCAATGTACGGCTTACCGGGCGCGTCTTTTGAGCTGTTGCCCAGCGCCCGCAACATCACACCGGAGACAAGGCCGCTTGCCCTTACCTTGTCCCAGTCGATGCTGCCCTGCCAGCGGGATACGTCCATAATGGGGAGCATTGTTATCAGTCCTTTCTATTTTTGTGTGGGGGGATTAATTAAAGCCCCATTTAGTTACTTACGCTTTCCAATAGCATTAGTAATTGGTTTGAAGTCTTTAGATTTGTCATAACATCTTTTCTATATCTTCTAATATATACTCTTGTTGACTTATTATTTGTGCTTGTAATATAACACCAGTCACCGTATTGTTGCACAGACGGATATACACAAGATAACGTTGGCTGTGCGATAATACCACTGTTAGAAAGTGATTTAATGTTTATTTCGAGGATTTCAGTTCTGTTTCTATTACAAATACTGTGAATTAAATATAATTTTCCGTTATTTTCATAATAGTCCAACCTTGAACCAGCGTCAGCAATTCTAAGGGTATCAATTACACTATATGTGTTCGGGTCAATTTTAGCCAACGTTGCAAAGCCGCTGTTCGTTTCTCGTAGGGCGTAGAATAGGTAACCAGCATAAGAATGCAAATTGCATTCCCAAATACCTTTCGTATTTATATCGGGTGTGAAACTATATTCGTAGTCAATATAGTTTTTTGTTGTCATAACAACGCCACTTGGAAGATAGTTATAGCACATAAACATACCATAGTTCTTTGTGCCATCGCTTGTCATTGTGCACATAACAGGCAGGTCAGTGCTTTCCAATGTTGCTACGTGTTCGCTGAAATTATTGCTTGTAAAAGTGTATTTATTTGTACCAGAAATAATGTTACATTCGATTGCATTTGAAAGCATGGAATTTTTTATATCATAGGTATAAATAATGGTATGCCATTTTTCGTCTGTTAATTTAACAGCGCATTGCATTACGCATTCGCTTTCAGAAAGACTTAAAATAGTTAGTGCTGCGCACCCCGATATTACATTTTGGTTTCCAACAACGGAATTGTATCCGCATACTTTGAAATCTTTAATGATTTCATTTGTTTCAAGATTAAATATAGTGAGTGTAACGTATGTGTTAACACTAGCACTAGAATCCTCTGTGTTAGTATCGTTTCTCATCATGGTAATAAAAGCTGTGCTATTAATAATTTTAATATAAGAAGTATGTGAGAAATGATTTGAAAGAGGGACTCTAAAATCTGTCATATCATTGTCGTAAATAAGACTGTTATAGTAAGCTCTAATCATATCTACAATAGATGTATTGTCATTCCAAACTGCATCATTATCCATTGAAGCAATTCTATCGTTGCCTTTAATGATTGATGTTCTATTAACATATCCAATTGTAGCAACTTTCTCTGTTACCTCCTTATATAAAGTTATGTTAGAATTACCATTTATATATAACTGTTTTACATGATTCGGAATGCTAAACTCATAATCTTTAATATTCTGTGGTGTATTTATTATTTTGTCAAAAGAAATTACTTCTCCGTCCGAATTAGCAAACCCTATATACGCAATACCTGTTTTAGCCGCATACGCGTTTAATATGTAGCTTTCGTTAGGTTGAACATTAACTTTGGCGCATGACATGAATGACAATGATGTGGATAATGTCGGTACGTACCCAGTTTTAGAAGCATCGAGAACGTAATATGCACCATCTGTAACATTCAAATTTGCTTTTTCCAATTCAGAAGGTAAATCATCAAGTGGTTTAGTTTTGAAAATTAAGTCTTCCTTTATCTGACCTTCCACCCCCTTTGCTCTTTCTGCTTCTGCATTGACCGCTTCACCCACCTTCGCCGCGTCCGCCGCCTTGCCGGAGAGGGAGAGGGTGGGGTCGATGGCTTTCTTGATGTTTTCGCCTGCCGTATTTGCAAGCTGCTCAACGTACTCGCCCATCTGGGCGATATCCTCACGCACCTCGGATGCCATGACGGCTTTGCGTATGCCGTCAATTACTTCTTTAAACGGTTTCATCGTCTGCCTCCATCGTTTGCAGCGCATAAGACTGCGCATCGGATGCGTACCCCTTGAGCGTGCGGCTCAGGTCATACGCGGTGGTTGCTTTGCGAGCGCTCAGCGCCTGCAGGTCGGATATGCTGGAAAACTTTTTGCCGAAGGTAAACTCCTTTTTGTCCGGATTGTCCAGCGGCTCTACGAGCTTGTTGCAGTTGATCCACACATCAATGCCATGGGGCGCGGAAATAATGTGGGTCAGCTTACCGAAAGCTATCCTGTCCACGTCAACGCCCGCGTCCTTCAGATCTACGGCTTTCACCGTGATGCCGTCCGCAAGGCGTAAGTGCTTGCCAAGTTCCATGTCAGCCTCGTCCTGAAGGGACTGCTGTGTGTTGGACGTACCGTCCAGCACCAGATACCGGGTGATAAGTCCGTACAGCTTCTGGGCGGTTTTATCGTTGGCAGTGGCGGTCAGGGTGTTGGTGGTCTCCCACAAAAACCAGCCGCTTTTTTTCTTGCCGATGGCGATCACCCGGGTGACGATATCCTCGGCCTTGACGTAGCTGGTCAGGTCAAGCAGGTTCGTGCCGAAGGTAATGCCCTGCACGTTGCGCTCGGTCGCGTCCTGTACATAGTCCAGATAGCGTGCTCTCTTGTACAGACCGGGGAACATGGGGTAAGGAATCGTTTCGTGCCGGGTTACCAGATAGCCGCCGTACACGTCCACAAGCTCGCTTTGCAGGATGTCCCACGTTTTGCCATAGTTCTTGCCGTCGCCGAACTCGTGCAGCTCCTCCACAAGCTGCGGGGTGTAGTCTGCAGACTTTACCCCGTTGACATACACGTTGACCGTGCCGTCTTTTTCCGTTTTGATGCTGTACGTTGTGGATTCTGTGTCTTTTTTGGTCACTTTAATGGTTCCGTCAAAATTATAGGTTTCTATTGGCGTAGTGATGGACGGGGTAACAATGGTCTGCTCTGCATCATAGGTCTTGCTGCCCTGAGAGATCGCGTTCCGTCGGAGTGTAAACTGGTTGTCTCCTGTGCGCCAGATCAGATAGTCTGCTCCGGTCTTGATCTCGTTCAGCTTCCAGCTCTTTTCCGGCGGGGTCTGCACTTCCTCGTAGTCGGAGTAGACCGTGGAGAAGTTTTCAATAAGCCGGTTGCCGCTCTTGGCGTACAGCCCCCAATCTTGACGGTAGTCTCCGTCTGGATCCGGGCTGCCGGCCTTGTAGTCCAGCTTCAGATAGCACTTTTCGGCTACTGGCACATACCGCTTTTGCCCCTCCACTGTGACGTTTCCGATACGGAAGCTCTTATAGCTGTCGGTCAGGCTGGTGTGATTCTTACAGAGGAAGTCCAGAAACTGCCGGATTGTCACGTCCTTGGCGGTGTAGGGTGGTACATCTGTATCGTTGAGGTAGGCAAGCTCGCCCTCACAGTACACCTTCTGCCGCAGCAGAAAATCCTGTTCGTGGTTCATGATCCGGCCTTGCCAGATTTCTTTGCCGTCCTGTTCCACGGATACCACTGTTTTCAGCTTTTGCAGCGCGCTGTGCGCCACGTTGCCCAGCGGGATAGTAAATTCCAGACTTCCCGCCTTGCCGAACTCCCGGGTCAGGGTGGGGCTGATCAGCTTCGTGGTCTCCAGCGCAGAGCCGGGTGCGTAGATGCAGACCCGGTTTTCCCAGCTGTCCACATCGTCCTGCGTGCCTGCGTATATCTTGTAGCTCATAGACTTGCTCCCAAATATTTGATGGTGATGCTGCTCGCAGCGGTGGCGGTAACGGTCAGGGTGACGTTTTCGCCGTCCGGGATATCCAGCCCCTCCAGATACTGCCACTCGGTCGTTTTTGCAAGGCTGCCCGCATAGGCCTTGTTGACCTGCAACGACACATTTGCCTTGCTTTCGCTGCGCTGGAAGTAGACCGCAGCGGTGTGCGGTGCGCCGTAGATGACCACGTCCACCGGCGTATCGGCTGGCAGCGCAATGCTGCGGTAGTCCCGCAGGATGTCTGTTTCAAAGTTGATGTCGTCCCACCGGATATCCTGCGTGCCGTCATAGACGTTGTACTTGTACGGGTTGCAGCTGCCGGTGATGGTGACCGTAGCGGAAAGCCGCCCCGGCACGAATTTGACGTGCCAGAGCCCCTCCCAGTACCAGGAGGGGTCATCGTCAAACACGCATTGCATCCACTTGCCCTCAAGGGCATTGTGCAGACGGCTTTGCAGTACCTTCCACAGCTTTTTCGGTGCGGTGCACCGCAACTCCATGGTAATAGTGCGTTTTTTGTAATGCACCTTGCCGTCCAGCGAGGTGGTAAGGTTGAGCAACGTGTCAGAGCCGGTGACCTGCACAAGGGTCTCGTCCGGTTCAGGCTCGCCGATGTTCGGGCTGCCTACCTTCATGTACAGTCCCCACGTTGCAAGGGTGTCGTAGTTGCCCAGCTTTGCGCTGTGAATTGCCATTTAAACACCCCTTTCTGCCCGCAGGGTGTACACGCCCATGCTGGTGTCCATGTTGGTAGCAAGGCGCGGGGTGAGCATATCGGCCACCTTCTCGCCGTCCATGACCAGCTGCCCGGTGCCGATGTCCGGCAGGTGCTCGTCCAGCATATCGCGGATCTGCTGCAGGACGCCCAGCTGTGCATCCGTGCCGGTGGTATTTTCCATGTAGCGGTGCTGCATGGCTGCCCGGGTGGAAAACTCGGTCAGGCTGTCATACACGTCATGCCCGGCAAAGGGGCTTTCGTAGTGGCTCACAGCTTGCCCGCCGCTGCTCTTGCCGAACTTTGCAAACAGTGCAGCGCCAAGCGCCGCCACGCCCGCCACAATGGCCACGATGGCTGCAGCTTCCGGGTTTGCCATGATCAGGCTGCCTACCTTTGCCAGCATCCCGCCTGCACCCTCGGCGATGGTGCCAAGGCTGCCCATGCCCGCGGCAACGTTTTCGATATCCGTGCCCGCGTTGAGGGCAAAGCTACCCATGCCCGAGCCAATGGTGTCCAGCACACCCATGATCTCGCCGCCAACGTCGGAGATATTGATGCCCAGATCCTGAAACACTTTGCCCAAGCCCTTAACGTCCGTTGTAACGCCGTCTGCATCTGCTTGGATGCCGTTGGACATGATCTGCTTAAAGGCTTTGAATGCTTCACTTAGACCGCCGCCGGAATACGCCTCGTTGATGGCGTCCAGCGCTTTGGCAGCCCAGTCAAACAGGACTTCGCGCTGCTCTTGCGACACCTCGCCCCACATCATGTTGACGATATCCAGCCCAAGCGCTGCCCAGTCCTGATTTTTCAGGTCGGTATACAGATTTTTGCCAATCTTGAAGATACCGCTGTTAAGCTGCTGCTGCACCTTGCTCAGGTTTTCATCAATGCGCTTTTGGGTCGCCTTGATGCTCTTGTCGATGTTCTGTGCGGTCTCTGTTACCTTGTCCTGCACGCCGTCAATGTAGCTGATTACCTTGGTGTAGGTCTGCCGCACGCCGTCCACAATGCGCTCGCCGGTCTCGGTGGCGGTTGTTTTAATGTGCCGGCTTCCGTCCGCGTAGGTTTCCACGGCTTCCTGTGTTGTGGTAGTGATGCCATTGAAGATCTTTTCTGCAATGGTGGTCAGGGTGCCAAGCAGGGTCTTAGACATATCGTCATAGACCTTGGTTTCCTTCTGCACCACGCCGTCCACGATCTTAGTCACCTTTTTGTAGGTGGTGGAGACGCCGTTGACCATCTCTTTGCCGGTCTCGGTAGTGGTCTCTGTCACGCGGTCTTTGATGTTGCCCGCTGCGTCCTTGACCTTCTCATTCAGGGTCTCAACGCTTGTAGTCACCGCGCCCAGCGCGTTCTGTGCGGTGGTGGTTGCGGTGTGCGACACGGACGCTATGACGGTTTCCGTCTTGGATTTTGTGCCGGTGCTCTTGCCGGAAGAACTGGAAGGGCTTGTGACGATGGAGCTGCCGCCGTTACCGTTTGCAGCTGCCGCTTCTGCCTGACGCTCAGACCAGCTTTTATTGCTTACGCTTTTGCCGGAAAGCGCATTTTGCCGCAGCCGGTTCCTGTTGCTTTGCTTTTGCTGGTCTGACTTGTAGTCCTCGTAGCTGTCGTACCCCGCATAAGCATTTTTGCCCAGTGCCTTGTTCAGATAGTAGCTTGCCTTATCCAGTGCATTAACAGCCGCGCTGCCAAGCTGCCCAAACTTTTTGATGATGGCACTGATGGGATTATCCAGCTCAAGAATTGCGTTCCCGAGACCCTTCCAGCCGTCTTTCTTGTAGGCTTCCTGCGCTGCGGCAACCATGTCGTTCAGGTGTCCTATCACAACGCCGATGCCGGAGGAAAGGTCTCCGGTCATAAGCCCTGCAAGCTGGCTGACGTTATCCTTCAGGGTGGATATACGCCCGTTCATGGTCTGGCTCTGGGTGTCCATGGCGTTATAGTAACGCCCGCCCTCCTCGCTGGCTGCTATGAGCGCCTGCGAAAGAAGGTCGTAACTAATGGTCATATTCTGGACTTCCTGCACCGATTTGCCGGTGTAGTCTGCCAAAATCTGATAGATATTGATGCCCGCATAGGCAAACTGCTTGATGTCTATCGCTGCAGCTTTGCCCACGTTTGCGATCTGCTGCAAGTTTGCAGCCATGCGGGACAGTTCTGCGTTACCGCCGCCTGTTGCGGAAACTGCATCACCCAGCGCATTGATGACCTTGCGGGAATACTCTGCGTTTTCGCCCGCACTGATGAGCAGCTGGTTTGCCTGCGTCAGGGATGCCACGTCAAACGGCGTGCGGGCTGCGTCCTCCTGAATGGCCTGCATAGCTTCCTGTGCAGCCTGTGCGCTGCCCAGCATATTGGTAAAGCCGGTGGTGTACTTCTCTATCTGGGCGTTATAAGAAATGCCCATCTCCACAAAGCCCTTTGCAAGGCCTACCGCTTTTGTCCCAAGCGAGGTAAGCATATTTGCAAGGACAGTCGCTTTTGCGCTGGCTGCTGCAAACTGGCTTGCCATGCCTGAAACGCCGCTCCCGGCGGTGTTTGCGCTGCGGTTCAGCGAGTTTGCGGCGCTTTGTGTCTCTTTTCTGGCCTGCTCGATGCTTTGCTCATACTCAGAGGTATCAAGCCCCAAAGTGGCCATCAAATTAAAAATGTTCAGGTCTCACCACCTCCGTTCTGCTCTGCGGCTTTTTTACTGTCTGCAAGCGTCTTTTCCCAACACGCCTGCGCTTCTTCCGGCGTGGTCTCGTGGCTGCGCTGGGATAGGGGCTTGTCGTACTCTGCCATGATCTCGCTGAAGGACTGCTCCACCTGCTGCCCCAGCGATACAGCACAAAGAAAAAGCATATCAGCCGTATACAGCTGGTATGCTCTTGTGCGGTGGCGTTCGCGCATCTCGCTGATGACGAACCAGACGAAATACTTTATTCCGTAGGCGCGGAGATGCTGGAGGTCGGCTCGGCAGAGGTAGTGCCAAAACTCAGGCCGTTCAAGTCGGCCAGCGATGACAAAAAATCCTGCATATCCTCCTGCATCACCGACTTGGTAAGCGCGGTAAACGCCTTGGGCAGGGTGTCTTTCTCGCCCTTTTCCAGCGTGTACAGCTGGTGCAGGGCGTTCATGGTGCGCTGCGGGTCAAGCTTCATCAGCGGCTTGATAAAGTCCAGCGCAGCCAGCGCAAACTCGCGCGGGGTCAGCTTTTTCTTTCCCTCTGTGGTTTCGGCAGGCTCTGCACCCAGCAGCTTCATGGCGTTGGCTACGATGGTCTCCCGAGCGGCTTTGGTTTCCGGGTTGTCCACGTTGTCCTTTGCGTCCATGATCATGCGGGTAATGCCGTCCACCGCGTCATACAGCTTGGGCAGTGCTTCCACGGGGTCAAGATTGATAGTAAGGATCATTACTCTGCCTCCTTGACGTAGAACTCCATAGGCACCTTGCTGGTGTCTTTCATGTCGTAGTGTCCCTTCAGGCTCAGATTGAGGTTGCCTTTGCCGTCTTTGTTGGTTTTCAATTCCAGACCGCCATCGCTCGCGGCCTTCATCAGCTTGACCGCAGCATAGCCGCCGCCGATCAGGTTTCCATGCCACCAGATATCCTGGAAGTCCGATTCCTCGTAGTCCTCGCGCACGGTGATCTTGTTGGCTTCCACGTCCGCAGCGCCCAGTTCCAGCTTGATGGTGTCGGCGCTCACGGTCATGCAGGTGGTAGACAGACCACAATCCCAACTGGTGATGTGCTTCAGCTGATAGGTGTTCTCGGGCACCTCGTCCAGATCCTCACCCAAGTCCACGGTATTGGGCTTGCAGGTGATGGATATGCCGCCAGAGGTCAGACAGACCATATCCTCTGCTGCAATGGGGGTCGCTTCAGTCGTGTCAAACTTCTTGAGCAGTGCGCCAGCCTGAAACTGAAGCTTTTTGAAAGCATCTGCCGAAATGGCGTGATACATTTTGTTCATGCGTTATCCTTTCTCACACCACAAAGGATGTGACGTCAAAAGTAAGGTATGTGCACAGGTATTTTTCCGGCGGGTTGTCCATAGACTGCGCCCACGGATTGCCTGCGCATAAAAGAATTGCGCCGCCCTCGCACTCGATAGTAAGCCCATCCCCAAGGGCGGCGCGCATCTCGTCTGTTTTGCGGATGATTGGCAGCTTGCCGCCGTCCACCGGATACCACAGCCGTGCGTGGAAGGTGCTGCTCTCGTCAAATCCCTTGGGAATGACTGGCAGCACCGTGATATAGGGCAAAGAAGCGCCCTGCGGAACAAAATCCTCCGGGTATACAAGTACATCGAACAACGTGAAAAAGCTGTTCATCGCCTTTGTAATGGCTTCTGCTGCGCCCATCAGGAAAGCACCACCTTTTTGCACTGTACAACGGCAAGATTCATCTGGCTTTCGGCGGGAGAAATCTTGTCGCTGCTCGCGGTGGTCACCTCATAGGTCTGCCCATCGTCCAGCCGCTTGATGCGGTCGAAGGGGGACAGCTTGATGCCCTTATCCACATAGAGGGAGTAGGTGGATGCCGTGCCCTGCTGCTCTGCCTGCTGTGCTTCAATGGTCTGGTCATGGCGTTCTACGGCAAGGAACTCCATTCCGTCCTCCCATGTAGTGGTAGAGCCAAAAAGCCCATCCGAAACCAGCTTTTTTTCCATGAAACAGAACTTTTTTGTAAAATTCTCCATCACGGTGAACTTGGTGAAATCGTTTACAGACATTACAGTTTCCTCCATTGGTTGATCTCCCGGCGGTAGCGGGCGCAGCCGTCTGCGGGCAAGCCGTCCGTGCCGGTCGCCATCGTGCCGCTCCAACCGTTGAAGGACTGCGAAACATAGCGCCCGCCGCCGGGGTCGGCTGCATCGTAGTCAGTAATCTTCTTGGCAAGCGCCACAAAATCAGGAGGGACGCGCATAGGCTGTACCGTGCCGGTGAAGGTTTCAGGGGTAAGGCCTCCGTCTCCCGCCTTGTGCACGCCGTCATTGAACACAGACCCGCAAACAAGGAAATACTGCCCTGCGGACACCCCGGCGGGGACAGTATCTGCCGTGAAGGTAAACTCTCCGGCTGCGGGGTCATCGTACCGGTCAAAAAAGTTTCGCGTGTATACGCACAGTTCTGGCACAGTCATGCGGGGTCACCTCCCTTGTAGATTAGACCGATTCGCCCGGGGTGATGGTCTGGACAGAGATGCCGTCCAGATACTCGGCAAACAGGGTCACGCCGGTAATGGCAAAGCTTTCGGACACTGCGGTGGTGTAGTTGCCCTGCGTATGGAAGCCGATCAGGTTGCTGGCTTCGCCTGCGGTGGTGTACACCAGACCGGCCTTTGCGTAGTCGCTGTCAGAGGGGTCAACGTAGTACATCACGATGTTGTCAACAGGGGTGGCAATGACCTTGCCCTTTGCGATCTCGCCATCGGACAGCAGGAAGATGGTGTTGTAGCCCATAAAGTCCTTGATATACTGGAAGCCGTACTGGTTCTGGATGGTGATGTTTGCGGTGCCCAGATACTCGGCCACGTCCAGAACGTTTGCAAAGCCTACAACGCCGGTGACGGTGCGGTGCATATTCTTGAACTTGTTCTCCACGCTGCCCTTTGCCATGGCCAGAGCCATCTGGAAGGTCTTGGGCGTGCCCTTCAGGCTGCCGGTGTTCAGGTACTTGTAGAACTTGTCGGTGACCTTGGCGGTCAGGTCGTACAGAAACTCGTCATCGGTCTTCTGCACGGCAACCTCGTAGCCGTAATTCTGGATAGCCTCAAGGGAGACGGCCTTGGCGTACTTTTCGATGGTGATCTTGCCGTAGTCCTTCTCCTTGACGGTGTACTGGCTGTAGGGAATCTCCTCGCCTTCTGCCACGGTGCCGCTCTGCAGAGTGCCCTGGGCGTACTTGCTCTTCAGCACAGTGCCGGGCTGCATACGGATGGGGCGCATAATGCCCATGATCTCCCGCAGATGATCCCAGTTGCGCTGAAAGCGGGTGACAAAGTCGATCTCCCGGGGGTTGACGGTGATCTCGGTGGTGGTAATCAGATTTTCTTTTGCTGCCATAGCTTATTCCTTCCCGCCGCCTGTAAACAGGTCGGCATTTGCTGCAATCGCTGCCTGACGCTCGCCGGCGTCCTTGATTGCAAAAATCTGGTCTTTGGTCATTTTGGAGCCGGCGTTTGCGGGCGGGTTGTCCACCGGTGCGCCCTTGGTGGAGGTGCTGCCCACATAGTCGCTCCAATCGGTTTTCAGGCTCTCAGCCAGCTTGTCCGCGTTCTTCACGTTGCCCTTGCTGTCCAGTTCCATCTTGTCGATGTCCTCGCCAGACAAGCGCACGATGCGGTCAAAGTACTTTTCCAGCACACCTGCGGCCTTGAGCTGCTCCCGGAACTTTGCTTCCTTGGCTGCATGGGCGTCCTTCTTGGTCTGCTGGGTCTTGTAGTCGGTCAGCGCCTGCTCTGCGGTCTGCTTACCGCTGTTGGCTGCGTCCCGTTCCTTTTCCGCTGCAACGCGGGCGTTTTTTTCGGTATCCAGCTCGTCCCGGAGGGCATCGGTCTCCTCGTGCAAGGCGTCCAGAATGGCTTTTGCCTTGTCATCGTTGGAGG
>ERZ1034687.186-NODE-186-length-41146-cov-13.138132_pt1 | contig 41146 bp, 30 predicted proteins | sample MGYA00520704_ERZ1034687 | MGnify/ENA primary metagenome ERZ1034687 (study PRJEB33766, sample SAMN09781762) | gut metagenome | biome: gut microbiome | host: Homo sapiens | place: Madagascar | study: EMG produced TPA metagenomics assembly of the PRJNA485056 data... | reverse complement strand
TATGTCCATGCTTCATGACTATATGGTACTACGTTCTAGAGAAAAATGCAAGAGGGAAAAGGCAAATAACGCAATATATAGTCTATTTCATGGATCATACGAATAGCGAAGATACCATTTTCGCGGTAAATACAGAGATTCAGATGATGTATACTGACCGGTGGGTGGGCAAGATCGGATGATCTGTTTTTCATCTAGGGCGAGAGATTTTTATGATACTATATAGAAAAGCTCTTACATATCTATTAGCTTCTCAGAAAGGAAAAGGCAATGACCCCTATGACTGAAATTGAAAAATTAAAAGATGGCGTGTACGAGAAAGTCATGTCGCGGCGCTTTGCTGAAGTGCTGAAAGATGCACTGGCCGAGGATCAGGTGCGTGCAGAAGAGGAAGATGTGGATGCTGAGGAAGCCGTGGGCTATCTCTCTTCGTATTTGCAGCAGGTGATACGACTCTGCCTGAAGGACATCGCGGACAGGGATGAGGAGAACAGCGTCGACCACCAACTGGCACTCACGAATGAACTCATTGCCTCCCTTGCAAAGAAGACAGAAGAGCTTGGAGGCGGTCAGGAGGTGGCGAATGCACCATTTCTGCTGAAATCCTTAGAGCACAAGAAAAATACACTCCTGCCTCGCCGGTGGGAGCGGCCGGCGACATCACTCACGCGATCATTCCTTTTCACCAATTCTAAGAAGGATGTCTCGATGGTACACGAGCTCACAAAGGAGATCGCATCCTCTGATCGCATTGATTTTCTGATCTCCTTCATCCGTTTCTCCGGCCTTCAGCTGATTCTCCCCGCACTGCGCCTTTTCACAGCCCGCGGCGGACACCTGCGCATCGTGACGACGACATACATGGGAGCGACGGATCCGAAGGCCATCGAGGTGCTTGCGTCTCTGCCCCATACAGAAGTACGCATTTCTTATGATGTGAAAGAAACCAGACTGCACGCCAAATCATACATGTTCTATCGGGAAAGCGGCTACTCGACGGCTTACATCGGTTCATCGAATCTTTCCCACGCTGCCATCGCAGAAGGGATGGAGTGGAATATGAAAGTGACGGCACAGGATCAGCCGCACATCATCGATAAAATGAGTGCGACCTTCGAGACCTATTGGCACTCCGAGGATTTCACCTGCTACGAGCCCCAAAAAGATGAGGAAAAACTCCGTCGCGCTATCGATAGGGAACGCGGGCGGAGCAGCGGGACAGATGCCTCCGCCTATGCTTTTGACATCCAGCCGTACCCCTATCAGCAGGCGATACTGGATGCACTTGATACAGAGCGCCGCGGCAAAGATCGCTGGTACAATCTTGTTGTCGCCGCCACAGGCACGGGAAAGACAGCGATCTCCGCCTTCGACTATCGCCGATTTGCCGCCTCGAGAAAAGAAGGGACGCGCCTCCTCTTCATCGCTCATAGGGAAGAGATCCTGAAACAAAGCCTCTCCTGCTTCCGTCAGGTCATGAAAGATCCCGATTTTGGTGCGCTTGCGGTCGGAGGACATCGGGCAAATCACGTGGAACACCTCTTCATGTCCATTCAGACACTGAACAGCCAGCGTTTCTTTGAAAAAATGGATCCCTACTACTATGACATGATCATCGTCGATGAATTCCATCATGCAGCGGCAAGATCCTATCAGCACCTTCTCACACACTTTCATCCGAAGATCCTCCTCGGCCTCACAGCTACGCCAGAGCGTATGGATGGGGGAGACATCCTCTCCTATTTCGGCGGACACATCGCCGCAGAAATACGCCTGCCCGATGCCATCGAGCGGCGACTTCTCTGCCCTTTTCACTACTTCGGCGTCACAGATCCGGTGAGCCTTGCGGAGATCAAGTGGACAGGCGGAGAGTACGACGCGAGCGAGCTCGAACGTCTCTACACCGCAGAAGGCGCACTGGCCAGCCAGCGCGCCCGCGCCATCGGAGACGCCCTCCTTCGCTACACCGCAGACATTCGCGATGTGAAAGCACTCGGCTTCTGTGTCTCGAAGAAGCATGCGCATTTCATGGCAGACTACTTCAATCAGCACGGTATACCTGCCCTCGCACTCGATGCAGATACACCGGCAGCAGAAAGAAATGCAGCGCGGGAACGCCTCGCAGAAGGGGAGCTTCGCATCCTCTTCGTCGTCGACCTCTTCAATGAAGGCGTCGACATCCCGTCCGTGAATACCGTGCTCTTCCTAAGACCGACGAACAGCATGACCGTCTTCCTCCAGCAGCTCGGGCGCGGCCTGCGCCTTTCGAAAGGGAAAGACTGCCTCACCGTCCTCGACTTCGTCGCACAGGCAAGCCGCAAGTACGACTTCTCCCGCCGCTTCGCATCGCTCCTCGGCAAGCATCACGTCATCATCAAGAAAGAGATCCAAGAAGGATTTCCTCACGTACCGAAAGGCTGCGCCATTCAGCTCGAAGAGCAGGCACAGAAATGGGTACTCGAAAACATCGCCAGCCGACTTCGGAAAAATGAATACTACATCGAGATGGTGAAAGAACTCTACGCTGCCACCGGCAGCCGGCCGACCCTCTCCGATTTCTTCCGAGCGACCCAGGTAGAGCCCGCCGTCTTCTACAATGGCACGCGCACCTATACGCGACTCCTCATGGACGCCGAGATCCTTCCCGCGCTCCCTGTGACCGATCTCGAAGAAGCCCTCCGCAGATCCATGAGCCGCACCCTCACCATAGATTCGCCGCGATGGATCTCCTTCCTGCGGCGTGCCTATGAAAACCTGCCGATAAACCCCACTCCCATGGAAAAGAAATACCTGCGCATGTGGGCGATCACCCTCTTTCCCGATGGGCAGAAGGACAGCCCGAAAGACCCCGCCCTCGCCATCACCCGTTTTGCGAAAGAAACAGCCCTCAAGGAAGAGATCAGCGAACTGCTCGACTTCCTCTATGACCGCATCGACATCATTCCCCAAAAGGCCGAACTTCCCTATCCCTGCGCCCTCGAAGTCTACGATAGCTACACGCGCGACCAGCTCTTCGCAGCCCTCGGCTACGCCAAGCCCGCCAGCATTCGCGAAGGCGTGAAATACCTCGACCATACGAACAGTGACACCGTCACACGGCCGACAGACGTCTTCCTCGTGACACTCAATAAATCGCAGAAAGAATTCTCCGATACCACCCTCTACGAAGACTACTCCATCGACCGTCACCTCTTCCACTGGCAGAGCCAGTCCACCACCACGCTCGAGTCCAAGACAGGGCAGCGCTATCTTTCCCAAAGAGAAACCGGCGGCATCGTCCTCCTCTTCGTCCGAAGCGCCAAGCAGGACGCCTGCCGCAATGCCATGGCCTACACCTTCCTCGGCACCGCAAAGATCGTCTCCCACGAAGGCTCCCAGCCCATCAGCATCATCTATCGCCTCGATCATCCCATTCCCGCGTAATATATCACAAAGACTGATAGCAGCGGCGTGCTTTGAAACTAGAGACACATGGATGAGATCTCCGCGTAAGATCTGACAATGATCTTATCCGCGTTTCACGGGAGACGATAGCCACAAAGAATTTTTTGCTTCTGCGATAAAATATGGAATCATATAGGTTGAGATCCCTCTATGCCTTGGGGCATAGGGGGATTTTTTTATTGGCTGCGTCACACTGTCTCTTTTCGCGATCCTTCGGAAGCGGCAGTCATTTTCATTTCCCTTTCCTTGCCCTGTATGGTAAAATATAACAGTCATACTGACATGAATAATAAAGAATAGAGAGGCGAAACTTATGGCTCATTGCAATGAAAATTATCTGAATCTTCAGGGTGCATACCTGTTCGCGGAAGTCCGCAAGAAGCAGGAGGCGTATAAAGCCGCGCATCCGGATGCGAATATCATTTCCCTTGGTATCGGCGATGTGACGCAGCCGCTGGCTCCGGTCGTGATCGAAGCGATGAAGAAGGCTGTCGAGGAAATGGGACATGTGGAGACGTTCCGCGGCTATGGTCCGGAGCAGGGCTATCTCTTCCTGCGTGAAGCGATCGCGAAGCATGATTTCCAGGATCGCGGATGTGATATTTCCCCAGACGAGATCTTTGTCAGCGACGGCGCAAAGTGCGATGTCGGCAATATGCAGGAGATCTTTGCGGAATCGGATATCGTCGCGATCACTGATCCGGTGTACCCGGTCTATGTGGACAGCAATGTCATGGCGGGCAGAAGCGGTAAATATGTCCGCGGGGCGTATGAACGCTTCGAATATCTGCCGTGCTATGAAGAATGCGGCTTCAAGGCAAATCTGCCGTCTCATGATCCGATGATCATTTATCTGTGCTCGCCGAATAACCCGACCGGCTCTGCGCTGACGAAGAAGGATCTGACGGTATGGGTACGCTATGCACAGCAGACGGGCTCTGTCATTTTCTTCGATGCTGCGTATGAAGCATTCATCACGGAAGATGATGTGCCGCACAGCATTTATGAGATCGAAGGGGCGAAGGAAGTCGCTATCGAGTTCCGTTCGTACTCGAAGACGGCTGGCTTCACCGGCGTCCGCTGCGGGTACTGCGTCGTTCCGAAGGAGCTGATGCTGGAAACGAAGAAGGGTGAGAAGATCTCGGCAAACCAGCTGTGGGATCGCCGCCAGTGCACGAAGTTCAATGGCTGCTCTTATATCGTGCAGCGCGGCGCAGAAGCGATCTACACCGAAGAAGGCCAGAAGCAGATCCAAGAAACGCTGGATATCTATAGAAAGAATGCTGCGGTCATCTTGGCCGGTGCGAAGGAAGCGGGTCTTCCTGCCTGCGGCGGCGTGAACAGTCCATATGTATGGCTGACGGTGCCGGAAGGTATGACGAGCTGGGATTTCTTTGATTTCCTGCTGAATAAGGCGGAAATCATCTGCACGCCGGGCTCCGGCTTCGGTCCGTGCGGGGAAGGCTATGTCCGTCTGACGTCTTTCAATACGCCGGAGCTGACGAAGGAAGCGGTAGAACGCATGAAGAAGGCACTGGCTGCCAGATAAATTGAAGGGGGAGGGAAGATAGCGATCGGCTCATGCATTGAGAAATGAGAAGATCGCTTTTCCCGAATTGGGAATGAGGGGTGGCGCTTTCGCGTTCGGTCATCGGTCACTTCTGATCCCTGAACCTATATTTACAAGGAGTATCCATGAGTACGAATCTGCAGATCGGCATTGTCGGCCTTCCGAATGTAGGGAAGAGCACGCTGTTCAATGCCATCACAAAAGCCGGAGCAGAAGCGGCGAATTTTCCTTTCTGCACCATCGAGCCGAATGTGGGCGTCGTAGAGGTCCCGGATCATCGCATCTATGATCTGGCGAAGATGTTCCAGCCGAAGAAGACGACGCCGGCTTTCACTCGTTTCGTCGATATCGCCGGCCTCGTAGCGGGCGCCTCCAAGGGCGAGGGCCTGGGAAATCAGTTCCTCTCGCATATCCGTGAGACGGATGCCATCGCGCATGTCGTCCGCTGCTTCGAGGATGGAAATATCACGCACGTAGAAGGCTCTATCGATCCTGTCCGTGATATGGATATCATCAATACGGAGCTGTGTCTGGCGGATCTGGAGAGTGTCGACAAGAAGAAGGTCAAGACGGCGAAGCTCGCGCAGGCAGGGATCAAGCAGGCGAAGCTCGATCTGCCGGTGCTTGAAAAGGTATTCGATGCGCTGCAGGAAGGGACGCCGGCAAGAGCCCTTGATCTCTCGGAAGATGATCTGGAGGTCTTGAAGGAGCTGAATCTCATTACGCTGAAGCCTGTCCTTTATGTGCTGAATGTCGCGGAAGATGACATCGCGGATCCGGAAGCGAATCCTTATGTCCAAAAGGCAGCGGCGCAGGCAGAAAAGGAAGGCGCCAAGTGGGTGCCGATCTCTGCGGAGATCGAGCAGGAGGTCTCCGAGCTGGATGCCGAAGAGGCGAAGGCTTTCTTGGCCGATCTGGGCGAAGAGGAGCCTGGCCTGAATCGCCTGATCCGCAGTGCGTACTCTATGCTTGGACTTATCAATTTCTTCACCGTCGGACCGGATGAATGTCGTTCTTGGACGGTCCGTGAAGGGACGAAAGCACCGAAGGCCGCCGGCAAGATCCACAGCGATATCGAGAGAGGCTTCATCCGCGCGGAGATCGTCTCCTACAAAGACCTGATGGAATGCGGCTCGTATACGACGGTCCGTGAAAAAGGTCTCCTCCGTGTCGAAGGGAAGGACTATATCATCCAGGATGGGGATATCGCTTACTTCCGCTTCAATGTGTAGTTTTTGAAATCAGAGAGCGCAGCCCGCATGGGCTGCGTTTTTTTGTACCCTCTTTGAGGAAAACTGTATTCTTGTGTCGACGGTCTTCCGCATCGCCTGTTTGAGACGCTTTTTCTCTCTCGTTGTCATACTGCTACCGCCCTATCCGTCTAGCTTCGCTCGCCACCTTCCCAATCGGGGAAGGCTTTTGTGCGGGGGATAGTGTGTATGTTCCCTCCTTCCTTTGGAAGGAGGTGCCCCGAAGGGGCGGAGGTTGGCTTCCGCAGCGGGGCGAAAGGGAATGTGAGGGAAGCGGTATTCTCGTATTTCAGACTATACTGATTTCTCTCGCAGATTCCGTTTTTGCATGCCAGTAGAGCAGCCCCTTGAAGAAGGGGCGCGCCGAAGGCGGAGGATAGATCTGCCCCGCAGGGGCAGCCTTCTGCAAGAAGGGATGAAAGGGGATGTGAGATAGCCCGTCCTCCCGTATCGTCATCGAAAGCAGAGCCGAGGGATCTTAATGTGATAGCGGCGTTCTGCATTGGTGAGGAAACGCAAAATTTTTTTGCCGTATCGTTATCTTACAATCTTCGCTTTACCGGTGTGCAAGGAAGATTTCTCACTTCGCTCGAAATGACGATACGGGGCAGCCTTCTACGAGAAGGGATGAAAGGGGATGTGAGATAGTCCGTCCTCTCGCATCGTCATCGAAAGCAGAGCCGAGGGATCTTAACGTGATAGCGGCGTCCTGCATTGGTGAGGAAACGCAAAATTTTTTTGCCGTATCGTTATCTCACAGTCTACGTTTTACCGGTGTGCAAGGAAGATTTCTCGCTTCGCTCGAAATGACGATACGGGGGAATGATGGGATGCGGAGGAGCGGTATTCTCATTTCCCTACCCCCGCGGGCTAGCTGCAAACTACTTTCCTTTATTTTTACGCGCTTTTCTTTCCTGTGATATAATGACATTATTAGGAGAGAATGTTTTTACGAAATGTAGAGTTTCCTGTCAATTCATGAACCCATAAGGAGGAAATATATGAAGAAGAAATGGATGGTCGTTCTCCTCATTGTCATCGCAGTGGCAGCGGGCGGCGGTTATTTCTGGTATCAGAAGAGCCATGCTCCGCAGAAGGATAATTACACGGTGGGGGCGGTATCGCGCGCTGCTATCGGGCTTACCATCGATGCGACGGGGACGATCGAGCCGGTGAATAGTGTCGATCTCTCGGCGACGGCGTCCGGCACTTTGGAAAAGGTGTATGTGAAGCAGAATGAAAAGGTCACGAAGGGCGAGACGCTGGCGATGATCGAGTCGAAGGCACTGACATCCATGATGAAGCAGACGCAGAATACGCTCGCGAACAAGGAGTCCTATTATGAACGTCTGGCAGGCCTTTATGAGAAAGGCGCGATCCCGTACCAGGAGATGGATAATGCGCGCATGGACTGTTTGAATGCACAGGCGGCGTATGACAAGGCGCAGGCGGATGTGAATGATACGGTCATCACTTCGCCGATGGATGGCGTAGTCATCGGCGAGCCGATGAAGGAAGGGGAGACGGTGTCTCAGGGGCTGTCTAGCCAGATGGTCATCGTGACTGTCGCGGATCTTTCTTCCATGCGCATCGAGCTTCTGGTCGATGAGACGGATATCGGCGAGGTGGCCGTAGGTCAGAAGGTGGAATTCACGGTCGATGCGTACCCGAACCGCACGTTCCACGGCGTGGTGTCGGATATTTCCAAGAAGCAGTACTCAGCGAGCGGCAGCACGAGCAGTTCCTCGAGCTCGGTCGTGTACTATACCGTCTATGTAGATATCAATAAGGACGAGCTGGAAGGGCTCTATCCGTCCATGACGGCGAGAGCGATCATCAAGGGCCGCGAGAGCGTGGATGCGCTGACGGTGCCTGTGACGGCGATCCGCAGCGACTCGGAAGGCTCCTATGTCTACGTGAAAGAGGGGGCGGATGTGAAGAAGACCTATGTGACGACGGGGATCTCCACAGAGAAGGAGATCGAGGTGACGAGCGGTCTTTCCGAAGGGCAGGAGATCGTGGTCAGCGGGACTGTCTCGCAGGAGAAGACTTCGACTCCGACGAATAAGAACAATCGCCACGGCCCGGGAGGTCCGGTGTGATGGAGAAGAAAGAGAAATCGGATGCAGTCATCCGCCTGACGGATATCGGCAAGAGCTACTATATCGGGAAGCAGGAGGTGCCTGTCCTGACGAAGATCGATCTTATGATCTCCAAGGGGGAGTTTGTCTCTATCATGGGGCCCTCGGGCGCCGGGAAATCGACGTTGATGAACATTCTGGGCTGTCTCGATCGTCCGAGTCGCGGCTCTTACAAGCTCGATGGGGAAGAGGTCGCAAGGCTCGGGGACAGTGCGCTGGCCTATACCAGAAATCGCAAGATCGGTTTCGTCTTCCAGAGCTTCAATCTGCTGCCGAAGCTCTCGGCGCTGGATAATGTCATCCTTCCCATGATCTATGGGAATGTCTTCAAGAAGGAGAGAAGAGAGCGCGCTCTTCGCATGCTGGACTCCGTGGGGCTGGGGGATCGTGCGTATCATATGCCGGCGGAAATGTCGGGCGGGCAGCGTCAGCGCGTCGCCATCGCCCGTGCGCTCATCAATGACCCTGCCATCATCATGGCGGATGAGCCGACAGGGAATCTGGACAGCAAGTCGACAAAGGAGGTCATGGAGATCTTTTCCGCTCTGTATCAAGAGGGGAAGACCATCATCCTCGTCACGCATGAGAATGATGTCGCGGCTTACGCGACCCGCCACGTGATCCTTTCTGATGGACACATTAGTAAAGATATACGAGGGCCTTTATCATGACGAATATTTATTTCGAAAGTGTCCTCATGGCATGGAGCTCGATCATCAGCAATAAAATGCGCTCGCTGCTCACCATGCTGGGCATCATCATCGGGGTAGCGGCCGTCATCGCGCTCATGTCCATCGGCTATGGCGTGCAGGACTCGATCAAGAGCGATATTTCCCGTCTGGGATCGAATACCATCACGGTCACGCCGGGGACTGGCAGAAAGCCGGGAGTGAAGCAGGCGGCCGGCTCTATGCAGACCTTGACCTACAAGGACTATCTGGCGATCCGCAATCTGCCGAATATCACCTATTCCGCTCCGCTCGTGCAGGGGAGCTACCTTCTCGTCAATGGGAATAAGAACTGGAATACCCGTGTCTACGGCTGTACGCAGGACTATGCAGATCTTTCTGACCTCAAGGTGCAGGAAGGCCGTTTCTGGACGCAGAAGGAGTACAATGCCCGTGCCCGTGTCGCTGTCATCGGGAAAACGGTCGCGACAGGGCTCTTCGGAGAAGAGGATCCCATTGGAAAGAAGGTCCGTATCCATGGGAATCCATTCACCGTGATCGGGCTTTTGGAGGAAAAGGGTTACTCCTTCATGGATCAGGATGACCGCGTCCTCTGTCCTTTTAGCACCGTGCAGGAACGTATGCTGCACATCACCTATGTGAATAACATCGTCATCTCTGCGGATAACAGCAGCGATCTTTCACAGATCGAGTCCGATGTGACGAACCTGCTTCGCACGCGCCACCGCGTCTCCGGGACGGATGATGATTTCTCCATTCAAAATTCGCAGGATCTCATCAAGACTATGGAGTCGACCACGCAGACACTGACCATCTTCCTTGGCAGTGTGGCAGCGATCTCCCTCCTTGTCGGCGGTATCGGCATCATGAATATCATGCTCGTCTCTGTCACGGAGCGTACGAAGGAGATCGGTATCCGCAAAGCGCTGGGCGCGACATACCAGATGATCATTGTCCAGTTCCTGATCGAGTCCATCACCGTCAGTCTTGCCGGCGGCTTCCTGGGGGTCGCTCTTGGCGTCGGCATTGCGCTCGTGACGCCGCAGCTGTCACAGATCCCGACCGTCATCGCAGCGGGGCCCATAGTCGGCTCTTTCGTCTTCTCTGTCCTGATCGGCCTTATTTTCGGTCTCTATCCGGCACAGAAGGCGGCGAAGCTGAATCCGATCGATGCACTGCATTATGAATAAGGCAAATAAAAAAACCTGACTCATGTCAGGTTTTTTATTTTGGGGTTCAGGGTTCAGGATTAGCCTCGGGGACGTGCGGTCTCCCTTGTTTGTGGATGAAAGCCTCTCTTGAATGAGAAATTAGAAATGAGAAATGCGAAATGGTGGTGCGGCGCATAAAAATCAGAAGCGCCGCAGAGGTTTGGAACCAGCGGTTTTCTCGTATCGCAAACCTAATCCCTAGCTACTAATCCCTAGTCACTAGTCGCCAGTCCCTATTTTCTCACATGAGACAGGTTCACATACAGCTCTTTGGCCTCTGCATCGAGCTTGCGATTTTTCTTCACGTCAGAGAGGTGGTCATACTTGCTGACAGCATTGCCCTTCGCATCATACATCGCGATGAGGGCGTGATCCATGGAGTATTCTCTTTCACGCTTATCGGCATGGAGATTGATCTTGAATTCACGAATGCGGGTCGTGAGATTTCCATCCGCGAAGTCATAGTCGCTGGGGTTCTTTTTGAGGCTTTCCACGTAGAGGGTGAAGTCTACATTTTCGATGCTTCCCGGGAAATCCATGGTCTGCATGCCGGAGAGAGACTGCATGTCTGCGTAGAAGATCTCTTCATCGTCTGCGTGAATGACGCGATAACGGTCGGGATGGGCGAGGAGTGTCGCGGAATCCATCGCCATCGCAGAAGTCGCAGTAAGCATAGTGAAAGCAGCGAGTGCCAGTGCAAATTTTTTCATGATATCCTCCTTAAAATTGACTTAGGTTCATTTCGATATGATTCGATTATACTATGGAAGAGACAGAAACGCAAGCCGAATTTTCCTAGGGAAACGCTGATTAAATCGTTGTCAGATTTTACTCTTGAATTTTTATACATAGCAAGGAATAACCTGACGCGAATAGTGAGCTATTTAAGGAAGGCTATGACGAAGCTATGTATAAAAATTCTTGTGGAATCTGACTCTGTGATTGAATCGGTGTTTCCCTAAGGGAAATACGGATCCTTTGGCTGCATCAGCGTTTCCTAAGACTTGGACGCAAAAAACCGCTGCCGTGAAATTCACAGCAGCGGTTTTTCTATTTTTATTTCGACAGCGCGAGGGCTTTTTCGAAGGTCTTCTTGATGCTTTCAGACGGCTCCTTATCCATGAGGCTCACGACGACGATCGCGATGACGGAGAAGAGGAAGCCGGGGACGAGCTCATAGAGGTCAAACCAGGCAAACTGTTTCCAGATGAGGACGGTGAGGCCGCCGACGATGACACCGGCGTAGGCGCCTTTGAGCGTCATTCGTTTCCAGTAGAGGGAGAGGAGCACGGTCCCGCCGAAGCAGGCACCGAAACCGGCCCATGCGTAGGAAACAATGGAGAAGATATAGCTGTTCGGATCCGAGCCGAGGTAGACGGCGATGCAGGAGACGAGAAGGACCGAGATACGGCTGACGCGGATCAGCGTTTTTTCCGAGGCATCCTTGCAGAGGAAGGCCTGGAAGAGGTCACGGGAGACCGCGGAGGATGTGACGAGCAGCTGCGAGGAGCTGGTACTCATGATGGCCGCGAGGATCGCAGACCAGATGATGCCCGTGATGAAAGGCGCCGAGAGCGATTCTGCCATTAGGACGAAGACGCGCTCGGCATTCGCATTCTCAAGCGGGGTCGTGAGGTATGCCTTGCCGATGACGCCCATGGCGATGGCGAAGGCGAGAGACAGGATGACCCATGTCATGGCGATGTGTGTCGATTTTTTCAGGTCTTTGGCATCCGAGATCGCCATGAATTTGACAAGGATATGCGGCTGTCCGAAATAGCCGAGCCCCCAGCCGAGGGAGGAGACCATCATGATGGCAAGAGCGCCCATGCCGGTGGAGTCCGGGAAGAAGGAGAAGAAGTCGGGCCCTTCTTTCGCCAGGATATCCATGGTCGGAGCGGGGCCGCCCAGTGCGATGGCCGCAGCGACCGGTACATAGAGGACGGTGAAGAACATCATCGTTCCCTGAATGAGGTCAGTCAGAGCGACGGCGGAGAAGCCGCCGAGAAAGGTGTAGAATACGACGACGAAGGCGCCGATCAGAAGGGACTCGAAGTAGGGCAGACCGAAGATGGTATTGAAAAGCTTGCCGGCTGCAACGAATCCGGAGGATGTATAAATGATGAAGAAAAGAATGATGAAGAGGGCGCAGATGAGGCGCAGGCCGTTCTTCTTTTCTTCGAAGCGGTTCGACAGATAGTCCGGGATGGTGAGCGAATTATTCGCGACCTCCGTATAGTGACGAAGGCGTGTGGAGACGAGGACCCAGTTCGCCCATGTACCGATGATGAGGCCGATGCCTGTCCAAAAAGCAGAGAGCCCGTGCAGGTACGCATAGCCCGGCAGTCCCATCAGCATCCAGCCGCTCATATCCGAGGCTTCCGCACTCATGGATGTCAGCCATGGTCCCAGTTTGCGGTCTCCCAGTATGTAAGACGATAAATTTTTCTGCTGTCTCGAGTAATAGAGCCCGATGCACATCATGCCTGCCAGATATAGGATGAAGGCCAGGGCGATCGGCCAGCTCCATTCTTCACTCATTTCCATATCATTTCCTCCCCTGTATAATCATTCCATTTTTTTTGAAAATATCTTGAACATTATAACATAAAAAAGAAAGAAATACGATAGGAAAAGGAAATAGGAGACTAGGAGACTAAAAGACTTGAAGACGTCAGACATCAGACATTAGACATTAGGTGCTTAATGTCTAATGTCTAATGTCTGATGTCTCCCAGTCTCCAAGTCTATAAGTCTCTTAGTCTCCAAATGTTTTAGTCCACGATCACCGGCGATGTATAGAAATCCATTTTGCCCTTCCTGTATCTTTTTCCCTTCTGGCAGAAGGACTGCACATCGCCGGCGCGGATGTCCATCTCGAGCATGGCGGCGGCTTCCTTGGGAAGTGTTTTCATTGCTTTCGCCGTGCTGGTGATGATGGGGAGGGGAAGATCTCTGAGGAGGGCACTCTTTTCTCTCTTGAGTGCGAGGAGGCGAGCGTAGGAGGGATCGGGCGGTGCGAGGAAGGGGGAGGAAAGAGCGGCGGGGGAAAGGAGCAGCTCTGCGCCAAGGCGTTTCAGGCTGCTTCGAAGATAGCGTTTGCTCTTCGTGGCGGCGAGCATTTCTTCATAGGAGATCCGCTGGCTTTCCTTAGCCCATTTGTATTCAAGCCCTTCCTTGAAAAGCCCGGTCGCCTGCAGGGCTTCTCGTGGCATCAGGCGGGAGAGGAGGTGGCAGCAGTCTTCATAGCGGGCGGGATCCGTGTAGTGGCCTTCTTCCATGAGCTTGGCGGCTTGCTTTGCGTCCGGAGGAGAAAGAAGTGCCGTCGTTTTTTGAGACAGGAGTTCACGCCGCGCACTCGTCGCGGAGACGGGATGCTCCATGTCCCGGGGAATGACGAGGATGTCCATGTCGTAGTGCTTTCGAAGGATCGTCTCCGTGTAGCGGAATCCCAAAAGATTGTTCGGCTTCGTAAGCTCATCGGCAAGATAGGGCGAAGCGGCTGCCATCGCTTCATGGGCGGCTTCTCCGTAAGACAGACCGTCCGCAATTCTTTCGTGGAGGAGATGCTCGTAGTCCTCTGAGATCGCCCAGCCGGCAGCCGTGAGGAACTCATCCTTCGTGAGAGATTCTGCGCCGAAGGCGATCATGTTCACGCCCATGGCATGGAGCATGGAGGCGGCATGGCAGGAGAAACGGTCTGCGCTCTGAAGGGCGTAGAGGGCTGGAAATTCGAAGACGGCGTCCACGCCGGAGCGGACGGCCCATCCGGCGCGCGTCCATTTATCAAAAAGGGCAGGCTCGCCCCTCTGCACGAAAGCACCGCTCATGATGGCGATGAGGGGGGCTTGCGGATAGGCTTTTTTGATGATATCGATCATGGCGGAATGACCGGCATGAAAAGGATTCCACTCGGCTGTGATGCCGATGAGGGGAGAGGTGGTAGACATGGGGACTCCTTATTCAGAAATTGTAAGATCTTGAGACGGCAGACATCCGGCTTTAGACGGCAGATGGCAGACGTTAGGCATAAGGCACCTGACATCTGATATCTCGCCGTCTGAAGCTTCCCGGTCTCTGAGTCTTCCCTATTCTATCACAAAAGTGAGCGGAAACAGGAAATCTGCCCTCCTCTATGATATAATATGAAAAATCAATGAGCGAAGTTTGATCTCGCTACTACAACCAAAGGAATGATATATATGTATAATCATTGGCAGAAAAAATGGGTACTGTCTCTGGGTCTTCTGGCGCTCGCCATGCTGCCCGCAGGCTGCGGAAACAGCATCGACGATCAGTTTCCCTTCGGGAAGAACCGCATTCACTGTGGCGGCGAGACCATCACGGTGGCAACGCCGTTTGAGCTGATCTCTAATGGCAGGCAGGTCGATCTCGGCGACCGTCAGGCGGAGACGGTTCACGCAGAAGGACACAATGCGAATATGCAGCTCCTTGTGACCGGCACGAAAGAGGGGGAAGGGAAGGATGTGAAAACGCTGGCGGAAGAGGCGAAGAGCATCCTCGCCGATAATCCCAATCTGAAAAATGTGAGATCCCAGCAGAAGGAGATCACCTTGGGGGATGTGAAGGCACAGCAGCTTTCCTTCTCTTTCATCGAGACCGCCCGCGGCAAGAATGTAGAGCTCTCTGTAGAAGAATATATTTTCCTCCGGAAGGGCGTCGTCTGGCGCGTCATTTATCAGTATCGCAGTCAGGACGAGGTAGGCAAAGCTCTCACACAAAAAGTCGCCGGACAGATCGCGATGGGGAGTACGTTCTAGGGAAACTAAGAGACTTTAGACTGAGAGACTGGAAGATGTCAGAAATCATACGATAGACTTAGGAGACCATAAGTCTAATGTCTCCAGGTCTATAGTCATTCAGTCTACGCCCTCTGATTTTTTAGCAACGAGGAATCTATGCGATTTTCAAAAGGATTTTTTTCACTACTTTTATTTTTAGCCGCCGGTGCTTTGATTGGCGGCATCTTGGGACAGGTGCTCGGCAGTGCGAACCTTGTCGGCCTCATGCCTTTCCTAACGGAGACCTATGAGATCTTCCATATACAGAACATCGCCCTGAATCTGGGGATCATGCAGATCCATTTCGGCATCCGTTTTGCGCCGAATCTCATCAGCATCCTCGGCATCCTTGTCGCGTGGTGGCTGTATGAGAAGTTTTGAGATGTTAGACTGAGAGACTGAAAGACCTCAGACATAAGATTTACGGCATCTGACGTCTAAAGCCGAAAGTCTCTCTGTCTAGTCACCAGTAAATGATATTTGAAACACCGGATTTTCAGTAAAGTGAGGATACGATGATGCTCATCCGTGAAATGCGAAGCGAAGACAAGCCAAGAGAGCGTTTTCAGGAATCCCCGAAAATGGCCAGCATGACGGATCTCGTTGCGATCCTTTTGCGAACGGGGCGGCAGGGGTATTCCGTCATGCAGCTGGCGCAGGATGTCGTGGACCAGCTCGAGCAGACGGTGGGCATCAATGGCTATGAGGATCTTCACTGGCGGGATCTCACGGGTATCAAAGGCATCGGCCCCGATAAGGCAGTCACCATTTGTGCAGCGATCGAGCTCGGGCGGCGTCTGACCTATATATATGATAAAAGAAAACTGGAGAATTTCAGTACGCCGGAGAAGGTCTCTGCCTTTTTCATGGAGCGTCTCCGCCACGAGACGCAGGAGCATTTCCTCATCGCATTTGTCAATGTGAAGAACCGACTTCTGGGCTACAAAGAGGTCTCCATCGGTGGGCTGAATGAGACGCCCGTCGATATCAAGGAAGCGATGAAGTGGGCGATCCGCTACAAAGCCTACGGTCTCATCCTCCTGCACAATCACCCTTCCGGGTATCCGGAGCCGTCGAAGGAGGACATCGAGATGACAAAGACCTTCGCCAAGGCCGCGAAGCTCCTTGATATGGTGGTGCTGGATCATGTCATCATAGGAGATGGCATCTATGTCAGTCTGCATGAGAGAGGGGTTATTTGAGATGGGGGCGGCAGGACTTCATATGTCAGGCATCAGACGTCTCCTTGTCTCAAAGTCTTACATCTCACATTCCCAGATATGCTATAATATATGAGATATAGAAATTTTTAGTAAAGGACAGGTGTGAGCTATGGAAGAAATGGAAAAAGGAAAACGTTATTCCGCAGAAGACAAGGGTTATACCAGCAAGATCTATGAGATCCGCTGGATCCCCGTCACGGAAAGAGAAGAATATCAGGAAGGCCCGACCAGAGACGCGCTCCTGAAGCTCAAGGAAAAAATGGCGGAAAAGGATTTTGACAAATACATCGAAAACGGTGTCATCCGTGTGACCTATGATGAGGGCCGTCTGATGATCATCGTGAAGTCGGAGATCTACCGCACCATGCTGATGGGCCCCTTCTACAATGCCATCTGTGAAGCCTTCGATGTGGGACATTTCCGTGTCGTCAGCCAGGTGAATGGGTACTGATCGGAGCGGGAAAGCGGCTCTGATCGAGAGGAGAAGGATAGGCGAGCCGGATGGCCCGCCTTTTTTCTTGCGAACTTTTCCGCTATCCGCTATAATTTTCATAGTCTAATGAAAAACTCAGTCACCCATTCGAGGCTTCTTATGAAATTCCGATTTCTGCTTATCCTTTGTATCGTCCTTTTCACCAGCCTTCTTCCGGCAGAATGCCGCGGGGAGGCTCTTTTGCGTGCGGCGTTTCCTTACAGTCTGACGAAGGAGGCTGGCGTGGCGCATGCGGGCAGCACGCAGCTTCTTTATATTTCCGTGCAGAATTTCGGCAATGAAGAGGAAGCTGCCGAGATCACCGCGGTATTGCCGGAGGGATTCACGGCACTGGCCGGAGACGGCTGGGAGGTGGACGGGCAGGAGGTGCGTATCCACTGGACGCTTCCTGCGGACTATGGCGAGCAGTTCCTCGCGGTCCCCGTGAAATGCAGCGAAGAGGCGGGGGAAGGTGTTTACGAGATACCGGTCTCCCTTCGGACGAAAGAGGGCGTGAAAGAGGAGAGGATATCCTTCTCGGCGGGACCGGCGGAAGAGGAGCAGGATCAGAAGGCAGCGCAGACATGGTATATCCAGTCGGTGCTGCTTCCGGTGAATGAGGATGGAGAGCGGGATGCGAGACAGGAAAAGGATACGCTCGTCACGCCGGATGTGACACTGGAGAATATGAAGAACCGCCTGACGGGCGGGCGCGGTGTGGACTGGGATGCGCTCACGGCAAAGCCGAATACGTACCTCCTTCTGGATATGAGGAATCCGAAGAAAGATGTACGGACGATCCATCTGAGCGCTGAGCTCGTAGACAAGGAGACGGGAGAGGTGCGCCCCGGGCTCATCGCAGCAGCCGGTGAGGGAGAGTCTCTCGACCGGACGAAAATGCGAAGTGAGGCAGTGCTCTCTCTGAACGGCCATAAAATGCAGACCGCTGTGGTGCCGCTGTATGTGGATCCCTTCTCGATCGCAGAGGGAGACTATGCGCTGCGCCTCACGCTGTTTGACGGAGAGACGGAGCGTATGACGGAGCTGCCGCTCACCGTCGTGAAGAAGCGGAGCGTGGGATTTGCGACGCTCGGCTTTGCTCTCCTTTCTCTTCTCGCGCTGGCAGCGTCCATCGGCGGACTGAAGCGCTGCATCCTCTCCCTCGGAGCGAAGGGGGATATCACGGTATCGCTCTTTGCGGCGATGGCTTTCGGCGGGGTCGTCGTGCCGGTGACACTTCTGGGAGATTTCCTGCATGTCCTCTTGGGGCCTTTCTCCGGACTGGTGACGGGACTCCTCTCAGGGGTCGTGCAGTACCTGCTTCTGGTATCACTGCTGGTTCTTTTCCGCAGGCCGGGGGTCTGTGCGCTCTTTTTCCTCATGCGCTGGATGCTCTCAGCGGTACTTTTTGGCCGTGTGACGCCGGTGGGGATCCTGATCTGTGCGGTGTCCATCGTGATTTTGGAAACGACGCTTTACCTCGCAGGTTTCTATCGAAAGAAGGAGCTGACGCCGCTCTACGCGATGGGGATCTCCTTCCTGATCGGGCTTTGTGATGCGGGGATCACTTTTGTGAATATGGAACAGCTGATGTTCTTTTATCGGTTATATTATGCAGACTGGTTCATCGGGCTTTACATGCTGATGAATGGTCTCTTGTACAGTACACTCGGCAGCTGGATGGGGTATCGCATCGGTAGCCGCTTGAAGCAGGTGATGGGGACATGATACTGGAGATCAGGGATCTTTCGTGCCGCTACGTATCTCGCAGGAAGGATACTCTTTCGCATGTGGATCTATCTCTGGCCGAGGGCGAGATGGTCCTCATCGCGGGGCGCTCCGGCTGCGGGAAATCGACGCTCATCAAGAGTATCACGGGGCTTTTGGAACCGGGGGAAGCACGGCTCACGGGGACGATCTCTCTCGATGGACGGGACGTGACAGAGATGAGCGCGGAAGATATCGGGCTTCTGGCAGGCACGGTATATCAGACGCCGGATGACCAGCTCTTTGCGATGACGGTAGCTGACGAGGTCGGATTTGCCCTCGAAAACCGCGGAGAGGATCCGTCTGTCATCCGGGAAGAGGTCCGGCGTGCGCTTGAAAAGACGGGGCTTTCCGGTATGGAGGCGCGGAGTATCCATGCGCTATCGGGCGGGCAGAGGCAGCGTCTGGCGCTGGCCTCGATCCTTGTGACGCATCCGAAGCTTCTTATCTTGGATGAACCGGTGAGTCAGATGAATCCGAAGGGCGTCAAGGATTTCTTGGAGCTTCTGGTTTCCCTGAATCGGGAAGACCATATGACGATCCTCGTAGTGGAGCACCGTGTGAATGAGCTGGCGCGGTATTTTCCCCGCCTCTGCTGCATGTATGAAGGACGATTCATCTATGACGGAGCGACAGAGGGGGCATGGACAGCGCTCGGAGATACGGAGGCCTATGGACTCCGTGAGCCGCAGGCGGTGAAGCTCGGCCGCCTCCTGCACCTTCCTTATCTTTCGGGGCATGTGAAAGAGACGGCGGAGGAGATCCGGAAGAGCGGTATTTCCTTTGCGCCGCATATCTTGCGAGAGAAAAAAGAAAGCCATGCACCCGTTGTACTCGAGGGAAGAGATCTCCACTATCGCTATCAGGGCGCGGAGAAGGAAACGCTTCACGGACTCTCTTTTGCGATCCGCAAGGGGACGATCAATGCGCTCATGGGCTTCAATGGGGCAGGGAAATCCACGCTGATGAACCTTTTATCCGGACTGGATACGCCGACATCGGGAGAGATCCTGCTCCTTGGGAAGCCGGCTGAAAAGCAGCGCCATCACATCGGCTATATGCGGCAGGAGGCAGATCTCATGCTGCTTACGGACTCTGTCATCGATGAGCTGACGTGGAATAACAAAACCATCACGGAAGAGGAGCTGGATCGCCTCCTTCGCCGTCTGCATGTACGGCATTACTGTCATGATTTTCCACTGGCACTGTCCAAGGGGCAGCGTCTTCGTGTCGTTTTCGGTGCGTTGCTCGCAAGGAAGGATAATGACCTCTTGCTCCTCGACGAACCGACGACGGGGCAGGACCAGAAGAGCCTGTCGGATATCAAAGCACTTCTCCGCTATGCGGCCTCCGAAGGACGGACGATCTTCTTCTGCACCCATGATATTGAGCTGGCAGGCGAGCTGGCGGATCAGGTATTCCTATTGAAAGAGGGAAGCTTCCTCGCAAGCGGCACGCCGCATACGATCTTCAGTGATAAAAAGCTGATGGAGGAAGGCGGCCTGGCGCTCCCGCCCATGCTGGCACTGTCGGAAATGCTGGGCATCGAGCCGTGTATTTCTGTGAAAGAGGTGATGGATCATGTCCTATAGACAGCTTTGGGAGGGCGGGGATGGACATTCTTTCCTGATGCGTCTCGATGGACGGACGAAGCTCTCCTTCCTCTTTTGCTATGCGCTGATGATGATCATCGTGGACAATGCCAGGACGCTTTTTTTCCTCTTCACGCTGACTCTCGTTTTTCATTTTCTGGGAAAGACGCCCTTCTATAAGTGGCGGGTGCTTGCGATCTTCATCCTATTGGGTCTTTGGGGATCGATCGCCAGTCAGGCGCTCTTCTTTTCGCAGAATCCACGGACGCCCCTTGTGACTTTGATCTCTCCCGGCTTTCCTGTCCTGGGGGCGCTGACGAATGGTCTCTATATCTATCGGGAAGGCATCATCTACGGCGCCATCCAGGGGATGCGTACGGTATCGATGATCACGCTGGGGCTGCTCGTCTGCTGGACGAGCGATCCGCGCCAGCTACTGAAGGGTCTCACTTCGTGGAATCTATCTCCGCAGGCCGCCTTCATGCTGGTGACGGCGATCCGCTTCTTCCCTGTACTTGCTGCGGAAGCAGGCGAAGTCATGGTCGCATTGCAGCTTCGAAGCGGCAGTGAAAAGGGACGGCATCAGGTGCTGATGCACATCCCGCACATGGTGAAGCCCCTCTTAGCCCGCTGCCTTCGCCGTTCCGCGACGCTGGCCCTTTCCGTCACGAGCCGCGGTCTTTTCCTCGCCAAGGGCAGAAAGGCAGAAATCTGGCGTTCCAGTGAGAAATGGGTCTGCACCGCCTTCTTCCTTTTCACACTCGCCTGCGGCAGTGCCAAGATCCTCTATGCGCTTTCCAAAGAGGGCTTCTACTACGGCGCGCTCCGCATGGTGTATGACTGCGCGAAGATGTATTTATAATGGTTTCAGGTTGGCGGGTTCGGGGGAGACTTTGTGACTGATAGACTTGGAGATATCAGATATTAGACATCAGACATTTGACGTCTAACGTTTGAAGCAGATATGCTCCGCGGCGCTTCTGATTTTTATGCGCCGCGCTTCCCCCTTTGAACCTCTTGAACCCATAGAACCCGCTCCTCCCTCTTTCGCAAACAATCAAGGGATGAGAGGCTAACCCTGAACTCTATTCTGGTGACCAAACATGAAACGATGCAAAACAATTCTCATTTTTTTTCTCCTTGCACTGACCTGGAGCGCTCTTTTCTGGCTGACCGGGAAAAAGACACCGTGGCAGATCTTTGCGGGCAAAGAGTCAGACGCAGCCTATGTGATCTCCTTAGGCGACATGGCAGGGCGGAACTATGACCGCATGGGCTTTGACAGCGGCAAGGTGCTCTACGTGAAGTCGGACGGCGGCTGGCTCGTCGGTACAGCGAATGGCGAGCTCATCCATTTCGATGAGAAGGGAGAGGAGCTGTGGAGCCACTCTGTCGGCACAGGCCTCATTCGTGGCATCGCAGTGAGCCGGGATGAGAAGGTCGTCTATGCGGGGGAGAAAAGTCCGGAAGGAACGATGTATGCCATGGATGTGAAAAATGGCGATGTGCTGTGGACCTTCCGGGGAGACTCTCTCATAGGGTATGAGGCGGACATACAGTCCGAGCCGACGGCCATCGATATATCGACGGATGCTGCTGGGCATGTATATGCGGTTTTCTATCGATTCACGCTCGATGAGAAGGGGCAGCGGACATACCTTTCCCGCATCATTTCCTTCGATGAGACCGGGAAAGAGCGCTGGCGCTATCCAGCCAAAGAGAATATGGATGCATGGGTGAATTGCGGTGCTGTTTCAGAAAGCAGCGGCCGCTTCGCCTTTGCGACAGCGAATTACGACAAGGCAAAGACCGATGGTCTTACCTATAATGAAAATCTGTATGTCCTTGACAGCCATACAGGGACACTGCTCCATGCTGAAAAGATCCCGCCGGTCGAAACCTTCGGCACCACGACGATCCGGAACGGTCTTTCTTACTCGGAGGATGGGAAGTACCTCGCGGTGATGGCGAGTGATGGACGAGGATTCCTTCGAGACGAGGACGGGCGTCCCATCTGGGAGCGCAGCATTTCCAGAGTCATGGAGATCGGTGGCAGCTATTACTTTGCGGCAGGTCGTGATGCGCTCTTTTCCGGAGACAAAGTCCTCTTCGGTACCATCAATACATTCAATCGGGAAAATTGGCAGCTGCCGGCGCCCGTCATCCATCCATCAGGAAACAGCCTCTATGGCTTTGACAGGGACGGGAAGTATCTCTTCCGCTATACCGCGCCCGCAGAGATCGAAGCTATCGGGGTCGCCGGTGATGTAGCCGCGCTGGCGATCGGCAGAAATGTAAGAAATCATGACTACAAAGCCCATGGAGCAGCAGTCATCAGTCTTTCTGACGGGACTCTCCTTAATGAGTACCATACGAAGGGACCGCTCCAGACGCTTGCGATCTCCTCCGATGGCCGCTATGTGGCTGGCATCGAAGTCCCCGCTGTCACGGCTGAAGGAGATCTTCTCGGAGCCTATCGGCTGCACATCTGGGATCGGGAAAAGTGAACGGGAAATAAGGCGATGTCAGTGGTGAGAGGGCAGAGTTTTCACTGACCATGAGTGGTGAGACCGCAGGAGCCTCCTCTCACCTTGAAGCCACATTCCCTTTGCGTTATAATAAAGAACAAATTGTTTTTTATTGAAGACCAAGAGGATACTATGATACGAAAATTTATGAAATATTACCGTTCCTACATGCACATTCTGATCTGGGTGATCGTAGGGACGTTTGCCATGGCCGGACTGGATCTGATCTTTCCTGTCGTGGTCCGTGATCTCATCCATGACGTACTGCCGGCGGGGGATATGCATCGGCTGTTTATCGGCGCAGGAATCCTTCTTGTCCTGTACATCCTGAATTTTGCGATCCAGTATGCGGTGCAGTACTATGGGCATGTCATGAGTGCGTCTATCGAACACGACATGCGACGGGATCTGTTTGCTCATATCGAGAAGCTCTCCTTTCATTACTTCGATAATGAGAAAACGGGACAGCTGCTCTCCCGTATCACAAGCGATGTGACAGAGATCAGTGAGCTTTCCTTCCGCGGACCGAATGATGTTCTCCTCTGCGGCGTCATCATGGCGGGGACGCTGGTCGTGATGTTCGTCATGAACTGGCAGCTTGCCCTCCTCATCGGCGGTCTGCTTATTGCGAAGAGCATTCACACCGTGAAGGTGAATAAACAGATGAAGTTCGCCTTTCGTGAGAACCGGAAGAAGGCAGGGGAAGTCTCTGCCCGCGTAGAAGAAAGCCTTTCCGGCATCCGCCTTGTGAAGGCTTTTGCCCAGGAGGCCTTCGAGCTGGACCGTTTCGAAGAGAAGAGCCGCGAGCTCCGGGATACCCGTTTCGCTTCGAATAAGCTCATCGCGTATTTCTCCGGCGGCATCAATTTTTTCACCAACTTCATCAATGTGGCGGTGATCCTGGCCGGGGGATGGCTGATCAATGAGGGAACGCTTGCGCTTTCTGATTTCGTCGCATTCCTTCTCTATGTGAATATCTTCATGCGCCCGGTCTTCCGTCTGACGATCCTCGCTGAGGTGTACCAGCGCGGCATGGCCGGCTTCCACCGTTTCGAAGAGATCATGCACACCGAGCCTTCTATCGAAGATCCGGAAAAGCCTGTCATGTTCTCCCATGTGAAAGGGGATATTGATTTCAGGGATCTATCCTTCGGTTACGATCCGGGGCATCTCATCCTGCATGATCTCGCCTTTGAGATCCCTGCCGGAAAGACGGTGGCTTTCGTCGGCGAGACGGGGGCAGGGAAGAGTACGCTCGTCAGCCTGCTGCTTCGCTTCTATGAACCGACAAAAGGCGAAGTCATGCTGGACGGACATCCGCTTTCCGCGTTCCGTCAGCAGGACCTCCGAAGAAAGATCGGTATCGTGCAGCAGGATGTCTTCCTCTTCGGGGATACCATCGCAGAGAATATCGCGTATGGTCGTGAGAACGCGACCAAAGAGGAGATCGAAGAGGCTGCACGTCTGGCAGCGGCGGATGATTTCATCCGACAGCTTCCGAATGGCTATGAGACGAAGGTCGGCGAGCGCGGCGTGAAGCTTTCCGGCGGGCAGAAGCAGCGTATCGCCATCGCTCGCGTCTTCCTCAAGAATCCGCCTGTCGTCATTTTCGATGAAGCGACATCGGCCCTTGATACCCAGACGGAGAAGAAAGTACAGAAGACACTCGATGAGCTTGCAAAAAACCGCACGACGATCATCATTGCACACCGTCTATCGACCGTCAGAAATGCGGATGTGATCTACGTCTTGGACCACGGACGCCTGCTCGAGCGCGGCAACCATGACGAACTGATGACAAGGCATGGGAAATACTTTGCTCTGTATGAAGCGCAGAAAAAGAAAAAAGAAGATGAATAGTGAGTCATGCAAAATCCTCTTCTCCATTTTGGGGGAGAGGATTTTAGTTTAGGGTTGGCGGGTTCAGATAAGAGACTAAGAGACTTTAGACATCAGACATCTAAAGTCTCCAAGTCTATCAGTCTCTCCCGTCTCTTAGTCGCTTAGTCTTTGAGCTGAAACCTGTACCTCTTTTTTTATTTATCTTCTTTACATGCCGCCTCTTCCATGTTACACTTTTCACAGTATAGAAGGAGCGCGGACGAATCCGATGGCTGCTCCAGCGGGAAGGCAGACTTTGTTTTCCTAGATTACTCGTAAATGAGGGATGTAAATGTCACTTTATGTAAAAAAATTCGGCGGAAGTTCTGTTGCGACACCGGAAAAAATGTTGAATATTGCAAACCGTGTGCTTCGCGATCGGAAGCCGGGGGACAAGATTGTGATCGTCGTATCGGCTATGGGCGATACCACCGATGATCTCCTGGCACTGGCTTCGAAGGTATCGGACATCAATCATGGACGTGAAATGGATATGCTGCTGGCTACCGGTGAGCAGATCTCCATTTCTCTTATGGCGATGACTTTCAGAAAGCTCGGCGTTCCTGCTGTATCGCTCACAGGCCCGCAGGCAGGCATCATTGCCGGAGGGGCGTATGGCAAAGCGACCATCGATGATGTGAAGCCGGAGCGGGTATTCAAGGAGCTGGAAGAAGGCAAGATCGTCATCGTGGCAGGCTTCCAGGGCCTCATGAAAAATGGCGATGTGGCGACACTGGGCCGCGGTGGCAGCGATGCGACAGCGGTGGCACTCGCAGGTGCGATGCATGCAGATATGTGTGAGATCTTCACCGATGTGGATGGTGTATACTCTGCAGATCCGCGTGTCGTGAAGAATGCACATAAGATGAAAGAAATTACCAATACGGAAATGCTGGAAATGGCACGTCTGGGCGCTGGCGTCATGCAGCCTCGCAGCGTCGAACTCGGGATAAAATATCACATCCCGATCCATGTCAGATCCACATTTACGAATGATGAAGGAACGATTATCCGGGAGGTATGTATGGAAGGTTTGAACGAAACGGTCAGAGGCGTGGCACAGGATGCTCATGCAGCTAGAATTGCGGTACTGGGACTCAGAAATGTGCCGGGCGTGGCATACAGGGTATTCTCCGCTCTCGCAGAAGACAATATCACGGTCGATATGATCGTGCAGAGCGTCAGAAATTCCAATGACGACAAGACGGATATCGTATTCACCATCGATGATACGGATATGGAAGATGCCAAGAGAGTACTTGATAAGATGAGAGACGAAGGCAAAGTGGAAGAAGTCATCTATGATGACGACACGGCCAAAGTCTCTGTCGTAGGTGCCGGCATGCTTGGCAAACCGGGAGTCGCTGCCCGTATGTTCGGCGCACTTGGCAGAGCCGATATCAATATCGATATCGTCAGCACCTCGGAGATCAGCATTTCCTGCCTCATCCTTAGAAAAGACCTGACCAAAGCTGTACAGGCGATTCACGATGAATTTTTCCCGCAGGACGAAAAATAATAAATAGATGCTTGTGGAAAAAGCACAGGAATTTCCTGCGCTTTTTCTTGTGAACGAAAGGAAAAAGAGGCAAAGGGAATACGGATCCACTCATTGGCAACGCTCATCCCGGGATTTTTATATAGGATAAAGCACTGCGGAGTGCTTGCACCATGGGGTGAAGCCGCTTGGACAGCCTTTGGCACCTTTTTACGCAACAATTATCAGCAACCGATAAGGAGAAATCAAATGAAATGGAATGATGGAGACCTGGTGCACGGATTCCGTGTCAGCCGCATGTCCCATATTGAAGAAGTCAATGCCGATGCCTACCTGATGGAGCACGTGAAAAGCGGTGCCCGTCTTCTGTATCTGGACAGTGACGATGATAATAAAGTTTTTTATATTTGTTTCCGCACGACGCCGGATAATTCCAAGGGTGCGCCGCATATCATGGAGCACTCGACGCTCTGCGGCTCTCGGAAATATCCGCTGAAGGAACCCTTCGTCGAGCTCGCGAAAGGCTCTCTCAATACCTTCCTCAATGCGATCACCTGGCCGGATAAGACCATGTACCCGATTGCCAGCCGCAATATGGTCGATTTCCATAACCTGATGGATGTATATCTGGATGCCGTCTTCTATCCGAATTGCCTCAAGGATCCGCAAATCTTGATGCAGGAAGGCTGGCACTATGAGCTGGAAAACAAAGAGGCGCCGCTGACGTACAACGGTGTCGTATACAATGAAATGAAAGGTGCGCTCTCTTCACCGGAAGCCATTATGGAAGACCGTGCGACAGAGCGTCTCTTCCCAGATAATACCTATGGCGTGGAGTCCGGCGGGGATCCGGAAGTCATCCCGATGCTCTCTTTCCGGGAATTTACTGAATTCCACCGACGCTTCTATCATCCGTCGAACAGCTATATCTACCTTTATGGCGATATGGATATCGAAAAGACGCTGGCTTATATCGATGAAGAATACCTGTCTCATTTTGACCGCCGCAATGTGGACTCGGCCGTCCGCACGCAGTCCGGCTTCAAGAAAAGGGTATCGGCGACCTGCCCGTATGGGATCGCAGAACAGGAAAGCGAAAAGGGGAAGGCCATCCATGCCCTCTACATCGCAGCAAGCGACCATATGTCTACGAAGGAATCGCTCGCTTTCCGCATCCTGAACTATGTCCTGATCGATATGGACGGCGCACCGCTGAAGAAAGCAGTCTTGGATGCCGGCCTTGGAAGCGACCTGTCCGGCGGCTATTGTGACAGCTACAAGCAGCCTGTCTGGACCATCGAGGTGACAGGATCGGAAGTGGAGAAGCAGGAGCAGTTTGCCCAGGTCATCGACGGGACGCTGCGCACGCTCGCTCTTGACGGCATCGACAAGGATATGCTCGATGCCGCACTGAACCGTACGGAATTCACCTCGCGTGAAAACGATTATCAGGGACGTCCGAAAGGACTTTTCTACGGCGTGCGCGCGATGGATCTCTGGCTCTATGACCGTGACCCGATGGCGGCACTGCGCTATATCGATGACATCAAAGAGCTTCGCGAAGGGATCCAGAATGGCTATTTCGAAAGCCTTCTCCTGAAGTACGTCATCAAGAATCCGCATCAAGTCCTGATCACCATGAAGCCGGAAAAGGGACTGACGGAGAAGAATAATGCGGCAACGGCAGAAAAGCTCGCTGCGTACAAGCTGAGTCTCACCGACGAGCAGCTCGAAGACATCATGGCGTCCACCAAAGCATTGAAGAAGCGTCAGGCATCCATGGAAACGGAGGAAGCCCTGAAGACCATTCCGCTCCTGTCCCGCGAAGACCTGAAGCGGGAGATCGAGGAGGAAGTGCTTGAAGAAGAGACCGTCTCCGGGATCCGTCACTTCCACTATGATATTCACACGACGGGGATCTCCTACGTCACGATGTATTTCGATCTCTATGACCTCACCGAGGAAGAGATCCCGTATGCCGTCCTCCTTTCGGGAATGCTTCGCAGCTTGGATACGGAGAAGCACAGCTATACTGAACTCGCGCGAATCTCCAATGCGTATACCGGCGGCATCAGCTTCCAGATCTCCTGCATCGGCGATATCAATGACGCATCGAAATATAAGCCATTCATGGTCGCAAGAGGCAAAGCACTCACCTCAAAGGCTCGGCAGCTCATGGACCTGCTGGGAGAAGTCATCAATCATACATCCTTCCGGGATACAAAACGGCTGAAGGAGCTTCTCTTGGAAGAAAAATCGGAATGGGATATGACCGCCTTCTCTCGCGGGCATAATCTCACCATGGGACGCCTCGCATCCTATTTCTCCAAGACGGCACAGTTCTCTCAGCAGGCCGGCATGACGTTCTACTATTTCCTGGCAGATCTTGTTAAGACGTATGACGGTCAGGCAGAGGAAGTCGCCGAGAAGCTCTCGGCTGTCGCGAAGAAGATCTTCACGAGAAGCCATATGTTCTTTGCCACCACAGGCGAAACGGAAGAAAAGCAGGCTGTCGATCGCTACCTCGGCCTCATCTTGGATGATATGCCGGAAGGGGAGAAGAAGGAAGCCCATCTCTTCGATTTCCCGGCCAAGGAGATCAATGAAGCCTTCCTGACCTCCGGCAAGGTCCAGTACGTGGCCAAAGGTGGCAACTTCCGTGATCACGGCTTTACCTATACCGGCGCGCTTCGTGTCATGGAAACCATCCTCCGCTATGAGTATCTCTGGAAGAAAGTCCGTGTCCTCGGCGGTGCATATGGCGCTTTCACACAGTTCCTGCGCGATGGTACGTCCCTTCTCTGCTCATACCGTGACCCAAATCTGAAGGAAACGCTCGAGACGTACAAAGACCTTCCGGAATATCTGGAAACACTCGAATTGTCTGAACGTGAAATGACCAAGTACGTCATCGGTACCATGGCAGCGGATGAGATCCAGCTTACCCCGTCCATGAAGGGTGAGCGTGCGATGCTCCACTACCTGAATGGCAATACCAGAGAAGACCGTATGCGGATCCGCAGCGAGATCATCTCCTGCGAAGTGAAGGATATCCGTGCTCTTGCTCCGCTCGTCAAGAGCATCATTGATGATCCTTATATCTGCTGCATGGGCAGCGAGGAAAAAATCCAGCGGGATAAGGCACTTTTCAGGAAAGTCCTCTCTATGCCGGAGTAAGTAAGATCAGGGATAAGAAATGAAGGCGGCAGGAGATCTCTCTGAGAAGGCATTTGGCTGCTTCATCTGCGATGTACCTGCAAAGCCCGCTGCATCTGATCCCGGATCCCTTATCATTTTTACCACCAAGGAGGCTCAAATGCTTGAGCCTCCTTTTGTATCATTGAGAAAACGCTGATGTGATCTGACAATGATGGGATCTGTGTTTTCCTAAGGAGACGCTATGCAGACAGCCATTCGTACCCGCTTTGCGCCGAGCCCCACGGGATATATGCATCTTGGAAATATCTGGGTCGCTTTTTTGAACTGGCTCTGGACACGCCAGCATGGAGGGGCGATCGTGCTGCGTATCGAAGACATCGACCGGCAGCGAAGCCACGCGGAATACATAGAGGGGATCAAAGAAGACCTCGCATGGATGGGTCTTTCCTACGACGAGGGCCCCGGCGGGAGCTATTCGTATGGGACGCCCGTCCAGAGTCTCCGATTTCCTCTCTATCAGGAAATCATGGATCGGTGGAAAGAAGCGGGGGAGGTCTATCCCTGCTTCTGCAGCCGTGCCCGTCTCCACGGCATCGCCTCTGCGCCGCATGAAGGAGAGGGACTGCCGGTTTATGATGGACACTGCCGCCGTCTGAGTGCGGAAGAAGTCGCGGACAGAGAAAAGGGGAAGGCGCCCTCCTGGCGCCTTCGTATGGAGGAAAGCCGCGTGTCCTTCAGAGATCTTTTCTGCGGAGAGGAAACATGCGTGCTTCGTCCCGGCATCGATGACTTTGTCCTTCGGCGTGCCGATGGCATGGTCGCTTATCAGCTCGCCGTATCCGTCGATGATGCAGCGATGGGAATGACGCATGTTTTCCGGGGAAATGACCTTCTCTCCTCGACCTTTTATCAGCTCTATCTGCTGAAAAAATTGGGAGTTGCCCATGTTCCGACTTACGGACATCTGCCTCTTCTCGTTGATGCGGAGGGGGTCCGGCTCTCGAAGCGTCAGAAAGGTCTCACTCTTCGTGAAATGAAGGCAGAGGGCAAGAAGCCTTCTGATATCATCGGACTCCTCCTGTATTACGCAGGCGCGCTTCCAAAGCCGATGCCCGTATCCGCGGAGGAAGCGGCTCGGAATGTCGGCTTTGAGGAGCTGAAGCACCTGTTTTTGCCGCATATCGTGGTGACGCAGGTCTAAAAAACAGCTATAATGAATCTATAGATGGTTATCCGGGAAAACAATGATGCGATTCACGATGGGATCCGAACTTCCCCGGAGGATCCGGTAAAGGAGCTGATTTCCATGATCCATATCACCTGTGAAGGCAGAAGTTTTGACTTTTTTGACGGTGCGACACCGCAAAATTTATGGAATATGGTCCGCGGTACAAGGGGGAAGGAAGCGGCGGTGCTGGCAGAGATGGATGGCGAGCTTCTTGATTTCCAGACACCGTTTCCCTCCGGCGGAGATGTGCGATGGATCCCTCTTTCAGCGCCAAAAGCGCATCAGGCGTATGTGAGAAGCGCGATCATGCTTCTCGTATGTGCTGTGGAAGAGATCTATGGAGAAGGGGCAGATGTCCTCGTGAAGCATTCGCTGGGAAAATCGCTGTATTGTGAATTCGAAGACGGTCATGTACCGCTCAAGAAGGAGCTGGATCGGCTGGCGGAACGGATGCGTGAGATCTCCGAAGAGGGACGCGATATCACCAAGCTCGTCGTCGGAAAGAAACGCGCGATGGCCTTCCTTCGCATCAAAGGGCGGGAAGAGGATGCAGAGCTGGCAGGTGAGCTCGCCGGGAATACGATCAATGTCGACCAGTGCGGGCGCGTGATCGACTATTTCTTCGGCCCTCTTTTGCCGGATATGAGCTTCGTGCGCCTTTTTGCGCTGAAGTCTTATGCGCCGGGATTTCTGCTGCGCCTTCCAGATGAGGATTTTCATCTGGCTCAGGATGAGGAAGAGGACCCGCTCTTTGCGAAGGTCTTCCTTGAAAGCCAGAACTGGTCTGAGCTTATCGGTTGCCAGAATCTGGCGCAGCTCAATGCTTCTATCGAGAATGGTAAAATTCTCGACTACATCTCCATTGCGGAAGCGCTGCATGAGAAGAAGCTGGCAGAGCTGGCAGATGCGATCTGTGAGGCGAAGCCCAGGATCCGTCTCGTCTGTATGGCAGGGCCGTCATCCTCGGGCAAGACCACCTTCATGAGGCGTCTCATCGTCCACCTGCAGGTGAATGGGGTACGCCCCGTCATGATCTCGCTGGATGACTATTTCAGGGATCGCGACGAAATGCAGGGGGAAGATTGGGAAGATATCCACGCGCTTGATCTGGACCGTTTCGAAGGAGATATCACCGCACTTTTGGAAGGAAAGCCGGTGCGGCTTCCGATTTTTAATTTCATCACTGGGAAAAAGGAGTGGAATGCGCCGCCCGTGACGCTCGGGAAGGGGCAGCCGATCCTTGTGGAAGGGCTCCACGCACTGAATCCGCGCCTCACCTATTTTGTCCCCGGCTACCAGTGCATGCATATCTATCTTTCCGCACTGACACAGATCACCATTAACCACCATAACCGTATATCGACCTCGGACACGCGGCTTCTTCGCCGTATGGTGAGAGATATGCAGTTCCGCGGAAACCCTCCGGAAAAGACGATCTCTTCCTGGCCAGGCGTCCGCAAAGGAGAGGAACGGAATATTTTTCACTTCCAGGGACGCGCTGACGTTGTATTTAATTCCGCACTTCTTTATGAGATCCCTGTTTTGAAACGGATCGTAAAGCCGTTTTTAGAGGAAATATCCAAGGATAGCTCTGCCTATGGGGAAGCCCGGCGACTTTTGGAATTTCTCGCGCCCTTCCGTGAGCTGGATGCATCGCTCGTGCCGGATCATTCGCTGCTTCGCGAATTTGTCGGCTATCAAGGACTGGGAAGGTCGTTCCTGAATCGGTAGAGCTTTCTCATGGATCCCGAATGAAAGCTCTGCTTGCATGAGAATTGCGGGATGAGAATTAGCGGCGGCTGCGCCTGACATAAAAGATAGCCTGTGCCGATTATTTGCTGCTTTTCCGCACGGTCAGCGCTCTCCTTATCGGGAAGGCAGATCGTCAGGTCCCGTGGATTCGAATCACTTTCCCATTCTCCTACTAGCAATCTTTGGCAAGACAAGGTACAATAGAAACAGCTTTAAGAAAATTCTCATTTCTATTTGGAGGTCATGCATCATGGCAGAAGAAAAAAGAGTAAACCTGAAAGCCCAGAAATTCGAAGCCTACACCCAGGCAAACAAAATGGACTTTTTCGTCAAAAATGAAATGAAAGATGAGGCAGATACCGTTGTATTCCAGTCGAACCTGAAGGTCGAAGGACAGACCATTCCGCTCGGCATCATCACAGACAATACCATCTACACCATCATCCGCGTCCAGATCGGAAGCCAGCTCCTGAAAGATGAAAATAAGCTCGCCCTCCTCGAATACCTGAACCAGCTGAATCGCAGCTACAAGGTCTTCAAGTATGTAGCAGCAGAAGACGGCAGCATTTTCCTCGATGCGTGCCTCCCGAGCACGAACGAGAGCTTTGACGCAGAAATCGTCCGTGTCATCCTCGATGTCATCGTCGATCATCTGAACAATGAATACAAAAACATCATGAAGCAGGCTTGGAAATAATGTCTCTTCCGCAATTAAAAACGGCTTTCCGAAAGGAAGGCCGTTTTTGATTGCGGAGGCTTCGCTCAAAGAAAAGATAACGATGCCGGAGGAGCTGTGCATCCCGAGTTACTTTTTCATAGCAAATTTTTTCTAAAAGCTATATAATAGAAGAAATCTATTTGCCGAAATGAAAATATAGATCTTCATTTCATGTCTAGGAGGAGATTTCATTGTTAGCATCCAAATTATATAGCCCGACCCTGAGAGAACTGCCTGCCGACGCTGTCGTCATGAGCCATAAGTACATGCTGAAAGCCGGCATGATGCGAAAGATCGCCAATGGTACCTATGCGTACCTGCCGCTGGCTTTCCGCGCCATCGAGAAAGTGAAGAAGATCATCCGTGAGGAGATCAATAAGACAGGCGCACAGGAGATCCTGATGCCGATCGTACAGCCGTCGGAGATCTGGCAGAAGACGGGACGCTGGGCCGTATATGGAGAGGAAATGTTCAAGCTGCAGGATCGTCACGGCAGAGACTATTGCCTAGCTCCGACGCATGAAGAACTGGTGACGACGCTCGTTTCCATGGATACCTCGTCCTACAAGCAGCTGCCGGTCTCTGTGTATCAGATCCAGAACAAGTACCGCGATGAGAAGCGTCCGCGTTTCGGTCTGATGAGAAGCCGCGAATTCATCATGAAGGATGGCTACACCTTCGATATGGATCAGGAAGGTCTCGATAAGCAGTACAAACTGATGTATGATGCATACTGGCGCATTTTCACCCGCTGCGGTCTGAAATTCCGTCCGGTCATCGCAGACTCCGGCGCGATCGGTGGCAATGCGTCTCATGAATTCGAAGTGTTGGCAGATTCCGGCGAAGCCGATATCGTATACTGCGAAGATTGTGATTTTGCAGCGAATATCGAAGCGGTCGATCCAAAGACGATTTCCTGTGATATCCGGAATGACAAGGAAAAAGAGATCGTAGAAACTCCGGGGCAGCACACGATCGAGATGGTTTGCAACTTCCTCAATGCGGATGTGAAGCAGTCTGTCAAGGCGGTCGTCTACAAGCTCGATGATACCGTCGTCCTTGCGATGGTGCGCGGCGATCATGAAGTCAATGAAGTAAAGCTCCAGAATATTTATGGTGCGATCAATGTGGATATGGCATCGGAAGAAGATCTGGAGCGCTGCGGTCTGACGGCTGGCTATATCAGCCCGATCGGCCTTAAAAAGGTGAAGAATTTTGACATCATCTGCGATAAGACGGTCATGGAAATGCAGGATGCCTGCTGCGGGGCCAATGAAAAGGACAAACACTACATCCATGTGAATCCGGCCCGCGATTTCGGTGATGTGAAGGTGGATACCATCCGCCAGATCCAGGAAGGCGATGTCTGCCCGCACTGCGGCGGCAAGATCGTCATCACGAAGGGCATCGAAGTCGGACAGGTCTTCAAGCTCGGGACTAAGTACAGCGAAGCGCTGGGGGCGACCTACCTCGATAACAATGGCAAGTCGCACCCGATGGTGATGGGCTGCTACGGCATCGGCGTTACACGTACGGTGGCTGCCTCCATCGAGCAGAATCACGATGACGACGGAATCATCTGGCCGGTCGCGATCGCGCCTTATGAAGTAGTCATCGTCCCGGCGAATAATAAATCGGAAGAAGTCATGGATGCAGCAAAGAAGCTCTATGATGCGATGGAAGAAAAAGCGGATGAAGTGGTCCTTGATGACCGCAATGAAAGAGCGGGCATCAAGTTCAAGGATGCTGACCTCATCGGCTATCCGGTCCGTGTGACCATCGGCAAGAAATGGCAGCAGTCCGGCAATGTGGAGATCCGTCTGCGTCGAAGCGGTGAGACCATCGAAGTGCCGTATGAAGAATGCAAAGCCAAGGTCATGGAGATCCTGGCAGAGCTTCATGAAAAGAACCAGTAAGGGGCTCAGATGGACGAAAAAGAACTGGAAGAGCTGCGCGCTTCGGTGCGCCGGATCGATAGTGAGCTGGCAGCGCTTTTTGAGAAGCGGCTGGCGCTGTCGAGAGGCATTGCCCTGTATAAGCTGAAAGCGCACAAGCCGATCTATGATGCAGAAAGGGAAGCGAAGAATATCGAGGCATTGTCTTCTCTCATCGAAGATGTGAGCAGCCGCCCTGATTTCATCCGTTGGTACCAGCTCTTGATGGATATCAGCAAAAAGCTACAGTCGAAACTGATACAAGGGGAAACAAAATGATCGAAGAACTCAGAGGTACCGTCAGACGATGCATCTATGCAAGCGATGATGGCAGATTCTGCGTTTTTCAGATCGAAGATAAGGAAAGCCGCAAGCTGGCCTGCGCCACATACCATGGGAGAGGCCCATACGTCGGCGAACAGATACTCATGCGGGGGTGCTGGCAGAAGCATCCCCGTTTTGGAGTGCAGTTTTCCGCGAAGAGCATGGAAATGGTGAAGCCGGAGGAAACGGAGGATATCATTCATTTCCTGGCATCAGGGATGATCGATGGCATCCGTGAGACTATGGCGCGCCGCATCGTGGCACACTTTGGCAAGAAGACGATGGATGTCTTCGAGAAGAATATCGATGCCCTTCTGGAGGTCCCCGGTATAGGGCCTAAGGGATTCGAGAAGATCAAAAAATCCTATGAGATGATTTCCGGGCTGAAGGAGATCATCATGTATCTCCAGTCACTGGCTATTCCCGAAAAATATGCGGCAGATATGCAGAAGCGTTACGGAGAGAATATCAAGTCCGTCTTTCAGCACGAACCCTATCGCATGCTGAAAGACATAGCCGGAATGACTTTTCTCGAGGTCGACCGCATCGCCATGGATCATGGCGTAGCGGCGAATGACTGCGAGCGTATCACGGCAGGTGTGACGTATATGCTGGGACTGGCGCTTTCTCAGGGGCACAGCTGTGTGCCGATCGATTCGCTGGCGAAAAATACCGTGCCGCTTCTCCATCTCTCCATCGAGATCATCAAGGAAGGCATCGAGTCTGCGATCGGGGCAGGTCTTCTGCCGTCTCTGACCTATGAAAAGACTGTGTATGTGTACCTGGATTTTCTCTATAAAGCGGAAACGCAGTCGGCTGATATTCTGAAAGGCATGCTCTGCCACCAGAAGTCACTCGGAACGGCTGCACTGGCCATCGAGAAATTTGAGAGAGAGAATCATATCATGCTGGCAGAGGAGCAGAAGGAAGCCGTCGAAGAAGCGATGAAGAGCCGCGTCCTCGTCATCACCGGCGGGCCGGGTACAGGGAAAACGACACTCGTGCGGGCCATCATCACGGCGGCCGAACAGCACGATCTGAAAGTCCATCTCATGGCACCGACCGGCCGTGCGGCGAAGCGCCTTGCGGTCGCGAGCCACATGGATGCGGATACCATTCATAAAGCGCTCGAGGCGGAAAAACGTGAGGACGGCGGGACGGTCTTTTCGCGGGATGAAAGCGATCCTTTGGAAGAAGACCTCATCATCGTCGATGAAGCGTCCATGATGGATATTTCCCTTTTCTACCACTTATTGTCTGCGCTGAAAGAAGATGCACGCCTCATTCTGGTCGGCGATGTCGACCAGCTCCCGCCGGTAGGACCGGGTACGCCCTTGAAATCTATCATCGCCTGGGAAAAGGTGCCTGTCACAAGGCTCAAGCATATTTTTCGTCAGAAAGAAGGGAGCGGCATCATCGAGAATGCGGCGCTCATCCGGGAAGGGAATATGTGTGTCCCGGACGAAGGCGGGGAATTCAAGATCCTTCCGGTCTGGTCGGAAGAGGAAGCCTTCGATACGGTCATAAGCCTTTGCCGCTCGCTGCACTATGGGGAGAGCAAGGAGAAAATGGCACTGCAGGTGCTTTCCCCCATGTATCGTGACCGGTGCGGGGTGGACAATCTGAATCACGCCATTCAGGAGCTGGTGCATCAGAAGCAGATTCCGCCGGGAAATCATTTCTTTGTCGGTGACAAGGTCATGCAGAAGCGGAATGACTATGACAAGGGTGTCTATAATGGTGATGTCGGCATTGTCTGGTCTGTGACAGACAAGCGCATCGCAGTCAGCTTCTATGACAGGGAAGTCGTCTATGAAAAAGAGGAAAGAAATGACCTGCAGCTCGCCTATGCGACGACGGTCCATAAGAGTCAGGGCAGCGAGTATGATACTGTCATCCTTGTCCTCCTTCCGACACAGCGCATGATGCTGAAGCGAAATCTTCTCTATACAGGAATCACCCGTGCGAAAAAGACCACGTATCTGATCACGACGGAAGAAGCATTGGCAAAAGCCGTCGATACCGTAGAGACTGGACGAAGATACAGCCTTTTCTTTCCGCTCCTGACGGGAGAAACGGAAGGATAATGCCTTGGTGGGAAATCCCCACCCCTGAATCCCTTGAAAGGACCCTGCCATGCGTCTTATCACTGATATCCTGGAGACACTCTATCCCACCTGCTGCCCGGGCTGCGGACGCGTGGTCGATCCGAACGTGCAGTGGTGCGAGGCGTGCCTCCGGAGGATCTGGAATCCGAGGCTCCTCAATTCCTCTTTCACCGACCACCTCTCGGGCTGCTATACCTGCTGCGACTATGCAGGTGCGATCCGGGATTGCATCATACAGATCAAGTATGGCGGGCGGCGCAGCAGGAAGCGCGTCTTTGCGCCGCTCCTTTCCCGCTTTCCCTGGTGGGACAGGATGGGGGAGTGCGGATTGGTGATCCCTATCCCGCTGTCTTTTCAGAAGAAGAAATGGCGCGGGTATAACCAGGTGGATCTGATGTTTGCCACATGGATGAAGGAAGCAGGCTATGATTACAGGCCGGATGCACTCGTCCGCATCCGTAGTGCGCACACGCAGTCCCTCTTATCCCGAAAGGAGCGTTTTCAGAATATCAAAGGCGTTTTTCACATCGCGCGGTCTATGGATGTGAAAGGGGAAACGATCCTTGTCGTGGATGATATTTATACGACGGGGGCTACGATGGAGGCGGCCGCTCATGAGCTTATGCGCGCGGGAGCGAAAAAAGTCATGGGCATGACGATTGCGAGCGGAGCCAGCTAAGGAAGGGCTTCCCTGGTAAAACGGCTATGTATAAAAAAGGAGGTTGTATGGCTGAGATATCGGCTGATTTCCGTCCTGCCAGGATGGAGGAGATCTATGAGATCGCACGAAGACTCCATTGGAAGATCGTGCAGGAGGAAGAAAAACCATTTTTCTATCACTTTGTATACACCGGCGAGGATCTTCCTCGGATGCAAGCAGGGAAAGACTGGTCTTTTCTGGTGCTGAACGAGAAGGGGACGGCAAGTCTCATGCTTGAGCGTATCCAGTGCACGGCAGCCATTTATGAGTGTGAGAGGGTGACGACCCAGAGCGGTCTTACCGAGAATGCGTTCGTCATGCGAAACTTTATGAATAAAGTCAAGATCCTTGATAAGACGCTGCGCAAAGAGCTTCACAGCTATGCGCCGGAGATCGTGCTCCGGAGGAAATGACCCTGTGGAGCGTTTTGCCCTCCGTGAGCCTCGTGTAATTGATGAAGGAGAATATGTATGCATTTTGCCAATCCGAAAGCGTTCACCAGACCGCTTCGCAAACTATTAAAATCCTATCTGCTGTCTGTGACGGCGGGGGATATCATGCTCGGAGAGGTGGCAGACCACCTCTGCGTGAATGATCTCGACCGCGGGCTCTCGGATAAAGAACGAATCCGTGCGGCGGTCGATATCGGATTCACAGATACGGTGGATGACGCTATCGAGAACATCTGGGAGGATCCGGAAGGCCTCATCCCATACTCTGCGCTTTGTGATCTGTATGATCCGGAAGGCCTGTGGAAGGCGCTGATGAAGGAGATCGAAGAGCACACCCATTTCTATGACGCCTCTTTGGTGACGAAGAATCCCTACTACATCCATGTGCATGCACCGGAAGCGAAGTCGGGGGCGATCGAGCTGGGGACGACCGACTATCTTGGCGGGGAATTCTTCCAGACCTATCATCAGGGCTATTCGGCCAAGCGGCCTTTTGGCTATGCGGATATCGGTTTCTTTGATGAGCGCGTCGCTTTTCCTGTCATCAGAGAAAACGGCCAGGTGTGGATGAGTGTCGTCATGAGTGAGATCGAGTCGATGGAAGAGCCGCTGGCGCGCGCCCACGGAAAGGTCATCACCTATGGCCTTGGCCTGGGCTACTATGCCTTCATGGCGGCAGAAAAGAAAGAGGTGGAGTATGTCACGGTGGTGGAAATGAATCCCCACGTGATCTCTCTCTTCAAGACATACCTTCTGCCGCAGTTTCCTCATAAGGAAAAGATCCATATCATCGAAGCGGATGCGATGGATTTCATTCGTGAGCAGAAGGATGGGGCCTATGATGTCGCCTTTGCTGATTTCTGGGGAGGGGTCAGTGATGGGCTTTCCTTGTACCTGAGATTCATGCCGCTCACCGCGCGTTTTGAAAGGACGCTGCATGAGTTTTGGATAGAAAGCTGCTTTTTGGAGTACCATTTCCGCCCTGTCATGCTGAAAGTATTGCTTGACATGGGGCTCTCCTATCCGCTGGTCTTACCGGAAACGGGTCAATCGGAGCGGAGAATCCAGAAGGCTTTCTCCCGATTCCTGAAACAGTGGGACTATACGATCGAGACGGAAGAGGATCTTGCATACCTTCTGACGAATGACTGCCTCATCCGCCTCATGCATCAGTTTGCGATAGAATATACTAGAGACTAGTGGCCGGGGATCGGCCGTAGGGGGACTTGCAGCCTTCGAGCATCGCCTGTTTGCGTATGCGGACGCGCGCATCGCTCCCCTTGGCTTTCCGGATCTAGGAAAGACTTCCAATGGGGCAAACCCTACATCCCGCATCCAACGACCTCATATATTAGAATTTTCTAAAAACGGAAAAGTGTATACTACATTATTTCTATAAGTATGATACAATAACGATAACTGTGAAAGAGAAAGTATACTATTGTGGAGGCATACAATGAACAGACAACTTTCAATGGAATTTGTAAGAATTACAGAACAGGCTGCACTTCTGGCTGGTCGTTTGATGGGGACCGGCGATAAGGAAGGCGCGGATCAGGCTGCGGTAGACGGCATGCACCAGCAGTTTGCCAAGACACCGGTCTCCGGCACTGTCGTCATCGGCGAAGGTGAGATCGATGAAGCACCGATGCTGTATATCGGCGAAAAAGTCGGTCAGGGCGGAGAAGAGGTCGACATCGCTGTCGATCCGGTCGAAGGGACGAACCTGGTAGCGAAGGGCAAAGATGGCGCGATCGCGGTCCTTGCTATTGCACCGAAAGGTTGCCTGCTCCACGCACCGGATATGTATATGCAGAAGATCTGCGTCGGCCCGAGAGCGAAGGGCTGCATCGACATCAATGCATCTGTCACTGAAAACCTGACCCGCGTGGCGAAAGCGATGGATCGTGAAATCTCTGATCTCACAATTGTTGTCCTTGATCGTGAAAGACATGAAGGCATCATCCGCGAAGCCAGAGAAGCCGGCGCACGCATCCGTCTCATCACTGATGGGGATGTCGTACCGTCCATCGACTGTGGCATTCAGGGTAGCGGTATTCATATGGTTTTGGGCTCCGGCGGTGCGCCGGAAGGCGTCCTTGCCGCTGTCGGTCTGAAATGTCTCGGCGGTGATATGCAGGCGAAGCTGCTCCCGCACACGGAAGAAGAAGTCCGCCGTCTGCATGCTATGGGCATCACCGACCCGAACAAGGTCTTGACCTTAGATGACCTTGTCAAAGGCGATGACTGCATCTTCTCGGAAACGGCAATCACTGACTGCGCGATGCTGAAAGGCGTCCGCTACTTTGGCGGCGGTGCGAGAACCAGCACGCTGGTCCTCCGCTACAAGACCGGTACGGTCCGTTTCGTAGATACCATTCACCGCTTCGGTGAACCGGATAAGAAACCGGCTGTCAGACTTTGGTAATACGGCTCTGTTTGAAAGGGGCTGTGAAGAAATGAATTCTCATTTCTTCACAGCCCCTTTTTACTTTGCTTTCATTTGGTTCAGGGTTCAAGGTTCAGGGCTCTCGTGGCGGCTTCGCCGCCTTTTTTTAGAAGATGGTATTCTCGTATCGCAGCCTTCCCCTCTAGGGTAATGATATTAAATTAAGGAAATCATTAGCTACGTAACGTCTTGCTTACCACTTCGGGGGAAGTGCCGAAGGCAATAGGGGCATGCTAGCGGTATAGCGTGCTATG
>ERZ1034687.181-NODE-181-length-41719-cov-20.980007_pt1 | contig 41719 bp, 39 predicted proteins | sample MGYA00520704_ERZ1034687 | MGnify/ENA primary metagenome ERZ1034687 (study PRJEB33766, sample SAMN09781762) | gut metagenome | biome: gut microbiome | host: Homo sapiens | place: Madagascar | study: EMG produced TPA metagenomics assembly of the PRJNA485056 data... | reverse complement strand
ATATATTACCGCAGATTTGTTATAAAAGGCAAAAAATCCAGTTTTTATATATTGATGGCAAATTAGAGGAATATGCTATTGGACAAAATGGTTCTACATATTCTGCAACTGTTTCTGGTTCTAAAATAAGGAATGCAAAGTTGGAAACATTTGATTCTAACCATGTACGCAAAAAAGAATATAAAATGGATTTTTATGCTGATGGAAATTTAGAAAGATTATATATGGCAAAATTGAAGCCAATTGAGCCAACAAAAGCTTCTGTATGTGAGCTTACACAGGCTCGTTTTTATAAAGATGAAGTCGCAAATGCAACAAGAACAAAATACAATCCTGTAAATCATTCAGAAATTTCAAAAGAAACATATAGCAAACAAAAAGGCTCTATTTAGAGCCTTTTTTAATTTTTAACTGTAGTATAACCGCTAAATTTTAAAGTTTATTTAAAAGCGAAAGTCATATCTGCTTCTACGCAAACCTTTCCATCTACTTTTCCTACACCGTGAGCCTTGCAGATAGGGCCTTTGATTTTTTGAACTTCTACTTCCATATCAAATCTGTCACCAGGTCTTACGATATTTTTAAATCTTACACCGTCAACTCCAGCATAAAGTGTCAATCTTCCTTTAAATTCAGGCATTGACATTAAAATAGGTGCTGAACATTGAGCCATAGCTTCTAGTTGCAATACACCAGGCATGATAGGGTTGTTAGGAAAGTGACCTTGAAAGAATTGTTCGTTCATTGTCATATTTTTGTAACCCTTAGCATATTTACCAGGAACACATTCTGTAATTCTATCTACAAGTAAGAATGGGTAACGGTGTGGTATCATTTCCATAATTTGCATTGTATCAAACTGCAATACTTGTTGTTCTTCTGTCATTTTGTTCTCCTTTATTTACTTTCAATTAATTTTCCTTTTAACATTTTTGCCACTTTTACGTGAACGGCGTGTCCAGCCTCTTTTACCAAAATCTGGCATTTTAGGTTTAATGGATTTACGCCTGTCAAATACAAATCACCTATAAGGTCAAGAATTTTGTGTTTTACTGGCTCGTTTTCGCTACGCAAATCTGATGTAAAGCCAACATCCTTCAAACCCAACGTGTTTTCTAAGGTTACACCTTGCGCAAAACCTAACATTTGAAATTTTTTCAAATCTTTATAAAAACCAAAAGTTCTTGCCTCAATGATTTCCTGTTTAGTTTTTGAGTTATAAGCTTCCCAGCGTCTTGTCAAGTCAGGATGATCATAATTTACTGCATAAGAAATGTACAAATCGTCAGCAGGTAAAATTACCAAACTAGTCTTTCCGTTCAAATAATAAACCGATTCAGATACAGTATATTTTTTCGGTTTTTCAAACAGATGTTTTTCTATTCCGGCTTTTTCAAAAAGTTCAACCCATTGTTTGGAACTTCCATCAAGTGCCGGAACTTCTTCTTCATCCATATAAATATCAATACTGTCTATTCCACAGAAAGCTAACGCAGCAGTTAAATGTTCTGTTAGCATCGCTTTTGCTTTTTTGTTGTTTATATCTCCTAAAACAACACAATGATCTGTTGCCAATACATTATCTGCACAAGCTACAAAAGGCTCGTTATCTTTTATGAAATATCTGATTTTTCCTTCTTTAGATGGAACAAATTTTACGGTACAAGGTTTGTTTTTCATTAAGCCATTACCGGTGATTTGTGTTTCGTGTTTTAAAGTGGTCATGATATGTTTGATTTGGTGAGTAGTGAATTGTGAATAGTGAATAGTTCTTATAGGTGCTATCGCACTAAAATAAACTTTCCGAACGTAGTGAGCTAAATGAACCATTCACCACTCACTACTCACTTTATTTTATTCCTTTCCTATATTATCTTCAAATTCTTTTAATAGTGGTTCATATTTTCTGAACTTAGCAAATATTTCTTGAGCATCTTTCATTGTTTTCAATTGTTTAATAAAATCTTTTCTTGGCATTGCCGGAATACCAATAATAATTGATTTTTCAGGGAATGATTTTGTAACCCCTGCTTTCGCAGTGACAATTGAATCAGGACCGATTTCAATGTGATCTGCAAGTCCTGCTTGACCCGCAATTACTACTCTATCACCGATTACGCAACTGCCGGCGATACCTACTTGAGAAACGATTAAACAACCTTCGCCAACTTTACAGTTGTGACCAATCATTACAAGGTCGTCAATTTTGGTATTATCGCCAATTGTTGTGTTTTCGATTGTTCCTCTGTCAATTGTTGTATTTGCACCGATTTCAACATTGTTTCCGATTACAACAGCGCCGATTGAAGGAATTTTAAAGATTACGTGTTTTGCGTTTGTTTCTTTAATTTCACCATCTTTTCTTGCTTGTTCAATGTTATCAGGGTTTTCTGTAACAAAGCTGAACCCATCAGCTCCTAAAGAAACTCCGTGATGTAAGATTACATCGTTGCCAACTTGAACTCTATCACCGATGTTTACGCCAGCGTGGAAGAAGCAGTTTTTGCCGATTTTTACACCTCCACCGATGTATGAATTTGCTGCAATTTTTGTTCCGTCGCCAATTATTGCATCGTGAGAAACAACAACATTTGCACCGATTTCAACGTTTTCACCTAATTTAGCAGTTGGATCAATAACTGCTGATGGGTGAATTCCTTTATATACAACAGGTGCTACGTAGAAAAGGTTTAATAATTTCATCATAGCAAGACGAGGTCTATCAACTTCAATAGTTGTAAAGCCGTCGATTTGTACTCCTAATGGAACTAGAGCAGCTTTAGCTTTTGATTTTGCAAGGTTTGCGATTTCTTCTTCACCCAGCGCAAGAGCTAAAGTATTTTCATCAGATAACAAAGGTGGTGCAATTTGAGAAATTTTTGCATCTTCAACCTTTGTCAACATACCGCCTACGATATGTGTAATTTCTTCTAATGTGAATGTTGGCATTTTATATTCTCCTTTTTTTATTATATTTAGTGAAAAGTGAAACGTGAGAAGTGAAAAGTCCGTTACAAAAAATATTCTTATTTGTTCTTTAAATACTTTGTTAAACCTAATAACATTCTTTTTACTTCTTCCAATCTATTAGTTAGTTCATTTGCATCTTTTGTGTATTTAAGTTTTTCTGATATAATCAGCTGAGTTTGTAATTCTGCAATTGAACCTATAGAAATACTTATAAACTTAAGTGTATCGTTGTCCGAAAATCTAGCACAACCTTCTGCAATATTGTATCCTTTTGTAAGTGTCCAGTTTTTGAAACGGTCTTTTCACGTTTCACTTCTCACCATTCACTCTTTTAATAACATTCGTTGTCGATTTCCCTTCTACAAAGCTTATAAATTCTACTCGAGTGCCGTTTTTGCGCATAATATCCGCTTCCGGCAATGTTTCCATTGTGTAATCTGCGCCTTTTGTGTAAACATCAGGCTTTATTTCATCTAAGAGATCACGTGGACTATCTTCATCAAATAATACCACATAATCCACACATCTCAAAGCGCTTAACAATTCAGCTCTATCGTTTTCGTTGTTAATCGGTCTGGTTGGCCCTTTAATGCTTTTTACCGATTTGTCGGAATTTAATAATACTATTGAAAAATCCGCAAATGATTTAGTCTTTTCAAGATATCTTACGTGTCCAATATGAAGAATATCAAAACAACCGTTTGTACAAACAACTGTCTTGCCTGAATTGTGAATAATATTTACTAATGCTTGAATGTCATCTCTTTTTACTAACATATCCCTCTATTTCCTCACCGTAATTCTACCAAAAACAAGGTGGAAAGTGTCTAAAAGTTACCGTTTGTTAAGAATAAAGCTCAAGTATAACTTGAGCTTTTCCTATTATCCGTTTATGTCAAATTTTCTTTCTTTTACAACTAATGCTTTCGGGTTGACAAATTCTTTTAACCATTTTGGCATTTTCCTTAATGCTCTTGCCGGTCTTTCTGCATTATATTGCGATTTTTCATGAGATAATCTCTGAGAAATCATCATTGCTGCATCTTTGGTAGATGGATTTAGTGTAAAGAACGAAGGGCAACCGTTTTCTAACGGGGTAATTGTTAATTTTTGAATTTTCATTTTTTTAGTATAACTCCATTTCTATGACTTTTTGACAAATTCTCACAGTGTTAAGAGCTGCGCCTATTCTTAAATTGTCCGCAACACACCACAGTGAAATTCCATTTTTGAACGCCAAATTTTTTCTAATTCTTCCGACAAAAACAGGATCAACGCCTGATGCGTCACGAGTTGTCGGATATTCCATTTTTTCAGGGTTGTCGATAACTTTTACCCCAAATGAGTTTTTCAAAATTTCTCTAACTTCATCCGGAGTAATTTCATTTTCAAACTCTATATCTACGGCTTCAGAGTGTCCGTTGTAAACAGGAACACGAGCGGCAGTACATGAAATTGGCAAATCTTGAGGAAGGTGAAGGATTTTTTTAGTTTCGTTTACAACCTTCATTTCTTCTTTTGTATAACCGTTTTCGCAGAATACATCAATTTGCGGAATTACGTTGAAGGCAATCGGTTTGTTGAATTTTTTGTTTTCAAAATCTTTTCCTTCAAGTCGAGCTTTTGTATTTTCGGTTAATTCGTTAATAGCCGCTAATCCTGCACCGGATACGGCTTGATATGTAGAAACGATTAAACGTTTAATTGGATTTTTGTCCAATAAAGGTTTTAGAACTAGCATCAATTGCGACGTTGAACAATTTGGGTTTGCAATAATACCTTTGTGTTTGCGCAAATCCTCATCATTAACAAAAGCTATTACCAATGGAACATCTTTTTCCATTCTGAAAGCAGATGAATTGTCGATTAAAACTCCGCCACGTTTAACAATTTCTGGTGCAAATTTTTGTGAAGTTGAACCGCCTGCTGATGCTAAAACGATATTAACACCATCAAAACTTTCCGGCTTTGCTTCTTCAACCACATAGGTTTTGCCTTGAAATTCAAGTTTTGTGCCTGCTGATTTAGCACTTGATAGAAATTTTATTTCATTAAAATCAATTTTTAATTCGTCAATAATCTTTGTAATTTCTCTACCAACAACACCTGTTGCGCCTAAAATTGCGATATTTGGTTTTCTCATTTCTACCCCTTATCTCTTGTGATACAAAAAGAATTATAGCACAAGATGAAATAAAAGTGAAAAAATTCCAATTTTAAATATTTTTACCACAAGTTGTCTTTGTCTATATTCCAACCGTTGCGCATAATTTTTTCAAAACAATAACGCCCATTTCCATTTTTGCTACAATTTGCATTTATTTCATCATCTGACAAATCTTTTCCTGCCGGAACAAATCCTTTTTCTGGTGCAAAAACGAATACAAAAATATCTTTTCCAATCACATTTGGTAATTTTTTCCCGTTAATATCGACGTGTGCAACCAAACAAGCGGAATTTGACATATTTACTCCGAATATCCCAGCACCCCCATTATAAGCATCAATGTTTACAGAATATCCATCAACTGTATTGAAAACGATTATATCTCCGCCAATTCCGACTTTACCGTTATCCCATTGAGGAGTAGTTCCATCCAAGTTTTTAGCACCTTTTTCAGCCCAACATCCGGCTTTGTTAATACATTCATCTGTGATTTTTATGTATGGTTTGAGTGCTGTATTATACCAAACTTTTATACTTTCTAAATTTTGATCTTCAACATCTAAAGAGGAATAATCACCTTCTTTTTGTATAGTAAAAAGCATAGCTTGTGATAGGGTTGAGTACATCTTTTTCAATTTTGAAACTGCAACTTGTTGCCTATAATTCGCAATTAATGTTGGCATTGTCATTGCTGCAACAACACCGATTATTCCGAGAGTGATGAGAACTTCTGCCAATGTGAAAGCAGCTAGGTGGCTAAGAAGCGAAGCAGCTAAGCTATTTCCCCTTTTCCCATCGCCCCTTGCAGGAGAGGGGTTTAATATTGCATTATCAATATTCTCTGATAGATTTATCTTACTTTTGTTAAATATATTAATCATAAATTTATTATATTTTATGGTTATATTTTTGTCAACTATATAGAATATAGTTATGGAAAATCGACGTTTAAAGACTTTGGGGTTAAATATAAAATTTGCAAGAATGCGAAAAGAGATATCTCAAGAACAACTTGCAGAACTTGTTGATGTTTCAAGAACGGCTATTAGTTTTATTGAAACTGCACGACAAAATCCAACTATCTTAAAAGTAATTGATATCGCAAAAGCTTTGGATGTAGATATTAACGAGTTAACGAAAGATGTATAAAGGAGTGGGTTTAATTTCCACTCCTTTTCCAAATTTACATTATATTATCAAGTCCGTAAACAAAATCATTGTGTTTGAAAACATGTTTTACGGCAAGCAAAACACCTTGCATATAACATTTTCTATCCATGCTATCGTGTCTGATTGTCATAATTTGACCTGATGAACCGAATATAACCTCTTGTGATGCGATATATCCCGGCATTCTTACAGAGTGGATATGGATATTTGAGTATGAATTTCCACCTCTTGCGCCTTCTATGGTTTCGGTTTCAGCACAATTATTTTTTGTAAAATCATCTTTTACTTCTGCCATCATTGCAGCAGTCTTAATCGAAGTCCCTGATGGAGCGTCTTTTTTCTGGTTGTGGTGAAGCTCAATGATTTCTGCATTATCAAAGTATTTAGAAGCTTGTTTGGCAAACATCATCATTAAGACTGCACCTGTTGAAAAGTTTGGTGCAATCAAACAACCGGTATTTTTTTCTTTTGAAAGTTGTTTCAATTCTTCAATTTCTTTATCTTTTAATCCTGTTGTTCCAATAACGATTTTAATATTGTTATTTAAACAATATTTTGCATTTTCAAAAATAGATTTAGGTTGCGTAAAATCAACCAATATATCAATATCTTCAACCCTATGAGCATCCGCAATTGAATGATACATTCCATCACTTGCAATATCAATTTTTGCAACAAGTTCTGTTTCAGGACATTCTTCTACGGCAAGGCAAACTTCTTTTCCCATCTTGCCCATAGCTCCACATACTGCAACTTTTATCATAATAGTTCTCCTTATTAATCTTTACGGTTGATTTAATTTTAACATGAAAATTTCTGTGGTATGATAAATTGAGTGAGTGTTGAATAATGAGTGGATTTTATAACTCATTATTCACTTTATTAATAAAAGGAGAGAACAATGGCAGATGCAAAATTATTAGCAGCAATTGAAAGATCAGATACTGAACAATTACAGATTTCAATCAGTGAATACAGAGGGAAAAGCTACTTGAATATGAGAATATTTTACACAACTGATGACGGTCAAACTTGGTTGCCAACTAAAAAGGGCGTAACTTTTACCCCTGAACAAATTGATATGTTGGAAGAAGCTATTCAAGAAGCAAAAAAAGAGTTCATGGAGGAAGAATAGAATTAAGTGAGTAGTGAGTGGTGAATAGCTCTTTACATTTCGCTCTGAATATATTTTTGGATTTTAGTTGTTATATTGGTCTATTCACTACTCGTCAATCACTATTCAATAATTCTCGTGTTAACCCATGCAAACCAGTCTATTTGAGCAACAAACACAACAACAAAAATATGCTTCTGCCCTTGTTAATATTAAGGGGTTGGGGGTAAAAACATTTAGTTATTTAATACCTGACGAAATGAAGGATAAAATTCAAATCGGTCAGGCAATTTTGGTTCCTTTTGGTAGACAAGGACTTATCAATGCTTTTTGTGTTGGGTTTTCGGATTATATTGCCGGAGATTTTAAGGTAAAAAAAATAAGTAAAATTCTTGATGAAACTCCGTTGTTCTCAATAGATTATTTGAAACTTTTAGAATGGGTGGCTAATTACTATTGTTGTGATTTAGTGACTGTTTTGAATGCAGCAATCCCAATGAAATTAATAGAAAAAGCCTCAAAAACTGAAACGTTAATTGAGTTTGAAAAATATGATGGTGCTACTAAACGTCAAGAAGAAATTTTAAAGCTTCTTGAAAAATCAGGTAAAATGCCATTGATTTTGTTTGAAAAATATGCAAAAACAACAAGAAACACAATCAAAAAACTTGAGACATTGGGGTGCGTAAAACTTTATCAAGAAGAATTATATAGAAATCCGTTAGATATTTTGCAAATTACTCAAAGAGAACCGCTATTTGAACTTTCAGGCGATCAAAAAAAAGTATATGAAGGGATAAAAAGATGCATAGATGCAAAGATGCAAAGATGCGAAGTTGAAATAGCTGATAGTAGCGACGTAGATACTTCGACTCAACCCGAAACGAACTGTGCTTCTGAACCTTCAAGTCTCTGTGCCTCTATTTCTCATCCTGAAATTCTTTTGCATGGTGTTACGGCATCCGGTAAAACAGAAGTTTATTTTAAATTAATTGATGATACTATAAAATCTGGAAAAAATGTTTTGTTTCTTGCTCCGGAAATAGCTTTAGCATCGCAGTTAACCAAAAGGCTTGCCAAAAAATTCGGTACAGAAGATGTTGCAATTTGGCATAGCAGTATTTCTGATGGTGAAAGATATGATGTTTGGCAAAAATTATACAAAGATGAAATTAAAATTCTTGCAGGCGCACGTTCTGCTGTTTTTGCACCATTAAAAAACATCGGGTTGATCATAATAGATGAGGAACATGAGGGAGCTTATAAGCAGACAACTCCAGCTCCTCGTTATGATGCGAGGGTTGTCGCAAGAAAATTGGCAGAGTTCCATAATTGCCCGTTGTTATTGGGTTCTGCAACACCTGATATTTCAACATATTATAGAGCTATGAATACGGGGAATTTATTTGAACTTAAAAAACGTTATAACGATGCAAAAGTCCCTCCGGTTGTGGTAATCAATATGCAGGAATACGGGCGTGCTGCGTATAGAAGTGTTATTTCAAAACCTATGCAGGTAGAGATTAGGGAAACTCTTGATCAAGGAAAACAAGTTATTTTGTTGATAAATAGACGTGGTTTTTCTACATATACTCAATGTCAGGCATGTGGGCATGTTATAGAATGCCCGAATTGCGCTATTCCAATGATTTGGCATGCAAAGGATCAAATGTTGAAATGTCATTATTGCAATCACGCAGAATATTTTCCTGATGTTTGCCCTGAATGCGGTTCTGATGCGTTTAAAAATAGCGGTACCGGTACTCAAAAAATTGAGCAGTATATCAAGGAGCTTTTCCCCGAAAATAATGTAGAACGAATTGATAGCGATATTTTGGTTAGAAAAGGTGAGCATATAAGGCTTTTAGAAAAATTCCAACGAGGTGATATTGATATACTTGTCGGAACTCAAATGATTGCAAAAGGCTTGGATAACCCGAATGTTACATTGGTCGGCGTAATTTCTGCTGACGCAAGTTTCAATTTGCCTGATTTTAGGGCATCAGAAAGAGGGTTTCAATTATTGACACAGGTTGCTGGACGTGCCGGTAGGGGGGAATTTGCTGGGAAAGTGCTTTTCCAAACTTACAACCCTGATTTTTACGCACTAGAAAGCGCAAAATCTCAAAATTATGGTGAATTTTATACTGCAGAAATCGCAGCGAGAGAGGAATTTGATTATCCTCCGTTTAGTCAAATTATAAGATTAATTTTAAGTTCTCAAAACGGTTTTAGAGCAGAAAAATCTGCTCAAGAAATCGCAATGAGATTAAGTTTGATGGTCGAAAAATTCGGAATATCTGAGAGGATAGAGGTTTTAGGTCCAACTCCTTGCGTAATTGAGAGAATAAATAGCCAATATCGTTTTCAGATACTTATAAAAAATAAAATGGGCGAAAAAGGACATCAATTCGTTTCAAGTTTTATGAACAAAATCATAATGCCAAAAGATATCCGCCTCGCAATTGATGTTGATCCGTTGGATATTTTGTAGATTAGAAGAATTTATGATTAAAAACTTTGCAATGCTTTAGATAGAAATTCGCAAGAAATTTTTGAATTTTTGCCCGATTAAGTATTGTGAAAAAGGGGTGAATTTAATAAAAAAAATAAGTTATAATAGAAGCACAGAATGGTAGTTGCTCAAGCTGCCGAAACTCTATATGAAGTCTAAACGGTTCTTACTTTTTTAATTAAGAACCGTTTTATTTGTAATAAATTAATGTACTTTATTTATATATTCTTTTGTTTTTTCACGGATTTGTTTGTCGACTTCGAAAATCTCGTCAATTGTTGGATTTTTGATGACTTTGTGTTCGTCACACATTCTTTTCGTAATCTCGTATATGTTGTACAATTTAATTCTTCCGTCTAAAAACGCAAATACTGCTTCTTCATTTGCTGCATTCAAACAAACAGTTGCGGTTCCGCCGATTTTTCCCATTTCATAAGCCAATTTTACTGTCGGGAATTTTTCGTAATCCGGTTTTTCAAAATCTAAATGGGCAATTTCTGCAAAACTGAAACTTTTTGACTTAATTCCTTCAAAGCGATCAGGATATGTAATCGCATACTGAATAGGAATGTGCATGCTAGGCAAACCGAGTTGCGCAATTACACTGCCATCAACATATTCAATCGCAGAATGCACAATACTTTGCGGATGTACTACAACATCAATATCTTCATAATCAAATCCAAAGAGGTGGTGAGCTTCTATGATTTCCAATCCTTTGTTCATCAATGTTGCGCTATCAACAGTAATTTTTTTCCCCATATTCCATCTTGGATGTGCAAGTGCCTGTTCTACGGTTGCATTTTTCATATCTTCAACTGTTTTGTGAAGGAATGGACCGCCAGATGCAGTAATGATAAGTTTATCAACTTGGTTAATATCTTTTATGCACTGATGAATAGCACAGTGTTCGCTATCTACAGGAACGATTTTTACACCGTACTTTTTAGCTTCTGTCATAACAATGTCGCCTGCCATAACAAGTGTTTCTTTGTTCGCTAAAGCAATATCAATACCGTTTCGGATAGCTGTTAATGTTGGTTTTAACCCGATTTTGCCCGAACACGCAACAAGAATAATGTCGTTTTCTTTGTTTGAACAAATTTCTTCCAATCCTTCAGAGCCGTGAAGAATTTTGTAAGAATTGCCTTCACAATTGCCAGTTTGAGCATTATGACAAATATATTTAGGTTTAAATTTTTCAGCTTGTTTTTTTAATAATTCAACATTGTGTCCACCGGCAAGAGCGATTATTTCAAATTTATCTTGAAGTTTTTCGATAACTTCCAATGCTTGAGTACCGATTGAACCTGTAGAACCGATTATACTAATTTTCTTCTTCTTATTATTATCCATTATTTTTCTATCTTTTCATTTATTGTTGGCAGTTATGCCTAATTTACTGTATTTTGAGCTTTTAAACCACTAAGACACTAAGTTGCTAAGTTCATATCAATTTCTGAAATGTCTTAGAGGCTTAGTGTCCTAGTGTCTTATAGCTTTTTTATTTATGTACTTCTGTGTATGGTTTGCTTTCATTTACGTAATTTGTAACTTGTTTCAATGCAGGTTTGTAAGCGTTAACAGTTGAATTTCCGCCTAAACAACCGCCAGTACAAGCCATAACTTCAATTAAGTTACCTAAATCGCAAGTTCCGTTTTTAGCATATTTTTTCAAATCTCTTACAGATTGTTTTGTTAAGCCGTCAATTACAACAGGTTTAACTTCAACATTTTCTGGTACAAGAACTTGAACAGCTTTTGCAACACCGCCTGTTACACAGTAGTTTCTAGCTTCTGCTGATGATTGAACTTTAAATTCGCTATCAGCGCATTCTGCAACTTTAATTTCTTTCGCAGTCATCCAAGCTCCAACTTCTTCGTAGTTGATAACAAAATCAACATTGTTGTTATTTAATGCTTCACGTTTTTTAGCTACACAAGGGCTGAAGAACACAGTAACCGCATCAGGATTTTCTTTTTTTACGATTTCTGCAGTATAATACATTGGAGTTTTTGTATCAGAGCGGAAAGGTTTCATTTCTGGCAAATGCTTGTCAACAAGTTCGTTGTAACCTGCACAACAAGAAGTTGTCATGAATTTTTCTCCTTTTTCCATTCTTTCAACAAATTCGGTTGCCTCATTTTTACTTGTAATGTCTGCGCCTTGTGCAACTTCGTAAACATCAGAGAAACCTAATTCAAGAATAGCTTCTTTCAATTGAGTTGCGGTGCAAGGTAATTGACCTAACATTGCAGGAGCAATCATTGCTATAACTTTTTTACCTGCTTTAATATTTTTCAAAACATCAATAATTTGACTTTTTTCGTGAACTGCACCGAAAGGACAAGCAGATGCACATTTGCCGCAAGAAATACATTTGTCGAAATCAATTCTTGCGTGGCCATCTTCGTCTTTTGCAATTGCGCCTACAGGACAAGCGTTTTCGCAAGGAACAATAATTCTTTGAATTGCTTGATAAGGACAAACTTGAGCGCACATTCCGCAATTTTTGCATTTTTCAGGGTCAATATGAGATTTCCCGTCATGTACAGAAATTGCTCCAAATCTACAAGTGCTTTCACAAGGTCTTGCAACACAACCTTGACACAAATCAGTTACGTGTATTCTTGAAGGTACACAACCTTTGCAGGCAGTTGTAAGAACAGTTAATGGATGTTCTTCCGGTTTTTCTCTGTTTTCAGCATTTTTTGCAACTTCTGATAACAAAGTGCTATCGTCGGTTTCTTCAATAGATGAACCCAAACCTGCGATAGCTCTATCTCTAAGAACTGCTCTTTCTTTATAAATACAACATCTGTAAGGAACTTCACTTCCTTTTGGTCGCATGTCGTAAGGAATTAATCTTGTATTTTCTTCAAAATTGTCACTCAAATAAGCTTTGATTAATCTGATTAAGATTTCTTTTTTTAAATTAGCTGTTTGTTTTGGAGTATTCATTACCATAATTTTATTTCACACCTCATTGCTATTACACATATACTAAATTATGGCATAAACATGGAATTTTTCAAATAAAACTCGTGTAGATTATTCTGAAATTTTGTCAGATGCGATCAAGAATTATAATAGATTGCGCAACAAGTGCGCAATGACATGTGTTAAAAATATAAACCAAAATAATTTTTCTGATAAGGTCTATTCACTACTCACCATTTACACCTATTTTAATGATAAGGACTTTTCACTTTTCACGCAAAAAACTTATACCAACTCAGCTGCTCTATATGAGCTTCTTACTAAAGGTCCGATTTGGTGGTTTTTAATTCCGACTTGATTAGCTAATTCTTTCAGTTTGTCGTATTCTTCTGGTGTATAATATTTGGCAACTTCAAGATGGTGTTTTGAAGGTTGAATATATTGTCCTATAGTGACAATGTCACATCCGACATTTTTCAAATCAATAAGAGTCTGTTCAATTTGTTCAAAAGTTTCACCCAGTCCGATTATTAAACCTGATTTTGTTAAAATATCGCTATTATCTTTAACATATTTCAAAACTTCTAAAGAGCATTCATAATCTCCTTGTGGGCGAACGGATTTGAAAATATCTCGAACTGCCTCAATGTTGTGGTTAAATACATCCGGATGAGCTTTTATAATAACGTCTAAACAATCCTTATTTCCCTTAAAATCAGGGGTTAAAATCTCAATTTTTGTATCAGGGCAAAGTTTTCTGATTTCATAAATGCAATTGGCAAAATGTTCTGCTCCACCGTCAGGTAAATCATCTCGGGTTACAGACGTGATTACTGCATATTTCAAACTCAACGCTTGAACTGCTTCTGCAACATGTTTCGGTTCTTCTAAATCTAAAGGTTCAGGTCTTGCGCAAGAAATGTTGCAGTATTTGCAATTTCTTGTACAATCGTTTCCCATAATCAAAAATGTTGCAGTGTTTTTTGTGTAACATTCGTTTTTGTTTGGGCAACGTGCGTTTTCGCAAACCGTATTAAGACATTTTGTTTTCAAAATCTTTCTCACAGTGCGAGTTTTGTCTGTATCAATAATTGGTCTTTTTAAATAATCAGGTAATCTTCTTTGCATATTTTAAATTATATAGCAAAAATATTGATTTTCATGACTTAAAACAGTATAATGTAATTAAAAAGAAATTTATAACTCAAAAAGGAGTACAGATTAATGAAAAAATTAATGACACTTTTATGCTTGTTATGCTTTGCAGGTTGTGCATATGCAGAAGTTTACGAAATTCCGGGTTCTCGTGTAGAAACAACTTCTGAAGTTCAAGTTCAACAAGATGGTTCAAAACAAGTTACTGAAACAAAAGTAAAAAGAAGAAGGCTTTTGCGTCACAGAGATCAAAACCCTACAAATACATATTGGAACTTTGGTAAAGTTCCTTTCTGGACAGGTTCAATTTAAGTTTATAACTTGTGTCAGAGTTCTTGTTACTTGAACAAGCATTCAAAGATGCCTTCTGAATATGTAGGATGGGCAAAACATACTTTTTTCAAATCATCAATCGCTATGTTGTTTTGCATAGCGATTGTTATTTCTTGGATTAGAGAGGCAGCCTCTTTTGAAACAATATGCGCACCAACGATTTTGCCATTTTGAGAAAGAAGTTTTATAAACCCATCAGAGCAGTTGTCGCAATGAGATTTGCCTAAAGCTGAAATTAAAATGTTTGATTTTTTGTAATTCCCTTCTTCCAAATCCTGTTCTCTTTTACCAATCCATGCAATTTCTGGGCAACCGTAAACAACTGATGGAACGAGGTTTTCATTAAATTCAATATTTGCGATTTCTGCAACTGCTTGTTTAATTGCAAAATGCGCTAATTGAATTTTTCCGCACGCATCACCTATGCAAATATCGCAATTTTCAATTGGTTGCGGAGTTCTTCCTGTTGCCAGCAAGACAAGTTCCGGTGTTAATGTTTCTCCTGATTTAAGAGTTACGTTTTGGTTTTCAATTTTTTCAACCCCATTTGATGTGTAGAATTTAATCTTTTTAGATTTAAAAATTCTCTCAACTCTTTTGGAAACTTCAATATCCGCTAAAGGTAAAAGATGGTCTGCCATTTCAACGATAGTAACTTCAACATCAAACGCTGATAAAATTCTTGCCCATTCAATTCCGATTGCACCAGAACCAATTATGACAATGCTTTTAGGTAGAGTTTTTAAATTTAAAATATCATCTGATGAAAGAATAAATTTATGATCAAACCTTAAACCATCAAAATCACGAGGTTTTGAGCCGGTTGCGGTAATTATTTTTTTACATTCATAAATTTCTTCATTAGCAAATACTTGATTTTCTCCATCTTTCATTGTGTGAGGAGTAATTTTAGCCTCTGCATTAACAACTACAACTCCAGAATTTTTTAAAGAAAGTTCTAATGATTTTCTCAATTTTTCAACAATTTTGTCTTTTCTTTCAACAACTTTTGAGTAATCAAAAGATAGGTTTTCTGCGGTAATTCCTAATTCTGTTGCTGATTTCATTTCTTCATACAGTTCAGCAGAATGCAATATTGCTTTTGTTGGAATGCAACCACGATTTAGGCATACACCGCCAACTTTGTCTTTTTCAAACAAAACTACAGACAATCCTTTACTTCTAGCTTGAAAAGCCGCAGTATATCCGGCAGGTCCACCACCAATTATTCCTAAATCAAATTGTTGTGTCATATTTTATTAACCCCTTTTTTAATCAACCTAAATTCTGTTTAGCCGTCTATCTTGTGTACACTCTCGGTAATCTAACTTTTAATCTGCAAGTCAATTCATAGTTGATTGTTCCTAAGATATTTGCCCATTTGTCGATTGAATGTGTTTCGTCTAACAGTGTTATGACATCTCCGAGTTGTGTATCAACACCTGTGATGTCAAACATCATTTGATCCATAGTAATATTACCGATTTGTGGAACTTCTTTTCCGTTCAAAATTCCATTGATTTTGTTTGAAAGTCCTCTTGGAACACCATCTGCATAACCTAATGGAACTGTTGCAATTTTTCTTGTTCCATGAGCAGTGAAAGTGTGACCGTAGCTCACTCCTTCGCCATCTTTGGCTTCATGAATATTTACAATTCGAGCCTTTAAAGATAAAACCGGTTTCAATTCGGGTTTATGAACCTCGCCATCAGTAGGTAAATCGGGATAAAGCCCATAAATTCCGATACCAGCACGACGCATATTGGAATTTGGTACGTCATAACACATTGCACCTGCAGTGTTTAGAATGTGTAACAACAAGCCATCTGTGTCAATTTGTGAAATCACTTTATTCCATCTGTCGATTTGAATTTGAGTTTTTTCTCGGATTTCTGCGTTCGCAAGATGAGTGAAAACACCTCTAAAATCAAGATAATCAGCGTTTCTAACTTCTTTTATAAATTCAACCGCATTGTCAACAGAAACTCCAATTCTATTCATTCCGGTGTCAAGTTTTACATGAACTTTTGGCTTAATTCCTGTTCTTTCGTAAGCTTGTTTACATGCTTCTAAATGCTCTTTTGAAAAAATTGCGATTGTGATATCTGATTTTACGGCTGTTTCTACTGCCCAGACCGGAACTGCGCCCAAAACAAGTATTTCGCAATTTATTTTTGCTTGTCTAAGATCAACACCCTCATCAATTGAGGCTACACCTAACATATCTGCTCCTGATGCCAAAAGTGTCGGGGCTATCATTACAGAGCCATGTCCATAGGCATCCGCTTTTACTACTGCCAAAAGCTTAATACCTTTTGGAGTGTTTTTTCTAATTGCACGCATATTATGTGAAATATTTTCTAAATTAATCTCAACCCAACTATCCCTATGGATATTTATATTTGTTTGTCTAACATTTTTCATAAGTTTCAGTATAATACCAAAACTTAATAGTGGCAAGAAAAATTTTAATATAATTTTTACATCCGACAAAATTTTACGATGTAATATAAAATTATACATTAAAGAATAGAGGAGAAAAAAATGAGCGTATTTGAAGCCGGAATGATGGTTTGCTTTGGAATAAGTTGGCCAGTAGCAGCGTTAAAGACATATAAATGTAAGTGTGTACATGGGAAAAGTATTCATTTTTCAATGTTAATTTTGTTGGGCTATGTTTGTGGTATTGCACACAAAGTATTAGATGACATGGATTGGGTATTCTGGCTATACATAATGAACACATTCTTCCTGCTCGTGGACATGTACCTGTATTATCTGTATCGAAACAATAAAGCTCCAATAGAGCCTGTTGATGATAACTTTGATGACGAAAAAATAGAAAAAATAAAATCAGAAGATTGCGCAACAAGTGCGCAATGACAAGGTAAAACATCCTCCCTTTTGAGGGAGGAATGAGGTGGGTAGCACCCATTAACACTAAAACTTATAATCCGGTTGCATTTTCCATCCGTCATATTGGAATAATGCGCCACAGTAAGTCCCTACTTTATTTTTGTAGCAACTACTACCTGTTCTGTTTAACAAAATATCTCTATCCAAACCGGAGCCGAAGAAATATAATCCTGCTCTTTTTATATTGTGAGCATAATCAGTGTAACTTCCTTTGGTAAATGTCATTATGTAACAATCTGCCCCATATCTATCAGGTTGTTTGTTTCCATTTGTATCTGCATATAAATGCACGTGATTATTATCTTGTTTCATGAAAGCGATATATGAACCGTCTGCCAATTGGACTTTGTAGTATTCTGTACTTTTCATGTCTTCTGCAACAGTATTTCCGCTAACACTATATATTGCATCTTTTGTGTTCCAACAACCTGTTTGTGTCTTGCAGTTTTTTATTATTTTTAAATCTTTAAGGAGGTAAGTTTCTACAAAATCACTTGTATTTAAATTCCAATCCCAGTTTTCTATGTCGCCGTTTTCAACTTTTGCTAATTCAACATCTTGTTGCAAAATTGAATAAACCTTTTTTATTCTTGTTATATTTTCTTGTCTTTTGTGATTTTGAATTAGTGTAGGCATTGTCAACGCCGCAACTACTCCTATTATCCCAAGTGTTATCAAAACCTCAGCCAATGTAAATGCCATTTTACAAAGCCTGTTATCATTGCTTGCATACTTATTTTCAGTTTCAATAGCAAATTCAAAATCCTTCATAATCCTCCAATATAATAATTTTCTTTTACAATATATAAATTGTCTTAAGCAAATAATATATTGTAGAAAACAATTTGTCAACAACATAAAATTTTTTATATGAACAAAAAAGAAATTTTAAAAGAATTTGGTCGAAATTTGAGAGCTGAAAGAAATAGAGTAGGCTTATCTCAAGAACAACTCGCTGAAAAAATAGGTGTATCTTACGGACAAGTTATTGGAACAATTGAAAGAGGTGAAACAAATACATCACTTTCTGTTATTGTTGCGATTTTGGATGAATTAGACTTGGATTTTGATAAACTTTTTGATAGAAAAAAGTTTAATTCATAATTATTTTTTGTATTATAATCTAGTTATGGATAGAAAAGAATTTATTAATGCTAAACGTATCGTTTTCAAGTTTGGAACTAACATTCTACGTGGTGATGACGGTTTTGTTTCATTACCGAGAGTTTTTTCATTTATTGAAGACCTTTCGCATTTGGCAAGAATGGGAAAAGAAGTTATTGTAGTTACATCCGGTGCTGTTGGTTTGGGCAAAAAACGTTTGGGTATTGAAAGTACCGAAGGTGTTGCTCTGAAACAGGCTTGTGCCGCTATTGGACAGGGAAAATTGATGTCAATTTATGAAAGCGGATTTGATACTTATGGCTTAATCGCCTCACAAATCCTTTTGACAGAAGACGATTTTTCTCTAAGACAAAGGTATTTGAGTTTAAGAACAACTCTTAACAAGCTTTTGGAATTAGGTGTTATCCCTATCATTAACCAAAATGATACGGTTTCTACCGTCGAAGTTCATCCGCATTATGAACACATGCAAGTATGTTTTTCTGATAACGACAAGTTGTCTGCGCTTGTGGCAAGTGAATTAGATGCTGATTTGTTGGTAATTTTATCTGATGTAGAAGGGCTTTATGATAAAAATCCAAAATCTAATCCTGATGCGCAAATTATTAGGAAGGTAGATGAGGTTACAGAAAAAATTCTTGCTCTCGGAACTGATGCCTCAGAAGGTGGTAGAGGCGGCATGAGGACAAAACTAAAAGCTGCACAAATGGTAACTCGTTTTGGTGGCAGAGTTTTGATTGCAAATGGAAAAATTCCTTATGTAATTAAAAAAATCTTTACTGGCGAAGAAATTGGAACAATGTTTCTTCCGCAAACAGAAGAATTGTCTGATAAAAAACGATGGATTGGTTACGCAACAAATATTATTGGACAAATCGTAGTTAATGATGGCGCAAAAAAAGCTTTATTAGCTCAAAAAAGTTTACTTCCAATTGGTGTTTGTGAGGTTATAAATGAGTTTAATAAGGGTGATGTAGTTTCAATTCTTGATGAAAACAGAAATGAAATTGCACGTGGAATAGTAAACTATGCTTCAGATTCGTGCCGACGTGTAATTGGTTGCCATTCTGACAATATTATGGAAATTCTTGGTTTTAAAAACTATGATGCAATTATCACAAGAGATAATATAACGTTATTATGATAAATCTCCATCTCCTATTGAAAAGGATAGATTTGTACTGTTCTCAAAATAGGAATTGTAGAAATTCTAAAAAGGATAAAGGAACAAACAAATGGATTTTATACAAATAGCTAAAAATGCAAAAAATGCTTCATTAAAAATTGCAGATTTATCAACAGAGATTAAAAATAAAGCTTTGTTAAAAATTGCAGAAAAAATTGAAAGTGCAAAAGATGAGATTTTTGAGGCTAACAAGGTTGATCTTGAAGCTGCAAGAGTTCTTGTTGAAGAAGGGAAATTGTCAAAATCTACTTTTAATCGTCTTGCGTTTAACGAAAACAAAATGCGTGATATGATTGCAGGGATTAAAGATGTGGCAAAGCTTGGCGATCCGATTAATAAAAAATTGTTAGTTCGGGAGCTTGATAGCGATTTAACTTTGTATAAAGTTTCTTGTCCAATCGGTGTTTTGGGGATAATTTTTGAGGCAAGACCTGATGTTATCGCTCAAATTTCTTCTCTTGCAATAAAATCTGCGAATGCGGTTATTTTGAAGGGCGGCAAAGAAAGTATTAATACCAATAAAAAAATTCTTTCTGTCATAAATTCTGCGTTGAGTGAAGTTGAAGGGTTTCCTGAAAATGTTATTCAGCAAATTTTTACGCACGAAGATGTTGCTGAAATGTTGAAGTGTGATAAGTATATTAATTTGATAATCCCTCGTGGTGGAAATAAACTTGTAAGGTTTATAAAAGATAACACGAGAATACCTGTTTTAGGTCATGCTGACGGAATTTGTCATATTTTTGTCGATAAATCCGCTGATATTGATATGGCGATAAAAGTTGTTACAGATGCAAAAACTCAATATCCGAGTGCTTGTAACGCAGTTGAAACACTTTTAATTCATAAAAATTTTGATAAAAAAGAGAATTTGCTTGCAGCTTTGCAACAGTCTGAAATTCAACTTGTGATGGAGCCTGAAAGTTGGGCGCACGAGTATGGAGATAAAATTTTGGCGGTAAAGGTTGTAAATGATGTTGATGAGGCGATTGAGCATATAAATACATATGGGTCAGGGCATACCGATAGTATTATAACAAAAACTATTGAAAATGCTGAAAAATTTATGAATAAGGTAGATTCTGCAGGAGTTTATTTTAACGCATCAACAAGATTTGCTGATGGCTTTAGATATGGCTTTGGTGCTGAAGTTGGAATTTCTACAAATAAAACCCACGCAAGAGGGCCTGTCGGATTGGAAGGTTTGACTATATATAAATATAAGCTTATTGGAAATGGAAATATTGTCGGAGATTATGTTTCAGGAGAAAGACATTTTCATCATAAGGATTTGACGTAGTAGGTTTTAAAATGAAATAAAAGGAGAGGTGTCCGAGTGGCTTAAGGTGCGGATCTCGAAAGTCTGTGTACAATTTGTACCGTGGGTTCAAATCCCACCCTCTCCGTTTTTTTGATTAGGATATTTAGGAAATCTAAGTGGGCTCCGAACCCGGTTTGCTCCTTCATGTAATTGCGGAGCAAACGGCTTAGCCATTTGGCATACAGAATTGTTGTTGTTCGGATTTCATATCCTCACATACAATTCTTGCAAAATCCCACCCTCTCCGAATTAAAAGTCCGATAGTCTGTTTGATTAGCGGACTTTCAATTCGGAATTGGTTTGTACACATTGTATTTTATTAAGTGGTTTGATTATAATAGATGGTGCGATTATTTTGGACAATCAGCTTTGAGAGCGAGTTTGAGCGGTCGGAAGTACTCAAACTATGTGTAAGGTAAATTGGACGGAAACGAACATTTTGTGGATTTATAATTTATGAATATTATTGTTGAGTGGATATGCACAACCGACAGGTACAAATTGAGAAAATGCATAATACATTATCAAAACATTACGAAATGTAAAAAAGGTTTAAAACCTCTCAAACCCAGTTATAATGCCCGATATAATATAATATGATATGATGTAACGGGGCAAATTTATATAATTTCGTGTTTTAGTATAGATATAGTGGAAAATTGTAGGAGTTAAACTATGCCTGTATCCTTGAACAATGTATCTCAAATCAATAATACTCAACTAATCAAGCAACAACCAAAGACGACAGATGAGAACGCAAAGTCTTTTCCAACCAAAACAGCAGTTATCGTAGGTGCTGGCTTGACAGCACTTGCCGCTGTTGGAATTTATATAGCAACCAGAGGAAGAGGCGGTGTAAAATCTGTAAATAAACCAAATACTGAAACCACAAATCAAATCAAAGAAATGACAGTTGAACTTTTTAAGAAAGAAGGTAATAAGTTCTTGAAAGGTCGTGCAATAATGGCTGATGGTAGTAATTATTCTGGTAAAATGACGTCTGTTCTCCAAGACGGGAAAAAGATTGTATGTGAATACGAAAATGGTTTTCTTAAAAATTCAACAAAATTCGACTGTGAAAAGGTTTTATTTAACAAAGAATACAAATATAATGACAAGGGCAATCTTATTGAGGTAATAGAAAATTCAGATAAATCTAAAAAACTATTTTCAGCAGAGTATGACAATAAAGGTAAAACAGTAATTGGACAAAAAGTATCCTATAGGATTGATCCTTCAGGGAAATTAAAAATTCTAAATATTGAGGGTAATGGTAGTAAAGAGTTCAGATATACCTCTGATGGAAAGCTACATAGTTATACTCATCACTATTTTGAAAATGGTACGTTTATGCATGATTTAGTTATTTTACATCCGGATGGAAAAACTAAGCGCATTGTAATAGGAGGTGATGGGAAATCAACTTTCTACGATAAAGAGGGTAACATTGTTGATAGCATATACTTAGACTTGATGAGAGGTGGAAAAGATATTTGTTATCATAATAACCATATTTTTAATAAAGATTTTGATAAAAATGGCCGAACTAGAGATTACAAATTCAAAGGACTTCACAGCAAGGCAAGAGGTTGGATTTCAAAATATAATTTTATTGAAGATGGGAAAGTAGTTCCTCAAAAAAACCTTTATCTTACACTTGATGATGGACGCAAATATTCATTAATTAAAGATGGAAGCAAAGAGATTTCAATTATTCCGAATGGCTCTGAAAACTTTCTTCCAAAAGATAGTGCAGAATATAAAGAAGTTTTTAACCGAGCTAAAGATTGGGTACAAGAATTTAAAAGCGAATACAAAAAAGCGATGAAACTTCAAAATGAAGTATTGATTTCAAAAAGACAATCAGAGAAAATCGCAAATTCGGCATTATAAGGAAAACTTAAATTCGTTTTATAATTTACTTAACCAAATAATCAAACTGTCAGTTAAAAGACATTATACTATGTGTCAGTTTGTACACATTTTTAATTGGTGTTGTCGGAGCTGCATTTGTTGACGCAACAAAGAAAAATTAAGCTTCAATATGGCAAAAAATTTTTTTACGTGTTTTAATATTACGGAACAAATAAACAGGAGATATGTAATGAGAATTAACACGGAGTATAACAACCATAAGAGCAATGTAAATTTTGGTGCAAAAATTCTTGCGACAGATGCTACACTTGAGGCTTTTAAGTATGCTAAAGAATTATTATACAGCAACAATAAAGAAAAATTTTTGGTTGTTGATAAATTTTGTAAGGGTATGGATAAAGCTCTAAATTTTCCATCTAAGGAAAAAGGTTTTGTTAACTATGTTGGAAAAGACTGTATTGGTTTTGGTGTGCCGGCTTGTCCTAAAATTATCTCCACTAACTATAAATTAAATGCACCTTGGCAAAATGCACATGGAGATGTTTCGTTAGGAGAACGAATCATGTTAGAAAAGCCATCAGTACCACAAAGTGTTGGTGGAGATACAATGGCTTTGTATTTAGATAGTTTCAAAGGGCGTACGAACTTCCCTTCAAAGTTAAAAACAACCCCTTTAACTCCGCTTCCGACAAAAGAAGATGCAATACAAAAACTTCAAAATAAATTGCTAGAAATGCTTCCAAATCTTGGCTTCTTCCCAGAAAAATTATTTGCAAGAAAGGAAGGAAATCGTGAATTAAATAAGGATTTGTGTAAACTAACTGAGGCACATGCATGGAATAACATTGCAAAATGGGAGCCACTTCCTGTTGAAGAATTAAATAGAATAGATAACATTGACAGAAAGAATATTAAAGAATTTGCAGAAAAACACGTAGAAGAATCTATTATACAAGATGAAATTAATGAAAAAAGTCAATTTTCTGGTAATGTGAATAAGTTCAAATTTCTCAATAGGTTATTAGAAAACTTTGCTCCTAACTCAAAACATGCAAGAGCAATTGAGGAAGAATTGTATAAAGTTCGAGAAGTAGAACATAAATATTTGCAAAGCTTAAAAGATAGGTTAACTCCGGTTAAATCAACAGATAATCTAGATCCTAAAAATAAATATTCGTATTTTATATCAACATCATACGAAAATTTATACAAAGAAAACGGCATAAGCTAAGTTGTGAAATTGTTATTTATCTTTTCAAAAAATTTTGAAATTATGTTATATAATTTTGTTTTTTGGAGAACTTAAAATTGTAAAAATTTTGTCAATATCTATCAAAAAAATATTTAGTCTGATTTATTATTTAGATATAGATATAAAGGAATTATTGTGTTAACTCAAAAAATTACATTCACCCCTGTTGATAATTATAAATTAACTAATAAAGCAAGATCAAAAAAAGCGAGCCAAGTTAGTGTTTCAACCCCAGAATACTTAAGTATTGATTATTCCAAAATTGCTTTTGGAGCAATGTATGGAGTAAAGCCTAAAAAGATAAATTTAGATGCGGAAAAATCTAAGTTATTACGGCAGATTACTGAGCTTTTGCAAACAGAAGAACAGGATGTTGATGCTGCTGAAATGACAATGAAGGTTATGCGCCGTGTAATGAATTTTTTTAGAGAGTCTTTGAAAAAGTATGAAAAAATTCTTAAAGAAGCTGAATTATTATCAGAAAATAAAGCTTTAAATTCACAACAAAAGCTTGAGGAGATACAAAAATTACAAAAAAGATTATCGCAAGCTTCAAAATTTAAATATAATACTGACGGACCTAAAAATAAAAAACAGGTTGCTGAAAATGTTGATTATTTGTTGTTGAATAGATTGAAGTCTGCAGTAGTTGAGGATGATTTTAACTTACAAAAAGTTTTGACCGATTATTACAGTGGTTTGAAAAATATTTCAAAAATTGAGGATTTAAATAAGCAATATCCGAAAATTAAAACTCCAACTTCTCCTAAAGAAGTTATCGCTAAAAAAATTGAAAGTGTTTTAAACCGTGATTTTTATGAAGGATTGGGCGAGCATATGGGGTCTTTGAAAGAGGCCAGTGAATATTGTCTAAAACCTATTAGCGGATTAGTTTACGATATTGCACAAAAATATAAAGTTGATCCAATCCCATTGTTTAAGGCGGTATTCCCTCATACTACTGCCAAAATATTTGAGAGATATGGAAGTATTGCAACCAGTGGAATGTCTTCAATTCCTGAAGTTCGTAAGATTAAAACTCCGCAGGTAAGTCATTTAGACTTGAAACTTTTGAGTGTTGATTTTGATGATTTTGTAACTTCAACGGTTAGAAAACATTATTTTGAAGGTCAAAAGTTGAATGAAGTGATTTATGAGAAAGACGGAGTTTCAATTCCGTTATTAGAATTGAGAAATTCTGATTATAAGTTTGAAAAAATGCCAGAAAAAGTTAGAGCTTTTGTTAAAACGGGTGAAGTTCTTGACTATGCCCAAAAAGATTATGATAATTTTGATGTAAATCAATTTAGAAAAAGATTAGACTTCTTTGCAAATGGTGGAGTTGGCGAAAACGAAGAAATCTTGAGTAAAATTATTGATTTTGACGGATGTGATTTTACTCCTGAAGATACTAAATTTTTAACAAAATTTTTGAGGGAGTTGGATGCAGTAAGAGTTGGTAAAAAATCTATAGCAGAAGCAGTTGAATATATCAATGAACAAGATATAGCTCCTAAGGGAACAAATAAATTAAACGAAATTGCAAGGCAAAAGGCAGAAGAAGATATAAAAATCAGACAAAAAGTTTCTGCAGAATTAAGTTCTGTAAAAAAAGATTTTGATAATGTAATGAATATTCTTTATCAAAATGATTTAGCAGATATCGCGAACTCTTGTGCAGTGTATCGCCCAAAACATATAGAGAATTGCGAAGATGCAAAATATTTGATTTCGTTGATAAATAAAAATATTGATAAAGAAACTAAAAAACTCAATAGAGATGCTGTTGAACAAAGTATTATGCGTTGGGATACCTACAATTTCTATAAATCTGAGGGTAAGACAAGTGATGAAGTTTTGGCAAAAGCCGAAAGATTTGCAAGGCATGATGATGGCTCTATTGATATTGATAAAGCTGGTCAATATTTAATAAATTCGGAAATTGTTAAAATGTATCCTGAAAGTCTAAAATACTCAAAATATCCAGATATTTTAGAAAAAATTATGGAAAAAACAGCAAGTTCAAGTGAAGCTATAAAATATATATGCAGATATGAAGATTATATGAACTTAAGTTCAACGGAAAAAGCCCAACTTTCAAACTTTATTGATATGTTTGATCAGAAAAATTATGTTGATAAGGCCATTTTGAAATCGATATTGGAACAAGATTACTTGAACGTAGATACACCTGTCCAAATAAAAACTTCGGGAACTGAAGCTGTTACTGCGACATTTAGTGCTAAAGCTAAAAAAGCAATTGCAGATAAATATAAATATCCAACTTGCGTTAATTACCTTAAGGATTTTGAAAATGCTTTAGCTAACTTTGCTGGAGAATGGGGTTCTTCTGGTATAAAGAAAACAGGTAAAAATAATAATGCTTTGAGATATAAAATGGAATTAAAAGTTACAGGAAAAGATGATAGATTATTCTCAAGCAATAATGATTACTACTTTGATGTGTTCTCGGATAAAGGTTTTCACTAGATTCAAATTTGCACAGATATAAATATAAAACAACAGACCGCTAAGAAAAGCGGTCTGTTTATTAATCCTTTTTGTTTAAAATCTGTGTTTGTAACTTGATTAGAAAGTTGTTGCAGGTTTCTTTTGAGCAGTTGCTCCTGGAATTGATTGCCAGTTTGCTGCCATAATTTTCTTGAATGATTTTAAGGCTGTATCTTCAAGTTCACCTAGTTCTTCAGCTTCCATAATCAATTCTCTTAATGGAAGTAATGCTCTTTGATCTCTAAGTACGCCTAAAGCAGCAGCAGCACCAGCTCTAACCAATTCGTTTTCTTCACGGTTTTTCATTACATCAATCAATGCAGGAACTGCTTTTGTATCATTTAATTTTCCTAATGAAGTTACTGCGTAAATTCTTACGTTAACCCATTCGTCATATAACATATTAATAACTTTATCAACAGCTTTTTTGTTTCCGATTTCACCCAAAGCACGAGTTGCATCACATCTTACGTTAACTTTTTCGTGGTCTAATGATGCAATTAAAGCATCTGTTGCAACATCACCAATTTCAATTAAAGCATCTGTCGCAGTGATACAAACTTGAGGGTTTTCATCATTTAGTGCTTCTACAAGAGGTTCAACAACAATTTCGCCACCCAAACGACCCAATGCACGAGCTGCACGAACTCTTACATCAACATTTCTGTCTTCACGTAAAGATTCAATCAAATGAACTGTAGCTTTTGAGTCACCAAGTTCTCCCAAAGCACGAGCTGCATACAATCTTACAGAGCCGTTTTTATCATGTTTTAATACATCAATTAATGGTTCAACTGCTTTTGAATCGCCCATTTCACCAAGAACACGAGCTGCATTATATCTAACTTTTTCAGAGTTACTTGTTTTAAGATCTGTCAATAATTCTTCAAAAGATTTTTTAACTTGTTTTTTCTTGCTGTTCACACTAATTGTCATTAAGTTTTTCCTCCAACACAATATTTTAAACTTTCTACACGTTACTTATTTATAAAAAATTTCGAGATTAAAATATTGCCTTTTTTACCTACTTATATTAATTTTTATTAACATTCTTTTTGTTTTCATAAAAAGTGCAGTCACGAGTTAAAATTTTTCTTTAAGGGTAAAACTCACACTTTATATTTTTAATATAACATATTTTCTATTCTTTGTCTTAATTCTGTGCAAAAAACATGTAAAATTGCTATTTTGTTTTTCTAATAATTAGTGTCTTTCAATTATAATAATACTATTTTTGTAACAAAAATTTATAATTATTACTCCCCATAGATAGTAATAATAAATTCGCTACCCTTACCAACCTCACTATTTACAGTAATTTCCCCTTTATGTCTTTCAATAATCTTTGAACAAATTGCCAAACCAAGCCCTGTTCCAACTCCAACTCCTTTAGTTGTAAAACCTGCTGAAAATATCTTGTTGAGCTGATTTTGGGGTATTCCTTTTCCGGTATCTTTTATCTTAACTATAAGCTTTTTATCTTTATATTCAGTGGTAATTGTAATAGTTCCTTTGCCGTCAATTGCCTGACAGGCGTTAATTAAAATATTTGTGAATACTTGATTTAGCATGTTCGGAAAGCATTTAATAGCGGGGATTTCACCGTAATTTTTTATAATTTCAATTCTGTTTTTTGTTTCGTGTCGGATTAATTCCAAAGTTAAATCGAGTTCTTTATTAATATTAGCCTCTTGAAGTTCAGCCTCGTCAAGTCGAACGAATTTTTTTAAAGAGGTAACAATATTGCTGATACGGTTAACCGCTTCTTTATCAATTTCATTTATATCGGTCAACATTTCTTTCAAGTCGGTGTCTTCTATTGAGCCAAGCAACTTTGCGACAATTCCATTATTTGATTTTATTGAAGCTACCGGAGTATTAATTTCGTGAGCAACGCCAGCTACAAGTTGACCTAGAGATGCCATTTTTTCGGAATTTATCAATTGAATTTGCGTTTCTTTCAATTCTTTCATTGCGCTTTTGAGTTCTTTAACAGTTTGAATATTTTTCTGATAAAGTTCTGCACGAGTGATTGCGTTGGATAATTGAGAAGAAATTGCATCCAGAATTTCTATTTCTTCTGTCAATTCTCGTTTTTGATAACTGAGTAAAACTATCACGCCCATTAGGTTTTGCATATGATGAACAGGAATAATTATTCGCAAAACAGGTTCTTTGAAAGGTTTTGCACCAACATATTCAATAATAGAATTAGATATTGTAATCTCTTTATTATTAATAGTTTCCATTGTTTTTTCATCAAAACTTATTGGTGTATTTGTTTTGGATTTTTTTTCACCATAAACTTCTTCAATTTCGAATTTATTACCGTTGGTTTTTGCGTAATAAGCTTTGTATGCACTAAACATTATTGCAAGTTCTTTCAATGCAGATTGAAGAATTTGGGATATATCAATACTTTCTCTAATATTGTTTGAAACTTTATTTATGAGTGCAATTCTGATTGCCTGACTTTGTGCTTTTTGTTTAATTTTTTGTAAATCTTCGTTTTCTTCAACCAAATTATTGATTTTTTCGGTTAATTTTTTGTTTTCTTCATAAACATCTTCCAACTTATTTTGCGCACTAACATCCGTAAAGAAAATTATTGTGTAATTTCCTTTTTTAATTGCTTGCAAATCGTAATAATAAATTCTATTTAATTCTGATTGATAGGAAATTCTTGCAAAAAAATCTTCTTTTGAAATTACTGCATGATAGATGGGAGAATAGATTTCGATGTTTTCGGAATTTAGCGGACAGATATTAAAGCTTGAATGATGAGATAGTTTTTTTATGTTTGTAAAATCTTTAAACCACCTTTTAAAAGTGTGGTTTCGATATACGACTTCACATTTTTTATTCAAAATTATTACAGCATCCCTAAACTGCCTGAAAAAATCAAACTTCTTCATGCTAACTATTATATTTCATTTTAAAAAACTGGGCAATTTGTAAAACATGTTCCAATATGTTGTTGTGAAAAATTTTTAGGAGGCAACATGCTACAATTTATAAAACTGGGAAACATTATAAAAGAAATCCGTCAAAAAAGAGGAATTGATGAAAAAGCAATGGCAAAACAAATAAATGTTTCTGTCAGTCGATATCGAGAGATTGAAAACGGAAATGCAATTTATAATTTTTCTACGCTCATAAAAATTGCCAATATATTAAAAGTGGATTTACCTGAAATCTTTAACAAATGGTAGTTTTATAAAATCAATTTAAAACTCAAGGTTTCGACGATTGTTTGGATATTAATGTTCAAACGGTTTTCTTGTTTAGCTTTTTCAATGGCTTTCAAATCTGCAATCAGTTTAACTTTTAGCGATAAATTATCAATATTAGCTTTTAAAAGAAATTCAATATAATTTTGCATTTGTGTAAAAACAATTTGCGGTTCAATCATTTTTGCCAAATCCAAAATTTTGTCATTAAAATCTAAAACTTCATTTCTCTCAAGTTCCAAGTATCCATCCATTGCATCTTTTACAAATGAGAAATCTCTGTCTTCGTCTTGCATAGACGGAACGTAAAAACATTGCGCACGAGAAACAACAGTCGTAATCATATCTGACTTGTCTTTTGTTAAAAAGAAAAACGTTGTGTTTGAAGGTGGTTCTTCAAAAGTTTTTAATAAAGCATTCGCAGCATCAGCTTGAAAATTAAGCTGGTTTAAACCTGCAACATTTCCTTCTTTGTCTTTGTCACAGAAGATTAAAACCCTGTGGTAATCAGAAGTTACGAGCAAGTCATTTTTAATCATTCTTGCCTGATCAATAGAAATAACAGTTTTTGAATTATCATCTGATGGTTTGTTGTCAACTTTGGAGATTGTTAAAACCGCAGGATGATTGTTTTCTCTAATCCATTTGCAATTCAAACATTGGCAATCAGGAGTGTGATCTCCTGTACAGTTTAGCATTCTTGCGATTTCCAAAGCCAAATCGTACTGAGCTTGAATATCTGAACCATAAAATAATATACAATGCGCAATATTTTTGCCGGTAGAATTTATGCCGTTATTAAAATATTTCATTAAAAATGGGTATTTTTCGTTAATTTCTGAAAAGTGCATTTTCTACCTCTTTTTCAACATCTAGTGCAAGTCCGGCTTTTATGCGAAATTCTGCCTCTGTCAAGTTTTCCTTTAATTTAACTAAATCTTTTAAATTATTTTTTTTGAGTTTTTGCAATGTTAATTTTACAACATACTCGTGCATTCCTGTCATTCTTGAAAGCTCCATAAGAGAAGAATTTTGCCCTCTTGCTTTCAATATAATCCAACGTCTGAGCATAGTTTGCAATGTTGACAAGATTTCTAACGGATATCTTGTGTCAAGAAGTTTTCTGTATTCCAAAAGAGCTTTGTCTTTTTCGTTTTCCATAAGGAAATCTGAAAAAGCAAACAAATCTTCATTAGAAATGCAGATTTCTTTAACCATATCGGCGGTGACAATATCTTTTGGATAGGCGAAAAGTTTGAGTTTGTCGAGTTCTCCATTAATTTGTCTAAGGTTATTCCCTATTTGTGAAATTATTGCAGTTAGTGCATTTCTATCAAGTTTAATCCCTTTTGATTTGCCTTGTTTAGTAATCCAACTTTCAAGCTCAATAGTTTTGTATGTCGGGATAAGCGGACATTCTTTTGCGTTGTATTTCTTTAAGATTTTAAATAATTTTTTACGAGCATCAATCTTTTTACCTTCGTTTCGTGGAAGTTGTGCAACAAAAGCAATATCAAGGTTTTCGTTATTATTTTCTAAGGCTTCTTCAATTTCTTTAAGTTCTTTTTCATCAAAAGCTTTAGAGAAATAATCAAGACAATTTATGACAATAAGCATCTTCCCAAACATCATGGGTTGAGAACGCAAAATAGAAATTAAGTCTGGAAATTTTGGACAATCATAGGTTTTGAAAGACATTTCAAGAAAGTTTTTATCAAGTCCCTTCTTTAGTTTTTCAACCTCTTGTTCGATGTTGTAATCTTCTTCGCCATAGAAAAAATATATTGCCATATTATTTATATTCCTAAAACTCTTGAATATATTATGTCTACATTTTTTAGAAAGTCAGATTTGTCAAAGATTGCATCAATTTCTTTTGGAGTTAAAAGTTTTTCTACATCTTTGTCATTCAAGAGATTAATCCTGAAATCGCCATCATTTTCAAACGCATCAAGAGCGTTTCTTTGGACTAATCTATATGCGTCTTCTCTTGTTAATCCTTTTTCAATAAGTTTCAATAAAACTCTTTGAGAATAAACAATTCCACCGAATTTGTTTGTGTTTTTCAACATATTTTTTTCATGCACAACAAGATTTTTTACAACTCCGTTAAATCTATTCAGCATAAAATCAACTAAAGTCAAACTGTCTGGAAAAATTATTCTTTCGGCAGAACTATGAGAGATATCTCTTTCATGCCATAATGGAATATTTTCCAATGCAACGATAGAATTTGCTCTTACAACTCTTGCCAAACCGCACAAATTTTCGGAGAGTACTGGGTTCTTTTTGTGAGGCATTGCAGATGAACCTTTTTGTTTTTCGCCAAATCCTTCCTCAACTTCCAAAACTTCAGTTCTTTGCAAGTGGCGAATTTCTGTTGCGAATTGTTCTATTACGCTTGCAATTAAGGCTAATGACTGCATAAAGTATGCGTGATAATCTCTTGCAATGATTTGTGTAGACATTCTTGCAGGTTTTAAGTTTAGCTTTTTGCAAGTAACTTCTTCAACTTCTGGAGGAATATTGCTATAAGTCCCGACAGGACCTGAAATTTGACCAACTCTGATTTCGTCAAGAGCGTGGACAAAGTTATTTCTTTGTCGTTCCAAAATATCTATCCAGTTGCAAATTTTTACGCCAAAAGTCATAATTTCTGCATGAACACCGTGAGAACGCCCGATACAAACAGTTTCTTTATGCTTTTTAGCCAAATCTTTCATTGATTGAATAGTTTCATCCAAATCTTGAAGAATTATTTTTCCGCTATCTTGGATTTGTAATGCAAATGCGGTATCAATTACGTCAGAACTAGTCATTCCGACGTGCATATATTTTGCCAAATCTCCTAAACTTTCGTTTACGCAGGTCAAAAATGCGATGACATCGTGCTTTACTTCTGCTTCGATTTCGTCAATTCTTTCGACATTGAATTTCGCTTTTTTCTTTAATTCTTCAACATCTTGTTTTGGGAAAGTTCCTAAATCCGCATAAGCTTCAGCTACTGCAATTTCCACATTTAGGTAGTATTGGAACTTTGAGTTCAAATCCCAAATATTTTTCATTTCTTCACGTGAATATCTATCAATCATAGGAAAATTATAACATAAATAATTATTGAGAAAAACTTATTCAGCGCAATATTTCTTTACAAAAATAGCAATTATTTAATACGTAAATACTTTATATATACAAGAGAGGATAACTATGAGTGACGTAAAACAGGTTCAAAAAACGGTAATGACTGAAAGTGACTTTAATAAAAGTCCGCTTAAAAATGTAATGTCATATCAACAATATTTTACTAATGCTCTTAAAAGTCAATCTGCATTCACATTTGCGAAATTTGATCCTCAAAAAGCTTTTTATGAAATGCGAATGGAGGCTTATGACAAGCATCAAAAACAATCGGAAGCTGCTATTGCAAATTATAAAGAATTAGAGGCTCAATATAAAGCTCTTTTGGGACAACAAACTTCTATTAACAACAGTTTGATGTCAAAATATCAGGTTTCTAACAAAAATGATTTGATTAATACTATGAGTGCAAGTAATTCGCTATTTGATCAGGGTGTTTATAATAAAACCTCAAATTCTGTAAACGAAGCTTATACAAAATTTATTGCAGCTTTACAGAGTGCAAATTATCAGACACATAGGATTGTTTAAAAATCTGTAACATGTTTTTATTTTCATGCTTGCAATTTTTCCTTTAATATATTATCATGCAACTTGTAGAGTGCTTACGCCAATAATCACTCAACAAGAAAAGGAAAATTAAAATGAACTTAAAAAACAAACAAGAAATCGTAAAAACTTACGGTAAGAACGAAAAAGATACTGGATCTACAGCAGTTCAAGTTGCTATGATGAGCCAAAAAATTTCAGAACTTACTGAACACCTAAAATCTAATCAAAAAGATTTCGCAACAAAAAGAGGTCTTTTGATGATGGTAGGTAAAAGAAAAAGATTACTTTCTTATTTGAAATCTCAAAATCTTGATGAATACAGAGAATTAATCAAGAAATTGGGTATCAGAGGTTAATAACTCTCGTGTCTTTCGCTATTTAGGTGGAAGTGAAGATTTCTTTATGAACGTAAGCGAATTTAGAAATTTGAGAGGTAATATCTAGGATTTACAAAAGACTGTCGTTTGGCAGTCTTTTGTGTTTTATGTTGAGGAAAATAATAATGAAATCATTAAAATCAATGCGTTTACATATCGGAGTTTTTGGAAGAACTAATGTAGGCAAATCGTCTTTGCTAAATAAAATTACTAATCAAGAAGTTTCAATAGTTTCTGATATTGCGGGAACTACTACCGATGTTGTCGAAAAATCAATGGAGTTGTTGCCTGTTGGACCTGTGACGTTTCTTGATACTGCGGGATTGGATGATGAAACAGAATTATCAGTACAACGTATAAAAAAAACGATGAAAGTTGTGAATAGGATTGATGTTGCGGTTGTTGTTTGTGATTTCAATGGAATTGGTAAATTTGAAAATGATTTGATTGAAAAGTTTAAAGAATTAAAAATTCCTTATTTAATAGTTGTAAATAAATGCGATTTAGCTCCAAAAAGTTTTCATATAGACTTAAAATCAGAATTGTCTAATATAATATATACGTCAGTCAAAAAGGATGAAAAAATAGTTTTTAAGTTTAAAGAGGCTTTGGTCAACCTTTTGCCGGAAGATTTTGTAAACTCTCCTAAAATAGTTGGAGATTTAGTGCCAGCAAAAAGTACGGTAATTCTTGTTATTCCGATTGATAAGGAAGCTCCTAAAGGTAGAATTATTCTGCCACAAGTTCAGACATTGAGAGATTTGTTGGACAATAATTGTTTGAGTTATGTAGTTAAGGAAAGCGAATTGAAAGATGCTTTAGATAACTTGAAAACTCCGCCTGCTCTTGTTGTTACGGATAGTCAGGCGTTTAAAAAAGTTTCTGAAATTGTTCCTGAAAATGTTTCTTTGACATCCTTTTCAATTCTTTTTGCACGATTAAAAGGTGATTTGGATGAATTTGTAAATGGTGCGAAAGCAATTGAAAATTTGAAAGACGGGGATATGGTGCTAATTCTTGAAAGTTGCACGCACCATGCGATAGAAGACGATATTGGGAGAGTTAAAATTCCAAATCTTTTGCGAAAAAAAACTGGTAAAAATTTGGTAATACATAACTATGCCGGTCATGATTTTCCTGATATTAAGGACTACAAACTTATAATTCATTGTGGGGCTTGTATGACAAACCGTAGAGAGGTTTTGTCAAGAGTTTTGATTGCGAACCAAAATAATGTTCCGATTACAAATTATGGGGTTGTGATTTCGTATTGTTTAGGAATTTTGCCTAGAGCTATAAAGATTTTTACTGAAAATTAAAGTTTTTTCAAAATCTGCCGTAATATAATCTGTAAGAAGGATAACGTGAGGTATTTTTTACGGTAGGATAAAACTATGTACGATTACGAACCGGAAATTGAAGATAAAGATTTGAAAAAAGTCGGGCTTGAACTTATGTTCATGACCCCAGAAAAAGGAGCGGTTGAAAACTGGGTTACGGCGGTAGAGCTTGCCAAAATGGTTGAATTACCTGTGGATATAGTAAAAAAGAAACTTGCGATTTTGAAAGATGCCGGAATTGTGAGGGTTCAGGGAATAAGTCCTAAGTATTGGAAGTTTGATGATTATAGTTTTCAGCGAATGGATGAAAATGACGAGGTGTACAAGCTTCTTTGCAGTTTTGACGATGTAGATTTTGATAAATATTTTTCTTATTAGCAAAAAGTTTTTTGTTCTGACTTGATATAAATATGAGAGTCAATGGAATAAATAGCTATTTATATACCCCAAATATTTACCCGAACAAGCGATATAATTATGTAAGTCGTGTATCTTTTAGTGGTATTGATAGGTTTGAAAAGACTGCTACTACCACTTTTTATGATGGTGTAAAGACTTTTTATAACAGACTTGAACAAGATATGGGGATTTTAAAACCTGATGATATCAAACAAATTGCATCAAATGTCGTCAAACGAACAGGTCTTGATGAAAAAAATGTCTTTAATGCTATGGGTATGCTGACTGAATATTCAAGTTATAAGAGTTTGTGTAATATTGAAAAAGGCTTGCATAGAAAAGGTTTTTATAATATTGAATCTTTGCCTGTAAAAAAAGAGTTATTTATGTGGCGTAATCCTTGTCTTGCGGATGCTTTAGGCTATGTTGGGAAAAGAAATTTTTCTCATTCGCTAAAAACAAATAAGTCTGCTATGGTTGTGGATGTTGAGATGTTAAAGTGGCTCGATTTTATCGAAATAAATTCAAAAGAATATTTTAAAGATAAAAATCCTCTTTATATTGAAAATTTTGAAAATGGATATAATTTTTTCAACCAATCTAAGTCGTTGGAAGATTTTACAGTTGAAAAGTTAAAAAAAGCTCAACATTACCAAAATAAAAATGGCAAAAGCATTTTATATAATCTCAACTATGTTTTAAATGGTGATGTTTTAGGGAAATTGCAACGGCGTGGAGTTGATGTGCAGATTTTAAAGGCAGATATTGTAAAAAATCCGACACCTGAACAGATTGCAAAAAATGTAAATCCCATTATGCCTGATTTTAATAAGTTTTATGATTCTATAAAAGATATTCCAAAAAATGGGGATGTGCCAATAGAATTGGGTGAAAAATATGTTTTGGATTATTTGAATACAATGACAGAAATTATTACCCCGCGCAAGTATGGAAAATATTTGAAGGATATTCATGCTAAGATTACAGAATATCTACATAAAACAGATCAGGATACTGCCAATGTTTATCATATAATTCCGAATGTAGAAAAGAGTTTTGCAATTACAAATTATATGTACAGACGTGCAAATAATGTGAACAGTTCTAAAAGCTTATTTGTAAAAACGAATGAAAATTTTGGGACTATGTTACCTGATTTGAATATATTACCATCAAATTCAACACTTGTTGTTATGGATGATTATATGATTTCGGGACTTTCAATGTTGCAAGAACAATTCCCTTATGACGAATTGATTAGAACCGATCATTTTGCGCCAATGGGTAGAGTTTTGCAAAAGAAAAATATGAATGTGATTTTTGCTCCTATAATTTCTTCAAAAGCAGGAAAATTTGAGTTTGAAAATTTTATTAAGCATGTTGGTCGACAAGATAAAGATAAAATTTTGTCTGCAAAAGATATGCCACAATTTGAAGAAAAAGTAATTTATAATCGGGAAAGAAAATATAATCGTTTTCAGACTTCAACAGTCCTTCCATATATGGGACCTGACACAAATGTAGAAGAATTTATTCCAATGTACGAACAGTTTTTGTATAACCCAAATGCGCAAAAACCTGTTTCTGAAAATATTGGTGATGCTTATGAGTTTATGTTGTAATTTTGTAATTTTATTTGCCGATACAAAAATGGTCAAAAATATTGTTTAAAATATCATCTGTAATTACTTCACCTGTAATTTCATCAAGATAAAGAAGCGCAGATTTTAAATCAATTGAGATTAAATCTTGCAATTGATGAATTTTCGCTGCATCAAGTGCTTGGGTTAAGCTTTCTTTGCATTTTAGCAAACAATCTTGTTGTCTGTTGTTTGTTACAAATTCAGTATCTTCAAGTGAAAAATTGTAAGCAGTCTGTTTGATTTTTTCTTTTAATTCATCAAGTCCCTCTTTTGTAACGGTTGAAAGATAGAATGTGTCGTGTTTTCTGTCTTTTACCAAATCTGCTTTATTAGCAATAATGATATGATTTTTGTCTTTAATTAAGCTTAAAATAGCTTTGTCATCATCATTTATTCCTTTTGTAGCATCATATAAAAATAATACAAGATCGGCTTCATCTGCGGATTGTTTAGAATATTCAATCCCGATTTCTTCAACCTTACCAACTTCGTCATTATCTCTAATTCCGGCAGTGTCGACAAGTGTAATTGCAACATCCCAATCAAGAGTTTCGGTCAAAACATCTCTTGTAGTGCCTGCAATATCAGTAACTATTGCACGTTCAACGTTCAAAAGAGTGTTGAAAAGCGAGGATTTTCCGACATTTGGTTTTCCTACAATTGCAATTTTTATTCCTTGACGCATTATGTTTGATGAATTTGCTGAGGCAAGAATTTTATTTATTTTTGTGAGAGCTTTTTCAAACTCTGAAATTATGTAGTCATACTCAGGTTCTGCAACATCTTCAGGAAAATCTATTCCGGCAATAATTTTTGACAAAACATTGAAAATATCAGTCCTAATTTCTTTAATTTTAATTCCCAAAACTCCAGATAAATTTTTTGCAGATTGTTTTGCAAAATCTCTTGTTTTTGCATGAATTAAGTCTGCCACTGCTTCAGCTTGGGACAAATCCATTTTTTTATTCAAGAATGCACGTTTGGTAAATTCTCCACGCTCTGCCATTCTCGCACCATTTTTAAGAACAACTTCAAGAATATTTCTGACAACGTTAATTCCGCCGTGACAGTGGATTTCGATAACATCTTCGCCTGTATAACTGTGTGGATTTTTGAAAGGAAGAAGGATTACTTCGTCAATTTTTTTATCATTATCCATAATCCAACCGTGAGAAATCTTGCCGGCTTCAAGATTGTGTCGAGAATAAATTTTGTCTATGATTTCAAAACTTTTGTCACCTGAAATTCTAATAACTCCAACTCCACCAGTACCGATAGGGGTTGCGATTGCTGCGATTGTGTCAAATTCTTGTATTATGTTCATAACCCTATTATATAATAAAAAGAAAATAAATATAGTTTATTGAAACCTAAGATAATAATTTAAAAATGTTACAATAAATAGATGATGCAAAACATATAAATTTTGTTACTATTAATAACAGGGTAAGCCCTAAATTTCTCCACTTCTGGCGGACAGACTAAAAATCGGTATAAACGCAGAAGGGAGGGCGGATTTTCGGTAGGGTGCCGTGTGAGCGATTAGCGAACCCAACCCGTAAGGTGGAGCCGGATGTTACTCCGGCGACAACCCGAATAATCCGATTTAATAGGAAATCAGTATTACTGAAAAAGCGTTAGTGCTTATCTTGCTGATAATACTAACGCTCAAAATCACAAAATAGAGGGCTTTTAAAGGGGCAAGGTGGAACTTGCTCCGCCCTTTCCTTTATTATAACATATTATTTCAATGTTTTCAAGTGGTGTATTAAATATAATTTTTTGCAATTTGTAATGCTGCTGAGGCTGCAACTCCATAAGGTCCCATCGTACTTAGCACTCCTGACGCAAGGTTTGCATATTTGCCAAAAGTACTGCCGGATGATTGTGAGGCATTATAGCTCTGTGCGTTATAAGAGTTCCCTGATGAACTGTTTGATTGTGAACCTGAGATGTAATTCAAGGCATTTGAGTTAATTTGGTTTTGGATATCCTGTAAAAAACTCAAATACGTGTATCTTTGCGAAAGTTCGTTATTTACAAGTTCATCCCTTTTTGCCAAAACATCTTGTGCTAAATCATTGAGTGAATTTGCACGGTTTGCTTCAATTGAGTTTAAATTGTCCATAAAAACAGAATTGTCAAGATTGCCAAACCTTGATGCGATGTCGTTTTTTAAATTGCTTAGCATTGGAGTGTATAAGTTATTTATAAGTTTTTGCCCATCAAGTGTGTATGCGTTCAATTGTGATTGTAAGTTCTTTTTAGTTTCGTCATCAAAGACGTTAACCGATGAGAGGGAATTTGCGAATGATTTTTGCGCATAATCGTACGCTTGTTTTTCAGCATCTGACATATTATAGTTCGAATATACATTATTCCCTGTTTTGTATGTAGATGCTTTGGAATTCCCGTTTATACTGATTGTTCCGGCTGAATATTGTGGGTATTTTTTAGAAGATTTTCCCATTGTTTTTATTCCTTTCCGGACAAATTTTGATGATTTTTGTAAGGCGTTGATATAATATTATACCATATCTTTGCAAAATCTGTAAAGTCTTGTATGTTTGAGCTATAATTTTGGTATGGAAAATTTGGAAAAAATAAACGAACTTATTAATAATAAAAAATATGTAGAAGCTAAAGAAGAATTAGCAAAACTTATTCATGGTGACGAAAAAGATGCAGAAGCTTTGAAACTTTTGGGGCTTTGTCATATAAATTTGGGTGAATTTAAAGAAGGGCAGGGCGTTTTTGAAACTGTGGTTAAATATAAAGATGATGCCACAAGCTGGTTTTATCTTGCAAGTTGTTATGACAATCAAGATGATTATTTGCACGCAATTTCAGCATATGAAGAAGTTTTGAGAATGCGTAGTAGTTATGTTGATGCTTACAAAAATCTTGCAATTGTTTATGTAAAAAACAAAGAACCGCAAAAAGCAATTGATACCGCTAAAAAAGCTCTTGAGTATGTTCAAGACGATTATACTGTTTATTATATTGCAGGAACTGCTTGTATGGCATTGAGAAAGTTTGATGAGGCTTTAGAATATTTAGAAAAGGCTTTGGAGCTAAATCCTGAACATTCTCAACTTTATAATAACTTAGGTACTTGTTATGTAACCGTTGGAAATCTTGATAAAGCTTACGAAAACTTTATGAAAGCAAGTGAATTTGATCCGAATAATTCCATTACATATTTTAATATTGCTTCAATTTTGCAGCTTCAAAATAAGCATAAAGAAGCTTGCGAGTTTTTCAGAAAAGCTTATGAAATTGAACCTCAAGATAATTATTTGGTTGCACTTGCGCTATCTGAGGTTAAATCAAATCAGTTGGAAGAAGCTATTAAACATTACAAGATTTTATCAATTCATCATCCTGAAAAGCATAATTATCAATATAATTTGGCGTGTTGTTATGATGCCGCAGGAGAATATCCAAGTGCGATTACAATTTTGGCGCAACTTGTTTTGCTTAATCCAAAATCAGTTTCTATGTTAAGAAAATTGGCAAGCATTTACGTAAAAATAGGACAGTTCTCTAATGCAAAACTTTTATATGAAAAAATTCTTATTCAGGGAAATGTTTCGCATGAAATTTATTATGAATATGCGCATCTGTGTGTAAAAACAAATGATATGGATAAAGCTGAAAAGATTTTGAAAAAAGTTGTTGAACTTAATCCAGATTTTGCACTTGCGCACAAGGATTTGGGTGTTTTGTATTTGAGTAAAAGATTGTTTGATTATGCAAAAGACGAGTTTGATACTGCGTTAAAACTTGCGCCTGAAAACTTTGATATTGTGTATGAATATGCAAATTATTTACACGCTACAACGGATTTCAAAAAAGCTGATGAATATTATCAAAAAGCAATTGAGCTAGACCCTCATCATACTGATGCTCTTGCGTTTTCAGCATTGAATAAAATTCAGTTGAAAGATTTTGACAAGGCTTATGAGCAAATTCAACACGCTCTTCATCACGAAACAAATAATGATTTTATGTATTTTATAGCAGGCAAAATCCGATATCTTCAAGGTGAAATAGAAGATGCGAAAATGTATTTTGTTAAATCATATGAACTTCAAAAAACTTATGATTGTGAACACATGTTAGGATTATGCTATTTTGAATTAGGAAATTTTGAGCAAGCAAACGGAATTTTCAAACATATGCTTGAAAAAAATCCGTTGAATGTGAACCTGTTGTTGAACAGTGCAAAATGCTATGAAAAATTGGGTGAGAAAGATGAAGCATTGAGAGTTCTTGATAAAATCACCGATACTTTTCCTGAGTGTGAAGAAGCACAAGAAATGATTAGAGAAATATCATAGGTGCTACGCACGTAAGGAAATTGATGTTATAAGCTTTCACCCATCTGCCTTTCTTTATAAGGCAATAAGGCAATAAGGCGATAGGACTATAGGGGGTAAAGAGAGAAGTGAAACGTGAAAAGTCCGTATCGTTGAAGATATTTTGG
>ERZ1034687.180-NODE-180-length-41919-cov-47.645805_pt1 | contig 41919 bp, 68 predicted proteins | sample MGYA00520704_ERZ1034687 | MGnify/ENA primary metagenome ERZ1034687 (study PRJEB33766, sample SAMN09781762) | gut metagenome | biome: gut microbiome | host: Homo sapiens | place: Madagascar | study: EMG produced TPA metagenomics assembly of the PRJNA485056 data... | reverse complement strand
CTTTCCAGCTTTCCTCTCGCGCGCACGTGCGCGCGGGAATCGTTGTGATGTTGCACAAATTTTGACGAAAGGATGATTCCATGATGAAAACGGCGAAACCGCCCTCTCTTACTGCGGCTTGCAAAAAGTACAGCAAAGAATTAAAGGAAATCGAGGATGCGGCAAAAGAAGCGAACTGCGATACAAACTTTTTGTACCGCTCGACGCTCGACCGCTATCTTATTCTGATAGAACTTTTGGTAAAGGCAGAAGAGGACATTAAAAAGAACGGCCTGACCCTCAAAAAAGTCACACCAAAGGGTGCCGAAATGGAAATCGCCAATCCTGCTATTCAGATCTATAACCAGACGGCCAGCGCGGCAAACTCCACCGTTTCGACCCTGCTGCGCGTCATCCAGCAGTTCAAATTTATGGTGGCGAATGCCGGTGAGGACGATGACCTCTAACATTCCCCCGGAGATTTTGGAGTACATCGAGCAGGTGGAGGCCGATAATCCTCGCGCCTGCCGGGAGCAGCATGCGCTTGTTGCGCTTGTGCGGCGCATTTTTGAAACAGAAGATGTTCATGTGGATACCGAGCGAATGCGGAAATATTTCCGACTCGCCCGGTATTTTCCGTATGACCGACTTTTCCCGTGGCAGACCTTTGCACTGGGGCTGTGGTTGTGCACCTACCGCGCAGATGGTGCCCCCCGCTTCAAAACGTTGTTTGCGATGGTGGGTCGTGGTGCGGGCAAAGACGGTGTGATCGCCATTTCTTCGGCGGCGCTCATCAGCCCATACAACCCGGTCCCGCATTACAATGTGGACATCTGCGCCAACAACGAGGAGCAGGCCGTCACCCCCGTCAAAGATATCGTGGAGGCGCTGGAGAATCCGACATGGGAAGCCAAATTGTCAAAATATTACTACCACACAAAAGAGATCCTTCGGGGCCGCAAAAACCTGGGCGAGGTCAAAGGCCGAACCAACAACCCGAAGGGCCGTGACGGTATGCGTTCCGGTGCGGTCATCTTCAACGAGGTCCACCAATACCAGAATTACGACAACATCAAAGTCTTCGTCACCGGCCAGGGCAAAGTTGCCGAGCCGCGCGTGGGCTTTTTTACGTCCAACGGCGACGTCAGCGACGGCCCGCTGGACGACTATCTTGCACGAGGCCGCAGAATCCTGTTTGAGGGCGAGGCGGATGAGGGCTTTTTGCCGTTCATCTGCTGCCTGGACGCGAAAGATCAGGTGCACGATGAAAACAATTGGTGCATGGCAAACCCCTCACTTCCCTACCTGCCCCACCTGATGCAGGAGATCCGGGACGAGTACCGCGACTGGCGCGAGCGCCCGGAACAGAACGGCGATTTCATCACGAAACGCATGGGCATCCGGGACGGTGCCAAAGAGATCGCCGTCACCGACTACGAAAAGGTCAAGGCCACCAACACCCCCCTGCCCGATTTGGCTGGGTGGAGCTGCACGGTGGGCATCGACTATGCCGAGTTGAGCGACTGGGCGGCGGTCAACCTCCACTTTCGGCGCGGCGACAAGCGCTTTGACATCAATCACGCCTGGATCTGCGCACAGAGCAAAACGCTGACCCGCATCAAGGCCCCATGGAAAACGTGGTGTGATATGGGCGTGTGCACCTATGTGGACGATGTGAGCATCTCCCCGTATCTGCTCACGGATTACATCCGGGATTCCGGGCGTATCTACAACATCAAAAAGCTGGCGCTGGATAACTTCCGCTACACCATGATGGCCGAAGCGTTGCAGAGCATCGGCTTTGACGCAAAAGACAAGACCCGCGTGAAGCTGATCCGTCCCAGCGACATCATGCAGGTGGACCCGGTGATTCAGGACTGTTTCGACCGCGGCCTTTTTACATGGGGCGATTTGCCACAGCTGCGCTGGGCAGTCAACAACACAAAACGTGTGCGCAGCAGCCGCAGTCAGGGCGTGGATACTGGAAACTTTGTCTATGCGAAGATCGAGGCAAAATCCCGAAAAACAGACCCCTTCATGGCCTTGGTAGCTTCCATGGTCATCGAAACCGAGCTGGGCACCGGACAAGTTCAGCTCCCCAAAATCGGAGCAATATGCTGGTAAGGAGTTCAAACCATGTCATTTTCCGAAAAAGTAAAAGAGTTCTTCGGATTTCAGAAATCCGATGGGCTCAAGCTCCCCGCGCAGCATGTGGATGAGACCAATGTGCCCATCAACGCCTCGGCGGTAAAAGCATCCCTTGCCGACTGGATGACCTGTTGGGAGGAATACCGCCTGCGGGACCTGGCGTTCAATTGCTGCGTGAACCTCATCGCAAAAGCCATTGCGAACTGCGAGTTCAAGACGTTCGAGCGCGGCCAGGCCGTCAAAAAAGATTACTATTACATGCTCAATGTGGAGCCGAACGTCAACGAAAACAGCACGGCGTTCTGGCAAAAGGTCGTCTACCGACTCTACAAAAACAATGAGGCGCTGATCCTCGCCACCCAGCGCGGCGGAATGCTGAATCTGGTCGTGGCAGACAGCTGGACGAAACCGGAATACTTTCCGACGGCGGAAAACATCTACCGGCAGATCCAGGTGGGCGATGAGCCGTACACCCGCGACCTGAAAGAAAGCGAGGTCATCCACCTTGTGCTCAACAGCGCCGATGCAAAAGCGGTGGTGGATGCGCTCTATGCTAGCTACAACAAGCTGCTGGAAGCGAGCATGAAAAACCACAACTGGAATTCCGGCCAGCACATGAAAGTGCATGTTTCGCAGGTCAATTCCGGGCAGGACAATTTTGAGGAGTTGTTTGCGCAGCGGTTGAATCAGCAGTACAAGCCGTTTCTGCAAAACGATTTTGGCATTCTGCCGGAATTTGATGGTTACGACTTCCAGCAGTTTTCGGAATCGGGCAAGACCGGCGACACGCGGGATATCCGGGCGCTTGTGGACGACATTTTTTCTTTCACGGCGCGAGGATTTGGCATCCCGCCCGTCCTGGTTCAGGGCGAAGTTGCCGGGATCAGCGACGTGGTCACGCATTGGCTCACCACCTGCATCGACCCGCTGGCGGCACAGATCAGCGAGGAGCTGAACCGCAAGCTGTATGGACGCCGGGTCTGGCAGCGCGGCGACCGCGTGAACGTGGATACCTCGACCATCCAGCATTTCGACATCCTGAGCAATGCGGACAAGATCGAGAAGATCGTGGAAAGCGCGGCATGGAGCATCAACGAGCTGCGTGAAAAGGTCGGAGATTCCGCCATCACAGAGGAATGGGCAAACATCCACTGGATGACCAAAAACATTGCAACGGTCGAAGCTATTGCCCGCAATGCCGCGACCGAAGCCAACAAAAAGGAGGACAAGAACAGTGCCTAAACCGTATTTTGATATGCAGCAGAGCGGAGAGGAAGCCAACATCTATATTTTTGGCGACATTACCAGCTTTCGGGGCATCGAAAATGATGTCAGCGCCTATCACCTGGCCAACCAGCTGGAGCAGGCCGGGAACCTTGCCGAGATCAACGTCCATGTGGACAGCTATGGCGGCGAGGTCTCGGAGGGCTTTGCGATCTACAACGCCCTGCGGGCCAAAAACGCACAGATCACGACCCACGCCGACGGCTTTGTGGCCAGTGCGGCAATCTACCCGTTTCTGGCCGGTACGCAGCGCATCGCCAACAATGTGAGCGCGTTCTATTTTCACCCCGTCATTGGCGGCGGTCATGGGTATGCAGAAGACCTCCGCGAGGCTGCGGATGAGCTGGACAAACTGACCGAGATCGGCCTGGGTGCGTTTACAAACGCGGGCATGAAAGAGCAGGCGGCGAGGGACCTCATCAACAGCAAAACGTGGTACAGCCCCGAAGCTGTGTTGGAAATGGGCCTCGCCACCAGCATCCAGAAGGGTGCGCGTGGCGACGAGGCCACCCAGAGTGTGCACGACATGCTCATCCGTCAAACGCTGGCCGTTCCCTCCCCGGCACCCAAAAAGCCGCCACAGGAACCGCCCGCTCCACCCCAGAACAACCTGCTGAGCTTGTTTTCGAAGCTCTGACCAAACCGTAAAGGCGTGTCCAAACTGGACACGCCTTTTTGAATACCCAAAAAGGAGACAACAACATGAATCTGAAAGACATGTACCAGAAGAATCAGAAACTGTCTGACCTGCGCCAGCGGCTGGCCGCTTCCATCAAGGACAACAAGCCCGACGAACTGTCGGACGTCTTTTCGGAGATGTGCCAGACCATCGGCGACATCAATGCGGAGGAGTACGAGGCCCAGCTGAACGGTCTGAAACAGGAGCTCAACAACGCTGCTCTGTATGCGCGCGGCATCCGGCAGCTGACCACGGAAGAGAAGGAATACTACCAGAAGATCAGCGACGCCATGCGCAGCGAGAACCCGAAGCAGGCCCTCGAAAACGTGAGTGTCGTTTTCCCGCAGACCATCATCTCCCGCGTCATGGAAGACCTGACCGAGAGCCATCCTCTGTTGAGCAAGATCCAGTTCACCCCGACCGGCGGCGCCATCCGGATGATGCTGAACACCGACGGCCGCCACAAGGCCGCATGGGGTAAGCTGTGCGCAAAGATCATCGAGGAGCTGACCTCCGGCTTCAAGGAAGTCGACGTCGGTCTGTACAAGCTTTCTGCGTTCATTCCGGTCTGCAAGGCTCAGCTGGACCTCGGCCCCGAATGGCTGGACCGCTATATCCGCGCTATCCTGGCCGAAGCACTCGCCAACGGCCTGGAAGACGGCATCGTGATGGGCGACGGCAACGACAAGCCCATCGGCATGATCCGCGATGTGAGCGAGAGCGCTTCCGTTGTCGGCGGCGCATACCCCGAAAAGGCCAAGATCAAGGTCTCGGATTTCGAGCCCACCACCATGGGCAAGCTGGTCGCTCTGCTGGCCGTCACCCCAAACGGCAAGGACCGCAACCCGGATGACCTCATTTTGTTGGTCAACCCGCAGGATTACTATGAGAAGGTCATGCCCGCCACTACGATCCGCACCCCGGACGGCACCTATCGCAACAACGTCCTGCCCTACCCTGCCACCATCATCCCGGTTTCTGCTCTGCCGCGCGGCCAGGCTGTGTTCGGCGTTGGCCGTCTGTACTTTGCAGCGGTCGGCATGAACAAGGGCGGCCGGCTGGAGTATGACGACTCCTATCGTTTCCTGGAGGACGAGCGCGTCTACCTCATCAAACTGTATGCCAACGGCTTCCCGGTGGACAACAACGCTTTCCTGAACCTCGACATTTCCGGCCTGCGCCCGCTGACTTACAAGGTCGAGACCGTCACCTCTCCTACCCCGTCCGCTGACGCCAACCTGGCCTCCCTGAAACTGGGCAACCTGACTCTGACCCCGGCCTTCAGCGCGACCACTGCCAGCTACACTGCAACGACCGATACGGCCTCCAATGTCATCACTGCCACCCCCGCAAACGCCGGTGCGACCGTGCAGGTCAAGGTCGGCAGCAAGATCATCGAGAACGGCAAGTCTGCCACCTGGGCCGAAGGCTCCAACACTGTGACCATCAACGTGACGGCGGAAGACGGCACGACCACCAAGGCCTACACCGTCACCGTCACCAAGTCCTAACCTTATGACGACCGTATGGGATGGCATCCGGGACGTGCTGCTCCCGGATGTCAAAAACTATCTCGATATCACATGGGATGACGACGCCGTGGACACGAAGGTCTGGAACCTCACCGTGGGCGGTATGTCCTATCTCGACGGCAAGATCGGCGAGCCGCAGGATTACACCGCGCCCGGTCTGCACCGGGACCTGCTCATGGATTACGTCCGCTACGCCCGCGACGGCGCGGCGGATATTTTCGAGAACAACTACCGTCATCTCATTTTGGCAGCGCAGAACGAAAGGCGGGTGAGCGCTTATGCCGCGCAAAATGCCAACCAGACCAACGAATGACATCTCGCAGAACTTCAACGCTGGCGTTCTGGCCGTCTTTTCGACCGAGGACGTCGCGGATGTCGGCCACCAACCGAAGGTCAAGCTGAAAAGAAAGCTCTCGGCCTGTTACGAAGAGCAGCGGCTCGGCATCAACCGGCTGTATCTCAGCCGCCAGAACCTCGCGGAGATCGTCCGCGTGGTGCGGGTGCCGCGCGCACCGGTGCAGATCAGCAACCAGGACGTGGCCCGGACCGAGGACGGCCAGTATTATCGCATCGACACGGTGCAGGTGGTGGAAAACTGCCACCCGCCCTCGATGGATATCAGCCTGCGGGCCGTCGAGGAAGATTTCGACAAACGCCTGAAGGAGGATGGCAAATGACGTGGAGCGAGTGCATCATCGCGGCCCATACCGCCGTCACCGATCAGGTGAGCCATGGCGGGCGGATGAAATCCAAGCGGTATTTCGTCTGGCAGGAAGACGGAGCCGCTGATTTTGAGGCGGAAGGCAAGCACGTCGAGGGCTGCGTCACCGGCACGACCGACCTTTTCACCCAGAACGAGTTTGACCCCTGGCGCGAGGCGCTGGAACAGTCGTTCGACTCATTCGATTCCATTGCCTGGCGGCTGAACAGTATCCAGTTCGAGGCCGACCGGAGCATCTGGCACTACGAGTGGAGTTGGGAGGTGGCCGGTTGTGGCTAAGATCACCTCCAAAAAGGCCAACGACTATCTTGCCCAGCTGGAAAAGCTGACCAACGAGACAGACAGCATCTGCAAACACGCGGTCTATGAGGGCGCAAAAGTCGTGGCCGATGCGATCAAACAGTCCATCGACGCGCTTCCAGTCCAGGCACCACCGGCAAAACAGTCGTATTTCTATCTGTCGCAGGAATCCAGAGATGCAGGCGAAAAACTGCATGGAATTTCTGAGGCACAGAAAAAAGGCTTGCAAGAGGGCTTCGGCATCACCAACATGCGCCACGAAAACGGTGCCTGGAACGTCAAGATCGGTTTTGAGGGCTACAACGAGGTTCAGACAAAGACCTATCCGAACGGCCAGCCGAACGCGCTCATTGCCCGAAGCGTTGAAAGCGGGAGCAGTGTGCGCGACAAAACGCCTTTTATCGCCCCGGCTGTCAAGGCCTGCCGGAAAAATGCGCAAAACACCATGGAAGTGGTGATCCAGAAGCAAATCGAAGCCATCACGAAGAAATAACCCCAAAGAAGGTGTCCACCGTGGACACCTTCTTCTTTTTTTATTTGGAGGAAAAATTATGCCTGAGAATCCGAAAAGCATTGTGACGACCGGTTTTTCCAACATTCACGTCGCGCTGTATGCAGCCGACGGTGGGAACGTGACTTACACCGGCGTCCGCAAGCTGGGCCGCTCGGTGAGTATGAGCACCGATATTTCGACCAGCGACGATAACAACTTTTACGCCGACGACCGGCTGGCCGAGACCGAGACCGGCTCCGCCTTCACGGACGGCTCCGGCACCATGACCATCGACGGCCTGACCCCGGACGATGAAGCCTTCCTCATGGGCCTGAAGGCGGGCAACCCGGTGCAGGTGGACAGCAGCAACAGCGTTGAGACGCTGGAATATGGTGCGGAGATGGAGCCGCCCTACATCGGCATTGGTGCCGTGAAAAAGGTCCAGCGGGACGGCAAGAGCTACTGGGGCGCCATGGTCCTGGCAAAATGCCGCTGCAAGGTGCCCGGTGACGACGCCACCACGCAGGAAGATCAGATCGACTGGCAGACCCAGGACATCGACTTTACCATCATGCGGGACGACAGCGCGAAGAATCGCTGGAAGATCATCCCGAAGACCCTGTTCACGACCGAAAGCGCGGCGGTGGCCTTCATCAAAAAAGCTCTGGGAGGCGAATAACAGATGAACGACAAGTATGTTGTGTGGACGAACATCAAGGGCAAAAAGTTTCCGCTCTGCCTGACCATCGGCGCGGCGGATGTGCTGGAAAAAGCGTTCGGCAATGTAAACGCGGTCGTGGAGAGCGTCACCGCTCACGCCGACAAGCAGGAACTGGCCGAAATGATGCGCGTGATACTGACCGTACTTCGCCCTCTGGCGAAAGCTGGCAAGGCGTATCTCGCCGCAAACGCTTCGTTTTCCGGCGAAGAGCCGGAAAAGACCGCAGACCTTCCGGCAGATGATGTTCTTCAGGCGATTTTGTCTGGCGCGGAGATCGTCGAAATCTGGGCCGACGTTGCCATGGCTCTGCGCGGCGGGTCGTCTCGCGATGTGGAGGTCGCACCGGATAACAACCCAAAAAACGGCGAAACCGCCATGTGATCCGGCTGAATACCACATGGTATCTGTATTACGGCCGAAAGCTCGGAATGACAGAGCGCGAAGTTCTGGCCTGCCCGCTTGGCCGAATGCTGGATTATATGGCGTGTATGCAGATCGAGAACGGTGCAGACCAGAAAGTCTATGCCGACCTGGATACATTGGCGGCGATACGATGAGGAGGAGGTGGTAACGCTTGGCAAAAACGGACATCGGCCCGAAAATCAGCGTTGAGGGCGAGAGCGAATACCGCAAACAGATGCAGAACATCATCCAGCAGCAAAAGGAGTATTCCTCTGAGCTGAATCTTGTCACTGCACAGCTTGGAAAAAACGCCACCGCACAGCAAAAGGCCTCCTCCATTGCCTCTGTGTTGAAAAAGCAGATCCAGAATCAGGAATCTGCCCTTTCAGCACAAAACACGATGCTCCAAAAAGCAGTCACCAAATGGGGCGACGCCAGCAAAGAGGCATCCGGCTTCCGCACTGCGATCAACAAGACAAGCGCCGAACTGGCAACCCTCAAGAGCCGCCTGTCTGACGCGGAAAACGGTCTGGGCGAATTTTCGGACCAGACAAGAACGTCCGGCGACGACCTTGCTGCCTCTGTAACGGCGGGCACGTTGGCCGCAAAAGCCTATGAGACCATCGGCAGCGCTCTGCTGTCGGCTGGCAAAAAGGTCGTTGAGGCGGGCGTCAGCTATAACGCCCAGCTGGAGCAGTATCAGACGGCACTGACTAACATGCTCGGCAGCGCATCCGCTGCGGAAAACGCGCTGGAGCAGATCAAGCAGGACGCGGCCCGGACCCCCTTCGACACGGCGGGCCTTGTTAAGGCCAACGAGCTGCTGATCTCGACCGGCGTTGATGCAGATTCCTCCCGCAAGGTCATCCTCGCGCTGGGCGATGCAGTCTCTGCCACCGGCGGCGGCAACGAGGAGCTGAGCCGAATGGCCCAGAACCTCCAGCAGATCAAAAATGCCGGAAAGGCCACGGCGGCGGACATCAAGCAATTTGCCTATGCGGGCATTGATGTCTATGGCATTTTGGCCGACTACACCGGCAAATCGACTGCCGAAGTGCAGAAAATGACCGTCACCTATGACGTGCTGACTGCTGCACTGGAAAAGGCCTCAGACGAGGGCGGACGGTACTATAACTCCATGTCCACCCAGAGCGAGACGCTCAACGGCCAGATGTCTACGCTGACGGACAACGCCACACAGCTGGCGGGCTTGCTCACCGAAGATTTGACTACCGCACTCAAAAAAGTCGTTTCTGGAATGAACGATATAACCGTTGCGGCGGCAGAAGCATACAAAACAGATGGATGGTCTGGACTGATAGGAGAGATTACTGGTTTATCTAATGTTGCAGACAAAGCCAAATCGTCTATTGTCGGCTTAAAAGCTGTTTTTGATTCGCTCAAAAGTGGCGAAATCGGAATACTCCACGGTGATTGGGATTCTGTTTACTGGAACGCATTTAACAATAGTTATCAAAATAAAAAAGCTGGCAAAAAAGACGAAAAGTATTGGAAGGAATATGGCGACCGCTTAAAGAAGCAGTATGGATTAGACAAAACATCATTAGACAAAACGCCAGTTGTTGCTTCATCTAATCCAAGTTCCAGAAGCTCCCCCCAAAAGGCCGCTGCCGACCAGAAAAAGCTCGCCAACAGCGTGACCGAAACCAACACCCAGCTGTTGGAGGGCACCGGCAACATCGTCGGGGCCATCAAGCAGGTGACGGAAACCGCCGATAACACCTACAACGTCTACGACGGAACGACCAAGCAGCTCAAAGGCACGACGCAGGAAACCGCCCAGACCGTCACCCGGACATGGACGGAGGTGGTAGACGGCATCCAGAAAAACTACAAGCAGGTCGTCACCCTGCTGGACGGCGTGGAGCAGAGCAGCAAGACGACCGTTGAAAACGTCACGACTGCCGGAAAGACCGCGGTTGCCTCGAAGTCAGAGAAGATCTATGGTGTGGACGGCGTTGTCGGCGCTCTGGACCGGACGACCCAGACCACCAAGAAGATCGAACAAGTCATTGACCAGACGACCGGCGAGGTAAAAGAAAACGTTGTCTCTACGACCGATGTGGTGACGGACTCGTATACAGCCATTGTGGACGGCGTCGCTCAGGCAGTCACTCGCACGACAACTTATGTCAACGGCATTGTGACCGACGTGCAGGAAAAGACAAACGGCCTGAAGACCGAGATCAAGGGCGTTCAGGGCACGGTGGGCAGCTTCTCGCAGTTCATCCTCGACCTCGATACAAAACTGGGCGGTCTGGAACAGGCGGCTTCCAACCTGAGCAAGAGCCCGCTTGGAAGCTGGTTTTCGGACTTGGCAAAAGGCTACCGCGCAAGCGACAGCTTTTTTGACAACATCGACGTTCCCGGCCTGATTGTAGGAGGGCTTGTTTCAGCGGCTACGGGCTATATGAAGGGCGGCATACCGGGAGCGATTGCAAGCGCGGGCCTGTCCATTGTGGGCAACCTGATCGGAACAAATCTTTCCGGCCTGGCCAATGAGTCAAACAACTGGGGCGCAGACCTTGTCACTGGCATGGCAAACGGTATGAAAGACGCTGGCGGATTTTTGGCCACTGCCGCCAAAGGGCTGGCCGAGACCGTAACAAGTTTCCTGCATTTCTCCCGCCCGGACGTTGGCCCGCTGCGGGAATATGAGCAGTGGATGCCGGACATGGTCAAGGGCATGGCCAAAGGTATCACCGATAATGCCTATGTGCTGCGCGACGCGGTGCGCGGGCTGAGCGGCCAGATGGAGACCCAGCTCACCTATGACGTGGGCCGGGCCAGCTCTGCGCTTACCACGGCTTACAACACCCGGCGCATCAGCATGGGCGGCGTCAGCATCAGCATCTACCCGCAGGAAGGGCAGGACGCTGAGGAGATCGCCCAGTACACCATCGACAAGTTGCAAATGATGATCAATTCGGAGGCCTCCGCCAATGGAGAAGTACCTGTATTTTAACGGCCACAGCTCGGACGAATATTTCTGCCACATCGAGCACAAGCCGGAGATCCCGGTCCCGGAAGCCAAATACGAGGAGTATGAGGTGCCGGGCCGAAACGGAAAGCTCCATGCTGACCTCGGCTATTACGACAATATCACCGTGACGTATCAGCTGTATTTTCACGGCAAAAACCCGACGGCGGAAGACGCCCGCACCGTCAAGAAATGGCTGGCCGGAACGCCGGGAGCGCATCAGCTTTCCGATGGATACGACCCGTCGTTTTTTTATTTTGCCACGGCCAAGCCGGGCAGCATCTCGAACATCCTCAACAAATACGGCCGGCTGTCGGTTGATTTTGACTGTGATCCGCGCCACTTTCTTGTGTCCGGCTATCAGGCTGCGGCGCTGGAAAACGGACAGACCCTTCTCAACCCGCTGGATCAGGTGGCATTCCCCTATCTGGAGATCACCGGAAACGGCGCAGAGGGAAAAGTCGTCGTCAATGGCGTGGAATTTGCCGCCATGCCCCCGGCAGACCGGGTGCTCTATGCGGACTGCGAAAACTGGGACGCTTACGTCACCGGCGGGACCAATGCAAACGCGCTTGTCGGCGGCACCTGGCCCACGCTGCGGCCGGGCGAAAATACAATCAGCTGGAGCGGCGGCGTGACCGGCGTGACCCTGACTCCAAGGTGGTGGACATTATGACGCCGATCTTACACGAGGCCGATGTAACATCCATCGGCAATTACGGTCTGGGCGCGCTGAAAGACGCTCTAAGCTGCACCGTCAGCTGCGAAGAGAACGGCGCGTATGACCTGACCCTCATCTATCCGATGACCGGTCTCCATGCGGAGCTGCTGGCCGAACGCAGGCTCATCAGCGCGGCTCCGTCCCGGTACGAAAACCGGCAGCTGTTCCGCATCTACCGGATGACGCGGCCCATCGACGGCAAGATCCAGGCCTATGCGCATCACATCTCGTATGACCTCAACAACTGCATCGTCAAGCCTTTCACGGCTGCGTCGCTGAGCGAGGCCATCACAAAACTCAAGGCCGGAATCGTAGGAGACTGCCCGTTCGACATTTCGGCCAGTTACAATACTGCGGGCACGTTTTCGGTCTCGAAGCCGATGACCGTCCGCGCTGCGCTGCTGTCCAGCAACAGCGACAACCTCGCCTCGGTCTATGACGGTGTATGGACGTTCGACGGCCTGAGTTGCGTGCTGCGCAAAAAAGAGGCCGTTGACCGCGGCGTCAAAATCGCCTACGGCCTCAACCTGCTGGACGTCACCCAGGAAAAAAATATCGAGGACGTCTACACCCACGTCTATCCCTTCTGGATGAACTCCGAGAAGAGCAAGTATTATGACCTGGAGCCCATCGCGGCTTCCAGCATCACCGGCTACCGGAAAATTTACCCGCTCGACCTCACCAGCTACTACCAGAAAGCGCCTTCGGACGCCAGCATGAAAAAGACGGCCGACGAGTTCATCCAGAAAAATGAAATCGGCAAGATCAGTGTCAGCCTGACGGTCTCTTATGTGCAGCTGGAAAAGTGTGTGGAGTACACAGGCTCCGGCCAGAGCGGGATTATCCTGCGCGGTGATACGGTCGAGGTGCGGTATCTGCGTTTGGGCGTGAGCGCCACGGCGCGGATCACCAAGACGGATTACAATGCACTGCTGGAGCGCTATGACTCCCTGCAAGTGGGCGACGCCAAAGAGCGCCTGGCCCGCACAACAATCCGGGAGCGCAGCCGCGTGACCACCACCAACGACCGGGCGGTGGATGCCAGCCGTGTGGCCACCGATTATATCGAGGAGAGCGAAACAGGCAGCATCAATTTCGGTGTCGGCGATCACTCGTATATCATCAACCCGGACGGCCTGGAATTTCGCGGGGTGCGAAATTCCAGCGTCATCTGGGACAACTCCGCCAATGCGTCGGGTGGTCTGGACGGAAATGTTTTTGTCCCGATGGATCTGGCAAGCTATGCGGTCGTTGCCGTTGGCTTCATCGACAACTTGGGCAGTATTTTTGACAGCAGCGTCATCGACAACAACAGCATCCAATGGGCAATCGCGCCAGTCAACGGAAAAAGTGTCCGAGCCACGTACACCTGGGACTATCCGCGCATCCGGGAATTTTCGGTCAGTAAAACCGGCGTCCAGTTTGGACCCGGTGGATGGCTGGAATCCAAAAAAGTAAATAATATCCCGGTAGGCGTGACGATGAACAAAAACAAAAAATGCTGCATCCCATACATTGTGATGGGCTTTTTGTGATGGAGGAGTCTATGTATCTTATCACGTTTCGGCCTGACACGCGCCGGATCACATCGGCGGGCGTTATCAACCCGACTTACGCGCTGACCACCCTGCCCGACGGGGCCGCATACTCTGATACGCTTCCGGACGGAAACGTGACGGATTATCTGCTTTCCGAATCGGGCGATTTTATTTTGAGCAAGGAGGACAATGATGCGAGAGATCAAAATTGACTTCGACAACCCCGGCCTTCCGCAGCGTCTGGACGTTGTGGAAAACGACGCGCAGAGCCGCTTTTTTAAGGCCGTGCTGTACAAGGACGGAAAGGCATACGCTGCGCCGTCCGGTGCAACGTACAGCATCATGTACCGAGGGTTCGGCCCCCAGAATGAGGGTTGGTATGATACCATCAACGACGGCGCTGGCAAGCGGGCGGCCTGCTCGGTATCCGGCAACATCGTCACCTGCGAGATTGCACGTCAGGCCCTCCGCGTCCCCGGCCATGTCAGCGTCGTGCTCTGCGTGACCGGCAGCAACGGATACATGCTCCACGGCTGGCCCATTGACTGCAACTGCCGCAATGACAGCTATACCAGCGGGACATCGGTGGAGAGCTTCTTCTATATAACTCAAGTCACCAACGCGGACTGGACCTCGGCGATCAAGACCTGGGAAGAGCTCCAGAATATGATCGACCCCACCCTTTCCCTCTCCGGTAAGGCGGCGGATGCAAAGGAGACGGGAAACAACGTTTTCTCTGCACTAACTATAGCAAGCAGAAAGCCTTTTACAACAAGCTTGCCGTATAATTTAATTCAGCTGGCAGATTTAACGTTTGGCGTCAATCTTTACACTGCGCTCGAACAAAACATTTTCAGAACATATTCTGAACCTAACACGGCAATAACAGGCGTAATTCCTGTATCAGATAAATACATTCACATCTACGACAAGCGCGGAGCTAAATTTATTACATTATTTGAATATGACTATACAGGTAAATTGTTAAAGCATTCCGACAGCCTAGTTGATTATACGCTTCTTTCAGATACGTCTTACATTAGACTGTCTATTGGAAGCGTTAATGACGTTAATGACGTTATTACCAATGGCACAAGCGCATGCTATGGCAATTATTCTTCCAATTATGCAAATAGTACCGAATCTCTGCAAATTGCTAACTGTTATATCGGCAAATATAAACCGACATCGCTCAATATTCAACGAGGGTTTATAACTAACAATATTTTCTACGAAAACGAAATGTACATGAGCGCAAGAGTGCCTGTTGCTCCCGGCACAAAAGTAAAAATAACTTGCTTTTTGCGAGGTGCATCTTTATTTCCTATTGCAGAGTTTCTTGATTGCAACGGCAATGTAATTGGCACTACACCTAAGACAACAGTGGACACAATCTATTGCTGTGAAGAAGTTACAATCCCAGCTGGATGCTCTGCAATCGTCGTCAACTCCTACCGCGATAATACAACACCTTTACAGGTGCTGACAAATTACCAAAGTGTCACAGAAAAAATTGGCTATACTGGCGATAGTATCTGTTATGGCCTTGGCTACGCTGGCGGCTATGCTGGAATAATTGATAAACAGCTTGGCATAACCAGTAACAACATCGGAGTATCCGGTGGACACATCGCTAAAGACAGAAGTGATGTATTTGTAATAAGCGATTCTATCAGCCAGCTGGATAACGATATCAGCATGTTAATCATGGAAGGTGGCATCAATGATTACAGTAATTATGTAAATATTGGCGCTATTACCAATGACTATACTGCTGAGCTTGACCAAACTACTTTCTACGGTGGCTTGGAAAAGTTAATGCGAGACGCTAACAACAGATTCCCGGAAATTCCTAAAGCATTTATTATTGTACATAAAGTTAATCTTTCTTGTGTACAAAACCCGAACGACGTGCACCCCAACAACGTAACATTTGAAAATTATATCGACGCTATATATGCTTGCTGTCGGAAGTACAGCATTGATGTGATTGACATTAACAAGAATAGTGGTTTTAACACTTATCTGCCTGACGTTGCTAGAAAGTACACGTTTAAGGACGCTCAACACCCTACCGGTGACGGTCTGCACCCTAATATTGCAGGATATTCTAAATGGTATGTGCCAGCAATTGTAAATTGGATTGAACGACGGCAGGGCACTACTAATTCTATTTTGCTTGCTTAAAAACTATGATTCGCTCACCCACACAAAATAGAAAGGACTGATAACATGCTCCCTATCATGGACGTTTCCCGCTGGCAAGGCAGAATCAACTGGGACAAGGTCAAGGCAAGCGGCCTTGTCTCCGGTGTGATGCTGCGGGCACTGGGCAACAGCGTAAAAGACAAGCCCAGCAAGCCGTACATTGACCCCTATTTTGTCCGCAACTACCGCGAATGCCAGCGGTTGGGCATCCCCTGCGGCGTGTACTACTACTGCAAGGCAGTCACCACGGCAGAAGCTGACGCAGAGCTTGCCCTGCTGCGCAAGGTGCTGACCGGCAAAACCTTGCAGCTGCCCGTTGCGGTGGATGTTGAGGACAAGTATGTGCAAGCACCGCTCGACAAGCAGACCCTGACCGACATTGCCGCTCATGCGCTGGGCACGGTGGAGCGCTGGGGCTTTTACGCCATGCTATACACCGGGCTGTACTTTGGCCGTGATAACCTGTACATGACCGGCGCTGCGCTCAAGCCATACGATGTATGGCTGGCAGCCTACCGCAGCAAGAAGCCTGAACCGGGCTGGCCGTTTGGCTTGTGGCAGTACACCAGAAAGGGCAAGATTCCGGGCGTGTCCAGTGATGTGGATTTGTCGGTGCCCTACAAGGACTACGCTAAAATCATCGCGAAAAAGGGGCTGGACCGGCTCCGGGAGGGGTAAGCCGAATGGAGAGTATCGCAGCGGCCCTCATTACCGGTGCAGTCACGCTGATCGGCGTTCTGATTGCAAACAGCAAAAGCCAAGCTGTGACCGAAACCAAGCTGGAAGAACTGACCAGGGAAGTCCGGGCACACAACAATTTCGCCCAGCGCATCCCCGTGCTGGAAGAGAAAATGAAGGTCGCCGATCACCGAATTGCCGACCTCGAAGAAAAGGAAAGGAACTAATACCATGACCAACAACAAGATTTCCGCTGGAACCATCGCCCGCACCGCCGTCCTCGCGCTGGCACTGACCAATCAGATTCTGAGCGCAACCGGCCACTCCCCGCTCCCCATCGAGTCGGAGCAGCTGGAGCAGATCATCACTACCGGCATTACCGTCGTCGCTTCCCTTGTGGCGTGGTGGGAGAACAACTCCTTCACGTTTGCCGCCATCCACGCCGATCACGTCCTCAATCAGATGCAGGGCAAGGAGTAAGGAGCAAACCCTATGATTGTGCTAAGCGTATCTCTCACATCCAATGGCGTCGTCAAAGTGCCGGGCTATGAGCAGCTGGTGCGCTTTGGCTACACCAAAAACCGTGGCGTGTACCGCCTTGCCGTCACTGCTTCCGGCGAGTGGGAGGGCCTGACCATCCGGGCATTTTGGCATGTGCCTGGCGGAAAAGACCCGGCATCCTCGCTGGTGGCGGACGGCTCTGTGGACGTGCCCGCCAGCGTGACCGCACAGCCCGGCAATGGTTGCATCACCTTTGAGGGCAGCGACGGCACCAAGACCGTGACCAGCGCAGACCTGCGGTATCGTGTCAGTGCCAACAGCGGCACGGAAGACGGCACTATGCCGGAACCGGGCACCCCCGCATGGCAACAGCTGGTGGATGCCGTCCACACCGATGCCACCGCCGCAGAGCAGGCCAAGACTGATGCACAGACTGCGGCCAGTGAAGCGGCTACCAGTGCGGGCAATGCAAACCAGAGCGCTCAGGAAGCCGCTAGTAGCTTGCGGGAGCTGAAAGAAGGCATTGCAAACGGTAACTTTAAGGGCGAGAAAGGCGACAAGGGCGACACTGGCCCCATCGGCCCGGTCGGCCCGAAGGGTGAGACAGGCCCTCAAGGCCCCACGGGAGCCACTGGCCCGCAGGGTGAAACTGGCCCTCGTGGTGAACAGGGGCCGCAGGGCATTCAGGGCGAGCGCGGCCCGCAGGGTGCACAGGGGCCGCAGGGTGAAAAAGGTGACACCGGCCCGCAAGGCCCTAAAGGCGAGACCGGCCCTGCCGTAGCACTGGACACCACCCTCACTCATGAGGGCGAAGCCGCTGACGCAAAAGCCACAGGTGACGCGATCAGCGCAGTAAAGGCGCGGCAGAACATCCTTGTGGGCACGGAGACAGGCAACCCGCTCAGCGTTGACGATGCGTTCTCTGCGCCCCTGTGCGGCCTGATCGTGTACGGTAAGAGCACGCAAGACGGCACACCCACGCCGGATGCACCGGTGCCTATCGTGAGCGCAGGCGACGGTGGGAGCGTCGCGGTGAAGGTGACGGGGAAAAATTTTCTGAACTCGGCTTTCATGAACCTGAAATTTAGCGACAAAGGGATATCTGCCAAACAAAATTCAGATGGGAGTTATACAGTAAGCGGAACATCCCTAGCCAATGACACTATTCCCCTATGGATTGGTGGTGGTTGGGCTAACACCGTCCCCATTTTTACAATTCCACCGGGAAGTTACTATTCAAACGTTTGGATTTATTATAACGATGGAAAGACCAAAACTGGTAAAAAAGACGCATTTACGCTATCAAAACCCTTTAGGATAACTGGAGTTGCGTATATCCAACCATACGCTATCAATGAAAGATATAATTTCATAATTGTCCCACAGCTCGAACTCGGCACAACCGCCACCCCTTACTCCCCCTACCGTGAACAGCTCCTCACCCTGCCCACTCCCACTGGTCTCCCCGGCATCCCTGTCACCTCTGGCGGCAACTACACTGACCAAAGCGGCCAGCAGTGGGTGTGCGACGAGGTGGACTTGGAAAGGGGTGTGAGGGTGCAGAGAGTTGATAAAGGCAGAGTCCTTTCTTCTTATGATATTCATAAAACGGGCACTAAAATTGACAGATATTGGTTTTCTCACCTATTTTTATCCAACAATCTGGATTATACAAAGCCAATTTTATCCAACTATTTTACACAAAAGACTAATGCCGAAATAATAGGCGGGCTAAAGCTGGATTCTGGCGCTATTGGCATGGCATTTGGATTAAAAGGCACTACTACCATAGATGATTTCAAGAAATTCGTTGATTTGAATGATGTGTATATTTGGTACGCTCTCGCCACTCCCATCGAAACCCCACTCACCCCTGCCGAAATCGCCGCTTACAAAGCCCTCACCACTTACGGCCCTGACACTGTGGTGCAGGCTGGTGACGGTGCTGGCATCAAATTGGATTATCAAAAAGACGTGAACATCGCAATTAAAAAGTTGGAGGACGCAGTAGCGTCCATGACAACGACCTAAAGGAGGACTGACTATGACTATCAAAAGTAAAGCTCGCTATGACCTGACCCTGCGCTCCATCAAGCGGGAAATCGCCGCGGGGCGTGATGTGGCATACTGGCTGGACAAGGCGTACACCCATCTGGACAGCGGCTTGTTGGACGCCGACGACATCGCAGAGGTGGAAGCCCTTGCACAGGCGTACTACGATGCACTGGATGCTGAGGACGCGGCGGACGCCGAGGAAATCACGCAGTAAGGAGGATATCATGGCAAGCACTACATACGAGCAAAAACGATTTTGCGAAATCAAGAGATGCGGCAAAATTGACTATCTCGGTAACGTCCCCGTAATGGTGCGCAACGCCGGACAGCTGCCGCAGCCTTTCTGGCTCGGCGTTTCCTATGGCGGCGGCTCGTGTGGTTCTGCCCGCTGCGCTGCAAGGGCTTGACCGACAGAGGATGATTGCCGCCATCAAAAGCGCACCGCTTGGGAGGGTAGACCGTAAGATAGCCTTACTGCGGTACGTTGAGCGGCTCCCGCTGCCGGACATTGCAGCACAGACGCATTACAGCCGGACGGCCATCGGCTATCGGCTGAAAGGAATTGAAAAAATGCTGAATGTGTGATAAAATTAAACCAACAAATCCACCCGGCCTCTCGAAGAAGCGCATTAGGGTGGATATTTGAAAAACCCCAGGTGTCCACAGTGGACACCTGGGGTTTTGTCGTTTCGGTCACATATCTTCGACGGTGTAAGACACGCTGCAGCCGTCCAGCAGGTTGCCGTCCTCGTCGTACTGGTACTCAAAATCGGTATTGGTGCCGTTTGCGTAAGTAACGGCGTAGTCGATCAGATAATCGACATCATCAATCTTGTACGCATCCAGCTCCATGTTGTAAGGGAGCTGACCAACCTCAAAGAACTCGTTCTCAAAGTCGATTCCCGTCCGGTCATCCGTCATGGTGATGCTCAGGATCTTCTTTCCGTCATAAAACTTTGTCATTGCTTGTTCCTCCGTTTATTTTGTGTTCCTTACCGTGATTTAATTATAGCACAAAAGAATCATTTTTGCAATAGCAAAACGCAAAAAAGATTCAGATTTGCAAAAATATTTTTGAAGAAAGCCCCTGGCACGGATGTCATGCCAGGGGCCTGTCTTATTTCAGATATTCCCGGATCGCAGCAAGGATCAGGTCGTTTCTGTTACATTTTTCTTTTTCCATCCGCTCCGTGAGCTTTTGCGCAACTGCGGCAGGGATGCGGACTGTCGCTTGGACATCCTCGGCTGCACCCGGCTCTCCGAAGATCATCTCATATTCGGTCCCGTCCAGATGCGCTTCTGCCCACTTGCGGGCGTCTTCTTCCTCCAGCGGAAGAATCGACTCGCCGCTGGACCACTCGTTGACCCCGATCTGTTGGCTGTACTTACTCCCAGCTCCGCCGTAGCCGTACAAAAAATAGTTTCCGGCCTTGTTCCGATAGAGCACCTCTTCCTCGTGGTAAAGACCGCGATAGTCCTGATCGGACTCCCAGTATCCCAATTTCTTCGCGGTCTCCGTGTTGTAGCGGCGGTTATTGATTACCTTGTACATTGTCGTCCTCCTGCTTTTGCTTCAAAATTTCTTCTCGTGCGGCCGAGGCCTCGGCTACCGTATCATACAATCCACAATATTTTCCGTCTAAAACGAGCTCCCATTTCCCGGTCTTTGGATGTAAATGGATACCGGGGATCCCGGATTGCGGGTTGACAGGCCCTCTCGGTCCTAGCAGCCGAATGGGTTTTGCTCGCCCAGCGTTGACCTGTCCTCTGACGTTGTTGCGCCGTAACTGCTCAGCGGCACAATCGGCTGAACACACAGATGTGCATGTAGGACTGTCAAACGTCTTGCCACAAATCACGCAAACACGTCTCTCTTTTCGCATTTCGCGGTGATACTCGTTAAACCGTTCCCGGTTTTGCTCCATATACTCCCGTTTGTGCTCCCGAATGTTATCTGCAACCACGTACTTGGAGCAGTCAGGACAATAACGCTGTAAACCAGAGGTCACGATGTACGGTTTTCCGCAGTGCTGGCAAATGTCGGTACTGCCGATCTCGCGGACCTTTCCGGCCTTTTTCCGCTCTTTGCACCGCTTCGCCGCTTCTACCTTTGCGGCTTTTTGACATTCGGGGCAGTATTTTGACCGAGGATATCCCAAAAAAGTGACTCCGCATGTTGCACAGATGCGGTTCTGATACACACCGGTTTTGCGGCTTACCTCCGCACATTTTGGACAAAGGTAACTGTCATTTGACCTTGTCCAATAAACTTCGCCGCATTTTTTGCACTTGCGGGGGACAAGACCTTTATGCGCCTCTCTTTCGCTCTCCATTTTGGCAATTGCGGAGGCATTATTTAGAGCATTTACAACATCATTATTTTTTTCATTTTTTCCGCAGCCCTTGTATTCGTTGGGGCTTTTCTTTTTTTTCGTCTGTGCGTCTTTTTTCTTTTGTTTGCATGTCGGACAATACTGACTGTTTGGGCTACCATCAAATTTTGTTCCACAAATTTTACAGGTTCGAAGCGTTTTTGTGGACCGCTGACATGTGCATTTGACATTTCCTCTCAGAATGTAGCTTCCCGTCATTATTTTTTCTTTTCCGCACAAGTTACACCGCGTAGTCCACAAATAGTGTTTATGACCGGATTTTGTGACTCTGAATCCAGCTAGGCCAATTACTGTAATTTGACCAAAAACCTTCCCAGTAATGTCTCCCGGTTCATTCAATCGTTCGTGATAAAGATGAGCTCGCCCAATTTTCGACTTGCAACCACAGCTTGTTACGTTCCCACCTGTAAGCTGTGATGTTCGCACCGTAATTTCGTTTCCGCAATCGCATTTGCAGACCCAGGCTCTCTCGGAAGCTCCGCGCGGAAAAATGTGTGGCTCTCCTTCGCATAAAACCGTTAGAGAGCCAAAACGCTGGCCTGTAAGGTCCTTTCGAGCTCGGCTCATTACTTGTTCTCCTTCCTCGTGGCATTTATGCCATGCAATCTCCATAGCAGTAAGTGTGGCAGCGGGGGCACAGACCACGGATCGCGGTCACGCTGGGGCGGCGCTCAAAGACGCGGGCAACCTTGGTCATGACCTCGATGGTCTTGGTTTTTTTGTCGTAGCTACCTTCAACAGTCTTGCAGTTGCTGTACTCGTTTTTGTACTGAGAGTAGTGCATCCGGACGACACCGGCGGCAATTTTTTCGGCGGCAGCTTTTGCTTCGCTCCAAGCCCACTTCAGGGCGATTGCAAAAGAATAGCAACTCGGAACGCGGCTGTTGTTGTACTTGTAAGCAGCAGCCCATTTGCGGTAGAGTGCCCATGCAGCCTTCATGATGTCGTGCAGATTGTACTTTTTCATTGTTCGTTCCTCCGTTTATTTTGTGTTCCTTACCGTGATTTAATTATAGCACAAAAGAATCATTTTTGCAATAGAAAAACGCAAAAAAGATTCTGATTTGCAAAAATATTTTTGAAAATCAATCCAGGAACGGAACAAAACAATAAACTTTTTGTGCTATTCGCACTGGTTTTGTCGAAACGCTTGTCTTGCAAGTCAAAACGTGATATTTTATTCTTGCTTCCAAAGTGAAGCCCTTAACAGTTAAGCGCTCATGCGGCTTTGTACCGTGTGGGTGCTTTTCTTTTTTTTGTCCTTCGTTGTGCGTTCGTTATGCTTTCGTTGTCTTTTAATTTTTTCCAATGCGATACACTTAGGCCACAAAAGCAAGGGAGGATTGCAATATGGGCATGTATGACGGTTGGTCACAGCCGAATCAGTACAACCGCCAGCCGTACAACGGATACGGCCAGATGCAGCAGCCGCAGGTGGCGCAAAACCCGTTTTTGATGGTTCCGACCATCGCGGATGTAGACAAGGTGGTTGCTCAAGCAGGAGAGACCCGATGGATCATGGTGCAAAACGATGCGGTCATCGCGGTCAAAACGGCCAGTGCGGTGGGCTACGCGACCACGGAGTACTACCGGCTGTCAAAGTTCGACCCGGCAGCTATGCAGACACCGGCACCGGGCTGCAACTATGTGACCGAGCAGCAGATGGAAGAGCGGATCAACGCCGCGATCTCTCAAGCGATGAGTCAGTTACAGCCCACCTCTGCCGCAAAATCTACCCGGACTAAGGAGGCATAACGATGAGTAACCCGTTGATGCAGTTCATGGGCGGCGGTTCGCCGTCCGTCCTTCCCGGCCCTCTGGGCAACATGGCGCTGATTTTGCAGCAGTTCCAGCAGTTCCGGGCCTCTTTTAAGGGCGACCCGAAGCAACAGGTGGAGATGCTGCGGAAGTCCGGTCAGATGTCGGATGCTCAGTATCAGCAACTGGAGGCAATGGCCAAGCAGATCATGCCCTTCCTCAAGTAGTCGGAGAGTTGTGCGCACAACTTGAAATATATTCACAATTTACAAGAAAGGAAATCAACTATGGATAACATGTCTTTGAGCGATATCGCTGCCGTGACCCGTGGCAACGATAACGACGGCTGGGGACAGGGCGGCGCGTGGTGGATCATCATCCTTTTCCTGTTTGTCTTTATGGGCGGTGGTGGCCTGTGGGGCAACCGGCAGGGTGAGCTTGGGCAGTATGCCACGGCTGCAAGCCAGCAGGAGATTCTGTTTGGCCAGCAGTTCGGCCAGATCAACGACCGCCTGACCAACATCGGCAACGGTATCTGTAATCTCGGTTATGAGATGCAGGGCAACATCGGCCAACTCGGCAAGGAAGTTGCTCTGGCACAGGCTGGTACCAACACCACCATCCTCCAGACCGGAAACAGCATCCAGAGCCAGCTTGCACAGTGCTGCTGCGACAACCGTCTGGCAACGGCCAATCTGGCCGCTCAGATGGACAAGCAGACCTGCGCGATCAACTCCAACATCGACGCAAAGTTTGCTGAGCTCCAGAAGAACCAGCTTGAGCAGACCATCGCGGCACAGGCCCAGCGCATCAACCAGTTGGAACTCCAGAGCCAGATGACCAACGTTGTGCGGTATCCTAACGGGTACACTTACAACGCAGGGCCGTCGCCCTTCTGCGGCTGCAATGGCTGTGGCAACATCTAACATCTGACGCCCTATCGGCGAGGATTGGCGGGGCGGCAAGGGCTGCTCCGCCTTTTTATATAAGGGAGGAGATTTTTATGTCTAAATCTGCGATTTATACCGCCAACACCTCGGCTCAGACCGTGGCGGTAAACGACATTATCCCTGTCGGCACCACTTCCCGGCGATTTGGCTGCAACATTCGGCAGGACGGCAACACCATTACGCTAACCGGGCCAGGCTACTATCTGGTCAACGCCTCGGCCACCGTCGCACCCACTGCCGCCGGTACGGTCTCCGTTACCGGCCAAAAGGATGGCGTCGCTGTGATCGGTGCCACCGCGTCCGCCACTACGACCGCAGCAGCCGAATCGGCGAACCTCTCGCTGAATTTTATCGTCCGCAATGTCGGATGCGGCAGTTCCATCCTGTCCTTTGCGCTGGGCGGCGCTGAATCTACGGTCACCAATCTGGCCGTGACTGTCACAAAGTTGTAAAGGAGGTAACTGCCATGTGCTACGATGATCTGCGTGCACGCATGTGCAAGGAGCTTCATGATATCGAGGAGCGGGGGACGTTCTGCCGCTGTGATCTCGACGACACCCACAAGCTGATCGAGAGCATCTGCGGCCTCGACGCTATGTCTGCCCCCGCTGAAGAGCACCACAAGGTCGACAAACACGAAACCGCCCACGTTGAGCACGCCGCCCATCCGGCACACCTCACCCTAGAGGACGCGAAGCGCTGGACGTCCAAAATGCAAAACGCCGACGGCACAAAGGGCTGTCACTGGACGCTGGAACAGACGCAGGACGTTGCCAAACAGCGCAATATTACCTGTGACCCGAATGATTTCTGGGCTGTCATGAACATGATGTACTCGGATTATTGTCAGGTCGCTCGGTCGTACAGCGCGGACAATCAAAACTTCTATGCCGACATGGCCGCAGCTTTTCTTCGCGACAAAGATGCCGTGGACAACAAAATGGTCGAGTACTGGGAAAACATTGTAGATCACAGATAAGGTTTGCAGACTTTTTGCAGACTTCTGGATGGTAAGTAAGTGCAAATATCGGTTAGTATTTGATAGTACTTGCACATTCCAATACAACAAAAACCCGCATGAGCGCTTGATTTTCAAGCATTCATGCGGGTTTCTCATCTGGTGCGAAGGAGGGGATTTGAACCCCTTTTATATCGCGTCAAGTCGTGCTTTTCTTTCTTTTGCAGACTTTTTGCAGACCTACTTTTTGCTTTGGACATACGCATCCAGTTTTGCGATGTACTGCTTGTCCTCTTCATCGCGCAGCTGCTGGTATATTTTTCGGGTCGTTGAAATGTCTGCGTGACCCATAAGCTTCTGGGCCACCATGTCCGGAATGCCAGCATAAAAAAGGTTTGTCGCGTAAAAATGCCGAAACTGGTGGGCGGTTACAAGCGCTTTCCATTTGTAATATATTTTGTATTTGCCCGGCTTGTCTTTTATCCGGGCGCGCTTCTCCTGCTTCACGCTCAAACCGAGATCCCGACAGTAGATGGCCCAGCGCCAGTCATACTGCGACTTCGAAAGCGGCTTTGCTTCGCCGGACATTATATAGTCCGTGTCTGCGTGACCGGCTTTCTGTTCCAGCAGCATCGGACGAAACGTTGTCAGGATGGGCACATCTCTGTATCCCTTCTCTGATTTCAACGTTTCCTTGTATGCGTTGTTACGGTCCCACGGCATTGCAGAGCGTACATGGATCGCATTCTGCTCAAAGTCCACGTCTTTCCATTGCAGCCCGTTCGCCTCACCGAGACGAAGCCCGGTGTACTCAAAAAGCTGTGCCCAGAAGCCGCACCCCTCTGGATGCGCGTCAATAATATCCCGCTGTTCTTTTGTCGGCTCATGGCGCTTGCCCTTTTTCATCCCGGCGGGCGGCTTCGCTAGAAAAACCGGATTACTGGTACCGTGATAGTTGGCGCACCAGAACGTAAAGATACAGGATAGCACACTTTTAGCGTTGGTGATGGTGTGCAAAGCCTTGCCTTGCATCTTCATGCGCTCCATGTATCCGCAGACTGCCTGCGTGTCGATGTCAGCCATCGGCGTGTCGCCAAAACATTCCAGCAGCGGAGGGATATTCTTGATGTAGGCGTTTATCGTACCACGTTTTACCGGTTTTGTCGAGCCTGTAATGTAATCTTTGTACGCATCTGCCATTTCTCGGAAGGTTGCGCCGCCGTTATTTTTTTCTTTTTCCAGCAATGCCTGCCGGTAGGCCTCCTCATACTTTGCGGTCGCTTCGGCAACCGTGACACCCAAAAAGTGCTTATACTTTCCGTCCGGCATTTTCCGCTTTATCTCATACCGGCCATCATAGCGTTTCGTTCTTTTTTTTGACATTCCTCTGCACCTCCCTCACAGAATAGGCGTCATCCAGATTTTTTGCGGCGGCGGTGCCGCAGTCGCGCGCCTGGCGCACAACGTCCATGATCGGCTGTGTCCCGTTCGGGTCGGGGTCGGTTTTTGTCGATTGCGTCATCTCATAGTGCCCGATGATGGCATTGACGATAGACACCCGGTCCCTCAAAGGAGTGTGTAAGTTGGCCAGCACCTCCGTCAGCACCCCCATCGGGTCGGAGCCATGGTCGCCATAGTAGAGGTACAACCAGCCGTCCACCTCGTAGCTGGACATCTCGTCCACGGCGGCGTGAAGGATCTGGCGCTTCTCCGCGGTGGAGATGTCCTCTTGTAAGTAATCAAGAAGGCCGGGATAGATACAGGCGTCCATGCAGCGCCGGGCCGGGACGCTGCATGCTACGCACCAATTGATGATGTCGGCCAGCGTCACAGGGGATGTTCCCCGCTCCCTGCTGGCCACGGTCGGCTTGCTGATCCCAAGCCGTTTTGCCAGCTTTTCCTGGCTGAGCCCGGCTTTTGCTCTTGCCATTTCGAGCGCCTTTGCCACTTGCAAGTCATATTCGTTCATAATTGCCTCCTTTTTACCAATTCGACACAATATTTCTTATAGATTCTTTCCCATCTTCTATGATATAACAATTATGTAAAAAATTTCCATCGCAGGAGGTAAAAAATTATGGCTGTTATTATGTATGTACCCGACGATATGGAGATCATCGACGGGATGCCCGCATCAAAACCAAAAGACCCGGATCGCGTCCGGGCCCCGTGGGAGGAATGACTATGCCAACCGATACCATGCTGCTGGACTACGTCCGAAACCGCACACTCAATCTTGTGTACACGTTATCCAATTATGCCGCTGATCCGGACGTCTACGACGAGCTGCTGCGCATTGCCCAGCAGGCCAAAGACGACGCTGACTCCGGCATTGACCCCGGCGACCGGCTGGATTGCATCAATGGCCGTGTCGTCGAGCTGTGACGTCTTCCCCGTCGTCAGCCCGGCGGCGGGGAATGATTTTGTGTCCACTGTGGACACCTTTAAGACATTGCGTCGTAAACGGCCAGAATGTCTTTGATGCCCTGTTTATCAGCAGCAGAAACCTCAAAGTCTTTTTGATAAGTGCCCTTTAGCCGAATTGTGGTGTTGCTGGAATCGGCGATTTTACGCAAGGTGTTGATTTGGCTGCTTGTCGGCGAAATATCTGCTACTTCGGACAGCTTCGCACCATAGGCAGTGTCTCTCTGCACATCCAGATAATCAAAATTGACCGTGTCGGCGACCTGTCCATCAATGTTGATGACCGCTTGCTCCATGAAAATCCAATCGTTTCCAGCATAGTCAAAAACAAGACGAATCCAGAAACGACCATCTTTTTCTCCCAGATACGGAAGCACAAAGTTCCGGACATTGATATACTTCGGGTAGCTGGAAGGATAATACCAATTGATATTCTCCACGCTGTCTGTCTTCTTGGTCAGTCGTGCAAGAGCTTGCTGCTTCGCCTGCTCCGCTGCTTTCTGCTGGATCTGGGTGTATGCGGACTGTGCTTCTGTCAGCGTTCCATAATTTGTCACATCGGCCCGGCGCTCTTTCGGCACATTCTGATAGGCTTCCTTTGCCGTTTCGAGTGCATCACCACTTTCGATTGAAACCTCGCCGATCTGCTCAATAGCCGTGACAGCGGCTTCCACTTTCATGTCACTCAGCTTTTTCTCTGCCTGTTCCAAAACGTCATAATTAGGAACGGCGGCCTTTACTTCGTCGTCAGCTTCGTCATATGCTTTTCGTGCAACGCGGATTTTTGTATCTGTCCCACTGTTGATAACGAGTTCAGACGGAATCTCATTGATAGCTTTTTCAATTGGCGCAACTTTTTCTTGATAAAGTTCATTGTATTTTTCGCGTGAGTCGGTGAGCTTTTTTGCGTTGCTTACGTCTTTTTGCTCATCGCCAAGCGAATTATATGCTTCTTCAGCTGCTTCAATGCCCGATTTGCTTTCCAGCGTGACCGTTCCAATGTCCTTTATCAGCTTTTCGGTGTTTTTCACTTCATCCGATTTGCACCCGGTACAGCTGATACATACGGCCAGCGCCAGAGCTGCAATCGCAATTTTGTTCCTCTTCAGTCTCATTGTTGCCCCTTATCCATTCAATGCAGCTGCACGTTCTTCAGGCGTTGCGCTGTTCAGCAGGTCGTACAGGTTGATAATGTCGGTGATACCTTGCTTGTTTTCCTGATTCATCAAAGATGTTACCGTTCTACGGTGGTTGTTCACCTGATTTCCATTAAACCGCATATAGATCGTCTCATGACTCAGCAATTCTCTCAGATTATTTATTGTATCGTCATTGCCCATGAATGCAAGGACCTCACTGTAATTCTTATCTTCCTGAGAATATGTCCGGCTCACTTTAGAGCTTTCATACGAAAGAATGAATTCAGAGGATTCAATGCTGTCAGTCAAAATGTCAGCTTTTGTCCAGTAGTAAAATCCTTCGTTATCCTGCGACATAAGCAAAAGACCAAAACTGACATTGTTGTACCCGTTGCTGACATCCAGCCACGGCATTACATAATTAAACCGACTGTCGATTTCATAATCTTCATAGTTAGACGACAGCTCCCAAGAGTCATTCTGGGAATTGTGGACGATTTTCACATTTGCCAGCGCGTCTTTGATGGCCTGCACTTTTGCAGGATCTGCGTCATTCATCTCTTCGATCTGCGCCAGCGAGGTATACCCGGCGGGGCTGAGTGCCATTGTAGGCAGAGCAGCACCGGCCAGAGTTGCCGCAATGCACAAACCGGCAACCATAGTTTTGCCAATTTTCACAAGTTTCATGATTCTTTCTCCGTTCTCTTGATTTTTTATCATCATGGTTGTAATATAAAGCCATGAAATACAACTTAAAGGAGTGTTATGAATGTCTGACAACGAATTTTTAGCCCTTTTGCGGGAACATCCGGAACTCTGGGAACTCGTACTGCGCACCCTTCAAGGGTTTGAAAAGGCCGTTGTCTGACGTCGCGATTGACCTTTTTTCTTCAAGCGTCGAAAAATCCGGCATGTTCGCATGGTCCACGATCCTCATCCTTCTTTCTTGCTGCTCTCCAACACGGCCAGCGCGGCGGCCTTGGCTGCTGCACGTGCTTCCGGTGTTGCACTCTTGTAGGCCACTTCAATGTCGGCCCATTCTCTTTTGAGCTCGCCTTGCCCGGCGGGCTCTTTTTTATTGTCGGCTAAAAGATCGTCAACTGTCACTCCAAAATAGTCCGCCAATTTCTTTAGGGTGCCATTTCTAGGAATTGAACCATTTTGCCATCCTGTCACCGATTTCGATGTCACTCCTATTTGCTTCGCCACAGCGGTTTTGGATTTTCCGACTTTTTGACAGTACATTAAATAGTTTTTGTAAAACAAAATCTCACCTCCTTTTTTGTGCACATCTCCAAAACTCTCAAAAACTCTCTTTTTCTCTTTACTTGAGAGTTTTGGAGAGTTATAATAGTACCGTACTCAAGAGCGAGACCCCATCTCAGACCGCTTGAGTGCTCATGGGTTCCTCCTGAATGCTGCTTTGCGCTTCAGATGCCCCTACCGCGCGACGGGCCTCAGCCATAGACCCGAAACGACCGCAAAAACGCCGTACCTCGTTTTTGCGTATACCGCCCCCATCTTGACCGTGGGGGACGGTCACACATTGCCGAGAATTTGGGCGCATGTGATCGAGTATTAGATTCCGCAAATCTATTATAACCCGATTGCACCCGCTTGGCAATGTTTTTTGTAGTCAAAATACGAACAATTATTCACAAGCGAGGTGGAAAATTTGCAGACGACAGTGACGCCGGAGTGGGAATGCGAGGTCCGGAAGCGGATGAAGATTCTCGGCGTGAAGAATTACACCGTGCTGGCCGAGATGGCCGGATACAGCGAGAGCACCGTGCGGAAATACATGTGCGGTTGCTACACCAACGACAACCCGCGCGTGGGGATCGAGCAGGCGCTTGGGATGAGGTGACAAAATGACAAGGAGTGCGATATTTGCCTGTTTTATGTGTTTTGTCGTGGGCGGATGCCTCGGAATATTTGTGATCGTGGGTGCTTCCCGCCCCCAGAAGAAGGTTTTGCTGGGCTGGGTCGCCTATCTGCTTGTGGTTCTGGCCCTGGCTTATCGAATTGGAGGTGCACTGCTGTTATGACTTGCTACATTTTCGCGGACCTGTTGGTCCTGCTGGGGCGCGATGCTTATCACGCCCAGATGACCGAAATGCTGTTCCTGCTGTTCCTGCTGGCACCGATCGTGGCCGGTGCGCCGTATCTGCTGGCCCGGTGGGACGCATACAAGCGCGCTGACAACGCCCGGCGGCGGGCGGCGCAGCGGCGGCGGATGGAAAGGATGGCGAAGTGATATGGGCACTTCAACGTACACCCGCATCTGCGAGGACTGCGGGGTCGTGATGGAGAATGTCGGTGCAACGCGCCGGTTCTGCCCGGCGTGTCTGGCCAAGCGCAGCGCGGAGAAGGCGCGCAACGCCGACCGCGCCAAGCGGGCCGAATGGAAAGAGTGGGAGGCTCAGAGGAGAGTTGAGCAGGAACTGCGGAAGGCATTCCCGCACCCGCCGAAGCCGACCGCAGAGAACAGCATCCAGGCCGTCAATGCCCGCGCGGCGGCGGCCGGCCGCACCTACGGCCAGCAGGTAGAGTTTGAACGCAGACAGAAGGAGCTGAGAGACCGTGGCGAAATCTAGCCGAACCGAAGCGTGGCACGACAGCTACAAGGCCATTTTTGACCGGTATGGCTGCATCCGGCTGACACTGGAGCAGGTCAGCGTGTGCATGGGGATCCCGTCCCGGTATGTGCGCAAGCGCTACCCGGACGGCTGGGTCAACATGTCCGGCGGCGAGGGCAGGGGCAAGGGAAACACCATCCGCCTCGACACTCTTCTCGATCAGGAATTCAGGACGTACTGAAGGAGGACGCGCGAGATGAAAGAGGACACGATTGATAAAATTGCTTATTTGACCGGGAGATACCAGAATTTAGCAGAGTCCTGCACCTCCCCTAAGAAAAAGGAGGCATACAGCGAGATTTATAACGACCTGCGGGGGCTGCTGGAGTTGGCACGGGACAACGAAAGTGACCGGTCGAGCAGAAAGTGAAATGCACGAAAATATGAAGTATTACGTGAACGAGTACCAAAGGAGGATATAACATGATGGAAGCAACGAACACTGTGATGACGAACGATCTTTCCCCGGCGGGCGATCCGCTCAGCCTGGGCAGCCCGGAAATGATCGCCCAGATGGTCAAGGACAGCGTGGAGCGCGGCCAGCCCAATCGGGAGCTGTCCACGGCGAGCAGATATCTTCTGCTGGCCGCAACGAACATCTGCGAAGAGGCATTCCGGAACGTTTCCGGCTTCCTGGACCACTTCCAGAGCGACGAGGCCGAGTATTGGGCGCTGGACGCAAAGAAAGCCATGGACCAGACCCACCGTGTGCTTAACGTCCTCGCCGAGATCGAGGGGCTGGATATCCTCTGACTCATTCCCACCACTGGCGGCAGGTGGTTAAACAAGAGCCGCTGCCAGCGCGAAAGCGTAAAATAGTTTGAAGCAAAAAATGGAGGTACTGCATAATGGAAAAAAACAAAATTATTATTGACGGAGTGGAATATGTTCGTGCTGACAGCATTCAGAACAATGCTCTGGCGACCGAGTTCGAGGGGATGCCCTACTGCATGGTCCGCACTTACAGTGCTGGCGTGTTTGCCGGATATATTGAGAGCCGTGAGGGTAAGGAGGCAACGCTTCGAAACGCTCGCCGAATCTGGTATTGGGATGGAGCGGCAAGCTTGTCTCAGCTGGCCACCGATGGAACCAGCAAGCCGGAAAACTGCAAGTTTCCGTGTCCGGTTGATAGCGTGATGTTGACCGAGGTGATCGAGATTATACCCATTACGGAAAAGGCAAAAAAGAGCATCGAAGGGGTTGCTGTATGGAAAATGTAATTAACGGCTCCGGCGACGGCTCCGGCTACGGCGACGGCTACGGCTCCGGCTACGGCTCCGGCTCCGGCTACGGCTCCGGCGACGGCTCCGGCTACGGCGACGGCTCCGGCTACGGCTCCGGCTACGGCTACGGCTCCGGCGACGGCTCCGGCTACGGCGACGGCTGATCTATAAACTCCAATGGCGGCAGGAGGTTAAACAAGAGCCGCTGCCAGCGCGAAAGCGCAAAATATTTTTTTAGAAACGAGGTATTGAAAAATGAGCTGTGAAAAATGCAGATCGAACGAACACCACACGTTCCGGCGCGAGTATAGCCGCGACGCCAAGCAGATGGGCCGGGCCATGTACAACATGCTGCTGAACGGCCCGCTGGACAAGTCGCAGGCGATCCTCACCGTGCAGGAAACGCGGGACGCCTGCTCCTACTGCCGTTCTCTGGTCGAGAAAGACATCCGGCTGCTGGTGTACTCTTACAACCCGGATGCTCCTGATGACGCGGAGGACGTTGTGCACGAACCCACGGTCGGCGAAGTGATGCTCTGAAAGGACGGTCAAGATGCCAACGAAAAGTAGCTCCCGGCGGCGTGGGCCGTCTGCGGGCGTTTCTGGCGGGGGTTTGGCTGAGCCGATTCGTTTCCCGGTCAATGGCCCGAAACCCCGCGAGATCAAGCCGGAGGAGTGCGTGGTGCGCGTTATTGCTGCCTGCGAGGATGGAATCCGCGTCGTGGTGCTCCCGAAGGAGTCTTCCGTACGGGATATCCTCAACGAGACATACGGCCCGCTGGGCTGGGGCGACTCGTACTACTACACCAAAAATTGGTGGAGATGCCAGCTCGAAGTGCTCTCCCCTGTCAATGGTCTTCCGGTGCGGAAGGACGCTGGGCCGATGTGCCTGCCCTCCGCCGACGTGGACCGGATGCAGGAAAACACCAGCTTCCTCCGCGCAGCGGCAATGTTCGGCGTTGCGGGGGATGTGATGGACCTGAAGCCCATCGCCCTGAAGAACGAGCAGGTCCCGGTGGTGAAGGACCAGCACGGCGTATGGCGCACGGCAGAAAAGCTCACGGTTGACCGTTTCGCCCGCGCTGAAGACGGACACATCCACATGGTGCAGTTCGCACTGGCCAGCGGGAAGAAGGTCTTATGGGACGAGGCGACGTTGTAGGGAGCCTCCCGGTCGTCTATGACCCAGCCCGGCAACAGATCGTTGTGGAAAACTCGGCGGAATTTGTGAAAACACAGATCCGCCAGAAGCTGGACGACCTGGCGCATGGCTCTCCGCTGCGGCTGACGCTCACCGTGGAGCGGCAGCGGAAAAAGCGCTCGCTGGAGCAGAACCGTATGATGTGGGCGCTGCTCACCATCATGGCCGACACGTACAACGCAGGGAAAGCGGGCGGCATCACACCGGAAGCCTGTTATATTGAGATGCTCGAAGAATACGGCCTCGAATATGACTTTCTGGAGCTTCCGGTGGCTGCTGTGCCTATCCTGCGCAAGGCATACCGGCTGGTATACGTGGTAGAGCTGCTGGACAACGAGCGCTGCACTGTCAAGGCGTCGATGGGTTCCAGCAGCTTTTCCGCCGCTCAGATGACGGCCTTTATCGACGGCATTTTTGACCGTCTGGCCGAGATGGGCGTCAACGACCCGAATGTAACACGATATTGGCAGGAATGGCAGGAGGTGCCTAGGTAATGACTCGAAAACGCTTTTGCAAGCTTCTGATGGCCCACGGAATTGGCCGGAACATGGCGCAGGCCCTGAGCGGTGTGCTTATTGCGATCCGGCGCATTGGGGATGGCGACGATCTGATCCTCAAATGTGATGACGGGCACGAGTACCACATGAAGAATCTGAACTCTTACCGCACGGCATACGAAAGCTTTGAAAAGGATGGTGTGCCCCTTGTCTAAGAGCATCATGCAGACCCGGCGGGAGTGTTATGTCTGCCGGATGAAGTACAACGTGTCCACTGTGGACATGCTGGAAGAGCATCATGTGCTCAACGGCCCGCTGCGGCCAGTGGCCGAAAAGTATGGCCTGAAGGTCTGGCTGTGCCACCGGCACCACAACGAGCCGGGATACAGTGCCCATTTTGACCACCATCTTCGGCTCGACCTCAAAAAGCAGGCCCAGCAGGATTTTGAGGACCTCTATGGGCACGACCGCTGGATGGCGGAAATCGGAAAGGACTATCTGAAATGCTCAACATTGTAGCGATCATGGGGCGGCTTGTCGCGGATCCTGAACTGCGCACCACCGCCAACGGCACCAACGTGTGCAGCTTCCGTATCGCCTGCGACCGGAACTTTGTTTCTCAAGGGCAAGAGCGGCAGGCGGATTTTATCGACATTGTGGTCTGGCGGCAGGCGGCTGATTTTGTCTGCAAGCATTTCCAGAAAGGCAGCATGATCGCCGTGGACGGCGCATTGCAGAGCCGGAATTACAAGGACAAGCAGGGCAACAGCCGCACGGCTGTGGAGGTCGTGGCGAACCATATCAGCTTTGCCGGGCCCAGCAAGAAGCCCGGCGGGCAGGCCGTGGATGACGGCGGCGAAGCACCGCCCAAAGGCTACCGAGAGCCCGCACCGGCATATTCTCAAGGATCCGCTGACGATTTCGCTGTGATCGACGACAATGACGACCTGCCGTTCTGACCCTCTGGGGGGGGGTAACCTGTGAAAAACACTACCAAAAAACAGAGCTATATTATGATTCTCGACTGGATGGTCGATAAGTACAAGCTCAAGGGCAACGAGCTGCTGGCCTACGCGCTGATCTATGGATTCAGCCAGGATGGCGAGAGCGAGTACAAAGGCAGCTTCAGTTATCTTTCCCGGTGGCTGGGAGCCGACCGTGCAACAATAATCCGGGTGCTCAAGCGGCTGGAAAGCAAAGGCCTGCTCACAAAACGGCAGGAACTTGTGGCCGGTCAGATGGTCAACCGGTACGTTGCCGAGGTGCCCGAAGAGGTCCAGAAGACGGTCGAAAGCAAGGACGATGCACCCGAAAATCCGGCGGAATCTCACCCGCCTGACCACTGGCAAAACGCCACTAGTCGCAAAATGCCACTAGTGGCAAAATGCGACGGGGACCAGTGGCAAAACGCCACGGGGGGTAGTGGCAAAACGCCACCCAGTAATACTACTGGGTATACTACTGGGTATACTACTCCTTCGTGCGCGCGAGGCGCACAAGGGGGCGAACCTACCCCGAAGGATGTTTTCGCGGAGTATGCCGGAACGGACAAGCCTCTGCTGGAGGCTCTGACCCGGTTCGACGCATACCGGGCATCCCGGCGGGGCAAGGTATGGGACGCCCAGGCTGCACGAGCTGTGTGCGACAAGCTCACCCAGCTGGCGGATGAATCAAAAACAACAAAACGCACAGAGTACATGATCGCCAGCATCATGCAGAGCATTGAGGCTGGATGGAGCGTCCTGGATCACCCGAAGAGCTGGGGCGGTGCACCGAAGCTGAGAAAGACAGTGGACCGGCCCGAACCCAGCGGGAACGATTTTCTGAAAAACGCTGCACACCAGCGGTCACTCGCCCGGAAGTGCGGATAAAACCAAAACGGAGGAACCCACAATGAGAAATATGGCTAAGATCGCGATCATCAACCTCAAGGGCGGCGTCGGAAAGTCCGTCACCGCCTGCAACCTGTCCTGCATCCTGGCGGGCATCCATTCCCGGCGGGTGCTGGTCATGGATCTGGACAAGCAGGCCAACACGAGCAAGTTCTTCAAACGGCTTTCGGACACGGCGGACACAATGGGCGACGTGCTGGAACTCAGAGTCAAGCTGCCCGACGTGATCCAGCAGACCGATTTTTCCGGCGTTGACATTGCACCCAGCAACATGAGCATGCTGCTGGCCAACAAAAACGTGATGTTCGACGTCCGGCGTCCGCAGGCCGACCGGCTGAAGAATGCCCTCGAACCGCTGAGGAACGATTACGATTACTGCATCTTCGACTGCCCTCCCGACATCGACATGGCCACCATCAACGCTCTGGTTGCTGCGGATTACGTCATCATCCCGGTGGATTGCGACGAATGGGCGCTGGACGGTCTGGCCGAGATCATGGATCAGGTGCGGGACATCCAGCACGGATACAACCACGAGCTTGCCGTGATGGGTGTGCTGGCCACCAAGTATTACCGGTGCCTATATTCGACGCAGGCCATCAATCAGATTGCCCATCTCGACATTCCGGCTTTCCGAAACGAGGACGGCAGCGTGATGCGCATCAACAACAGCGTCCGGGTCAAGGAGGCAAAATCGGCACATGAGCCGCTGTACAAGTTCGCACCCAAGTGCAAGCCTGCCGAGCAGTACAAAAAGCTGGCGGAACGCGTGATGCAGATCGTGGAGGGTCGGGAAAATGGCTAAAAGAAGAATTGTTGACATTGGCCCGTTCCTGGAAGACCTCAAAAAGGAGCTGAAAGACCTGAAAGGCTCCGCAGAAGCCTTGACGGTTGAGGAAGCAGCAGAAGACGAAATCGAAGACCTGAAAAAGTTACCAGTGATTGACCCGGAGAGGATAATCCCGGCCTGGCGCAATCCTAACACAGACCCGCCGAAGGTCGAAACCGAAGTGCTAGTCTTGTACAGCAACGGAATTGACGGATACGGAATTACGACAGCGCACTATGAAGACGGAAACGTTCTTTTACAAGATAGCGCGTGGTATTGGGAAGACCTTCCCGATTGGGGGGACATACGACGAAGAAAAGGACGACTACCGAATTCCGGAAGGCTGGTGGGAATACCGACATTTCAATCCAGACGATGTATACAACAACCAGATAGACCGCCCTGTCGTGGGCTGGATGCCGTTACCGCCGAAGGAGATCGTGGAGGGCAAATGAATGAGACTAATTGATGCGGAAAAAGTTGCAGACGCTTGGAAAAGCGCCGGTCAGAAACACAAAGATAAAGCAGAAAAGCTTATGATGTTCGGCAAAGCAGAAGACTTTTCAAAAGGCGTAATTATGGAAGCGTGCGCTGAAATGCTGATAGAAATGGCAGATTCGCTGCTGAAGGAAGTACCGGAGATCACGAATTGTAAATTCCACGAGATAGGCGAAGAAGCCCCCATGGACAAAGATTTGCTTTTGTTTGATGGCGTAAACTATGCAGTTGGAAGAGCTATACATTCAGGCGAGATGTTCCGAAAATATGGAGACGATCTCGGATTTGATGATGATAGTGTAAAAAAATGGCTAGTCATCAGTGAATTGGAGGAACTGCAATGAGCGCTGGATTATTGAGCGGGCTTCTGAGCGTTCAACCGGACGCCCCGGCGGGATCTGGAATGCAGGTGGTCATGATCGACCGCAAAAACATTATCATCAACCCGGACAACCGGAAAATCTATCGCATCGGGGATGTGTCCCGGCTCAAAGAGGACATCAAGACCAACGGCATCCGCCAGCCGCTGGAAGTGGTGGAGCTGGACGGTGGCAATTACAAGCTGATCGGCGGAGAGCGGCGGCTGACCGCCTGCGAGGAGCTGGCCAAAGAGGGCGATACACGGTTTGAGGCTCTCCCCTGCTCCATCCTCAAGTTCAAACATGGCGATGACGAGAAGATCGCGCTCATCACGGCCAACGCAACCGCCCGTGATCTGACGGACGGTGAACGGTTGGCGCAGTATGAGACGCTCAAGGAGATTTTGACGCGGAGAAAGAGCCTCGGTGGGCTGAGCGGAAAAGTCCGTGATGAGCTGTGCAGGATCCTGGGCTTGAGCACAGGTGCAGCGGCCCGGCTGAACGCGATCTCGGAAAACTGCGGAGATGATACCAAGCGGGAGCTTCAGGCCGGGGAGATCACCCTGATGGGCGCATATCGGCGGGCACAAGAGATTATTGCCGAGCGGATGGCGCAGCAGGAAGCAGCTAAAGCCCCGAAACCGGATAAACCGGTGTACGAAAAGCCGGTCGTGTTCGACTGCAAACCAGAGTCTTCGGTAACGATACCGAAACAGGCTCCAGACAGTCATTGTATGCCTCAAAACATCCCGACGGGGTACGAGCCGAAAGCCAACGAAAGCCATGGATTGCCAGAGAAACCCGAAGAGTTCCGTGGGAAGGACACGCTGCACAAGCTGGCGGAAAAAGAATTGAGCCAAAAGGCTTTATGGACCTTTGACCGCAATCTGTTTATTTATCAGCTGGATTTTTACAAGCATTCTCTCCCCGGCGGGGCGGAACTGTACCGCATGGAAGATAGGCAGAAGGATGAGGATAAACGATATGCGATCATACTGCAAGATTACGAGTTTTTCACATCCGGCTGGGAAACTTACGAGGAAGCAATCGAAAGCCTTGTCCGATATTTGAACCTGAAATAAACAAGGAGGAACCACAATGGAGCCGCTGACGACACGAGAATTTCGGAAACTGTATGCTATTCCTTACGACATCGAAAAGCGTCAGCGGCGCATTGAACAGCTCGAAGCGATCCAGGCCGAAGGCCCGCAGAGCGCCTCCGATGTGGTCAAGTCTTCCAGCGGTGAGGGGAACGCCTGCATCCTGAGTCACGCAACCGTGACCGGGACGGACATTTCCTTCACCCGGCGGGAAGATGAGATCAAGCGGCTCAAGCGGACCAACGTCCAGCAGCGGAAAAAATACATGTATGGTCTGAGCCTTATTGAGAGCTGCGACGACTGCGAGCTGCGGGCTCTGCTCACGGCAGTCTGCACGGAGGGCAAAAAACCGCAAATCGTGGCAGTCGAGCTTATGGAGAAGGGAATGGATGTTGGTCCTGAAGCCATTCGGAGTCGGGTAGACCGGTGGATCAAAAAGAATGTGAGGGAAACGGAGGCCACAAAATGAAACTGATAGATGGAGATATGCTTGAACTCACTTATAGGCGAATGAATGATGGCAACAAATTGAGCCAGAATTTTGGGCAGACCGTATATTTGACAATGTTAAAAGCGTTGATGGATGCTCCTCGTATATCAGACGACGTAAACGACCTTATGATTCGTCCGGATTCAATATATGATTTTCCGGTAAAAGAAACTGGTGAGATAAATGGAAAAGTGTGATTTCTGTTCAAGATATGCCGTCGAGAAAGAAAAGGATTCTAAATTACCTGAAACAGTATTCCGAGAGTGCTATTGTGCGCTTGGAACGTTTTATGCAGATAACAAGAATCACACCTATGTGCAAGAAAGAAGCCCTGTATATCAATTAAATTTTTGTCCAGTTTGTGGAACTTTACTCAATGACAAGTATGAAAACACGGAAAGAGTGAAAGGATACGGCTCTGAACATGGACAATGAAATCGTATGGTTACTTCTTCACGATCTGGAAGAAGGACAAATTACAGCAAACCAATTTCGGGCAGCTGTTACAAATGCTGAGATGGAGAACCTCAAGAAAAACATAGATTCTCTATATTGGGGCTATGCACAATCTTTGAATTCTCCTCCATACGGCAACATCTGGAAGCGCACCGAATATACTACGAAGAAAAAACCTGAAAACCCGTGTGCGGGGTGCAAGTTCCGGAAGTACCACGATTGGGCAGAACCGACATTGACCGGATTCTCTGCACACTACTACGACTGTGAAAACCCATCCTGCCCAAATTGGAATCGGCTGTGGTGGCGAAACAACGATGATGGTTCACCCCTTCTGGATCAGGAACCTATCAAGCTGAAGAGAAAAATTCAACACGCGGCCTATGCGCTGGTGACGTGGATGAACGATGCTATCAGCACAATTTCAGAAGAAATCTAAAAAATCTTTCAAAGTATTCAAGGGAAACAAACAAAACCGGATTATATAAGTCATACTTTCAAAAATGTGTTTCTCGTAGCAGCGTAATTCCCGTGCACGAAATGCACGAAATGCACGGATTGCAGCAAAACGCACGAAATGACCGAAATGCACGATTTGCCCGGATTGCGCATTTTTGATGTGCTATAATCAAAATGCGGTTATTGGGTGAGAGCCCAATGGACCGTTCATTGTGGATTCAGACTTCCCGGCGGGAATCATAGTGCGGTCGAACCTTACCACACTCAATGGGACCAGCGCCGTCCGCTCCAAAACCCAGCGGCGCATGACTAACAAGACAACACTTCCACCCGGCGGGGTGTCCACAGTGGACACATTTCAAAAAACGAAAGGAGCTGCACAATCATGGGGAACGTTATGGAGAACCTGATCGAAACCATTTACAAAACGATTGACGTGATAAAAACATTGGGCGGCATTCTTTTTAAACTCTTCCGAACGAAATCTACGTGCTGGATGCGGAAAAACAAGAAAATCGTAATGATGCGACGGCATTCCCGCTGCCGCTTTGTAAAGAAGACCTGTCACAAGATGCGGCATCGTGAGCCGCGGGCAGAGATCGGAGGAACCGGCTGTATCTAAGGCGCGCCCGACCTGCTATTCGGCGAACACCTGCTGCTGATACCATCGGGTGAAAGATCACTTAAAAATTTACGGCGGCTTTTTAAGCAGCTGCAAAATGCCGCCGTTTTTATGTCGCTTTAGCTCAACCGGCAGAGCTGACGGCTCATAACCGTTTGGTTGCAGGTTCAAACCCTGCAAGCGGCATTCTATATATTCCCGTAGCTCAATTGGTAGAGCGTCGGTCTTCAAAACCGAAGGCTGAAGGCTCGGTTCCTTCCGGGAATGCCAGACAATGCGCAGGCAAATGGGCGCTGGTGCATTGCATAGCGGAGCATCCAGCCGCGAAAGTTCCAGATGCAGCGGAACCTTATCTCTTGAGCCTCCTGGCGAAATTGATATGCGGTGGAATACAAGGTTCCGCTTATTTTTATGTATCTGTAGTTCAGTTGGGAGAGCAACGGACTTTTAATCCGTGGGTCGCGAGTTCGAACCTCACCGGACGCATTGAGGGAAAGTATATGACCGAACGATTATTGAATTGGCTCAAGAGTCTGATTGCATCCGGCAATGTGCATTCGTTCTACTGCTCTTCGCAGTGGGTGCGGCTGTCGCATGAGGTGCTCGACATGGACAAACACGAGTGCCAGATCTGCAAGCAGCGCGGGCGATACCGGCGCGCTGACCTGGTCCATCATGTCAACCATGTCAAGGACGCACCAGAAAAGGCGCTGGACATTTGGTATACAGATGCAGACGGCAACCGGCAGCGCAACCTTATCAGTGTATGCAAGGACTGCCACGAGACAGTCTGCCATCCGGAGCGGATGCGCAGATTCAAAAGCGCTCCGCCGTTGACGCGGGAAAGGTGGGACTAATATATGAACGAAACATGTAAATATGACCATACTGCAAAACTGCACTATGTTTTGCTTCCCGAACATAAAATTCTTGGAAAACAATGGTGCGAAAAATTTGCAAGAATGCAATTAGAAGAAGCATATAAAAACATGATGAACGATTTTTCCAAGCAATTTGATGAGGACTATAAAAATACGTAACACCCCCCCTCTCCAAAAAACGGGGTGAGCG
>ERZ1034687.178-NODE-178-length-42023-cov-62.843667_pt1 | contig 42023 bp, 69 predicted proteins | sample MGYA00520704_ERZ1034687 | MGnify/ENA primary metagenome ERZ1034687 (study PRJEB33766, sample SAMN09781762) | gut metagenome | biome: gut microbiome | host: Homo sapiens | place: Madagascar | study: EMG produced TPA metagenomics assembly of the PRJNA485056 data... | reverse complement strand
GTGGCAGCTCCACGGTCAGAGAGATGTGTGGCAGCTCCACGGTCAGAGAGATGTGGGACAACTCCACGGTCAGAAAGATGTGGGGCAGCTCCACGGTCGGAGAGATGCGTGACAGCTCCACGGTCGGAGAGATGTGGGGCAGCTCCACGGTCGGAGAGATGTGGGGCAGCTCCACGGTCAGAGAGATGTGGGACAACTCCACGGTCGGAGAGATGTGGGGCAGCTCCACGGTCGGAAAGATGCGTGACAGCTCCACGGCAAGGGATTTTAAAAATTACCCCAATGTAAAAATCCACATCCCGAAAGGCGGCAAGTTCGAGCTGGTAGAGCATGAGGAGGAAAAGCCATGCGACTGATAGATGCGGAAAAGCTGAAGGAAAACTGTAAGATTACGGGCGAGTTTGAAAACAACTTCCAATGCGTTGATCTGGTGACCCTTGGTTGCGTGATTGATAATCAGCCAACGGCCTACGATGTGGACAAGGTAGTATCTGAGTTGAAACGGAAGAAATTTATCGAGCAGGAAACCATACTGTCTGACGTTCACCAGGGCTTCAATGCCGGGTTAAGTATGGCTATCCAGATAGTGAAAGGAGGCGGCGTAGGTGGCGACTAATTTTACCGGATTCCAGGGAGTACTCGGAAAACCACTTCCGGCGGCTTCTACATTGAGGGCAATGAAAAAGGCGGAGCTGATTGAGCTGTTACATCTTGCGGAGCGCAACTACGAGACCTTGAAATTCGCCTATGGGAACGCCGTGGATAACAGTAAATGCAATAGGTGTCCGATTATGCAGACGAGAGGAGGGGAAGCGGAAGATGGCGATTAAACCTATCCTATTCAACACAGAAATGGTGCGGGCGATTCTGGACGGGCGGAAGACCTGCACCCGGCGGGTGGTGAAACCACAGCCGGACGAAAAGCACGGATATCCGATAGGAATTATCCAAGGAAGCACGGAAAAGAAAGATATAGGGTGCATGGCGTTTGGCGCCAGTGAATATGGAGGCTCCTTTCAATACGCAAAAGCCCCATATCTTCCAGAAGATATCCTGTATGTACGAGAAACATGGCAATATCTATATGAATTGGATGGAAATGAACAGGTCATTGAGGATACTGGGAAATATTATTATGCCGCAACTGATACAATCCCGTTCGATACATATGTTGATGAAAATGGAGTGGGACACGATCATGCGCCGTGGCGCCCATCAATCCACATGCCGAAAGACGCGGCGAGAATATGGCTGAAGGTTACGGATGTGAGAGTGGAGCGGCTGCAGGATATGACAGACGATGATGCAGAAGCAGAGGGATGTTTCGATTATACATCAACAGCACTTGGTTTTCCCGATGTATGGGAAAGTACCATCAAGGAATCCGACCTTGACCGCTACGGCTGGCAGGCCAATCCTTACGTTTGGAAGATAGAATTTGAGCGGTGCAAAAAGCCGAAGGAGGTAGAGCATGAACGAGCAAGAAACAATTGAACAGCTTCAGAACGAATACCTTGCTACGAACGGGACAGAAACCCCGGCGAGGGTGCGGTATCACAACGAAGCACTGGACAAGGCTATAGCGGCACTGAAAGAGGTACAGGAGTACCACGCGACAGGGCACACGCCGAAGATGGTACGTGAGTTGAGACGAGGGTATCTGGATGCTCACAAGAAAGCCGTGCAGTACGCTACGAAGCTGGACGAGTACCATGACCTTGGCGGTTTTGAGGCATGCAAAGCGGCTGTGGAGCGTACCCGGTGGATTCCGGTGAGCGAGCGGATGCCAGTCCCAGAAGAGGAAGTTCTTGTAACGGCAGTGTCCAGGTACGGGAAAACAGAAGTTGTTCCAGCAATATACGAAGATGGAACGATGCTTGAAAATGACAGCATCTGGAACTGGGAAGAATTGGATGGTGAATGGGACGAGGAAAACGAGTGTCAAATTATACCAGAAGCGTGGTGGGAAAATCGGAAATACAATCCGGATTGCACATACAACTGTATTATTGACGACAAAGTTGTAGCCTGGATGCCACTGCCGGAGCCGTACCATATTACCAATCCCGATAAAAAGGAGAGCGAGGACGAATGAGCGAAACCGTAACGTGCGACAACTGCATAAACCTTGACAAGCACGGCTGGTGCGAAAAGATAGCTGATAGCCCGTATACAGACACCGAGCGGTATTGTGGGTATCACCAGACCGCCACCAAGGCCGATACAATCCGGCGCATGGAGGACGCAGAACTTGCAAGATTTTTATGCGACATCACAGGCTCATGCCGGAGCTGTCTAGCAAAAAGGTGCTGCGGTGCGGGGAAGAATGGATTCTTGGACTGGCTGAAGGAGGAGAGCAATGGATAAAAGTCGAACAAGTAAGCAGAACGGCTACTTTGCCGCCGTGTCAAGGCAGAGAAACGATGTATATAAGTGCAAAAGAGGAAAAAAATCAAAATAGACCATGATTAAAACATGGTGAGAAAGGAGACCAACCTCCGGCCGGGGTAAGGGTATACCGGGTTTCCAAAAAAAATATGATAGCAGATAATTATGAATGCACGGGTCAAATGAGCATATTTGACTTGACCGGGCAACCGGTCCGCATAACAAAGCCGATACGGCTGATAGAGTTATTCGCCGGATATGGCTCACAAGCGATGGCCTTTAAACGAGTGGGCGCTAGATTTGAGCATTACAGAGTGGTGGAGTTTGACAAGTACGCAGTGGCAAGCTATAACGCGGTGCATGGCACACAGTTCCCACCACTGGATATTACGCAGATCCACGCACCGGATCTGGGAATCTGTGACACAGACGCATTCACTTACTTACTTACTTACTCATTTCCGTGCACAGACTTGTCCGTTGCCGGAAAGCAAGCGGGAATGAGCAAGGGAAGCGGAACCAGGTCCGGACTGTTGTGGGAGGTGGAACGGATTCTGTGCGAAATCCGGGACGGCGGCGGTGAGTTACCGCAGATCCTATTCATGGAGAATGTACCACAGGTCCACGGGAAAAAGAATATGGCAGACTTCCAGAAGTGGATACAGTTCCTGGAAAGCCTTGGCTATACGAATTTCTGGAAGGACCTGAACGCAAAAGACTATGGAGTAGCGCAGAATCGGAATAGATGTTTCATGTTCTCGTTCCTTGGGAACTACACCTATAGATTCCCGGAGCCGTTCCCGCTCACAAAGAAGCTGAAGGACTACTTAGATGATGATGTTGAGGAAAAGTATTACATCAACAACGAAAAGGCCGAAAAGCTTATAAAACAGCTCATTGACAGCGGAATATTGCCGAATACAGACATGAACACTTGCGTTGATGGGACTATTAAGGCACCAAAGAAAAAAACGATTGCGAATTGTGTTAAGGCAAAATATGATGCCGGAATCAGCAATTTTCAGCAAGACGGAACACTCGTAGCACAGATAGGTGGTTGAATGGAAGTGATTGGAAGCCTGTACACGGGGACATCAGAAGCTTTCTTCCGGGGACTATACCCGATTGCAAGGTGTGTTAAGGCCGAAATGCACGATTTAGGAGTTGTCATGGCAGAAGTAAAAGTAATCGGTTCGCTGGAATCGAAATTTGAAAGCACAAACAGAATATACAACATAGGGGGGGGGTGAGTCCGACATTGAGCACAATGCAGGGAGGTAATCGGGAGCCGAAGATAATGGTTAGAATGTGCGGAAGGAACCCAGACAGGCCAACAGATAGGACACCGGGACTTCCAACGGAGCAAAGGATTGAGCCGAATGCGCAGGGTATCAGCGGGTGCCTTACAAGTGTACAGAAGGACAATATGGTTCTGGAAAATCTTTGCGTGAATGATAGGGGATTTCTCGAAAAAGAGCCGCAGATTTCAGACGGAACGGCGCCCACGCTAAGAGCGGAAACACATGGCAATCTGCCGAAAGTGGTTCAGAAAGCCCGTGGATTTAACGAGGGCGGTTCTCATGATTTATGCCCGCCGATATCCGCAAGTAGCTGGCAGGAGAACAATTTTTTACATAATCGATACAGAATCCGCAAGTTGACACCTAGGGAATGCGGTCGATTGATGGGCGTATCAGACGAGGATATAACGAAAATGCAGGCTGTCAACAGCAATTCACAGCTGTATAAGCAGTTTGGAAACTCGATAGTTGTGGAGGTTATGGTGGAAATGTTCAAGAATTTGAATATTTTTCAAGAGGAGAATGGAAGTGAATCTGATGGAGAATCTTAAACCGTGCCCGTTCTGCGGCGGGGAAGCGGCAGTGTATTCTATCAATCTATTTAAGCCTGAGATATATGTCAAATGTGAGACTTGCAAGAGCAGGACACTGACATATAAGGGCGGTGATTTTGGAGACACAAAGTATCTTGCAATACAGGCATGGAACAGGAGGGTAAACGATGACAAATAGAGAAGCGCATAAGGACACGTTGGATACTATACTTGCCGGGGTTATTGCGGTAGTAGATGGCGAACCAGTACTGTGTGAGTGTGCTAGTTGCAAAAGATGCCTTTTTTGGGACACCTGCAGGAAACCTGAACACAAGAAGGAGATCATTGGCTGGCTCAATGCCGAATACCAGGAGCCGTCCGTGGACTGGAGCAAGGTGCCGATTGACACGCCGGTTCTGACGTCGCTCGATGGAGAATCTTGGAGCCGTCAATACTTTGCCGGTATAGGTGATGATGGAAAACCAGAAACATTCTATGGCGGTGCTACATCATGGAGTAATCGCATAATTGAGCATTGCGGTCACAACTATGTTAAGCTTGCGGAGGGCAATGAATGACCGGGGGGGGGGTATCTGAACGGATCCGGATACCCTGACCCGACAGCGTACAGAGCGATAAAAAGAATGGAGGATAAAGAGATGGAAGCGAGAAGCGGAGAGCTGTGGAGATACGCAGCCGGAACAGTTGAACGAGAGGGAGTAGTTGTAGGCACAGACGGCGTTGTGGTTACACTCCTGCCCCTGTTGGATATTTGCTTTGATGGAGCGATCGAGATAATGACAAGCGCCGGGATTAAGTATGTTCAGCCCCTTAGATTATCCTACACCACCGAAAAAAAGCTGTTGGACTACCTGCGAGATGTACCGGAGGACACGATGTGCGAGATTAAGACCGCCATCAGCACCGGGCTTGGCCTTACACTTGCAGAGCCGAGCAGGACAGCAAACGCGACGGACAATGGAGCACGGGACGAGGAGGAGAAGCTTGAGGCCGAGAATCAGAGGTTAAAAAGTGAGCTGATAGAATCCACAGTCAGGGCAAAGATTATGACAGAACAGTACAACACGCTTTTGGAGCGGTTCTGCGATTCACTGCGCTGATAGAGAGGTGAGTGCAAATGACAGACCAGTACGAAGATGATATAGATGACAGCTGTGATGACTTCTGGGGCAACTACGACTATTGCTATGAGTGCACCGGATACGGCGATGATTACAGTATTGACGAGGACGGCGAACTGGTCTGCAACTGCCCGGATTGCCCGAACAGACCCAGCTGGTGGGACGAGTAACTGAAAAAATAGAAAGGGCAGTGCGTGATGTGGAACGCACCGCCCACACAGAGAGGGGGGAAGCTATAGGATGAGAAACCGATATAAAAAGCTGGAAGACCACGGGGTATACCCAGAAGATACCAAGATGCTTCTGGAGCGATGCAAAAAAGCTACACCAGAGGAGCGCCACTGGCTTCTTCATGCCTGCATTGACGCTTCACCGGAAGGGATGGAGTTTCTGGTATACGAAAGTCTGGCAATGGGAAAGAGCTATGACCAGATATCCAGGACAGATTATATCCCGATGAAGTCCGATGACTTCTACGGATACAGGCGAAAGGCAATGTCCAAATTCTATGATTTCCTGCGGATGTATGGCCGGGTCTGAATGTGGTGAGGAGAAAAATGTGGGGATATGGGATAATAGAGGAAGATGGAGGAGCATAAATTGAAAAAGCTTAATTCAACCATGCGGAAACTCCAAAAAGCGATAGTATCCACTGGCCTTGTTGTAAAAATAGGGCAATGCCAATTTTACAGCGAAGAACAGAAAAGGATGATAACCATATATATATTGAGCACTCCTGTGTTGCAGCTCGGTAGAAAAGGATGGAAAACCAAGGACTATGAGATAACCAGGACGGCGTCTATGGTAGACCTTATATGGGTGCTCAAAGATATATGGGACTATGCGAGGGTATGGGATAGTGTGAATGGCGGATAAGTTGACGGCGAAGCAGAAAGCCTTTGCGGACGAATACATAAAGAATGGCGGGAATGCCGCCGATGCCGCAAGAAAAGCGGGATATTCAGAAAAGTATGCAGGGAACAATGCAAATAAAGTACGAAAAAACACTAATATTTCTGCATATATAGCCGAAAAGCAAGCTCAAATCGAAAAGCAAAAAGGCACTGACATCATGTCCTTAGCAGAGATTCAGCAGCGCCGCTCCATGATTGCAAGGGGAGAGGTTACAGATTCTTTTGGATTTGCGCCGGATTTTTCTGAACAGCTTAAGTCCATGAATGATCTGGAAAAAACGCTGAAGATTAAGCAAGAGCAGGAAGAAAAGAAAGCAGCAGAAGCAGCGGCCAGAAATGCGAAAGAGTACCACATGGACTTATACAACATTCCTGACTGCTTTCACTGGGCGATTAGAGATATCCGAGACAAGAAGCATCTGGAGTATGTATTCAAGGGCGGACGTGGTTCTACAAAGTCAACAACTATCGGCATGATCATTGTCGAATTGATGAAAAACAATCACGATATCCATGCCGTTGTCTGTAGAAAAGTCGGAAACACGATTAAAGATTCGGTATACAATAAGATCAAGTGGGCTATTGGAAAGCAGGAGTTCATGGAAGAATTTGACGCTAAGCTTTCGCCTATTGAGATAACGCTTAAGTCTACTAAGCAAAAGATATACTTTCGTGGAGCGGATGATCCGGATAAGATTAAGTCTATCAACCCTGAATTCGGTTACATCGGAATACTCTGGTTTGAAGAGTTGGATCAGTTTGCTGGAGACGAAGAGATCCGTAAAATCGAACAGTCTGCCATCCGAGGCGGTGACATTGCGTGGATATTTAAAAGCTTCAATCCGCCAAAGACCGCGAACAACTGGGCGAATAAGTACGTTCTTGTCCCAAAAGAAAACCGGATAGTGCATTCATCAACATACCTTGATGTCCCGAAAGAATGGCTTGGTCGGCCTTTCGCTGATGAAGCAGAGCACCTGAAAGAAGTCAACCCGGATGCCTATGAGCATGAGTACATGGGAGTGGCGAACGGAAATGGCGGCAACGTGTTCGAATATATCGAGCTTCGGGAGATTACCGACGAAGAGATCGCCCGGATGGACAAGATATACCAGGGCGTGGACTGGGGCTGGTACCCTGACCGATACGCTTTTGTGCGTGTGTACTATGACCATGCACGGGAGACTCTGTACTTCATTGACGAGATTGGAGAGAACAAGAAGGCGAATAGTTACACGGCGGCGAGAATCAAGGAACGCAGATATGATGACTATGCGATTATCTGCGACAGTGCGGAGCCGAAGTCTGTATCCGACTACCGGGACGAGGGACTGCCCGCCAGAGGAGCAGAGAAAGGCCCCGGAAGCGTCGAATACTCCATGAAGTGGCTGCAAGGAAAGAAGCTGGTTATGGATCCCCGCCGTACCCCGGAAGCCTGCAAGGAGTTCACAGAGTACGAATACGAGCGAGATAAGGACGGGAACGTCATCAGCGGATACCCGGACAAGAACAATCACTTCATCGACGCGACACGGTATGCAACAGAGCCGATATGGAAGAGAAGGGGAAGCAGCGCATAATGGGACTGATATCAACGATTAGAAGGTGGATAAGCATGTTATTTAAGAGCCAAGCAGAAAAAGACTTTCAGATTACCGCCCCGGATCTTTCGGAAATGGACGCGGTGGTGAGCGGATGCGCCAACATATACGCAGGACGTCCGCCGTGGGTGAATGGAAAGGACGGGGTTAAGACCATCAACTTCGCCAAGTCACTGTGTTCCGAGACAGCCCGGCTCACTACCCTTGCAATCGGCGTGACCATTGACGGCAGCGCAAGGGCCGAATGGCTCCAGCAGCAGATTGATAAGTCATACTTTCAGATCCGCCACTGGGTAGAGTACGGATGTGCCTACGGTACGGTGTACATCAAGCCAAACGGCCAGACCCTGGACGTATTCACGCCGGGGGATGTGCTTCTGGTGGACTACGACAATCTGGGTGTTAAGGGTATCATATTCAAGGATACGTACACAGATGGCGATAAGCATTATACCCGCCTTGAATATCATAGATTCATCAAGGGCGGCAACGAGGGATATGAGCCTTATGTCATCACCAACAAGGCTTACGTATCCCGGAAAGCGGACAGTATCGGGAACCCCATACCGCTGGAGCAGACCAGATGGGCCGGGCTGATGGAAGAGACGCCGCCGATTCTTAAGGGAGACGGTACCAGACTGGACGGCCCCATGTTCGGTATGTTCAGAACCCCACAGGCCAACAATGTTGATATGAGCGTACCCACTGGCCTTCCGATATTCAGAGAAGCCATTGAGGAACTGAAAGACCTTGACACGGCATATAGTCGAAATGCCGGGGAGATCTTCGACAGCGAGAAGATTATCCTTGCAGACGATCGGATGCTCTTTCAGCCTGGAACGAACCTCAAAAGCATGACTCCGGCGGCAAGAGAAGAGCGCAGAAAAGAGCTGAAACTTCCACATTATGTGAAGAATGTATTTGGGAATGATGATGTTAATGAATTCTATCAGGAGATCAACCCGCAGCTTAATACAGATGTTCGACTGGCCGGAATCAATGCTCTTCTGTCCCAGATAGGATACAAGGCGGGGTACAGTAACGGGTATTTCGTATTCAACGAGAAATCCGGGATGGTGACAGCTACACAGGTAGAAGCAGACGACCGCCGGACGATTCAGCTTATCAAGGATGTTCGGGACAAACTGGAGGACTGCCTGAATGGTGTAATCTATGCGCTCAATGTATTTGCTGACCTGTACGGTCTGGCTCCGGTGGGTGCTTACGAAACAACTTACGACTTCGGTGATATCACGTACAATCGAGAAGAGGATAGGGCCAGATGGTGGCAGTATGTGACACAGGGCAAGGTTCCGGCCTGGATGTACTTCGTGAAGTTCGAGGGTATGTCTGAAGAGGAAGCGAAAGCAATGGTGGAAGAAGCCCAGCCCAAAGAAGAGCCAGGGCTTTTCACAGAGGAGTGATAGGATGACCCACACAAGCCGAAAGGATGGTGATCCGCACGTCTCCCGGCCACTGGGTTAAGTGGTGAATAATCAATCAGGAGGGAGTGATACAATATGCTTGAACCGGAGTACCTTAGACGGGTATCAGAGGGAAGTGAGCAGATTGCGTCCTCCCTCCATGATTATATTATTCAGCAGATTATACGCAAAATCATGCTCCGTATCGGGCGGGGCGATGAATACCTGCTCACATCGGCGGACGTGTGGCGCATCAAGACCTTGCAGGAATCCGGGTATCTATTGGACGATATCACAGCGGAGATCGCCAAGTACACCAAGCGGCAAAAGAAAGAGATCAAGGCCGCAATGGAAGAAGCTGGGATTAAGGGCCTGGAAGCAGACCATAAGATATACCAGGCTGCCGGGCTATCGCCGGAACCGCTCGCACAGTCCCCGGCACTTATCCGGCTTATGGAACGGAATATGCTGGCCACGGTCAACGAGTGGACGAATTTCACACGCACCACGGCACAGGCTGCGCAGGCACTGTATATCGCTGAATGCGACCTTGCTTACAACAAGGTGATGACCGGAGCGGTAAGCTATACACAGGCAGTCAGAGAAGCCGTAGACGCGATAGTCAAGGACGGTGTGATAGTCCGGTATCCAACCGGGCACAAGGACACCATAGAGACGGCCACGGCCAGGGCGGTGCGAACCGGCATAGCGCAGGCTACCGGGGATATATGCCTTAAGCGCATGGAAGAAATGGACTGGGATATTGTTTTGGTGTCCGCTCACGTGGGAGCCCGGACAGGTGACGGCGGGCAGAACCCGGGAAATCATGCGTGGTGGCAAGGCCAGTACTTCTCGCGAACGGGAAAAGATAAGCACTTCCCAGATTTCAAGGAATCCACCGGTTACGGGACTATAGAGGGGCTGTGCGGCGTGAACTGCCGCCACAGCTTCGGCAGCGGAACGGGAGAAGCCAAGGACAATCCATACAAGAATATTCTGACGGAGGATAATTATAAGGTTGAGCAAGCCGAGAAGCGACAGAGAGAGCTTGAACGCCGTATCCGCAAGACTAAGCGGGCTGTTATGGGCTTGCAGGAAGCCGTAGACGGGTGCAAGGACGAACAGGCCAAGTTCTCCCTGCAACAGGAGCTTGACCGCAAATCCTACCTCTTACAGCGCCAGAATAAGACATATAACGATTATTGCAAGAGCAACGACCTCCGGCCACTGACCGACAGGCTTAGAATCGCACAATGGAGCCGGGAGCAGGCCGCAAGGGCGCGGGGAGCTGCGCGGCGGTACGAAAACGCAAAGGGAGCAGATTAATGGACTTATACGAACTGGGAAAAGCATTCATGACTATATGCGTGGGGATTTCTACGGTGGGAGCCGCAGGAACCATTATCTATAAGGCTTACGTGGAAGCCAAGAAGCCGCAGGAGGATGTCAACAGACGGCTGGACAACATCGAGAAGCGGCTGGACGGCATAGACCAGAAGCTGACCAACGATTATACCCAGATCAATCAGAACCGGGATGACATGAACCTGCTGATGCGCAGTATGTTCGACCTTATTGAGAACAAGATTACCGGGAACAATGTGGAGGGTCTAAAAAAAACCAGAGACGATCTGATTCACGCCTTAACAGACAAGTAAGAGGGGTTCACTTGAAGATCTACGATTTTACCGCGCCGGAGCTGGCATATTATAAAAAGTTCTGCAATTTCGATTCCAGGGAAGCAGCCTTGTATGATTTACGGGCGAAGAATATTCCTCTGGAAGAGTGCGCGGAGATATTGGGATACGAGAACATCCGCAAGTTGAGCCTGCGGGTCAATCGGAAGATTGTGAAAATGACGGACACCCGCCGGATGCGGGAATGGATAGATACGGTCTATTGGAAGAATGAGCTGAACAAATAAGGAACTTTTGAGAGCTTTCCTGGGCATTTATAGAGCCTGTGGACAGCTCTTTTTTTGTGCGAAAATATAGGCATGAACAGATATGACCCTTACGCGGATCCAGATCCGCAGGACGAGATCGAGATACCGATAAGGACAGATTACCGCGACATTATCGCGGCGGTGATGGAGGGCAAGCATGAACGGATATATGCCTTACATGATGAACATGGATGCAATGGCGGCGGAACAGGCAGCGCTGCAGCAGAGGATCCAGCAGATGGAGCAGCAGAGACAGCAGTATCAGCCACAGCCGCAGGCTCCGGCCCAGAATGTGAACTGGATACAGGTGGCCGGGATTGAGGGAGCCAAGAACCAGATTGTACAGCCGGGACAGACAGCATGGATGATGGACAATAACAGCCCGATGTTCTACGTCAAGTCCGTGGACGGCATGGGAAGCGCCACGTTTAGGGTTTTCCGATTTGAGGAGATTTCCACAGACTGCATGGCTCCGCAGCCACAGCAGGCCCCGCAGGACTATGTGACCCGCGCTGAATTTGAAGACCTGCTCCGGAAACTGGGAGAACCTACGCTGGAAAAGGAGGATAAGACTTTATGAATCCATTGATGGCAATGATGGGCGGTGGCCGGAACAATCCGATGGCTATGCTCGGGCAGGCTATGGGAATGATTAATCAGGCGAGACAGTCTGGAAACCCGCAGGCTGTGATACAGCAAATGGCCGTGCAGAACCCGAACATCAAAAAGGCTATGGATATGTGCCAGGGCAAGAACCCCGAACAGGTATTCAAGGATATGTGCCGTCAGAACGGCATAGACCCCGGACAGATAACCGGGATGCTGAAATAGCTATCTCGTCGGTGCGCAACGACTTGATAAATATAAGATAAGGAGATAACCAACATGACAGATGGAATGGGCTTAACAGCGGCTGACGTTGCTGCTGTAACCAGAAACGACAATGATGGCATGTGGGGCGGCGGTGGCTGGTGGATCTGGATCATCCTGATTGCATTCCTCTTCCCGATGATGGGCGGCTGGAATCGTAACGGCGTTGAGACAGGCGTACAGGACAACTTCATTTCCGATGAATTTGTCAAGCGCGATATCTTCAATACAAACCAGAACGTAAGCAACACAGCTTGTCAGACCCAGAGAGACATTCTGGAAAATCGGTACACCAATCAGCTTGGATTACAGCAGTTAGGGGCACAGTCCCAGCAGTGCTGCTGTGAGACACAGAAAGAAATCCTTGAGAATCGCTACGCTGCTGCTTTGCAGGCGCAGGCTGCGCAGGCACAGCTTGCTTCTTGCTGCTGCGATATCAAGGAAACGATTCTGGCAGACGGGCAGGCTACACGCCAGCTTATCCAGGACAACACAATCCAGAACCTGCGTGACAAGTTGGCAGACAGAGATCGGGAGCTTCAGACAGCTTACGCACAGATTTCTCAGGTCAACCAGACCAAGAATATCGTGGATGCAGTACGTCCGACCCCGATTCCGGCTTACCTGACTTGCAGCCCGTACTTCGCATATAACAGTGGTTCCTTTTACGGGGGCGGCTGTTGCGGCGGGAACGTGCTGTGACCAATCAGGAGCTGACCGCTCTGGATCTTCTCAACCTGTTCGGAGTCTTTCTGCAGGCGCTCAATTACCAGAGCGACCTGTCACAGGAAAGCAACGCAGACCTCGCAAGGCACCTGCAAGAGCAGGATAAGAAGTATCTGGAGCGGATTCTGGAAAATCAAAACAGAATAATTAGCATGTTGGAAGAATCCATATCTACCACAAGGTAGTCTTGCGCAAGGGGTAGGCGTGGCCTGCCCCTTATTTTTTTTAAAGAAGGAGAAAAATATGCTTAATGTAATTGCAAAGACGGCACAGACCGTCAATACCAATCAGAACATCATATTCACAGATACACGCGTCAAATCTCGGCGCTGTGGCTGTCAGAGCGGATGGCTTAGTCACATCGATGGAAGCGGTCTGTTCACTATCACCAACCGCGGAAACCAGCCGATGGCGGTGGAGCTTCAGTTCAATGCAAATGTGACAGCTGCGGCCGCTGGAGCAACTGCTCTTACGCTTGAGCTGAACGGAGAAGCGATCGGGGGTACAGAGATGGATTATACCGTAGTTACTGCGGATGTGTACCAGAACGTAAGCGCGGATACGCTTATCCCGGTTCCTGCCGGTACTTCCTTAACTGTATCGGTTGGGAACATCTCAACTGGAGCGATTCTTGTGAAAGATGCGAACCTTATCATTAAGAAGCTGTCCTGACAGGGGGTGATCGCATGATTACCTTTAAGAGCAAGGCAGACGTGCAGACGGTAGAGGACGTATACGCCGAAGTCAATGCGCGGTATATTGCCGCGCTGATGCTCCACGACCAGATGGCGGACTACTTCGACTTTTTGGGCTTGCATGGGTATAAGCAGCTCCACGAACACCAGTACTATGAGGAGAGCCGGGAGCGCCGGAAATTGAATCGGTATTACATCGGACACCACGGGCGGCTCATACCTGATAGATTTTCCGGCACGGTCAACATGATACCCGATGGATGGTCCACAGCCAAGCAGATTAGTGTAGGCCGCAGCACCAAGCAGAAAGCCGTGGAGGACGGCTTCAACGCTTACCGAGAGTGGGAGACAGAGACAAAAAAGCTCTACGAGATTTATTGTCGCAAGCTCCGAGAACTCGGCGCAGTGGCTGACGCTGTATTTCTGGAATCTATGGTAGAGGACGTGAGCGAAGAGCTGAAGAGGCTGGAAAGAATCATCACTGACCTGATATCCGCCGGGTATGATATGGTTTACGTGGTGGAGAGCCAGAAAAAGCTGCACGATAAGTATAAGGAAAAGAGGTGGGATAATGAGTGAACTGATTAAGGTGTTGGAGAAGCAGCTGGAGATTGAAAGTGCGGCGGCAAAGAATAAGCTGACTGCATCGAACCTTGACAGCATTTCCAAGCTGACCACGGCAATCTGCAATCTGAAGTGTATGGAGAATGAAAGCTGGGGCCGGGAGATTGTCACAGAAGCGGCGGAGACGGCTATCAGCAAGTATTCCAACGGAAAGTATGACCACAATATTGACACCCTGTATGACGCGTACATCGCGGCGAAAAAGTCATATCAGGAAATCGGAGACCAGGGCCACCGGGACAAGCTTATGGAATCGGTCGGTCGCCTGATGGTCGAAGTCTACGATATGCTTTCGGCGATGGTTATGGATTCCGACTTCCAGGATGAAAAGGCCGAAATCATGAAGCGGATCCGGATGCTTGCAGACGGATAGTTACCAGATGTGGGGAGAAAGTAGAAAGAAAAATACAATATAATGAAAGCATGAGAAATTATGACCTTAAGCCGAAAGGCTTTGACGATAATTTCCCTCCTTTCAAGGATATGCGCCCTTAAAAGAAACCAGAATCCCTTCCCCCTTACCTTAGGATTTCTGGGAGGTTGAAAAGCGGATGCGATTTCCGGCGCATATCATCGGTTCATCTCCTCGACCGAACACCTCATATCTAACACGGCGGGCAAGTCCCGCCTAGGCCCCTGTAGCTCAACTGGTAGAGCGGCTCCCCTGTAAGGAGCGGGTTCTGGGTTCAAATCCTGGCACGGGCTATCGCAATTCAATGATTTCAGGTGGTGGATTTTGTCGCAACCACGCGCCCATCGGGCTAAAAGAGATGCAGGGAAGGCGACGCCTGCGGGATTGTTGAATTGCTATCGGAATATATCATCAATGGCAGATGTGGAGGGTCGCGCCCTCTGTCCTGGTTCGATTCCAGGTATTCCGAATACCTTGCCAGAGGTTGATCTGGCTCAATCCATTACCGCTGACGGGCGGTTAAAAAGAAACGTTTAGGAGGATTAAAAATGCAGAACTATGAGCAGATTCTTACGGAGCTTGGTATTGAGATTCCGGAGGACAAAAAAGCAGATCTGAAAAAGAAATTCGACGAGAACTACCGCACAAAGGCCGACTATGATAAGGCTATCACCAAGAGGGATGAATATAAGACCTCACTGGATGATGTGCAGAAGCAGCTCGAAGAGTTCAAGGATGTGGATGTGAATGACCTGAAAACCCAGATCAGCATGCTGACCACACAGCTTGCGGACGAGAAGAAAGCGCATGACGATGACACCCGCAAGGCAGCACTGGAAAAGACGGTTGACGAGTTTTTCTCTTCTGTGGACGAGAAAGGCGAGAAGGTATACGACTTCCTCAACGATATCACAGCCAACCACTACCGGGAGGAGCTTGCCAAGGCTCTTGATTCTGATTCCGCAAAAGGAAAATCCATCGCGGATATCTTTAAAGGTATGATTACCGACGCGGACGGAAAGCAGAAAGACGGAATCTTCGTGGATAAGCAGCAGGCAGCAGCCCAGCAGAATGCAGCGAAGTTCACTAAACCCGCACAGCAGAGCGGCGCTTCCGGACAGAAGTACACTATGTCCCAGCTTATGAAGATGAAGAATGAGAATCCGGATCTGGATATCTCACAGTATATGCAGTAACTGAAAAGAAACCGGTAGCACATCAGGAGTGCTACCGCTAACCCACACACCTTTTAACAGTTAATGGGTAGAAAGGACTTTTTTTATGGCATTATTTGACCAGAAAAATTTTAACGGCGAGGTTTTCGGTGCCTACGTTGACCGGGTTCCGAACCTCAACAGAAACGAGCTTCTGAAATCTGGCGCACTGGTAGAGAAACCGCAGTATGCGGCCATGCTGCCTGACCAGACCGGAGGAAACTATATCACCGTGCCGATTAAGGCAAGAATCGGCGGTGCACCGCAGAACTACGATGGCGGTACTAACATTACAGCAGATTCCCGTGACACTTACACTCACGGCAGAATCGTTGTAGGCCGTGCGCATGGCTGGACAGAGAAGGACTTCTCCTCTGATATCACTGGAGAAGACTTCATGCCCGCAGCGGAGGAGGTCGCGGAGTACTGGGATGATATCGACCAGGAGACCCTTGTATCTACTCTGAAAGGTATCTTTTCCATGACCGGAACCGAGAACAAGAAGTTCGTGGACGGCCACACCTACGACATTACCGCTAATACTGGTGAAACTGGAAAGTTCGGAGAAACTACTCTGAATAACGCAATCCAGCAGGCACTCGGAGATAACAAGTCCAAGTTTGCACTGGCTATCATGCATTCCCAGGTGGCGACCAATCTGGAGAATCTGAAGCTGGTATCTTACATGAAGGGCACGGATGCGGACGGCATCGAGAGAGAGCTGGCCCTTGCCACCCTCAATGGTAGAGTTGTACTGGTTGACGACAATATGCCGACCAAAGAAGTGACCGTTCCGGAATCCGATACTGGAAAAGGGGACGGATACACTTACACCGCGTATACAACTTACGTTCTTGGACAGGACGCAATCGAGTATACCAACTGCGGTGCAAAGGTTCCGTATGAGATGGATAGAGACCCGGCGAAGAACGGCGGAGAGGATACCCTGTATTCCAGGCAGCGAAAGATCTTCTCCCCTTACGGTATCAGTTTCAAGCAGAGCGGTATTGTCTCCCCGACAAAAGAGCAGCTTGAAACTGGCGCGAACTGGGAGCTGGCAAACAACAACGCTTCTTCTTCCAAAAAGTACTTCCCGATTAAGGCTATCGCAATCGCGCAGATTGTGACACGGGGATAAGGAGGATTCCGGTATGGCTTATGCAGACTATGAATTCTATACAAGTTCATTTTACGGCGGAACCGTGCCGGAATCTGATTTCTTACGGCTGTCTGAACGAGCTTCTGATTGGCTGGATGCGGCGACTTTCGACCGTCTGGTAGATGGTCTACCGTCCAGCGAGCGGAGCCAGAAAAAGATTAAGAAAGCCGTGTGCAGTCTGGTGGAAGTACTCTACCAGTTCGAGCAGGCTAAAAAGCAGGCTAGTGCGGCGGCGTCTGGTTCTTCTTCGGTAGAGGTTGGGACCGGTACGTCCACGGGCATTGTGACTTCGGTATCGTCCGGTAGTGAGTCTATATCCTACGCCACTCCGCAGCAGGCCGGAGCGTCTGCAAAAGAGTGGAGCGCAGTATATGCGGCGGCTGGTGACCCGAAGCGGGAAAACAAGCTCATGTTGGACACGGTAAGGCCGTATCTGATGGGAGTAACAACAGACGAGGGTGTCCCGCTCTTGTATGCGGGGGTGTGAGTATGAATCTACTGAAAAGACTTTTCTGCGACCATTCAAGACAGAGATATATTGGCTCGTATCTGGAAAAGGATGAGCGAGGGGATATGCGCACACGACATATATGGCAGTGCAAGAGCTGCGGGAAAAGATTTTGGAGGTAATAGCATGGATGCATTATTAACCAATATGACTATGATTCTGGCGATAATCGGGGCGCTGGCCTTTTGCGTGTCGGTAATCACGCAGGTATTTAAGGGCGTGGGCTTCCTGTCCAAGATTCCGACCGACGCGCTGGTGTTCGTCTTGTCTATCGGTATCACTGCAGCGGCTTTTGTGGCCTATATGCAGTATATCAATATGACAATCTTGTGGTACATGATTCTAGCAGCTATAATGGCCGGGTTCATCGTGGCGTTCGTTGCGATGTATGGCTGGGAAAAACTGACGGATCTGTGGAAGAGAATGAGCAAGACGGATTCTTCTTGGAAATGGTGATTGTATGGGCGGAAGAGGTGCGGCAAGCGGAACCGGAGGAAGTGGCGGCGGTCTTGAAGTGACAAAAGACGGAGAGACTACACGGTATTATTTCGAAAGCAGAAACGGCGTAAATTATTATCAGCGCGGAATCGGTGGCACTCCGAATCCTACTCCAATGAACATGACCGCAAAAGAATTTCGTCGGCGTGCGGAAGCTGGTGGAGCATCCACAAGAGGCATATCTTCCGCAGAAAAGGCCAGAGAGCAAAAAGCACGTAAGACAGAAAGAGAAGAAACAGATAGATTCCTGAACATAGAGACGGCTTCGAATAGAAGCCTGTCCAGCGGTTCCAGGGCGGAAGCCAAAACGAACCGAGCGAATCGGAGACTGCGGAGAGGGCGATAAGATATGTACAAAAAGACCATCACTCTATTCAACCGATACGATTCACAGACTGGTACGGTCTGGTATCCGCATATCCTCACAGGCGTAGATCTAAACACTGACCGCGGAGCGATTCTGAAAAAGTATGGCCCAGACAATACAGACAATGCCCAGCTCCATGTGCGATATCATCTTCGTGATGGCACTAAAATAATTGTCGATAGCGCGGGGAATGAGCTTGAATGGCTCCCGCCGAAAGAATGGGTGAAGCAGACCAATGATGCGCTGGAAAAATCCATCACATTCTCCCCGGATAGCTTTTTCTGGGAAGGTGTATGGGACGGCGGGACAGTGAGCGACGCAGAGTACACGGACAGGCGGTACGATGGCTTCTACGCTTACATGAACGCCAAGCATGACAACGTGTTCTTAATCACCAGTGTAGGTGGCCCGTATCCACTTATTCCTCATTTTGAGATTCTGGGAAAATGACATGGCACGAAGCAGAAAGTTCCATTTCAAAAAGTACAGCATCGTAAAAGGCGATATCAAGGTATCGCTGGATATGTCTCGATTCAACACGCAGTACGGCAGAGCACAGTATCAGCTCGACGGAAATGTAAGCCAAAGCATGATACCGTTCATGTCTATGAATACAGGAACTCTTGTCAATATCACCCGCGCCGCCAGTGCGGCAGTGCAAGGCTCCGGAAAAGTATACGCTGCTTTCGGCCCGCAGGGCCGATTCCTCTATGAAGGAAAAGGCATGGTAGGCGTAGAAAGTGGTATCCCCTGGGCGAAAGATGGAGAGAAAAAAGTATTGGTCAGCCAGTATGGCGGAAAGACCAACGCCAAAGAGTTCCTGTCTTACAATCATTCAGCCCACCCGCAGGCACAGGCGGAGTGGTTCGAACCCGCAAAAGCAAAAGATCTGGACAAGTGGGTTAAAGACGTGAAAGAAACGGCTGGAGGTGGCACATATGGAAAGTAAGCCTATCAGGGAGGATGCAGGTGGATATGAGATACTTACCGCGGCAATGCGGGAACTGCTCAATCAGTATCCGGGCCTGTACAAGGACGAGACCATCAAATTCGAAGAATTGCAGGCCGACAGCGGCATTGCATTTTCGGCGGACTCCGGTGCATTGGTGTACTCCGAAAAAGAGGATGTATGCGGCGTGATGCATCAGACCTGTCAGTATCCGTTCTTTGTTGTCTACCGTACGGCATCTGACAAGGAACGGCAGAAAATGAGCGTGCAGGAGTTCTTGGATAATCTCGGAAAGTGGATATGCCGAGAACCTGTCACCATAGACGGCAAAGAGACGCGCCTGTCTGCATTTCCGGCCTTGTCCAGTGGGCGAGAGATAAAGCGGATCACACGCAATAACTCTTACGGCTTGGAACCGAAAGAAAGCGGTGTGCAGGACTGGCTCTTGCCTATCACTGTCCAGTACACAAACGAATATGAAAAATGGTAACTGATTACCGACTGCAAAAGAAGAATGCAGCCGCTACCCTATGAGCCTTTGAAGAGTTATAGGCAGAAAGGATTTTTTCATGATTGAAAGAAAATATCTTGCTCACTATCTGGATTCTTCTTTCGGCGCTGTAAGCACGACTTACGTTCGCCTTGGCAAGAATCTGGAAGAGTACAACGAAGAGCTGAACCCGGATGTGGAAGTCACAAAGAATATTCTTGGGGAACAGTCCGTACAGCATTCCGGCTATGAGGTACAGTCCGATGTTGATCCCTTCTACTACGAAGACTACGACGACGCACTGTCCAATAAGATTATGGAGCTGGCGAACACCCGGGCCACAGGCGATAAGTGCAAGACTACTATGGTTGATGTGCTTCTGAAACCTGGAACCAGCGAGGACGATGCACCTACCGCGGTATGGGCGTACAGAGAAGATGTGTACGTCATCCCGACAAGTGTAGGCGGCGACACTTCCGGTATTCAGACACCGTTCACCGTGTATAAAGCCGGAAACCGGGTTAAGGGAACCTGGAATGTGACAGCCAAGACATTCACACCCGCAAGCGAGTAAGGAGGCTACCTATGGCAAGAGAACTGGTTCTCGATACCAGAGAATGGATCGAGATTAAGGATACCAGAGGTAATGTGACGGGCGGATTCTACTGGAACCCGTCAGACCTCGATGTCGCGAAGCGGTGCGAAAAGGTCGTAGAGGTTTTCGAAAATCTCCATGTAGACGAGAACGCCGGGGACGATGAACTGTACAAGGTTTCTGACGAAATCAAGAAGCAGTTCGAATACCTACTGAACACCGATGTATCCGCATTGTTCCAGATCAATCCGCTCTCTCCCAGACCGGACGGAACACTGTATGCAGAGTATCTTCTTGATGTGATTACCACATTTATCGAGACGGAGATGGATGTCAGAATCAAGCACACCAGCGCCAGAATCAAGAAGTATACTGATAAGTATAAAAAATGAGCGCCTATGACCTGCCTGTAGCTCTGGAGGTTGCAGGCAAGGAATACGGGATAAGAAGTGATTTCCGGGCGGTCTTGGACATATTGATAGCCATGACTGACCCGGATTTGTCGGATTATGAAAAAGAAGAGGTAATGATAGAGATCTTGTACGAGGACGACATACCCGCCAGTGGATACGAGGAGGCCTGCGAAAAGGCTGTGAAATTCATTGACTCCGGAATGTCTCCGGACAGCAAACCACGTCACAGATTGATGGACTGGGAGCAGGATGCACCGCTCATCATACCCGCGGTCAATAAGATTGCAGGGCAGGAGGTGCGGGCGCTCAAATACCTGCATTGGTGGACATTCCTTGGATTCTTCATGGAGATTGGCGAAAGCCAGTTTTCGCAGATAGTCTCTATCCGGCAGAAAAAGGCGAAGCGTGTCAAACTCGAAAAATGGGAGAAAGAGTATGAACGTGAGAATCACTCACTTATCCACCTCAAAGTCAAGGAGACGGAGGACGCAAGGGCAGAACGTGAAAGTATCGAAAAATGGCTATAAGGCGGTGATCGGATGAAAGCAGACGGAAGCGTCATTATTGACACAGAAATCAACGAAGACGGCATTAAGGCCGGATCCGAAAGTATAAATAAGGCATTGAAGAATATGGCCGCTTCTACCGCTGATTTAAACGATAAGGCGCGGATTGCCATTGAAAAGCAGATTAACTCCGTGTCGAAGATGAACCAGCAGTACACCACACAACTTCAGAAGGTGGAGGAGCTGCGGGAGAAGATAGAAGAGATGCGGAAAGAAGAGGTTCCTACGCAGGAATATTCTTCACTGACAGCAGAAATCGAGAAACTGGAAAAATCTCTGGATGCTGTGATTGAGAAAGAAATTAAGTTCGTGGAGACCGGCGGCAATACGGAATCCTCCGCATTTAAGCGGATGGAATACGATATTGACCAGCTCAACGCAAAGCTGGATACGGCCCGGGCAAAGAAAAAAGCCTTGGAAGATTCCGGCGGCGCATATACTCCGATGATGAACACAGATTCTGGTGCCGCTGCGGTTCAGAGACTTGAGCAGGAAGAGCAGAAGCTGGACAACATGAACAATCAGGTCAATATGTCTTATAAGGCCCTGAATCAGAAAGTATCTGAATATCGGGAAAAGATGGAGGATGCCGGGAACGAGACGGAAAAGACCACCAAAAAGACGAAGAACGCCACGAAGTCAGTCATCCCGTTCGGCAAGAGCATCTTAAGCCTTGGAAAGATGGTCAAGCTCATGCTTATCCGTCAGGCAATCCGGGCAATGATTTCAGCAGCAAAAGAGGGCCTGCAGAACCTTGCACAGTATTCGAAGTCGGTCAACAAGGATATGTCGATGCTCATGTCCAGCATGACCCGGCTGAAAAACTCATTCGCTACTGCGTTCGCTCCGATATTGAGTGTAGTCGCTCCGATTCTGTCCAAATTCATTGACATGATTTCAAGAGCTGTAACGGCGGTAGGACAGCTATTTGCGGCACTGACAGGGAAAAAGACGTTCACGAAAGCCGTGGCCGTCCAGCAGGACTATGCAGCGTCTCTGGACAAAACGGCGGACAGTACAGAGGATGCAGAAAAGGCCGCAGAGGGCTATCTATCCCCGCTGGATGAAATCAATAAGCTGGAAAAGAAGGACACGGAAAAAGACAAGTCCGGGGCTTCCGGTGGCGTATCCCCGGAGGATATGTTCGCCGAAGTTCCGATTGATTCCAAATTCCAGGAATGGGCGGCAAAAATCAAAGAAAAATTGCAGCCTATCATTGATGCGATTAAGCGCCTAAAAGAGCCTGCTGTCGCACTGCTTAAGAGCCTGGGCGACACCTGCAAATGGCTTTGGGATGTGATTCTTGCTCCGCTGTTCAACTGGCTCCTGTCCTCTGCGATTCCGAAGATTATTGATATCCTCGGGAAGTTACTGGAGTTGATTAAGGTGATTGTGGACTGGATCAACAAGAATGTCCTTCCAATTATCAAGCCGATTGTAACTGCTCTGCTCAATACAGTGATGGGGGTTGTTGATGGAATCCTTGAAGTAATGGACGGACTGCTGGACTTCTTAATCGGTGCATTCACTGGAGACTGGGACAGAGCATTTTCCGGGCTTCAAAAAATTGCATCAGGCTTCAAAAAAATCGTCGATTCAGTGTTCCAAGGAATCCGTGATATTATGGAAACTTTCGATGGATGGCTTCAAAAAGCATTTGCGATTGACTGGTCAGAATCTTTCGGAGTACTTGGCGAAGTACTGAATATCTTTTTGCGGTCTGTATCGGATATTTGGGAAGGAATCAAGAAAGTGTTCAACGGCATTGTTACTTTTATTAACGGGGCTTTCGCTGGAAACTGGCGGCAGTGCTGGGAAGGCATCAAGGAGATTCTGGCAGGAGTATGGCAGGCGATTGTAGGAGTTGTGAAAGCTCCCATCAACCTGATTATCGGTCTCGTCAATGCCATGATTGACGCTTGCGCCAAGGGCATCAATGCGGTAATCGGTGCATTGAACAAAATTAATGTGAAAGTTCCGAAGTGGGTACCGAAGTACGGCGGCAAAAAATTTGGTTTTGATATAGGAAAGGTCAGAGCCCCGCATATTCCGTACCTTGCGACAGGCGCAGTCATTCCACCGAACGCTCCATTCATGGCTATGCTGGGCGACCAGCGGAGCGGAAATAACCTGGAAATGCCGGAGAATCTTCTGCGGCGTATCATCCGGGAGGAATCCGGGCAGAAGTCCGGCGGCAGTTATCGGTTTGTCGGTCAGATTAACCGGCGGGTGCTGTTCGATGAATTTATCAGTGAGGCGAAGATGCGGCAGGCGGCAACGGGCATCAACCCGCTTGAACTGGGTTAGGAGGGTGTATGCAGGACTGTATTAAAATTAACGGTATAGCGGTAGTACAGCCGGACGAAGATGGATACTCCGCAAATCTGGCTACTACATCCACAGACGATTCAGACAGAGATCAGTCACTTGTGATGCACAACACACCAATAGGCACTGTGCAAGGATATGAGCTGAAGTGGTCTTATATTAAGGCCAGTGATGCAGCCACCATTCTTCGCGAAATCATCAATAAGTCATCTTTCACTCTTCATTACTTCGACATTCTGACGGCATCATGGAGAGACGGGAAATTCTACGCTTCCAACTTCAATGCTCCCTGTAAGACCTTAGAGGGTGGGGTAGAATGTTGGGACGAATTATCGTTTAATGTAATTGGGGTGAATCCACGATGAAGAATGTAAGCAACGAATTTATCCAGACGGCGACACAGAGAAAGGACTTCTATGTGTTGGCTTCTATCAAGTTCGCAGACGGGACGGCAAAAGAGCTGTCCCGTAGCGACTTCTACCTATCCGGTAATAGTTACACCGACGCCGCCGGGAGCAGTTCTTTTCCGCTTGGCGTGGCCTTGGAAAAGCAGATAGGAATCGCCATAGTCAACGATGCAGACCAATGGTCTGCCTACGACTTCTACGGCGCTGAATTTACAGTGTACTGCTGTTTGGATCTGAACAGCGGAAAGACAGAAAAGATTCTGCTCGGCGCGTTCACGGTTATTGAGCCGGAATCCTACGGCAGTATCATTGAAGTAACCGCGGCAGATGCAATGTACCAGGGCGACACAGCTTACACCACAGCGTTGTCATTCCCCATGACCGCTGCGGCGGCACTGCGGGATAGTTGCTCCACCTGTGGTGTGACGCTTCAGACAACTACATTCGCCAATGGCGATTATGTGATCTCGTCATTCCCGGATGGCATTACCCATCGGACACTCTGGGGCCTGTGCGCTATGCTGGCGGGTGGTAACGCCAGAATGGATGAATATAACCGCTTAAGCATTGTAAGTTACGACTTCTCATTCTCCGACAAGGGCGCTCTGGATGGCGGTATTTTCGACAGAGCCACGCCTTACGCCAGCGGAGACACGGCAGACGGTGGCTCTTTCAATCCCTGGGATGCTGGATACGTATACGATGCTGGAGCCTTTGCGGACATGGGAAACTATCACGTTCTCTTCCGAGCGAAAAATCTGACTGTGGCGACAGACGACGTGGTTATCACAGGAATCCAGACCACAGTTGACGATGTGACTTACCTATATGGAGAAGAGGGATATGTGCTTACCCTGACCAATCAGCTGATAGAGGGTAATCCGCAGGACGCTATGAACCGTATCGGGCCTCTGATTGTTGGCGTGAGATTTCGGCCTTTTGAAATGGATCATATCGCTTACCCGATGGCGGAGTTTGGTGATGTGTGCTACGTTATCGACCAGAAGCAGAATACCTATCAGTCCGTCATCACAGACGTGAATTTTACCTTTTTCGGATATACGACTCTTAAATGCTCTGCGGATAGCCCCATGCGGAATAGCAGCAGTTATTATTCCAAGACCACGGAAGCGGTGGTTAAAGCTCGGCTGAACACCAAAAAGCAATTGACAGAGTACGACAAGGCTGTCCAGATGCTTACAAGCCTTATCACGCAGTCCTTCGGCGTATTCAAGACCGAAGAGGTGCTGGAAGATGGATCCACGGTATTTTATCTTCACAATAAGCCTACATTGGCAGAATCACAAACTATCTGGAAGATGACAGCCGATGCATTTGCAGTGTCCACGGACGGTGGGCAGACCTGGAACGCCGGCATGGATTCTTCTGGGAATGCCGTGGTGAATGTGCTTTCGGCTATCGGGATTAACTTTGGATGGGCTCGTGGCGGTACGCTTACGCTTGGCGGAAGCGATAACGGGAACGGCGAGCTTCAGCTTCTAGATTCCAGTGGAAATGAGATTGGTAGAATGAACAGTGAAGGGTTGCAGATGCTGAAAGGCATGATTAAACTCGGGACACTCTTCTCTGTTGACGTAAATGGAAATGTCGTTGCAAATAGTTTGAAGAGTTCAAACGCCGCAATCACGGGAGGCAGCATCCAGATTAACACATCAGGATCGAGCACAAATGTAATTGTGCTGAATTCTCAAAAAAATTCTAACACAATAGCAATGAGCGGAATTAGATTGTCAAGCAGAGAAAGCAGTGCGTCTTTGAGTTTGTATTGCATTGACAATTCTCCATCGATCTACGTAAATGATTCTTCTGGAAAAAGTATTTTTTCAACCAGTTACATTTCTTTGAATTACAAAGGAATGCTTGCAAACATCGAAGCATCAACAACTGTCAGCGGAAGCCTTACAGTAACGGGGTATAAATCGCGGATAGTTAGTACAGAAAATTTTGGAGAAATCCTTCAGTATTGTTACGAGACCCCGGCACCCATGTTCGGCGATATCGGCACAGGCCAGACAGACGAATCAGGAAAGTGCTACATCTACTTCGACCCGGTATTTCAAGAAACGGTATCCGCCGATTATACCTACTGCGTATTCCTCCAGAAAGAGGGCAAGGGCGATATCTGGATATCGGAAAAGACCGCCGATTACTTTCTTGTAGAGGGTACGCCGAACCTTGCATTCTCATGGGAAGCCAAAGTGAAGCAGCGGGACTATGAATACCTGCGGCTTGACCCACTCGACCGCTCACAGGATGAACAGGACACTGATTATGAGGGCATGGCAGCGGCCTACCTCGCCAACTATGAAAAGGAGATATTAGAGTATGAAGAAACTGACTAGCTTCACCCATCACGTTACAGCGGAAGGAGACCGCATCTCCTACACTTATTCAGAGATTGACAGCACCGGAAAGTTGGTGAACCAGAACGTTCGGGAGAACTTCATTGTCATGGATCCGGATCTGCAGGCTCACGTAGATGCAATCCGGGCTTATATTGAACAGAATAGAATGGAGGCATAGTATGGCGATTCAGAGCAGGCGTGGAGCCTATGGAGATTTCGATCCGAGTAAAATGCTTCCGGGAGAGTGGGCATCCGTATTGAAAGATGACCCAAATGCACAGGACGGCAAGGCAGTGTATATGTGCTTTTCCGCTGGCAATGTCAAAAGAATGGCAACCTACGAGGATATGAAAAATAATATTCAGGAAGCCACAGCAGAGATCATCAAACAGGCAAAAGAAGAAGTTACAGAGGACACAAAGGCCGCAAAAGAATCCGCTGCACAGGCAGAGCTTTCAGCAAAGTCAGCGGAAGAAAAGGCAAGTGCTGCTGAAAAATCAGCTTCAAACGCCGAAAAAGCAGCTGAATCATCAAATACTGCATTGGAGAGTGCGAATAAAAACTTTTCTGACCAGTATACAAAAAAAACGTACAAAAAAGGTGAGACCTGTATTCGGGATAATGCGCTCTATGAAGCAAAGCAGGAAATTGACCCGGCAGAGGACTGGAACGCAGCTCACTGGACGGAGACCTCTGTGGAGAAGATCCGGGCAAAAATGCGCCAGGAGCTTGACACGGTAAATACGAATATAGCGAGCATAGCTATCATATATAAAAATATCGTAGACGATGCTGATTTAATAAATGGATTCACCGGACCGGATGGAAATAAAAGTAGCGTAGAAACATGGAAGCAGTTTTCCGTTACTGTAAAGAGCGGAGATTCCTACTCATTTACCGGTGGGCGAAAAATGGTGTGCTTTTACAATGGAAGCGCAACATCCCAAAATGTAGTAAGCGGTGGTGAAGATACGTCAAATGATATATTACTCAATGTCCCGTCAAATGCGTCATTAATGAATGTATCTTTTCAAACAAAAGATTTGGACAATATAACAGTGGTACAATCCGATGTGATTCTTTCAAAAGAAGAAGCTCAAAAAACTTATCCAGCCGAAAAGTTTAATGTGTATTCGAAAGAAAAATGTGACAAATTGATTGATGATATAACCCCAGATGATACCGCTGTCGGCGGCAAGCCCTGGACATCCAAGCACATCGTGGATATGCTCTGCCCGCCGTTGAAAGTAGCCGGGAATCCGGTACAGTGCTATCCTGTGGCAGGGTACCCGCTGGGAATTACGGCATCATGGGAGCCTACGCAGGAGGGGACGGGCGACCCGTCGCCGGATAATATCAGGCCGATTAAAGGGCGGAATAGCGTGGCGGTGACACGGTGCGGAGCAAACTTGTTTGATTACGAAAAATTTAAACAAGTAAAGTGTGTAGGCGGAACTGCTGTGTATGAAAATAATGGAGTTACGGTCACGGCAAACAAAAATGATTGCTACACTGCGTATCTTAAGACAGACGGATTTCCGGACGATTGTAGAATCCCTGTTAAACCCGGTGGAACTATAACCTTTTCGTGGGAGGAGAGTACAAACACATCAGGACTAGTTTTTATCTTTCCGAATGCAAAAAGCGCAGGAAGCGTGGTTGTAAATAATGCGTCCAAAAAATCATTGTCGTACACAGTAACGGAAGGAGTATCGTTTATCTCTTATAGGTTTGGTGTGACTAATGCCGGAGATACGATTGCTTACAAAAATATCCAATGTACCGTCGGCTCTGAAGCGCCTACTGAATATCAACCTTACATCAGCGATACTGTCACCCTCGCCCTCCCCGAAACCATTTACGGCGGTTCTGTGAATGCTGTGAGCGGAGAGGGCGAATCGCAATATAACAAGGTTAATATTCGAATGGAAAATCTGAACTATAACATAAACATATCGGCGATGCTTGGATACGCTTCTCAAAATCTTCTGAATGATATACAGCGTCCGTCATCTAATAGTATTGCATTTGACGGTGTGTGTGATTGTCTCCCAACAAAGTCAGCATCTGAAATCAACAGTGGAGCGATTGGTTTTGGAGTGTCAGCATCAGGCGACATATATTTGAAAGCAGAAGGACTGGACTCAGCAGAAGCATACGCTGCTAAATTCCCAAACGGTGTGAATGTATGCTATAAGGTGGCAACTCCTAAATTATTTTCAGCCACCGGAAACGCCCCTGTACCAGCTCTGGTAGGTATCAATACAGTGCTGACAGATGCGGACAGCGTAGAGGTCACAGGCCGGGAAGATCTGATTCATGCAATAGCCGGACAGTAAGGTATATTCGCATTTACAACACTACACGTAACTCGTAAATCCACCTAAGAAAGGAGAAAATCATGGCAATTATGGTATCTTCCGCACGCTCGGACGAGCGTGGCAAATACTCCGGCGGAAAGGCTGGAGACCAGAGGCAGAAATCAAAGACCAATGACATCCGGGGCGAGGTGAGTATGCAGCCGATGTATACCCACCGGAGAGGGTGGTATATCCTGCGCCCCAAAAAGGTATCACACGCTGACGCAATCGCAGAGCTGGGAATTAAGGCGGCGAACAACCCCAACATCGGATACAGCCAGTCAGACCGTCTGGGCGTGGTTAAGCATGGCATTAACACCAAGGTCAAGACCAATGCAGACTGTAGCTCCCTGGTGCGGCAGGTGGTACGAGAAGCGACCGGGAGAGACCCGGGAAACTTTACCACAGCCAACGAGGCCAAGGTATTGGCCGCCACAGGGCTGTTTACAAAGATTGGTTATGTAAACCAGTCAAAGACTCCGGTCTATAATGGTGATATCCTTGTCACCAAGACAAAGGGGCACACCGTCATCGTGGTGTCCGGCAATCCCCGCTCGCGTGCCACAGTCGGCAATCCGTACCCGGTGCCGACCAGAATTATCAAGCTGACGGATCCGATGATGAAGGGTGATGATGTGCGCTGGGTACAGTACCACCTGATCCGGCTTGGATTCCTGCCAGAAAAGAACAGCAAGGGCAAGAGCAACATCGACGGCGTATATGGTACGAATACTAGGGACGCGGTAATGGCGGCTCAGGAGCACTACGGAATCAAGGTAAATGGCATTGTCGGAGCCGACACAAGTCTGGCAATACAATTCAACTGATTATAGATCCCCGGAGCAATCCGGGGATTTTTTTAACTTTATAGGAAAGACCGCCTACGGCGCTCTCTTGAATTGAAAAAGGCCCGCACGGAGGCGGGCACAAAAAGCGGACGATTGCTGGATTAGAAGATGTAAAAACCTTCTTCACCAAAACCGTCATCAAGTTCATCCTCGCTCATAAGGCGAATGTCCTTGGATGTCATACCTTCCGGGGGATTATCCATGTATTTTTTGCGCAGTGCCTCGATATCTGGTTTCATGATGCTTATCCTCCTTTTAGAGGATTATAACATAAAAACCAGAATAATTACGCAGAAGAACACTTTCCACGAGATTTGGACATTGCTTTCTCGTACATTTCTTCGAGGGAAACGCGCTGGTGGTTGAAGTAGAGTTCTAAGAACTCCATCTGATGCTGGCAGTCGGGACATGTCAGGGGGTCATAGCCAAAGGAAGATAAAATGGCAGTTCTCCATTGATTAAAGCTGCGATAGATATGATGTTTGCATTTTGAAATGGCACGATAGAGGTTTGCATCAATTTCCCGGTGTCGTGCATAAATCCCGCCATACCGAATCATTTTAAAGTGTTTTTCAGGGATGTGGCGAATGAGGCGCTGGATGAATTCCAAAGCGGGAATGGTTTCTTCAATGTATTGTTCATCCTCATGGCGGTTGTAATGGAAAGTGACCATTTTTCCATCGTATTTATCAATCCGGGAAGTGGCAATGACAGGGCGACCAAGATAACGTCCAATGTATTTCACAACAGTCCTGGGATCGCAGAGGTTTGGTTTGGCATAAACATAAAAACCCTGTTTGTGTTCGCTGTAGCACTTCGCTTTGACTTTTTTGAAAGCAGAACCGATTTTAGACTCCATTTCATTGAGCAGAGCAGTGCGGAAAGCATTACGTAAATAGGTGTAATTAAAGTGTCTGACAGGACGCCAAAAACCATCATCGCTGTATCCACCTTCAGATAAGAGACAGTGGATATGAGGATTCCATTTCAGATCTCTGCCAAATGTATGTAAAACCATGATGAAACCAGGAGTGAAGTTTTTGGATTTATTCAGTTTATGGAACATACGAGAAATCACGCTGTTTACGGAATGGAACAGGCAATCGAGCAGAGAACGATCCTGGAGAAAAAAATCACGAAGATTTTCATCGATTGTGAAAACACAATGGCGGTGAGTGACGTTGACCAATTTAAAGGACATACTGGTAGTGCGTTCCATGGCATATTTGTTGCCACAGGTAGGACAGAACCGGCTATGACAGCGGAAAGGAACAAATTTGAGCTTTCCACAGTGAGGACAGCCGTACATGGCACCACCGAAAGCAGGATCACCGCAATGAATCATCTTACCGATATTTTCCATCTCAGATTTTCTGGGATGAAGAGTATATTCAATTTCCTCATAATAGTCAGTAAAAATCTGTTGTAAAATATTCATAAGACTATTATGAATGAAATCGTAGCAAAAAGAAACCCCTAACCCCTCAAGATTGAGGGGCAGGGGAGTTGAATAGGCGAAGCCTATTTTTTATTTATTTTAAAATAATGCTTGACTATTTGTACAAATAGTAATATACTTAAATCATCAAAGGAACGGAGGATAAAAAAATGAGAAAAATGGTAGTAAACGAGTATGGTGTTGAGGTTGATTTCGAGGTAGCTGTAATGTATATGGACGATGAGATCCGCGAGGAGATTCACAACGAGCTTGCACCGTGTACAGACCAGGAGTTCTTCGATGAGTACGCAAAGCGCCACGAAGAAAAGTTCGGAGAGGAGTGGGAGTTTGAAAAGGAAAATCCGTGTTTCTAAACCGGTACTTCTCCCGAGGGTATGCGTAAGCTGTGGCCGCACTTTTACAGGCGGCCCGTCGGCTCGGTATTGCCCATCTTGCAGGACAGAGCGCAGGCGAGAAACCGACAGGGAATGCAGAGCCCGCAAGAGAGCGGGCCATGTGATAGAGCTGGGGAGTATAATCCACTGTGAGATTTGCGGGAAGGAAATTGTAAAAACTTCCGGACGCAGGAGATATTGCTCGGAATGTGGAGCAGCCCATCTAAAAGAGGCTGACAACAAAAAAAGCCTTGAGTGGAAACGTAATAATTCGCAAAAGGTCATTGTAGCCAAACGAGAATTTTCAAAAAGATGCTCCGCCACGGGAGAGCGAAAAGAATCTGGACATCCAGGAGTGTATTGGAACAAAGAAAACGAAAAATGGCAAGCTCATATAAATCTGAATGGAAAACAGTACAAGATACTATACGCAACAAATCTTGAGCTTGCGGTAAAAGCCAGAAAGGCCGCTGAGGAAATGAAAAAGGCTGGGAATCTTACTATAGAAGCCATCGAGGAGCTGAGAAAAACATACCAGGCCATAAACAGCGAGGAGGAGCGGGAACTTGAAGAAAAAAATAACAATATGTAAGTCTGGCGGGACAGCCAGCAAGAACGCCTTAATCTACAGGCTGACCGTCCCGGCGGAGATGATAAAAGCCCTTGGTGTCACACCCGAGGACAGGAGCATAGAGTTGAACATGGTGGGCGATACGCTCACCATCAGAAAAGTTAAGGAGGAAGGATAAAATGACAAGAACATGGAGAGTATTTGGAGCAAACGGACACAGACAGCGGGAAAGCTTTGAGCCGTCTTATAAATACGATTGGACAGAGGGCGAGGATATCCGAGAAGTCGAAGTTGAGAACTCCGACAAGACCGGGACAAATGAATACAGTATAATCCGGATCACCCGCAACACCGCCGAAGAGTGCGAGGCAGAACTGGAAGGACAGCTTTCCGATGGAATTTTTGAAAGTGTGAACTATGGAAAAGTTGAAGAACTGGTTGACGGCTCTTGGCGTGAATGGTAATATAGTTTTATAGGGGAGGTAATTGAGAGTCTTGTAAGTAAAAAAACCCGTCCGGTTAATTCCGGGCGGGATTTTTGATGATAAAAGTGGGGGCAAAAAAGGGGCAAATAAATAGACATTTATATACGATATTAGACATTACAAACGCAAAAAGCCTTGATTATATGCACCTTTTTAACACTATTGCACACCTTTAGAAAGCTGCTGACGGGACTTTTTTTATCCGAAAAAATGCCGTAAATAAGCCACTTTTCTGGATATGCTCCGATTTTATGGGGCAAAAAAGGGGCAAAAATAAAAAAATTGAACCGTCTGGAATCCCAGACGGTTATTTTTATAGCAATGATGTATTTGATATTCTTTCCCTGTCCCGCTCCTCCAGCCTTTTGGTGACATGCAGGTATACCTCTTTTGTCACCTTGCTATCGGAGTGCCCCAGCCGCCTGGATATAGTCTCCAGTGGTACGCCTGCCTCTGCCAGCAACGACACATGAGTGTGTCGGAGTATGTGTGGGGCAATCTTTCGGCCTATCGCTCTTTCGCTGGCCTCCCGGATATACTTGGCGTAATCGTAGTAGTGCATATAGCCGCCGTCAAAATCCGGGAAAAACAGCTTTGATGACTTCCGCAGCCCTGCCGTGTCAAAAAAAGCGTCAATCCTCTTGCACACGTCCGCAAGCTCCGGCTGAATAAATACGTCACGGGTGGAGGTAAAGGTTTTTGTGCTTGTCAGTACCCGGTTATTATAGTCATAGTTTTTGGTGACGTGGATCGTATGCTCCGGCTGGCTTACATCGCTCTTGTCCAGCCCGCACACCTCACCATAGCGCAGGCCGGACAGCACCAGAAACTCCGTAAGCAGCTCCCACCGTTCCAATGTCATCTCTTTGAGCAGTGCGGAAAGCTCCTCCCGCTCCAGGTACTTGTTCGCCAGCTTCTCCCGGCGTGTATCGTTCTGTAGCTTTTTGAGCTTGTCCAGATAGCGTATATCAGCCACCAGGTCATTCTCATAGCCCCATCTTATCATAGCCTTAAACCGTGTGATGTACTCGTTATATGAGCCGTTCTCAAGGTTTAGCGTGTCCATCTTCTGCTTGATGTATCCGGCAGACAGGGAGGACACCAGTGTGTCCGCCCCAAGGCATTGGGTCGTAGTCTTAAGGTTGTAGTAGTTCCGCCTGTAGGTGGACAGCTTAAAGGCCTTTTTCTGGTATGCCAGATACATCTCCACCATCTTCCCGAGCGTCAGCCCTTTTTCTTCTGGCTCCGTGTTTAAGGCTTCCAGCTTGCTCCGTATTTTTGCGTTAAGCGCTTCCAGAGCGACTTTCCGGGTGCTTGCCGTGTTCTTCTCCATCACCACCGACACGCGCCCGTATTTGCCCGTCAGAGGGTTTGTGTAGCGTTCTACAAATTTAACCTTTCCGCTTTCCAATTCTTCCGCCCACATTTTTTCTTCCTCCTTGCATTTTTCCGCATGGAGTGATAAGATATATATGTATTTTTCGTATCACCTCATGCAGTGGTACTCTAAAAAAGGCCTCCTGCCCCAGCAGGAGGTTCTTTTTTTACACATAGTACGGATCCGGTTTAAGCAGAATCAGAATCAGGTCGATAATCCATCCAATTCCGAACAATCCGACAGTCAAGAGCCATATGATTCCGGTTCCAATCTTGCCCTCATAGAATCTGTGGATGCCAAGCCATCCGAGAAACAGGCATAAAAAGAACGCTACCCATTTTCTTTTCGCTTTTCCGCCGACCACGGCTGCAACCTTGGCGGTATTGTTGTTGTTGATGACGATATTTCCCGGATTTGCAGCCTTGAGCTCCTCCACCTGCTTCCCACATTTGGGACATACCATGCAATCAGCGTCAATCTGCGCACCGCAGTGCTTACAAAACTTAGTTTCCATATTTTCCTCCTCTTACTTCCCTACGGTGTAACTGTCCACTCCATCACAGGCTGATTTTCTGCCGTCCATCACGGCCTTTTTCAACGTGTCCAGATCCGGCATTACCTCATCTGTGTTGACCAGTTCGCCCCTGGCTTTTTCCATGCAGAAGTTGTCATACACAGTTTGAGCAACGGTCACCCTTGCCCGCATAGAGCAATGATTGTCAGCGACAATCATGTTGAGCTGTTCCCGCCACGATGAGCCGGTCTTTCCAAATATGCAAAAACACGCCTGCCGGATGTCCCGGTCTGTGAAATACGTATTCACATACTGGTGTAATATATCCCTCATCCTGACTACATCATCATCGGAGCTTTTTTCCAGAAACCCCGGGTGATGGTACTCCATGATATACGGCCCCATGTCTTGGCCGCAGGCGGCAAACCACTTTTCTAATGTCCGGTATCCCGGCTCACCAATCCCGGATTCCCAGTTCTGGATAGTAGCCACAGACCGCCCAAGAGCCTGCGCCATGAATTTACGGGACTTTCCCGCAGCGGTTCTGGATTTTTCGAGCATTAAGCCAAAATCCCTTGCTCTGTCTACCTCTTTTCTTTGCATATAGTTCCATTTCCCCTCCTGGCCGAAAAATAATTGGTAGATTTTCAAAAGAAAATAGCTAAAATATTTTGTTTCTTTTTGAAATCAGATTAACCAACCACTTTTCTGTGAATTGTTTTATAATACAAACATATTTTAATACAGTTTTAGACAGATTGCAACTCGAATAAACAAATTGACAAGTACGAACATACGTTCTATAATTTAAGCCAAGGAACGGCGAGAGGGGGATCTGCATGGGTGAAGAACGAATGGAGCAGTACAAAAAGGAAATCATGGAACTGGTGGAGAAAGTCCCAGATGAAAAAATGTTGCTATTTTTACTAAGGTTTATTGCAAGGAGTTTAAAAAACCGGGGAATTTAATCCCCGGTTTTGCTTTTGGAATAGAGAGCTTCGACATACCCGAATACCAGTTGTTGATCTTCAGGCGGTAAAGACATCATCTTATTAACACAATCAACAAACTTTTGGTTCATTGATATATCCGCCATCAATTCAGCATTATCAGGTTCTTGTTCTTCCCATCCCATTAAGTAAGCAGGCGTTACGTCCAAAGCGTTGGCGTAATCACGTACTTTTTTATTAGACAGCTCCCTTGATTTTTCAACCTTGTTTACAGACGAACGGGATTTATACCCAAGCTTTCTTGCAAGTTCATCTTGTGTCAATCCGGCCCGCTCTCTGCACTGTCTAATACGCTCCCCTATATTCATGGAGTTTTCCTCCTTTCTGCTTACACTGGGAGTATACCATGTGTTGAAAAATATTTCAACATTTTTTGAAAAAATAGTTGACAAAAACGTCAACAAGGTTTATATTATGATTGTAGACAAAAACGTCAACAAGAACGGAAAGGAGATGATAGAATGGTTGATACTCAGCTACTTGAAGAGAGGATAAAAGAATCGGGCAAAAAGTACGGATATCTTGCTGAAAAGCTGGGCATTTCAAGGCAGTATTTTAGAATGAAATGCAAAAACAAAGCCGACTTTACAAATAAAGAAACCGATATTCTTTGCAAAGAGCTTGGTATTACATCTCTTACAGAAAAAGAAAAAATTTTCTTCAAAAAGTAGACAAAAACGTCAACAACGAAAGGGGGGGGGGAAAAAATTAAATGAAGCGGAAGGTGTACGTCATGGACTGCGGCGGGAGCCTGTAAGGAAAGAAAGTAGGTGATTAGAAATGGCGTTTCTGGCCGGATTTTTTGGCGGCGCGTTGTTCGGTACAACAGCATTGATGGTATTTGCCGTCTGCTATGCGGATAAGGTAGACCAGTGTGAGAACTGCGAGCTGCGGAAAGAAAAAGAAGAAAAAGAAAGTGCTCCAGCGGGAGATTAGGGCCTCCCACCAGAGCGAGTAACCACATTGAACAGACCAATGCGGATACAGGATCATCATAGCACGGTTTTCCTGTTTTCGCAAGACGCAGGAGAACGAAATGGGAGAAAAAAATACAAATTGCAACACATTAGCTGCTGATGTGATTGAGCAGCAGAAAAATGAATACAGAAAGGAGCGGAAACTGTGGTTCACGGCGTGGCTGGTCACTTTTGTAGCCCTGCTGGTGAGCAACGGGATCTGGGTGTGGAAAGTATGAGCTTGTATTGCAATAAGAGCGCAGCGGCAAAGTTTTTCGGAATCAGCCGATCGACGCTTTACCGAGCCCTTGAAGGTATCCAGGATGAAATGGATGCTGGGCGGTATGGCAAGTACAGCATGGCTGGAAACCTTGTGAGTAAGGCCGTGGTGCTTGACTATCTCCGATTCGGGGATATGTTGAGAAACAAAAACACGCGGGAATGTACCCCGCCTTATGACGAACAGGCGGCAATAAGGGCCGTCGGGGAAATGGAATAATGACAAATGAATCAGCGGAACTCCTGCGTCATGCCATCATCGCAAGAGCGTGTATGGACTATGATCAAGCACTGATGTATCTTGCGAAGCCGGAAGAGAAGAGAACAGAGAAGCGGACATTCGAGAACGAATGCCAGAAGATAGACTGCGAACGCTTCTTTCGAAGCGATTGGATGGCGGCCATATCAGACCTTGATGGTCAGTTCCTTATGCGGATGGTAAGAGAGCAAGGATACTGTGCCAACGCCGGGGTCATGATTGCAACGGCAGGTACCAGAAATGACAGGAGTAGAAGAAAGATACCGAAAAAGAGACGAATATGGAGGATGGTGAAAAGTGAGCAGAAGGAACAGGAAAGTGATTAAGCAGCTTCTCCGGGAACTTCCCGGAATGCTTGCAATCTGTGCGGGATTGTACGCTTGGGCGCTCATCTTGTGGATGGTGGCACCATGAGGGGGAGGCGCATGGGAATCATAATCATCATTGTTCTGGCCTTTGCGGTGGCGGTCATTGACCGCAAGGTTGAAGCTGCGGAGCGTCAGGAAGAACTGGAAGAATATATTGAGGCCATCTGTGAACCGCGGCACATCTGCCCGGAGCTGATAGAGGCAACCATCGAGCGGGAGAGCCGATGGGATCCGAAAGCCATCAATGGGGACTGCATGGGACTTATGCAGATATCCGAACGCTGGCACCGGGAGCGCATGGAACGCCTTGGGGTGACAGACTTATTCGACCCTTATGATAATATCCTCGTTGGGGTTGATTACATGGCGGAACTGTTTGAGAAGTACGAAGACGCTGGCATGATCTTAATGATTTACAATGGCGACAGCCGGGCGAAAGACTTACAGGCAACCGGGAAACTGTCAGAGTATGCAGAATGGATTCTGAACCGGTCCGCAGAACTGGAGAGGGAGCATGGCAAATAAAAAAGCCCCAGCGAATGAGGGTTCGCTTCCGGGGCTTGCAAAAAAAGACACTTATATTATAGCAAAGTTTAGGAGGTAATACAATGGGAAATGAAGTAGTAGTGATTCCGCTGGACGAATACAGAGCGCTCTGCTCAATGGAGGGACGCGTGAACGCATTGAGGGATATAGCGAAAAGAAACCGGTATATCAGCACCGAGGACGCATTGAGTATGCTGGGCTTTGAGGAGGAGGAACACAATGCTGGAGAATCGAATGCTGATAGATAGCGAGTGGAATGAGAGTGAGTACGGCGTACCGCTGCCGAGAAAGCGGGACAGATGGGAAGAGGAGGACATGGACGATGAACGATATATTCAAGACCTTAGAGAAAGTGAATGTGAATGAACACACAGAGAAAAAGAACGGGTTGACATACCTGTCATGGAGCTGGGCGTGGGCGGAAGTAATGAAAAAATTTCCGGAAGCGCACTATGATATCGTCACGTTTGACGGCAAACCGTACCTGTATGACGAAAATCTGGGATATATGGTGATGACTACAATGGTAATCGGAGATATCCAGCGGACGATGTGGCTCCCGGTCATGGACGAAAAGAACAAAGCCATGAAAGCCCAGCCTTATACATATAAAACCAAGTACGGCGAAAAGATGGTTGAAAAAGCTACAATGTTTGACGTCAATACGGCGATCATGCGTTGCCTTGTGAAAAATATCGCCATGTTTGGCCTTGGCCTGTATATCTATTCTGGGGAGGACTTGCCTGCGGAAAGTGAAGAGAGCGCAAAGCCGAAACAGAAGGAACAGAAACCACCGCAGGCAGAGCCACCGATTTCCGATGATGGCGATAAGCCCGCTGATGAAGCCAAATTGAAAACCATCGAAAGTATTTGCAAGAAGCACGGCTTTACCCCGGAGGCAATGTGTAAAAGCAATGGGCTGACATGGCCTAACATCACCAACGAGAGGGCGGCTTGTATGCTTGACACGCTAAAGAAAAAGTACAAGGACGAGTGACATGAGATACACGGGATTCCTCAAAGACCTATTCCTGGACTGGAAAAGCCGGAGAACACGGGTGACGCTGGAGATTGACGCAAAACCGGAGGACTTGGAAAAGCTGAAGGACAAGAAACTTACGGTCGAGATTAAGCAGTACCGGGGAAAGCGGACACTGGACGCGAACGCCTATTACTGGCAGCTATTGACCAAACTTTCTGAAGCGTTGAATGTCCCAAAGCCGTATCTGCATAACCGGCTACTCCGGCAGTACGGACAACTGATGATTATTGACGGGCAGGCCGTTTATACAGTCCTCCCGGATACTGATGAAGCGGAAAAGGCCATCAATGCCGCCGAGACTTACCACCTTAAGCCTACATCACAGGTTAAGCAGGGCAAGGGCGGCAAGATGTACCGCACGTACATGATGTTGCGAGGCTCCAGCGACTATGACACCAAAGAGATGAGCGTATTAATTAACGGACTGGTAGAGGAGTGCAAGGAGCAGGGGATTGAGACTATCCCACCGGACGAGTTAAGGAGGATGATGGAAGATGCAGAAAAGCATAATCCAGGCTGACAGAAAAGTGTGCTTCCTATGCGAAAGGAACGGCAACGGGGATCCGCTGGAATGTCATCATATCTTTTTCGGGACTCCAAACAGACAACACTCTGACGAGGACGGCCTTGTAGTCTGGCTATGCGGTGAGCGGTGCCACCGGACCGGTAAAAATGCAGCACATAGGGACGCATTTGTAAACCGGTACCTTAAGCGGGAGGCCCAGAACGTCTGGGAGTTGGAAAAGAGAAAGAAAGGTATGACACCGGAGGAAGCTCGGAAAGCGTTTATTTCCCGGTACGGAAAGAGCGAGTTATAAAAGCCTATGCGTCCAGACATACTTGGACTGCAATAATATATCACACAATGTAAGCCAAGATTTTACCTCCTTCCATGATTGGAAGGCCCGCCCTTCGGGGCGGGAGAAAGGAGGAACATGAACAGCAGGGAGAAAGGGAAAAAGGGTGAGCGGGAACTTGCCGGAATCCTGAAGGCTCACGGATACAAAGCCCGCCGGGGTCAGCAGTACTGTGGGACCAGTGGCGAGGCTGATGTGGTCGGTATCCCTGGCGTACACATAGAGTGCAAGAGAGTAGAAAAACTAAACATCTACACAGCAATGGCGCAGGCCGTCCGGGACGCAAGACCGGGGGAAATCCCCGCAGTGTTCCACCGTAAAAACCGGGAGGGCTGGCTTGTGACTATGAGATTGGAGGAGTACCTGGAAGAGAGGAGGGAACGAGATGAAGCAGCAGGATATAGAAGCCCGGTTACTATTCAGACAGATCGGGATAGGCCGGGAGCGGGCGATAAAGAGGCCGGAGAACCGGAGCCTTGACAGAAAGCTCCGCAGGCTGATAGCCGAGGCCAACGCACAGGGCTGTCTCATCATCAACGTGGGAAGCGGTATCTATATCCCAAGGCTTGACGTGCCGGAAGAGGACAGCGAGCTGCGGGAGTACATCGCAAAAGAGACTAGCAGAGGCGTGGAGACACTGAAAAAGGCGCGGGCTATGAATAAGGCCTACCAACGATTAAAGGCCGTATATCAAGGTCAGATGAGCATGGAGGACTATGTGGAAGAGTGGAGGCAGGGGCAACATGAGGGATAGCGTAGTCTTTTACCGCAGTTTTTACGAGGCGGTCAAAGACCTGCCGCCGGAAGAGTTTAAGGAATCCGTACAAGCTATCCTTGATTATGGACTTGATGATAAGCCACCGGACAAACAGGGCACGATAGCGCACACTGTCTTTACCCTTGTCCGTCCACAGATTGACGCTAATAACCGGCGTTTTAAAAATGGGTGTAAAGGCGGAAAAGAACCAAGTTGTAACCAAACCGTAACCAAACCCGAACCAAAGCGGAACCAAAGCGGAACCAAAACGGAACCAAACTGTAACCAAACCGTAACCAAACCCGAACCTAAGGAGAAAGGAGAAAGGAGAAATAAATAATAAAACCATTATGTCGCCGCCTACCAGTAGGGGCGAGCTCACATACCCGTATGGAGCGGTGGTTGATTATTTAAACTTAAAAGCCGGGACACGGTACAAACACTCATCGGAGGATACCCGTAAGCATATACGGGCACGGGTCAATGATGGCTATACCCTTGATGATTTTAAGGCCGTGATTGACCGCAAGGTTGAGGAATGGAAGGGTACGGAGTGGGAAAAGTTTTTAAGACCGTCCACCCTGTTCGGGAGCAAATTCGAGAGCTATTTGAACCAGAAAGAGGAGCCAAAAGGGAAAAAGACGGCCTTTAGCAACTTTTTGGAACGAGATTATGACAAGGGCTTGATGGATAGCCTTGTCGGGAGGTAAGGGAAAATGACAGAGCAAAAAAGAAAAGAGATCCGGCGGCTGGAAAAGCTGCATGGAGTCAAGGTTGGGGAGCGCATAAAGCTCCGCATACAGAGCACACTCCGGGACGAGGAAGTAGACAGCGACGGAGTGCATGAGATCCGGGGGAAAATCTATCAGTTGTATGAGCGGTTTGTGGTGATCAAGACCAGCTTCGGAACGCACCCCAGTTACTTCTGGAGCGATTTTGAGAAATGGAGGGTAGGCTGATGATTACAGAGTCGGAAAAGATATGCCAGTATATCTATGACCTGGCGGTGGAGTTTAAGGAGGAGAAAAAACGTGTGTAGATTTAAAAGTGGAATTATATTCAAGACCCGGTGCGTGGTAGCTCCGGAAGAAAATGACAGTCACAGCGATTTACTGCACGAGCTGAACATTGAGGATACTTATACCAACGCGTCAAGAGTGTTTGTGCGGGCGGAGCTTGTCCCGGCAAATAACGAGTGGTGGACAGACCCGGACGGATGGGAGTTTGTGGTAGATCAGGACGTGACACCGGACTGGTACGATACAGATCCGGGCAAATATGAAGAGGAGTTCCGGCAGGCAGTAAAAGCATGGTGGGGTGAGCACGTACTTGTAGACAAAAAGATTGACGAGTTAAGCAGCGGATACTATCGCTTGAAGCGGTGCGAGGTCAAGAAGTTGCTGAATGACGTTAAGGTATATCTTGACAACTCCACGGTCGTAAAGATGTGGGACAACTCCACGGTCAGAAAGATGTGTGGCAGCTCCACGGTCAGAGAGATGTGTGGCAGCTCCACGGTCAGAGA
>ERZ1034687.166-NODE-166-length-43261-cov-30.247350_pt1 | contig 43261 bp, 28 predicted proteins | sample MGYA00520704_ERZ1034687 | MGnify/ENA primary metagenome ERZ1034687 (study PRJEB33766, sample SAMN09781762) | gut metagenome | biome: gut microbiome | host: Homo sapiens | place: Madagascar | study: EMG produced TPA metagenomics assembly of the PRJNA485056 data... | reverse complement strand
CTTTCTGCAGCTATGTGCTCGGCTATCGTCACGACTACAGCGGAAGCGTGATGTTTGACAATGATGTAACCGCCAACTATAAGGTCTCTGACTGGGTGGAGATGCGCAAGCGCCACATCAGTCATCTCTTTCAGGAACTTCGCCTCTTTCCAGAGCTTACGGCGATGGAGAATGTGGAGATCAAGAACAAGATTACGGGCTTCAAGAGCCGTGAGCAGATACTCAAGTGGTTTGACATGCTAGGCATTGCCGACAAGGTGGATGCCAAGATAGGAAGAATGTCGTTCGGACAGCAGCAGCGTGTGGCTATGATGCGTGCGCTCTGTCAGCCTTTCGACTTCATCCTCGCCGATGAGCCTATCAGTCACCTTGATGACAACAACTCTCGCATCATGGCAGACATCATGATGACCGAGGCGAAGGAGCAGGGGGCAGGTGTCATCGTGACCAGTATCGGTAAGCACATGGACCTGCCATACGAACATGTATTTAAGTTATAATAGAAATGAATTTAGTTTGGAAATTACTTCGACAGCATATTAGCATACCACAGTTTGCGGGCTTTGCCTTTGCCAATCTCTTTGGTATGCTCATCGTTCTCTTTGGCTTTCAGTTCTATCAGGATGTGCTGCCTGTCTTCACGCAGCAAGACAGTTTTATGAAAGCCGACTATCTCATCATGAGCAAGAAGATAGGCATGGGCAATACCATCAGCGGGCGCTCCAATACCTTCTCGGGCGCAGAGATAGACGATGTGACCGACCAGAAGTTTGTGAAGAAAGTGGGCAAGTTTACCTCTACCGAATACAAGGTGGATGCCCAGATGGGAGTGAATGGCGTGAATGTCTTGAACAGCGAGCTCTTCTTTGAGAGTGTGCCAGATGGCTTTGTGGATGTGCCGCTCAAGGACTGGAAGTATGAGCCAGGAGCCAAGGAGGTGCCTATCATCCTCCCGCGTACCTATATTAATATGTATAACTTCGGTTTTGCCCAGAGCCATTCGCTGCCTAAGATTAGCGATGGACTGATGGGAATGATTGATTTCAATATCTTCATCCAGGCTGGCGGCAAGAAGGAGCAGTTTAAGGGCAAGGTCATCGGATTCTCCTCTCGTTTGAACACCATCCTCGTGCCACAAGCCTTCATGGACTGGAGCAACCAGGAGTTTGCGCCCAACGACCATAGCGACCCAACTCGCTTGATCGTGGAGGTGGGCAACCCTGCCGATGAGAACATCACCAAGTATCTGGACCAGAATGGCTATGAGGTGGAGACCGACAAGCTGGACGCCGAGAAGACCACTTACTTCCTGCGTATGATGGTGTCCATGGTAATGATTATCGGTCTCGTCATCTCCATCTTGAGTTTCTACATCCTGATGCTCAGCATCTACCTCTTGGTACAGAAGAACTCAAGCAAGCTGGAGAACCTGCTCTTGATAGGTTATAGCCCTAACAATGTGGCGAAACCATACCAGGTGCTCACCATCTCGCTCAATGTAGTGGTGCTAGTCATCGCATGGATCATCCTCTTCTTCGTAAGAGGCTATTACATGAACTTCATCGAGACGCTCTTCCCAGACATCGACGAGGGCACCATGCTCCCAGCCATCGCCCTAGGCCTGTGCCTGTTCTTGATAGTATCTATCCTGAACATCGTTGCCATCCGTCGCAAGGTGATGAACATCTGGAAGAGAAAAGAGTGAAAAAATAACTGTAAGTAAAACATTCGATATACTTATAGATTAAAGAAAATCTGCGTTATTTGCTTAATGCAGATTTTTTTTGTATGACAAAGTATTTTTTTTCACTTATTTGTAACACTTATATCGGATTTTTTGTTTAATTTTGCAGTTGAAACATTTGAAACGGGGATTTTCCCCATATTATTAATTAATTTTCTTAAAAGGTATGCAGAAAAGATTGCATTTATTAGTGGCTTTGCTGGCCTTTGTGGTGACCACAGCAATGGCTCAGATCACTACTTCTGGTATCAGTGGTAAGATTACAGCCGATGGCGAGGATGTCATTGGAGCTACTGTTACCGCTACTCACCAACCGTCTGGTACGGTATATCGTGCCGTATCCAATATCGATGGTCGTTATATTATTCAGGGTATGCGTCCTGGTGGTCCTTACAAGGTAGTGGTATCTTACATTGGTTATCAGGACAAAACATTGAACAATGTGAGTCTTACTTTGGGTGAAAGCACCAATTTGGCTTTCTCTCTCAAGGAGGATGCACATCAATTGCAGGAGGTCGTAGTTTCGGGTAAGGCTGGTCTTGCTGCTTCCCGTACAGGTGCTGCTACCAGTATGAACGCTGCACAGATCAATGATATGCCTAGTATCACCCACGGCATCGCTGATGTGGCTCGCTTGAACCCACAGCTCACCGTTACTCAGTCTGGTACCATGTCATTTGCAGGTGTTAACAACCGCTACAACAACTTCATGATTGATGGTGCTGCCAACAATGACGTGTTTGGTCTTTCAGCCAGTGGTAATAATGGTGGTCAGGCTGGTACTCAGCCAGTGTCCATGGAGACTATCGAGCAGATTCAGGTGAGCGTGGCTCCATTTGATGTGCGCCAGAGCGGATTCACCGGTGGTGCTATCAATGCCATTACCAAGAGTGGTACCAACCAGTTCCACGGTTCTGCATACTATTATGGTTACAATCAGGACCTCATCGGCTCTAAGTATCCTTACCTCGATGGTACTGGCTATGCTCCTAAGTATCAGAAGCAGACAGAGTATAACATGGGCGTTACCCTCGGTGGTCCTATCGTCAAGAACAAGCTCTTCTTCTTCGCCAACTATGAGCGCACCAACAAGACTTATCCTAACCTGTATGGTGTAGACTCAGGCAACTCTAAGGTGAATACCGATCAGGCTAAGGACATCCTGAACATGCTCCAAAAGATGGCTGAGAAGCAGGGTGTATCATTCAACGATTACTTTAGCAATCAGGATATTTATACCAAGAGCGATAAGGCTGGCTTGAAGCTTGACTGGAACATCAACGAGTTTAATAAGTTTGCCATCCGTTGGAGCTTGGTAAAGGCAGAGCAGTTGAGCGGTGGCGGTAGCGCAAGCAGCTTGAATACTTATGCTTACAGCTATCCATTCAAGAGCAATACCAACTCATTCATCGCCGAGCTCCAGAGCCGTCTTTCTCCAGCTGTGAGCAATGAGGCTCGTGTCAGCTTCGTTCGTGTACGAGACAAGCGTGACATCAAGGCCAACTTGCCTATGATCAGCATCTCGGGTGTGGGCAATGGTTCTGTGAATATCGGTACGGAGCGCAACTCTCAGGCCAACTACCTGAACCAGGACATCTGGACATTCGAGGACAACTTGACTTGGCTCCATGGCAGTCATACCTTCCTCTTTGGTACTCACAATGAGGTGTATCATTTCAAGAACATGTTTATCTCTGATAAGTTTGGTTCTTATACCTTCAAGGGTTATGATGCGTTCAAGTCATACTATGATGACTATATGGCTGATAAGTTGGATCCTTCCAAGGCTTACATGGACCAGTATCGTTATGCACAAGCTAATGTGGATGTTACTGGCGATCCTAACTGGGCTTCAGAGTTCTCTTCTGGTCAGTTTGGTTTCTATGCACAGGATAAGTGGGCTGCCACCAACAACTTCACTTTGACTTATGGTTTGCGTTTGGATGTGCCAGTGTTCTTCGATACTCCAGTGGAGAACAAGGACTTCAACGAATTGTCTGAGAAGATGGGTTGGGGCTTGAAGACCAATGACAAGCTCAAGTTCTCTCCAATGGTATCTCCACGAGTAGGTTTCCGTTGGGACATCAACAATGATCGCAAGTTCATCCTTCGTGGTGGTGCTGGTGTCTTCACAGGTCGCATCCCATTCGTTTGGGTAAGCAACAATTTCTCTGGTACAGGTCTTCAGCTCTCATCTTATGATAGCAGCAACTCTACTACCAAGGGCTTGGAGTTGATCCTTGACCCTAACAAGCAGAATACAAATGCCGACAAGATGAAGGTTACTGCTGGTAACCAGGATGTTGCCGTATGTAGCAAGAACTTTAAGTTTGCGCAGAATCTCCGCTTCAACCTTGGCTTTGACTTCGAGGCTTTGGGCATCAACTGGACAGCTGAGGCTATCTACTCTAAGACATTGAACGATATTCTCTATAAGAACCTCGCTCGGGAGCAGACTGGTGAGACTTTCTCCCAGAAGTACGGATATGAGTGGGACAATCGTCCACTCTATCATAGCGTAGTGAAGGGTACTCCTATCGCAGGCGTCTATGCCCTCGGCAATACATCCAAGGGTTATACCGTCAACCTCTCTTTGAAGGCTGAGAAGCATTTCGACTTTGGTCTCGACTTGATGGCTAGCTACACTTGGACTCGCTCACGCAGTGCTGCCAACGGTGGTTCTTCTGTAGCCAAGAGTAACTGGACTTACCAGTATACTCATCGTGACTGCAACGACTTGGAGGTGGGCAATTCTGCTTACAATGTGCCTCATCGCATCCAGGCTTCTGCTTTCTATCACATTCAGTATGGTCATCAGAAGAGCTGGCAGACCACTATCGGTTTGATCTACCAGGGTAAGAGCGGTGCTCCATATACCTATTATTATTATGGTGACGTGAACGAGGATGGCTCTAAGGGCAATGACTTGTTCTATATTCCTACAGATGCACAGATAGACAAGATGCACTTCGAGGAGACCAAGTATAACAAGAATACCTTCACCAACCGTATGTTTGGCGACAATCATGGCGACAAGCTTACCGAGGATATGCAGCGTGAGATGCTGAAGAAGTGGATTGCTGATGACCCATATTTGAGCAAGCATCGTGGCGAATACTACGAGCGTTTTGCCGACAACTTGGCTTTCGAGCATCACTTCGATGTTCACTTCGCTCAGAAGTTCAGCTTCAAGGTGGCTGGTCAGATTAACTCTATCGAGTTGAGTTTCGACATCTTGAACGTAGGTAACCTCTTGAACAAGGACTGGGGACATACTTATGGTGATGGCTTCGGTGCATACTATTCACCTGTCAATTATCAGGGTGGTGGTGTTTACAAGTTTGATGGTGCTTATGCTTACAAGAGCTATAGCGATTACTACAGCCGCTGGCGTGGTCAGGTAGGTTTGAAGTACACCTTCTAACTCCTGCCGTTTATTAAACTTTTATGAGTCCCTAGTGTCGCTAAATGCGATACTAGGGCTTTTTTGTTACAGTACATCTCATTCCTCAGACAAAAGTAATTGATAAGCAAAAAACATCAGAACAAAGTGTATAATATGTTATAAAAATGTGGTTTTATAGGTATAAAATGTTTTGTTTTACAAATCTTAACGGAATTACCCCCCCTTATTTGAAATATTCTGCATATATTTGCAGCGATAATCAACGATATGCTAAGCTTAAAAGCGAAGTATAAAAAGTAAAAGTATACCTAGATTTATGATTAATTATGTGTAAAACGATGGTGATGAAAATGTCTTTAGCTACCATGCTACTGATGTTAATCTCAATGAATGGCTTTTCGCAGAACGTTGGGGTAAAGAGCAATTTGCTGTATTGGGCTACAACCACTCCCAATATCGGACTTGAAACTGCTGTGGGGAAGAAGCATACCGCACAGGTATTTGTTGGCTTCAATCCTTGGAAACAGTCAGGAGGTGACCAGTCTAGTCTCCGCCACTGGCTTGTGATGCCGGAATACCGCTATTGGTTCTGTCAGAACTTCAATGGCTGGTTCCTCGGTGCTCATGCTATGGGTGGACAGTTTAATGCCGGAGGCGTCAAGCTGCCTTTCGGATTAAAGAAAGGTTTGCGCGACCATCGCTATGAGGGATGGTATATCGGTGGAGGCGTGACTGCTGGCTATCAGTGGCCACTTTCCAAGCACTGGAACCTGGAGACGTCGGTGGGCTTCGGCTACGACTATATCCAGTATGATAAGTTTAAGTGTGGCAATTGTGGCGAGAAAGTCAATTCCTCTCACGACAACTATGTGGGTCCTACCAAGGCTGCCCTCTCCCTCATTTATATGTTATAAACCCTTTTAACATTAATGATCATGAAACTTTCAAGAAATACCACCTATTTATTATATGCTGCCTTATTGATGGCTCCTGCAACAGTCATGGCACAAGACTGCCACGACGTGAAGCTGGCTGCCAACAAGATACAGGTTAGCAATGTGCAGGTGGCACATCAAGACAACTTTGTAACTGTGGCGATGGACTTGATGCTCGACTCCCTGAATCTTCCTTCCAACTCGCAGCTCATCTACACCCCGATGGTGCTGAGCCAGCAATGGAAGTTTAAACTGCCAGAGATCGTGATCAATGGCCGCCGCCAGCAGATTATGTATGAACGAGGCGTGAACAATAAGCGCCTGCAACTATCGCCCAAGGCACTCGTGGTGCGCCGCAAGAATCATACCCAGCAGTTGGTGCAGTATCAAGCCACCATTCCGCTCTCTGAGCAAATCAAGAACTTTGACCTCAATATGCACGAAGACCTCTGCGGATGTGGCGACTTGGAGGGAGGCAACGACTTCACACTGCGCAAGCGTCGCCAGCCTCAGGCAGTGTTCCTCTGTCCGGCGGTGGAGGCGGTGAAGATACGCCATCTGGACAAGCGTGCCTATATCGACTTCCCGGTAGACAAGATAGAACTCCATGCCGATTATCGTCGCAACCCAGCCCAGCTGGACAGCATCATCAGCACCATCAATGCGCTGAAGGACGATAAAAACCTGGAGGTGAGCAGCATCAATATCCACGGCTATGCATCACCAGAAAGCCCATATTCGCATAATGACTATCTGGCTCGCAATCGTGCCAAGACCCTCACCGACTATGTGCGCCGCATGGTGAAATTGCCCAACAGTATCTTCACTGTCTCATCCACAGCCGAGGACTGGGACGGACTGCGTGCCTACCTGAAGGAGAGTAATCTGGAGCATAAGGAGCAAATCCTAGCCATCTGCGATGATGAGCGCCTCAGTCCGGATGCCCGTGAGCAGAAAATCAAGAAGTTGTATCCTTCAGAGTATCGCTTCATGCTTGATACCTGGTATCCTGCCCTCCGCCATTCCGACTATCACATCACTTACAAGGTGAAGCCATTCAGCGTGGAGGAGGCCAAGGAGATTATCAAAACCAAGCCTCAGCAGCTCAGCCAGGAAGAGATGTTTATGGTGGCTCAGACCTATGAGCCAGGCAGCAAGGAATTTAACGAAGTAATGGAGACTGCCGTAAGAATGTTCCCAGACAATGAGACGGCAAACCTCAATGCAGCCTGCACCCGCCTGAATGCTGGCGACCCAGATGGTGCCAAGCCATATCTGGACAAGGCTGGCAACAGCGAGGATGCCCAGAAGGCACGTGAGGTATATGAACAACTAAAGACAGGCAAGTGGTAACCCACCCCTTGCCTGTCCCTAGAAAAACAACCTGCTTTTTATAAGCGAAATAGAAAAAAGAACTCAATAAATAAAAGAACTATATAAACAAAGTGCGAACAATGCGATTCTAATCTCATATAGAGATAGATAAGTAAATGCCAATTAATCAATTAGATAATAATTAAATTATAACACTTATAACTTTTTAGGAATATGAAGAAATCAATGTTATTTTCCGTAGCATTGGCAGGGCTAATGCTAGGTTCATGCTCTAGTAGTGATGACTTGAATGGTAGCGGAACGAGCGAAAACAAGAATGGTAATGGCTATGTGGCATTCACGATTAATCTGCCTAGCCAGCCATCTAGCCGTGCTAGTTCTAGTTTTAACGATGACTACAAGGATGGCATGGCATCAGAGTATGCGGTGAAGGATGCAACCTTGCTTCTTTTCTCTGGAACCGATGAGGCTTCAGCTAACTTTGTGGCAGCTTACAAGTTAAGTACATCTCCATGGACTGCACATGCTGGTGATGGCAACAACATCACAACGACTTCTAAGAAAGTAGTACAGAAAGTTACTCAGTCTTCTGCTAACTTGAAGGCTCTTGTTATCTTGAATAACAATAATGTTTTTACAGTAGATGAGGCTACAAATGCGTTGAAGTTCAATGGAACAGACTTTACAGGAACCTATGGTGATTTCTTGAAGAAAGCCGATGCCACTCAGGGTAAGACTTTAACTGCTAATGGCTTCTATATGGCGAATGCTCCATTGTGCAGTGAGGTTGGTGGAACATCTGCTCCATCTACATCTGCCAAGATTACTACTTTGGCAGACTTGGAAGGCAAAATCTACAATACTGAGTCTGAAGCACAAGCTGGCGATGCTGCTCAGATTTATGTTGAGCGTGCTGTGGCTAAGGTCACAATGGCTAATCCATCTTCTGTAAATAAAGCCGATAATGGTACAACCGGAAAAGTTGAGTTCAAAGTTACTGGTTGGGCTATTGACAACTTTAATAAGACCTCTTATTTGGTTCGAAATACAGAAGGTCTGTCTACTTGGCTGGGCTATGCGTCTAAAGGTGTTACCACTAATGGATATCGCTTTGTAGGAAGCAGTCCTGTGGCTACAGGTTTGTATCGTACTTACTTTGCTAAGGATATGAACTTCGATTCTGATGCAACAGACTTCGACAGAGCTACCTCTTATCAGGCAACTTTCGGTGACGAAGCTCCACAGTATTGCTTTGAGAATACATTTGATGTTGCGCATCAGAATGAAAATCAGACAACATTGGCTACTATCAAGGCAAAGCTCAATAATGGTACCGACTTCTACATTGTTGGTGGTGACCAAACTGCTCTTTATACCAAGGTTAATCTGGATAAGCTTGTAAAAAACAAGTTTATGTCTATTGAAGATACATGGTTGAAAGCTAATGTAAAGAGTGGTGAAACAGTAAAAGAAGAGGATATTACTGTTACTTACGATAAGGATGCTGCTGGTGTGATAGCTCTGACTAAAGTAGAGGTGGCATCTTCTAAGTTGAATGATTCACCTGCCGCTTTGCCTACAGATTATCTGAAAGATGTTTCTGCTGCAGTTGGTTCTATGGTTTGCTATAAGAATGGCGAGTCTTACTATACCGTGCGTATCAAACACTTCGGTGATGATTTGACTCCTTGGAAGAGTGGTGAACTCGGAGTGAAGGTTGGTGATGTTTATCCAACTACTAATCAGGCAGAAAACTGGTTGGGTCGTTATGGCGTGCTCCGTAACAACTGGTATGACATTGAGGTTAATGGCGTTAAGGGCTTAGGTTCTGCTACTGTGCCAGAGTTGACAAATACTACTGACGATGAACTCGATTCTTATATCGCCGTTCAGATCAATGTCCTCTCATGGGCTAAGCGTACACAGAGCACCGTTTTGCACTAAGCAAGAGGAGCTCTTAACAAAACTTTTAGGGAAAATAACAACAAATAGAAGCGATATGATAGCGCAGATGTTAAGTAAAAAGATGAAAGGGTGGGTGGCTGCTGCCATGACCCTGCTGCTCGTTACCGGGTGCCATGACATGTGGCATCAGGACTATAGCGACTGTCCGTATGGAGTATACGTGAAGTTTAAGTACGACTACAACCTTCAGCGTGCCGACATGTTCCCAGACCATGTGGGGCAGGTTACGCTCTATGTATTCGACGAGAACGGCAACTACGTAACCCAGCAGACAGAGACTAACTCTGCGCTATCATCGCCCCTCAAGGACCCTAACTATGTGATGCATGTGGAGAATCTTCAGCCCGGTAAATATCAGTTCCTCGCCCTTGCTGGGCAGAACGATTACGCCGAGCAGCTGAAGACTTCCCGTGCCAAGTTCGTTCGCACCGAACCTTCTGCTGGCGACAATATGCAGAAACTGGAGGTGAACTTAGACCATCAGGACCGTGGCGACTACGATGAGGTGGAGAATCAATCTCTCCCTCTCGATACCCTCTGGCATGGCAAGTTGCTCGAAGGCATCGAGGTATCGGCATCTAAGCCTGCCTACGCCACTATCCCTCTGATTCGCGACACCAAGAAGATCAATGTGACCCTGCGTGAGCTGGAAGATCCCACCACGATGGATGTAGACAACTACGAGATGACCATCATCGACCACAATGCCCGCATTCTTTGGGACAATTCGCTCGATGAGAGTCGCCAACTCCGCTATACGCCTCATGCCACTTGGAACACGAGTGATGCCGAGGAAGGCACAGCCTCCGACGCCACTGGCAATCCGATAGCAGGCGTGGGCAAGATAGCGCATGCCGACTTCATGACCTCTCGCATCTTGAAGCATGATGACATCAACCAGGACGGTCGCCTCATCATCGTGGACAAGGAGACGCAGAAGCCTGTGGTGGATGTCAATCTCCCTGATCTCTTGAGCCGCATTCGCACAAGCGAGGAGTTCAGCTATGGTGTGCAGGAGTTCTTGGACAGAGCCTACGACTATAAGCTCCAGTTCTTCCTCCAAAAGGGCAAGCTGAAGTATTGCTACATCACCATCAGCGTGAATGTGATGAGTTGGAGCAAGCGTATCCAGTTTGAGGATCTCGGCTAGGAAGGCTCGCTACCCAAGATGATGAAATACCCAAAAAAGAAGAAAACGGATTAATCTAGAATATATGTTGACCAAGAAAACGATAACCCTCTCATTGCTAGCCCTATTGCTGGTGATGTCGTTCGCATCCTGTGCGAGCGACACTACTAGTGATTTGCCTCTGCCAAGCAAAGATATGAAGGCATATCTGCAGGTAAAGGTAACGGTGGAAGGTAGTGGAGATACACGAGCGAGTAGGGCAACTACGGAACCTCAAGGAGGTGAAGATGGTAATGGTAGAGAACCAGGAATCAATAAAGAAAATGATGTCAATTCCCTTACCGTCTTACTATATAACTCTGTCAAAGATGACTTGTCGGAAGCCGATGCTACAATAGATTATGTATATACATTTACCAATTTAACGAAGGCAACAACTTCTACTTCCGGCATGGATGCAACTTATACTACCGTTCCAAAAGAAATAGATGCTGCAATTGTTGGCAAGAATTATCATGTCATAGTGATAGCCAATGCAGACGATATGACTTCCAGATGTAAAGGAAAGAAGATAAGTGAAGTAAGAGATTTGCAGATGTCGAAAGTGTGTACCCGAGATGCTGATATTACAAAGTTCTCAAACTTCATCATGTCATCAAAGAAGGATGCTACGATAGATTTCACCAAGGAAGGTTCAGAAACAGATCCTTATGTGGTAAATGTAGACATCGAGCGCCTGGCTGCCCGTATCGACATCATTCCAAATGCTACTTATGTTGATACAGATAAAGGTTATTATTATAACGTAATGGATGGTACGAATGTAATAGGTGGCTTTAAGCTCGAATCTGTTACTCCTACCAAGGTTATGACAAAGGGAGAATACCTGATTAAGCGAGTTTCTTCAGATGCAGCTGTATCTGAAGTTACTTATTTCGGATTGGAAGCCAAAGATGCAGACAATAAAGCAACTAATTATGTGGTTTGCCCGTGGACAAAGGCCCGTGCAGGTCTTACTCTCGCAGAAGCCGAAGGTCCTACATCTTTATATAATGTAAAGGAGACAACTTCAACCAGTACAACAGATCCAAGTTACATCCTCGATTATGTGATGGAGAATACGACCACCGATAATAAAGAGGACAATTCTACAGGCCTTATCTTTAAAGGCAAGTATTATGAAGAAACAGAATGGGATGCAACCATGAAACAGCCTAAAGCTGGTTCTATAGGAAAAGAAAAGGAATATACCTATACGCTCCGTCATAGCGACCCTTCAGGAAGTGGAACCACCACTGACCCGATGCATTTTGGTGTTGTTCGCAACAACATCTATCAGGTAAAGGTAGAAGGTGTTGAAGGAAAGTCAAAAGGTTTGAAGTTGACCATACATGTGAGAAAATGGGCAACCTATACTCACGAAGAGACAACAATGTAAAAACGAAACAAACAGATAAACAGAAAGTATAGTTTGAAATTAAACTTTCAGAGAAAATGAAAACGATTAGAACGATACATACGGCATTGATTCTGATGGTGCTAGCCTTAATCTCGGCTTGCTCCACAGATAGTGCTGACTCTATACAGGGAGGCAGTGGAGGCGATAACCAAGGCGATAAGGTTACCGTCCACATGACTCTTTCTACGGCTTCTTCTTCCGGAACCAGAGCTACGTTGTCATGGAATGATGGCGTAGATGCAGAAAACATGAAGAGCTGGGTAGTAGCCTTTGTAAAAGACGGCAAGGTTGTTTCTTTTGTAGAGAATACGGATGTATCGGCTAATAATCGCATTAAAGATGAAGTCACAATCAAGGATCTTCCTAAAGGAGAAGCTACCTATCAGGTTTATTCCTTCGCCAATCTAACAGCAACAGAACTTGGCATCTCAAAAGATGCAACCGTCAATTTTGATGATAAGGAATGGAAGATGGATGGTAATGGCTTCGATGCTACTACCAAAGGCATTCCAATGAGCAATAAGCAGGAAGTAACGATAGATGCTTCCGGTAAGCCTGATAAAACTGAGCTTTGGGCAGTAAGAATGCTGGCAAAGGTTACACTTCAGTTTAGGAATCCAAGTTCTACTGATTTGATAATCAATGATATTACCATCAGCGATATTACTAAGAATAGCAAAGATAATGCAGATGCTGAAAACATCATGTTGTTGCCAAAGCATTCTGATGCTTCATCTGGTGCAGATAAGGATGAGGTTACATGCATTCCAAATCTTGTAGGGCAGGCTGCTACGCAGAATTATACTTATACGTTGCCTTCTGCAAAGACGATACCTTCAAAAACTGATGCTTATACATCAGAGAATGAGATTTCGTTCTATGTGAATGAAAGTGCAGCGGGCAATACTTCCAAGTATTTCATCATCAACCTGAATACTTCAGCAGGAGTCAAGCGTTACGCCTTGTTCAAGGATTGGACAACGATAGCTCGAAACGACCATCACATTCTTCCAATCTCATTAGATGATTACAAGTTGAAGTTTGATGTTCAGTCCTTTACAGCCATCGGTCTCTATCCATCCATAACAGATTACGGAACCACTCTTTCCTACACCTGTTATTACCCGGAAGAGGAATTCCATATCCAGCCAAAGGTTGTAAAGGGTGATGACACCGAGGTTTCCGGCACCATCGACTATACCAATGTAAAATGGGAGTTAATCCAAGAAGATGGTATGTCAGATGCCACTGCTGCCGAAACGAATGCCATGAACGTTTTTAAAGTTCTTCCATCCTGGAATACCACCACCGGCTATTTCGAAGGTATCTTCAATGATGACAATGCCGACAAGAAGACTGCCCTCTATCAGGTCACAGTCCCTATACCGGGCGTAACAGGCAAGTCTCTAATATACAAGATACTTTTCACCAAGGATTTGAGAAGCTTTGCTGCTCGTAAACATTATACACGTAAATACTATCGCTATGAATAAAATTAAAAACATATATCGAACTCTCATCCTTCTCCTCCTTTCATTGGTTTTTATGCCAGTGGAAGGATGGGCTAGTGATGGCTACTATGTAAAGGGTACAGCTGTAGAGTTGCAATGGAGTGATTATATTAAAGATTATTACAATTATGCATGTTTCTATTTTGAGAAAGATGGAGCTAAGCTTGATATATCAAGTTGGGTGATTAGTAATAACTATTCGTTCGGTCACGAAATAAAGAATCTTGATTGGTCTGCTCACGAGAAAGATAAGAATTATGTGTATTATGATAAAACAAAGTTAGGTTTTGAAACTTATCCTCAACTTTTTCAGTATAAAATAGATCCAAAGAGTACGGATATTCATAATGCAAAACTCGTTCTCCTCCTTTCTAATGATGCCGAACTCTTAAACCAGAAAGAGAATCTTGCCGGCGTCAAGAAGATGGAGTTCGATCTTTATACAGAAGATGGCTTGAAGTCTTCTGCGGTTAAGCATGGCAGTAACTCTGCTGACTTTTCAAAAGCAGAAAGTACTTCTATTATTCCAAAAGCAGCGACATCTACCAATGTAACTTTGCCTGACTTCAATGCCAAGTATTTGCGTTGGCAGTTGTTTGATTCTGAGACATCAACAACTCCTGTTCCTCACATACCAGATATATTGAGTAATTCTTCATCAGCAGTTAAAGGTTCTGATTTGATTTTCTTTAATGCAACCGATATAGCCAATGAGGCAGCTCGTACTGTGACCTTTGATTTCTCAAAACTTGCAACAGGTGCAAATGTAGAGAATTATGTCTTGAAGTGTACCTGGGCAAATAATGGCGATGATGATGCTAAGGTGGTAACATATAATGGAAGCACTTATATTCTTCAAGAGCCAACTCTTAATGGAGAATATTCCTTTAAGTTTGTAAAGCAGGAAACACTTGATGCGCTTTCTTTGGAGCTTTCTGCCGACAATGGAGCTGCAGCAGCAAATCATGATGTAGATGCGATATATAAAGACAATAAACTTGAGGTAAGTTTGAAAGATATAGTTTCTGATATCCTATCTGATTTTGGCGTAGCTGATAAGAAAGATGTCAGAGACTTCTATATGCGTTGGGTATTGGCTGATAAGGATGGCACTATCATAAGCGCTAATTCTAATAATGGCGCTTTGGCTTTGCGCAAAACTTCTGATGGTGCGGGGTATTACACCTTGTTATCGACTGATGGTTCTTCTTTGTTGCCTAATGGATTGAATGTAACTTTCGAGTTGCCTTCCGGTTCTTCATGGTCTTCTGATATGAAGGTATATTGTTTGTTGAGCAATGACCTTACAGGATATGAGGCTCAATATGGGGTTATTACAAAAGAACCATCTGCTTTCAAGAGCAAGATAAATGTAAAGCTCTATTCTCCAGATAATCTTCCATTTAAGCATTACGAAGGTATCGCCAATAAGAAGGGGGACTGGGATATGGTGAATGGGCAGACCTATCAGAAGACCCATGAATGGGAGTATTATTACTATGTTGATGGAACTGAAGACAAGAAGCAGATTCTCTTATCCCTGCCTTTCCAGTGGTATGAAGCTTCTGGTAATGACCTAGAACCTCGTGGCTATTTCCGTTGGTATGATTATAATACTGATCAAGAATCAGATCATCTAATAGTTTGTGGTGATGAGACACAAACAAAATTATTCAAGAAGGGAACTTGGGGATTGTTCGCCAATAATATCGGTGCAAGTCCTACTAGCAAACTGATAGGTGTTAATTATAATACTTCCCATGTTAACGATTCATGGGAAGGGGAGACTATTGCCTGTGATGTAAGTAGATATGTTGACGGAATGGATGAGTCAAGGACTTATCTGCTCCATGAACCAACTTTGTCTATTCGTTACATCTTCCATATTCTGCCCAAAAAGAAGATTGCTGATGATATCATGGCTGCATTATGTAATCATGACGATGGTGACTATACTTATGAAGATAATAAGAAGGTTACATTTGGTTATAAGGATGAGAACTCTGAAACAACATTGCGTTTGCAATTGAATAATATTTCTCGATACTCATTTTATCCGATGACATCTGATGGCTTGAAAAAGGTTGTATATAATAATGATATAACTGAAGCTGATTTTAATACGTCAAAATATGTATCCGTTCCTCAGTACGGAGGTTCTGTCCTATGGCGTATTTATGATGTTTCTAAATCAAAATATTGCAAGTTATCTGGGGATAGTCGCTTTCTTGATTTAAGTGAAGAAAAATTGAATGCTGCTGATTGGTTTAATTTGGAAGGTTCGGCTATTGGTGCTAGTGATAAGCCGGTTATAGATAAAGGTATTCCTGTATTTGTTGTAGCTTATTTGAAAGCTGGAGACAATATGTGTCCTGTAGCTAACTTTGATGTTCGTTTTATGGATTTCCATCCAATGACACATGAGCAGATAACTACTGCAGGCTATAATAACAGAACCATATCATATCTTGATGCGCATTATCAAATGGCAACCAAACCTATTTCATTTGATGATGATGATGTTGAGCAAACGGTGGCAGCCCCAACAACTCCAGATGACAACCAAGACCGATTGCCATCAAGATGGGATCGACGTGCCTATAGCTTCGTATATCGTGATTTGATAGACTATGATGCAGCTGTTACTGGTTATTCAGGTATTGGACATTCCCCACTTCATGGAGATTATGGACTTTATAAAACTGCTAATATTTCTGGTATTTCTGGAAATCATTCTGGTGGTACGGATAATTATGTTTGGTGGACAGATAAAACCTTGTATGATCGCACGTATGAAATGACGAATGGGTCTCAGTACGGACACTTCCTTTATGTGGATGCTTCTGATGAGAGTCGTCAGATAGCAGCTGCTGATTTTAAGGCAAATCTCTGTACTGGTATGCAGATGATATTTTCTGCTAATGTCGCAGATATGACTCAAGCCAATGAACTCCCTCAGGTTATGTTTAAACTTTATGGAGTGAATTATGATGCAGAAGGGAATATACTGAGTCAAAAACTGCTTCATTCTTTTTCTTCGGGAGATTTTGCTAATAATGTGGAAGATAGTCCTTGTCTTAAAGCTAAATGGTATCAGGTTTATGGTAAAATTGTCCTCCAGAAGGAATCTGGTGTAGAGAATTATACTGATTTTAGAGTAGTAATTGATAACTATTGTAAAAATACTGAAGGTGCTGACTATGCCGTAGATGATATCCGTATATATATCGAACCAGCCAAGGTGCAGGTGCTCCAGGAGAAGCCGGCATGTGGCGGTGCTACAACTGGAACCATCAAGCTGAAGATACGTGCTATCCACGAGACATTGAATGCAATTTTGGGTCATCAAGATACCAAGATATATTTCCGTTTTGTGGATGAAGATGGTAAACCTGTTACAGGTGAAGGACTTTATTCATATAAATTAAAGAATATAAAGGCAGGAACAGAGGAGACAGTTTCTGGTAATGATTATGGTACTGTAAACGTATACGATTCAGAGGAAGCCTGTAAGAACTTTGAAATCGATGGTACTAATATGATAGAAGTAGACAGCGAAGGTGAAACCTATATTGTGATCAGCAATAAAGACTATCCTTTGACTATAGGTAAGAAGTATTATGTATCAGTATCTACAGGTAATCCTGCTGAGGGTAAGGCTAATTGGGGCTCACCAGCAGAAATCTGCTCGGTATATAGTAACTGGTTCGAAATGGTTAGCCAGCATCCAATCATTACTGATACTGATGGCAATATCGTAACGGATTATAAGATTCCTTGCGATCAAGCTGGCAACTATGAGGTTAAAATCAAGGGACAATTGACTACGGCTGACCCTCATAATGGTGGTAAGATAACATTGAATAATGTCAAGTTCTACTGGTATCTTGATGGTAAAGATGATGCACATAAGTTGAGCGAAACTGCCAGCAACGAAATCACCATCAGCAAGGATCAGCTTCCTTTGGGTGAAACTCATACAATCTATATGAAGCCTGAGGGAACTCCGAATGTTGATGGCTATATTCCATACGAAATCAATGGTACAACCTATCTGTTGTGTACAGAAGCTATACCGGTAGATTTACGTGTGATGAAGGATGGTCCTAAGCTTAATTTCGGATTCAATGATGTGGATTATCCTTTCAATGATGGCAGCTATGAGGCTTCGCTTCGTATCGGTTTGCCACAGTTGGAGAAGTTGAAGGCTTCTAAGGGATATTTGAAGGTACCTCTTCATAGTGCTACGATGGGAGATGGAACAGCTATTACTGAACCTCTTACTTTCATTGATGACAATGGTACTTCTGCTGACGCTTCGACAAAGGTGTATATTGCATCTACGAATGATCCTTTATGGGAAAAGAAGCTGAATACACAGGTTGCCACATTGAAGAATGCAGAGTTGCCAGCTTTTGATAAAACGACTCAGGCTACTCTCAACCTCAATTTTGAAGATGCTGCAGTTGCTGATTTCCACGAGGGATACTACTACGAGCTTCGATTCGTCTTCGAGCAGAGAGCTGCTACTGCGGCAACTACCAACTGCCCTGGCGAGTCTTATCTCAAGCTGAAGATTGTACCGGAGTTCATTACCTGGACTCCTACGGCGGATGGCGGTATGAATGCCAACTGGAATAATGATGATAACTGGCATCGCTCTTCTTCTGAAGAACTGTATGATAAAGGGTATACGAATTATCTGGCTTATGGCAGTAGCATGTCTGGTACGCCAACTTCTGCTAATGACATTCCTACGCTGAACAGCTATGTGCCAATGAAGTTTACCAAGGTAACTATCGGTAATCTGAATGGTTTGCCATTCCCTGACCTCGGTAACATCGTTTACCGTAGCACCAATGCCATCGCTACCAAGTTGACCAATGGCAAGGGTAATGAGGCTACGAAGTATATCCAGTACGACATCATGGCTTACTGGGATGAGGCAGATACTGAAAAGGGATTTGCGGAAGGCAATCTGAAGTGCGAGAAGTTCTATGGCAATACCTGCCATCAGATTTACTTCAAGCCTCAGGGCGAGCTTCGCGACCAGTGCTATCTTATATATGACAAGGCTTGGGTAGAGAAGGAGCTGAAGCCTAACAAGTGGTATACCATGGCTTCACCTCTGCAGTATATCTACGCAGGTGATATGTATGTGCCAGCAAATAATGGCCGACAGGAGACCAAGGCGTTTACGGATATCAAGTTTGATGATAAGGCTACTGGTGGTATTGCTGTGTATAGCCGAAGTAAGTATCCGGTTTATCAGAGAGCTTGGATGAAGAGCGATGTGAAGGAAATCACAGCTAAGGGAAATTATCCTGCATCTCATTATCCTGAAGGTGCTAAGACTGATGATATGAATCTCAATCTCGGCTACTGGAGCCACGTATATAATAAGGTGGATGAGAGCTATGCCGCAGATGGTACTTTCGGCGGCTTTGCTATCAAGGCTGGTAATGCGCTCTTGCCTAAGAGACCTACTGATGGTTCTGCATTGCCAACTGCGATTCTCCGCTTGCCAAAGGAAGATACTAACTATCAGTACTTCGATTATGATGGAACATCGACTTCTGGTGGTAAGAAGGAAGCTGTAACCAAGCCGAAAGTATCTGAAATCGTTTCTTCAGATAAGAATAGCAACGGCCATGGCAAACTTCTCGTTGCTTACAACAATGAGGAAAAGCATCTTGCTCAGATGGTTCAGACGCTCGGTACGGATAACAACAGCGGATTCTATCTCGTGGCTAATCCATATACCTGCTCTATCTCTCTGAAGAAGTTCTTCGAGGTGAATACAGGATTGCAGAATGCGGTATGGCTGATTGAGGGAGATGCTGTAAGAAGTGTTCCTTCTACAGATTTAAGTAGTAAGGATTTCGTTATCCAGCCTACACAGTCGTTCTTTGTCAAGAAGAGTGATGCTTCTGTCAGTGAGGTGAAGTTCACTTCTGCGATGTATGTAGACCGTCAGCTCTCTTCTGGTTTCGTCATTGCTTCTGATTATCTCAAAGACGTGAATGTATCGGCTCAGAATGCTAAGGGACAGTGTTCGAAGGCTCGTATAGCCGTGCGAGAAGAGGCTTCTGATGATTATGATGAGCAGGAGGATGTAGATCTTCTATGCGATCAGAACCTGAAGGATATTCCGCAGGTTTATACCGTGGCAGGTTCTCAGGCTGTGGCTGTAAATGCTACTCCTAAGATTGAATGGATGCCAATGGGTGTAATCATGGAGAATGGAGAAAAGAACGAAATGGTGAACCTTGACTTCAAGGGTGTCGCCAAGCTCGATGCTCCGCTTTATCTCTATGATGCTGCCAACGGACAGTATACCGAGTTGCAGGATGGCAATGAGGTGAGCATTCAGGCGAACGAGCATGGCAGATACTTCCTGACACAGACTCGTGGTACTACCGGTATCCAGCAGATTGAGGCTGAGGCTGAAAGTAATCAGTTGAAGGTTTATTCACCTGCAGCGGGCATGATTGTTGTTTCTGGCTTGAATGGTGAGAAGTTGGGTAGGGTAGAGGTATTTACCTTGGATGGCAAGATGGTTCATGGTTATCAGTTGCCTGATAAGCAGAGAATGATTCTCCGTGTTCCATCCGGAGTATATATCGTAAAGGCATCCACCCAGTCCTGTGCTCAGGCTAAGGGACAGAAGGTTGCCGTAAGATAGGAGAAGCTTGGTTTGACAAGTTTATAATAGTTGATAAAAAACGAAAAGAGGGTGTATCATGAATTTATGATGCACCCTCTTTTATTCGTATATTAAAGATATATTGTCGGAAAAGACAGGATATATTTCTTAGTTATTTAGTATCTCCGGCCGCACAACAGCTGTTGTGCGCTTGCATAACAGCTGATATGCGCTCGCACAACAGCTGATGTGCATGCGTTGCCCAACTGTTATGCACCAACTTTTTCTTCCTTCTCTATATGAACAAATCCTTCTTCGGCATATCTGCCATGAACTGCTTGCGGAGCTTCTCAAAGAATGCCATGGTGTCGTTGCTGAAACCGTGTCCCTTCCAGGTGGAGGTGTTGGTGATGAGAATCCAGCACTGACCGTCGGGGTATTTCAGGACAATGGCAGAGGTGCCGGCAAGAGAACCGGTACGAATCCATGGACGATTGCTCTTTGGAGTGTAGTTCCAACCAATGGAATACTGATGGTCGGGCTGCTCGGTGGTCATGAACTGGATGCTCTTCTGGCTGAGAATGTCCTTGACATGAGGCAGACCGTCGATGCTGGCGATGAGACGGCTCAGTTCGGCTGCTGAACCACACCATGCTCCGGCACCTGAGAGGCGAGGAAGGTCGGTATCGCCATAACACTTTTCTACCATTCTGCCACTGTTGTTGTATTCATATACCGGGATGCTGCCCTGGTGCATGTAATACTTCGTCTCGTTAGGACGACGGTCCTTATAGTAGGTGCCGGCAATATGCATATCGTAGCATCCGGCAGGCTGGAGCACGTACTTCTTCATGAAGTTCTCATACTTCATTCCGCTCTTCTTCTCTATGATCATGGAGAGGATTATGTAGCCCAGATTGCTGTAGCATTTGCCTTCGCCCGGAGTATAACCCAGATGACGCTTCAGGAGAATCTTGAGCAGGGTCTTATGATCAGGAGGAGTAGTGAGATGGTTCTGCATCATGATGTAGCGGGTAGAGGATACCGGGTCGCCGGCGTAGTTGTTGAAACCCGCCTGATGGCGAAGCAGCTGCTCTACGGTGATATTGTAGTAGCGCTGGTCCTTGATGCCGTTGTTGTAGGTGGTATCGTTCAGGATTCCCTTAGGTCCGAATACCTTCTCGTTCATCCTGAGCTTCTTCATCTCCTGCAGTTTCATGATGCCTATGGCAGTGATAAGCTTTGATACAGAGGCAAAGCGCATCAGCATGTTCGGTTCCATTCTGATGCCCCTTTCCTTGTCTGCCCATCCGAAACCGCGGGCATAGAGCAGGGAGTCGTTGCGGGTGATGACAAGCTGTGCACCATTGATTTCCCATCGCTTGAGGTATCTCTCGACGAGCGAATCCATCTTATGGTATTCCTTTCCATCGGTGAGTGCATTGCTGATGGAATCGTTGATGTGTGCCTTGGGGAGCGTATCCTTCACCTTTTCCTTATCCGAAGATGAGGTGCAGCGCGATACGCAACTATGTGTAGACCATACGATGATGGCTGTGAATGTGAGCAATATGATAGCTATTCTTTTCTTTCTGAGTCTTCTTGCCATATTAAATTTGATGATGTTTTTTACAGTTTACGGCTTGCAAAGATACAGCAAAGAGATGAATTGACAAAAAAAATAAAGTTAAACATCTACAAACATGAACGGTTCATCGGATTTTTATGTACCTTTGCACCGAAGTAATACTTGAATGGGTAAATGAAAAAGGTAATTACGAAGGTTTTGAGATCCTTCTTATATATAATAGTTATGGCAGGACTTGCTCTGTTGCCCGACATCTGGCTCTGGCATCTTGGGGTGAGCGAGTGGCCTTGGGTGCTAGCCATTCTGTGGTGGGTACCTTCCTCGCTGCTTCTGCTTGCCGAGGTAGGACTTCAGATGGGTTTCTTTCATAAGCTTTCCGTCCGCATTCTCTTCACCACGATTCTGTTTTCGGTGATGCCCAAGGTGGTGTTCATCCTCTTCGATTTCATGATGCCGTGGTTCTTCGCCCTTCTTCCGGCGCTGGCACTGATGGGATGGTTTGCCTTCGGATTCATCGAGGGCTGGAAGCGACTGGAGGTGAAGCATGTTACCTTTACCTCGCCCGACTTGCCTCCTTATTTCGACGGCTACCGCTTGGTGCAACTCACCGATTTCCACTTGGGCTCTTATCCCAAGGGTAGCAAGGGCAGGGACTTTGTGCAGAAGGTGGTGGACCAGACGAATAGCGAGGACCCAGATATGATTCTCTTCACGGGCGACTTGGTGAACAATAATGCCACCGAGGTGGAGCCCTACGTCAAGATACTGAGCCAACTGCATGCCAATGACGGCATCTACTCCGTCTGGGGTAATCATGACTATTGCGAATATGCCACCGACCATTCGCTCGGAGCCTTGCGCCAGAATCACCGATTGCTCTTCGATTATCAGAAGCGATTGGGGTGGCAGCAGTTGATGAACGCCCATCATGTGGTGAGTCATGGCATGGCTTCCATCACCATCGTGGGCGTGGAGAATGCCGGTCAGCCGCCATTTACCAATCGCAGCAACCTGAGAAAGGCGATGAAGGGAGTGGACAAGGACGGCTTCAAGGTGCTCCTTACCCACGATCCTCATCATTGGCGTCGTGAGGTAGTGGGCAAGAATATACAGCTCACCCTTGCCGGGCATACCCATGCGGGACAGCTCAAGGTGGGCAAATGGACACCAGCCCACATGGCTTTCAAGGAGTGGGGCGGTGCTTATACCATCGGCAGCCAGATGCTCTATGTATCATCGGGCATCGGTGGAAGTTTCCCATTCCGCCTGGGTGCATGGCCTGAACTTACCGTCATCACCCTGAAGCGAGAGCTGAGATAGTATGCATATTTTGTGCATAACTATTCAAAAAAAGACAGAAATAACGGATGCAGAGTGTTAAGATAGCATAAATAACAAGCTAATTTGAACCATTTTGTAAAAATAAGTGTCTGAAAATTTGTTTGTAAGGATAAAAGTCGTAACTTTGCATAAGTTTTCGCATATATTTGGGCAAATGGGGGGTGTCGAGAGACTGTACCTCATTTGTTTTTTGTGCTCAAATGTAGGAGAAGAGGTAATTATTAATTCTTAATGATAAATTATTAATTAGCAAATGAAGATTCCAGTAGAAGAACAATATAAATACGTAAAGCTTGCTTTGCCTGATGGCACCAAGGCAGATGGAGCATCGGTATTGCTTCATGCCTGCTGTGCGCCTTGCTCGGCAGCCATTGTGGAGTGCATGCTTCGCAATGGTATGAAGCCCACCGTGTATTTCAGCAATTCCAACATCTATCCCCAGCAGGAATATGACATCCGCAAGCATGAGTTGATGCGATTCTTGGAGGCGCAGGGCGTGCCATACGTGGAGGATGAGTACGACCATCAGGAGTGGCTCGATACCATCCGGGGATTGGAGCAAGAGCCAGAAAGAGGGTCTCGTTGCTCGGTTTGCTTCCAGTTCCGACTCACCCATGCCGCTCGCTATGCGCAGAAGCATGGATTCCATCTGCTCACCACCACGCTAGCTTCCTCGCGCTGGAAGAATATCAAGCAGATAGATACCGCGGGTCATATCGCCGTGGAGGGCTGTCCCGATGTGGAATGGTGGGATATGAACTGGCGCAAGGGTGGTCTACAGAATAGAAGAGGAGAACTCCTGCGTCTTAATGAATTCTATAACCAGCTATATTGCGGTTGCGAATTCAGTCTAGCTTCTTCTACTGCCATGCAAAAGAATAATGATCAATAAAAAAAGGTTGCTTCCCACGCCGGAAGCAACCTTTTGTCTTTATTTATTATTCAGGATATCCACGAATTCTTAATTATAAATTCTTAATTCTTTAAGAAAGTCCTGTAATCTCTCCGTTCACTACGTCGATGCGCTCAGCCTGTGGGCTCTTTGGCAAACCAGGCATACGCATGATAGGACCAGCGATGACTACGATCATTTCAGCACCCATGTTCAGGGTGATGTCGCGAACGTGGAGTTCGAAGCCTTCTGTAGGACCGTAAGCCTTGGCATCGGTAGAGAAACTGTACTGAGTCTTGGCGATACAGATAGGGAACTTCTCTGCGCCGAGCTTCTTGATTTCATCAATCATAGCCTTTGCCGAATCGCTCATGGTTACGCTGCCGGCACCATACAGATTGAATGCTACTTTCTCAATCTTCTCTTCTACAGAATCCTCATCAGCGTAAGTGAAGTAGAGAGGAGCAGATGGACGCTCATCGATGGTCTTCACCACGAGCTCTGCCAATTCCATCGCACCCTTGCCACCTTCGGCGAAGGCACTGTTGACAGCGAATCCGCAGCCCATTTCCTCGCAGTGCTTGCGCAATACTTCGATTTCCTCGTCGGTATCGGTGGCAAACTTATTGAAGGCGATGACAACGGTCTGACCGAAGCTCTGCAGGTTCTTTACGTGCTTGTCCAGGTTCCAGTAGCCAGCTTCCATACCTGCTACGTTAGGCTTCTTGATATCTTCCTGAGCCACGCCACCGTGCATCTTCAATGCCTGGAGAGTAACAACGAGAACGGTAAGGTCTGGCTGAAGGCCAGTCTTGCGGCACTTGATGTTGTAGAACTTCTCAGCACCGAGGTCAGCACCGAATCCCGCCTCTGTGATAGCATAGTCGCCATATTCGAGGGCAGCTGCTGTTGCCATGATGGAATTGCATCCATGGGCGATGTTGGCAAAAGGACCGCAATGTACGAAGGCAGGTGTGCCCTCTGTGGTCTGTACCAAGTTAGGCTTCAAGGCATCGAGGAGGAGGGCAACGATACTGCCACCTACGCCCATATCCTTCACTGTGAATGGCTTGTCGTCCTCTGTGATGCCGAGGAGAATATTGTCGATGCGACGACGGAGGTCGTCTACGCTCGTGGCGAAGCACATGATAGCCATGATTTCAGAAGCAGGAGTGATGTCGAATCCAGCCTCTGTCTCGATACCGTTCTTGTCGCCGATACCAGTGATGATGCGTCGGAGTCCACGATCGTTCACGTCCATTACGCGACGCCATAATATCTTTTTGAGCTTGAATCCCTCAGCCTCGTGCTGATAACGGTAGTTGTCCAAGAGGGCAGCTATCATGTTGTTGGCCTCAGTGATGGCATGGAAGTCGCCAGTGAAATGGAGGTTGATCTTATCCATTGGCAATACCTGGGCATAACCGCCACCGGCAGCACCGCCCTTCATGCCGAAGCAAGGACCGAGCGATGGCTCACGCAGTGCCACCACAGCCTTCTTGCCAATCTTCTGCATACCGAGAGCCAAGCCCACGGATACGGTGGTCTTGCCATTGCCAGCCTTGGTAGGACTGATGGCTGTAACGAGAATGAGGTGATGATTCTTAAACTTGTTCTTGTCGATGTCGCCAGTAGTAATCTTGGCGATGTAACGGCCGTAGTTTTCCACTTGGTCTTCATGGATACCAAGTTCTGCTGCTACCTCATTGATGGGGCGCAACTTTACTGATTTAGCTATTTCAATATCTGTCAACATATAGTATATTGTATTGTATATTTCTTACTAAATGAATGAATGAGATTGCAAAGATACGGAAAACATTTCAGATTGCGACATTCCGAATGTATAAAAAAACAAAAAGAGCCAGCTTTCCTACTCACAAATGAGGATTTTAAACATTTATGTGCAAAATTTACTCGAAATATTCTCTTTTCTCATTTTATTGTTGTAACTTTGCACCCGCAAACAGAGCTCAATGTAACAGCTTTGTAATATAAAGGAAATAGATATATGAATAAATCAACAGGAACGAACATCGGAAAATATATGAATATAGGATACAATGGTGGGGTCGGCACGGTCGGCGGCATCATCGTAGTTGCACCTTGCGGACAAGGTGTATAAAAACCCGGGCACAAACGTGTTCGGGCTTTTTTATTGCTATATATATATAATAAGGTGTAAAATCCTGAGGAGTATGTATCGAATGTGTGTACAAATATAAATATAATTATTAACTTATAAAAAACAGGAGAATAATATGATGAAAACAGAATGGAGAGGTTTCAAGGGAACCCAGTGGAAGAGTGAGGTGAATCTTCGTGATTTCATTCAGAACAACTACACTAGCTATGACGGCGACGAGTCGTTCCTTGCAGACCCTACCGATGCAACAAATACCCTCTGGGGTATGTTGAAGGAACTCCAGAAAGAGGAGCGTGCCAAGGGTGGTGTGCTCGACATGGAGACAGAAGTTGTTTCAGGATTGACAGCTTACCCAGCAGCTTACATCGGCGAAAACACTAAGGAGCTTGAGAAGGTGGTTGGTCTTCAGACCGACAAGCCATTGAAGCGTGCCTTCATGCCATACGGTGGCATCAAGATGGCAGAGCAGGCTTGCACCACTTACGGCTATGAGCCATCTGAGAAGCTCCACGAGATTTTCCATAAGTATTGCAAGACTCATAATGACGGCGTATTTGATGCTTACACCCCAGAGATGAAGCACGTGCGCCACAACCATATCCTTACTGGTCTGCCTGATACATACGGTCGTGGCCGTATCGTGGGCGACTATCGTCGTGTGGCCCTCTATGGTATCGACTACTTGATTCAGGAGAAGCAGAACGACCTTGCCAACATGGGCGACCGTGAGATGATCGACGAGGTGATCCGTCTTCGTGAAGAGGTTTCTATGCAGATCAAGGCTCTCAAGGGCTTGAAGGAGATGGCTCAGCTCTATGGCTTTGATATTTCTCAGCCAGCTAAGAATGCTCGCGAGGCTGTGCAGTGGCTCTACTTCGGTTACCTCGGTGCCGTTAAGACCCAGAATGGTGCGGCTATGTCAGTAGGTCGTGTTTCTACCTTCCTCGACATCTACATCCAGCGCGACCTCAATGAGGGTACTCTTACGGAGGATGAGGCTCAGGAGCTCATCGATCACTTGGTGATGAAGTTCCGCATGGTGAAGTTCGCTCGTATTCCTTCTTACAACCAGCTCTTCTCTGGCGACCCAGTTTGGGCTACGCTTGAGGTAGGTGGTATGGGTCAGGATGGCCGCTCTATGGTAACCAAGAACGACTTCCGTTTCCTCCACACATTGGAGAACATGGGTCCTTCTCCAGAGCCTAACTTGACCGTGCTCTATAGCGCTCGCTTGCCAAAGACATTCAAGCACTATGCTTCTCTCATCTCTGTGAAGACCAGCTCTATCCAGTATGAGAACGATGACGTAATGCGCCCAGTTTGGGGTGACGACTATAGCATCTGCTGCTGTGTATCTGCTACACAGACAGGTAAGGAGATGCAGTTCTTTGGTGCCCGTGCCAACTTGGCTAAGTGCTTGACCTACGCTATCTCTGGTGGTGTTGACTCTAAGACCCGTGAGCAGTGTGGTCCTAAGTATCGTGCCATCGAGGGTGATGTGGTAACTTACGAGGAGTTTATGCCACGCTTCTTGGATATGATGGATTGGCTCGCTAGTGTCTATGTGAAGACATTGAACCTCATCCACTATATGCACGACAAGTACTTCTATGAGGCAGCCGAGATGGCGCTCATCGATACCGATGTACGTCGTACCTTCGCTACAGGTATCGCGGGTTTCAGCCACGTAGTGGATTCTATCTCAGCCATCAAGTATGCCAAGGTTAACATCGTTCGTGACGAGACAGGTTTCCCATTGAGCTTCAAGACCGAGGGCGACTTCCCACGTTATGGTAATGATGATGAGCGTGCCGATGAGATAGCTGTATGGCTCTTGAAGACCTTCATGAACATGATCAAGAAGTATCACACTTATCGTGATTCTGAGCCTACCACTTCTATCCTTACCATCACCTCTAACGTGGTATATGGTAAGTACACTAGCAATATGCCTGATGGTCGTCCAGCTGGTGCTCCTTTGGCTCCAGGTGCCAACCCATCATACGGTGCAGAGAAGAATGGTTTGCTCGCATCCCTGAACTCAGTGGCTAAGTTGCCATACGAGTATGCACTCGATGGTATCTCTAATACCCAGACTATCAGCCCTGGAGCTCTTGGTCATGATGATGAGGAGCGTGCCAATACATTGGTAGGCGTGATGGATGGCTACTTCAGCCAGGGTGCTCACCACTTGAATGTGAATGTATTTGGTGTGGATAAGCTCAAGGACGCTATGGAGCATCCTGAGAAGGAAGAGTACCAGAACTTCACCATCCGTGTGAGCGGCTATGCAGTTAAGTTTATCGACTTGACTCGTGAGCAGCAGCTCGACGTGATTGCTCGTCAGGCTCACGAGAAGCTCTAAAAGATAGTTAGGAGTTAGAAGTTAGGAGTTAGGAGTTCGGAGTTCGGAGTTCTTTCCAGCTTCAGGCTTCTGCTCCTTCTTCTTCCTATAATTAGAATTATTTAACTGGGAAATAGAGCAGGGTATTGATAAAATTGCTAACTTTGCCAAATGAAATTAAATATAGATCAAAAACAAACGCTATGGGCAGAAGGTGGTAAGTTCTGCTTGGATATCGCCAAACTGATATTTGGTGGTATTATTTTAGCGAGTATCATGAAGAAGGATATTGATACAGCTACATTATTAGGTGTTGGAGCTTTAGTAACATTGTTATTTGCTGGCTCTGGCTTTGTTTTGATATTAGCTTCTAAAAATAAAAAAAGAAAATAGTATGGAGTTATTAGTATTTGAAGGATTTTTTGCATTGTTAGCTGTCATAGCTGCCGTATGGGCTTTTATGGACTCTCGCAAGATGAATCAGTAATAATAATGCTTAAAGGTTTTGTTCACAGTATAGAAAGCTTTGGTTCGGTAGATGGACCAGGCATTCGATTTTTGATATTTTTGCAGGGCTGCCCGATGCGCTGCCAGTTTTGTCACAATCCCGATTCTTGGGCAGTAGGAAAGGGAGAGGAATGGAGTGCCGACGAATTGCTCGACAAGGCTGAGCGATTCCGCTCTTATTGGGGCGACAAGGGAGGCATCACCGTGAGTGGAGGAGAGGCCTTGTTGCAGATCGACTTTCTCTTGGAATTGTTTGAGAAAGCACACCAGCGTGGCATCAACACCTGTCTGGATACTTCAGCACAATTATTTACTCAGAAGGGACAATGGTTCGAGAAATTTGAGCGTCTGATGTCCGTCACCGATACTGTTCTTCTTGATATCAAGCATATCAATGATGAAGAGCACCGTAAACTTACGCGTCATTCCAACAAAAATATTCTAGCTTGTGCCCGCTATCTCAGTGATATCCACAAGCCAGTATGGATTCGTCATGTGTTGATTCCGGGCATCACCGATAAGGATGAATACCTGGAAGAACTGCATGATTTCCTCGCCACGCTCTCTAACATAGAGCGTATAGATGTACTTCCCTATCACACGATGGGGATTTATAAGTACGAGAAGCTGGGCATACCTTACCCTTTGCAGGGCGTGGAGCCGCCAACCAGTGAGCGTGTAGCAAATGCTCAATCTATACTCTCTGCTTCCTGATGAGGCTATACTCTCAGGTTTCTGAGATGTGACTCTATCGAACTTACCAAGCGTGCCTTCAGCACAGGCTTTGTGATATAGTCGTTGACCCCCAACTCATAGCATTCATCGACGTTGTCCTGATTGCTCAGCAGTGACACTACGATGATTACCATTTGGGTCTTGTCATATTTTTCTCTCACGTGGTCTATCACGTCCCATCCATTCACACCAGGCATCATCAAGTCTAGCAAGATGATGTTTGGTGTGAATGTATCTATCATTTCGATGGCTTCCTTGCCACCGTTAGCAGTTTTCACGTCGACGTTCATATCCTTGATCATCTCAGAGAGCGAGTCGATATTCTCTTTGAGGTCGTCAACGATTAGCACTTTGTTCATGTCCATAGTTATATTATGGTTATGATTTATATATTGTTTGTATAGTATATTTGTCTACTTATATATTGGTTTTCTCTCTTGTCTCTTAGTTTTCGCAGGCATCCCTTAGGCCTTAGCCTTGTGGATGCCGTAGATGTCGCACATGAAGCCCTTCTCATTGAGAATTTTGCTCATGTTCAAGCTGTCGAATATCTTGTGATGTGTTCCAATCACTACGATGTCATACATCTTGTTGAGCACTTCAGGGTCGTCTACTACCTTGATGCCATATTCTGCCTTCACCTCGTCCTTGTCTACCAATGGATCGTAGAGGGTGGTCTTGTAGCCAGTTCCCACGAGGTTGATGTAGAGGTCTGCCACCTTGGTGTTGCGAATGTCGTCACTGTCTGGCTTGAATGAGAATCCGAGGATGAGCACCTTGGTCTCTGGCGCCTTGAACTTGCGATTGTCGCAAGCGCTCTTGATCTTGCCAGCCATCCACACAGCCATCTGCTCGTTTACCTCGCGTGCAGTGCTGAGGAGCGATGGAACCACGTCCACTTCCTGTGCCTTGTTGATGAGATAGTATGGGTCTACGGCGATGCAGTGACCACCCACGAGTCCTGGTGTGGCAGGCACGAAGTTCCACTTGGTGCTGGCTGCCGCCGTTACGTCCTCGATGCTGATGTTCATCTTGTCGAAGATTTTCTCCATCTCATTGAAGAAAGCTATTTGCACGTCGCGCTGACAGTTCTCCATCAGCTTGCATGCCTCTGCTATTCTGATGCTCTTCGCCTTGTATGTACCATGGGTCAATACCGAGGCATAGAGGCTGTCGATGATTTCTGCAGCCTCTGGTGTAGAGCCACTAGTTACCTTTACGATGTTCTCTATGGTGTGTATGGTGTCTCCCGGATTGATGCGCTCAGGAGAGAAACCCACATAGAAGTTCTGATTCAACTTCAAACCCGATGTTGCTGCGAGCAACGGAGCACATACTTCTTCCGTCAGACCTGGATACACGGTTGATTCGTATACCACAATGTCGCCTTCCTTCAATATCTTGCCTACAGCAGTAGTGGCATTGCGCACACAGCTGATGTCTGGCTTGTTAGACTTGTTGACTGGTGTTGGCACTGCGATGATATATACATTGCACTGCTTCAAGTCGTCAATGTTACTGGTCAGTTTTAGTCCCTGATTTAAGGCTTTTGCGATATGCTTGTTGTCTGGCATCTGGCCGCTAGCTAGCTTAGCTACCTTAGTGGCGTTGATGTCATAACCCCATGTATCGTATTTCTTTGAGAATAAGCATGCGAGTGGAGAACCTACGTACCCCAGTCCAATAACTCCGATCTTAAACTCAAAAGATTTGTTTACCATATAATATGTTATTTTTACGTTTATAATAATGTTTATTTCTTTCTTGTTGTTACATACCTTCCAGCTGTGCATAGCGTGAGGTCTTCTCTGGGTTCCATGCGTCCTTGTAAGAACGGTGGAAGAAGAGCTCTTGCAGATGCGCCGAGAGGCGAGCCAGTCGCAGGAAGTAGCCTGTATAAGGCGACATCAGCGGCAGGTATCTGTAGAGGAACAAGTCCTCTTTCCTTCTTTCGGATACCAACATTACCAGCACGAAGGCAAACTGCGAGAAGCATACTCGGATGAAGTAGCCCAGTGCCAGCACCTCCACGATGTGGGTGTTGAAGGTAATGGCGAGTTTCACGATATACCACAACCACAGGAAGTTGAGGAAGCAGTCGTACATGACGCTCTCCATATTGGATATCCAGTTCAGGATGCTCCAGTTCTTGGTAGGCAGCAAGATGTCGATGTGCTTGCGCAAGCGGAATCTCACGAGCGAGCGCGACCATCTGATACGCTGGTGATACAGCTTATACCATTTAGTAGGCACATTGGTCATACAGATGGCATCCTCTGCAAACTTCACCTTGTATCCTGCCTTTCTTATCTTTTGTGTCAGGTCACCGTCCAGTCCCGGACCGATGTCCCAGTAGCCCACTTCTTTCAGTATCTCATGGTCGAAAGCACCGAAGGCTCCCGATATGATGTGATAGATGCCCAGCTCCGAGGTTACGATACGTCCCACTTGTATTCGCTTCAGATACTCGAAAGCCTGGAGCGATGAGCAGATGGTGTCCTTGTAGTTGCGCACCTTGACGCATCCACCCACGCCTTTCACCATTCCGTCCATATAGAAGGGTAGGAGAATCTTCTCCAGTGCGTCGCGGTCTAGCGATGAGTCGGCGTCGAGACATACGATGTATTTACCCTTTGCCATGTGGGCTCCATAGTTGCTTGCCGCAGCCTTTCCGCCTCTCGTCTCCAGTCGCAGGTAGTGGGTGATGTAGCCTGCTCGGTAGAGGTCGGTGCATATCAGCTTGGTGTCATCGTCCGATCCGTCGTCCACCACGATGATCTCGTAGTTGCGATAGGTTTGCTCGGCCAGCGAGTTCACCATCTTGAAGATATGCTTTCCTTCGTTCTTGCCTGGCACGAGAATTGTGATGAGCGGGTTCTCTCTATACAGGTAGAATCGTGCTATTTCCTTCTCCTTGTCTCTACGGTTCTTGTTCATCATGCGATAACAGATCACTATGTATTCCAAGATGTAGTATCTTGGCATCTCCAGGAAGAAGAGAAACCAGTAGGTGTTCACGATGCTACTGAAGGATAGTGTGCTCAGCCAGTCCAAGAAGTGATTGAGAGTTTCTACTAAGTTAAACATTCTCGTTCCCCTTTCTTCTTTGTTACTGATTTCACTATTATCTCAATATGGTGAGTGCCAGGATAGCCATCAATATCAGCACACCGGCTATGGTGATGAGCACTGCCACCAACTGCTTGTATATCTTCACGCGGCGCAGGATGGCATCGTTCTCGTCTTCCGGCTGGTCCAGTATCAGTGGCGTCTCTGCAGTCTGCTCTTCCTCGTCCTGGGTCAGTTTCTCTGGCGAGTAGGTGCAGTAGTCGTCTGGCGTCAGCTCCACGTAGTTCATCTGGTTGAAGAACTCGTCGTAGTTGTCGGCTATCGCCTTGGTCTTGGTACTTACCACGCAGCATACCAGTTCGTCGGGTTCTATCTTGTGGGCTAGTTTTCGGATAGCCTTCGACATGTCCTTGCTCAGCTGGCGCTGTGTTTCCTCCACGCTCACGTCGTTGAATACGGTACATGAGATGTAGAAGATGTTGTTGTTGTATGCCACTCGGTGGGATGTGAACTGGCGGCAGAGGATGCCCTGCAAGCTATCCTTGATCTTCACGGTTTCCTGTTCGCCGTTCAGTATCCATATCTTGCCCACCAGTACGGTGAGTGCATCCTTGCGGTAGGTCTCCATCAGCTGTCGGCGCAAGCGGTTCACGAGCAGTGGGTACTCCATGAAGTTATCATAGATGTTGCTCATTGTGTTGAACATCATGCTGCTCTCGGTCAGCGCACGGATACCTTCCTCGGTTATCTCATAGTCCACCACATCACGTGGCACCAGCGCATTCACTGGGAATGTTCCCTCGCAGTAGCAGCAGGTGGCCTTGGTCAGTGGTGATGTGAATGAATTCTCGCAGTCGTTGCAAGAGTATACCACGGCAGGGCGGTCATAGTCCACTCCGATGTGGCGCAGTTTCTTGTGGCACTTAGGGCACACCAACATACCTCCCACATTGTATGTGCTCTCTGGCGACACGTTGGCGCAAGAGAAGTGGTGGATGATGTTCTGTATCTTCAGGTTGGAGCTACCACACTTAGGGCAGCACTCCGTATAGAGCAGATGCGAGTGGTTGCACTTAGGGCAGAGGTGCTCCTTGATCAGGTATTTGTGCTCCCTGAGTGCGCCAAACTCCACCATGGTGTCCTTAAACATGAACATCTCGTTCAGGTGATAGAGACCTATACTGTGATAGTGCTCGAAGATAGGGTTGATGTATCCCAGTGAGCTCTTCTCCAGCAGTAAGTGACCCATGATTCTCTGGTCGCGCGAGAGCAGGTATCTCAGGATGTTGGCGAAGAGGTGGTTAGGCTGTGTAGGACGAGTAGTCTCCTGCTTGATGCCATACTTCTGCTTCGCTCTGTTTATCTTGTCGATGATCTCATACACCTTCTCATTGCTCATGTCGCTCACGTAAGCGTCCACGATATAGTCGATGATTGGCTCCTTGCCAGATACCGCAGTGTTTACGAATAATGGCTTGTAGCTACATTTCCACGACAAGATAGGGCTCGCTCCAAACAAGATGGCATGGAACGCACGCTCACTCTTCGTATTGATGTATATACAATCGAAGTAGTCCGGCTGGATATCTGGTGTTGAGTCGATGTCGATATAGCTATCGATGGTCAGCACCATGTCGCCACGTTTATTTCTTCTTAGTCCAATCATTGCTTCTTGTCGTCTTTTTGTTTATCAGTCGTTATCAACTTCGAGCTTCTGGTTACGTTCTGGTTCTTCTCCACAGGGATGGTGTACATCGGCAGTGGTTTAGGGTCGAGCATCGCACTGATCTTGTTTACTCTGATTCTCACTGGCAGCTTGTTGCTCATCACCCATGCCGGTACTCTCTGGTTAGGGTTGAAGGTGAACATAGCCACCACTGCGTTGGCGTCGTGCGAGAAGTTGCTCTGCAGGTGCTTAGGTATTTCCTCTACTCGCAGACCCACCATCTGTAATTTTGCTTTCAGTTTCAAGTCCTTGTTCACGATGACGTCAGCATCGTCAGGGCTCTCCATATACTTGATCATGTCGTTGGGCACGTAAGTGATGATGCCCAGGTGACATGCGGCAAAGTCAGTGTGCTGGATGGTCATTACCTCATCGCTCTTGAAAACGAGGGTTCTGTCGCTCACGTTGATATTCGAGATGTATGCGTCGGCAGGAGCGCAGCAGTAATGTATCAATCCCGGGTTGTAGATTTTGTTGTTGGCAGAGTAGGGCATAGCCGCTCCCTTGATGCCTGCACCACGGTTGGTCATGAATCGGTAGGTGGTGTTCTTGGCGTTGGCGTATATCTGTACTCTGTTGGTAGCCTTTCTCAGTTCTTCCTCCACTTCGGCTATGTCGGCATCCAGCTGGTTGCGCTTGGTGTTGTCGGTGAGTCCGTAGTAGATGTCCGAAGATTCTGAGGCCTTCTGTTTTCTCAGCTCGTTGAGTTTCGTTTGCAGCACAGGTATCTCTTGCTTGGCAAGTTCAGCCTGCACCTCCATGTCGTGAGTTTCCTTCACCGCCGAAGGGAGGATGTTAGGGTCGTATTGGTTCACGATGTTGCCCAGCAATACGTAAGAGTAGAGCGTGTCTCCCTTATGTACCACCTCACCTATCTCCTTGTTTACTTTCAGGATATAGATGTCGTCTACGGCACTGATGTGGTTCTCATCGATGGTAACGTATCCATCGTATGTGGCCCATATCATTCGTGTCACGATGTAGTATGCCGCCAAGATGATGACGAAGAAGAATATCAATGCAAAGATAATCTGCTGTCGGGCCAGACGGTGGCTTTGCGACTTCAGCAAGTCTGCCATTGCCTGTTCTTGTGGCGTACTATTGTATTGAAACTCATTCATAGTTCGATCTCTTTGAAGATGTTGTTGTTGTCATAGATGCTTACTGCCTTCTCGATATTGATGATGGCTAGTCCGCGGTTCAACATAAGTTTATACATTCTCTCCATGCTCTCCAGGAGTCCTGTGTACTCGTCCATTCGCATCAGGTAGTTGTACCCTTGCTTCTGGTTCTGGTAGGCAAACCTTCTCATATTGATATATTTTGAGGTTTGGTCTATGTGGAAAGCCTCAGTGGCTATCGCCTGGTTCAGGTTGGCTATCTTCTTGAGCAGGATGTCCACTGACTGGCGAATCTCTTTTACGTCGGTGCCACGGCTGCTTCTGATGATTTCCTTCTCTGTGGCGAGTGCCTCACGTTTGCGTGGGCTTTCGTTGTAGAGCGGCACTGTGAATCTCACACCGACGTCACAGTTGTTGCTGAATTTGTTGTTGCTCTGCCAGTAGCTAGACCATCGGGCGAATGGAGTGATTCGGGTTGTTCCCAGGTAGTTGGTCAGTTTGCTTTCATTGTCGGCTATCTGTTCCTTTACCATGGTGATTCTCGAGTCCAGGCTCTCATTGTTGAGATGATTCCATAGCGCCGTGGTGTCCACTTCCACTTTCGAAGGTTTGATTCTGTAGATAGGCTTGTTGCTGATGTCTCGGTCCGAGCATAGGATGGAGATGTCATATTCAGCTTCCAGCTTGTCGTTCATCACCTTCAGCATTTTGTCGTTACTGATTCGGTCCTTCTCTAGCATATACTGGTAGGCTTCGTTCATGATGTCTAGGTTGTCCAGTCTATGTGCGATGACGGTACCGATATAGAAGTTATATTGTTCAGTCAGTTCGTCGGCTGCCTTTTCATAGATGTCTGCTGTTTGTCTTTTTTTGCTTTGCAATCTGTCCAACTCATTGGCTAGTGCCAGTTTATTTCTTTTCTCCTTTCCCTGATAGAATTTTGAGTTGATGAAATTCCATCCCACCTCGGCTTGCACCTTGGCTTTGTATTTAGATACCTGTTGGGCATCATCTTCGTCGGAGTCGAAGTAAGCGTCAGGGCGAGTATAGATTTGTCCTGTCACTTCCAGTCCGTGGTGGCGTTTGAGCGCCAGTTGCTCGTGAGCAGTCTTAGCCCAGTAGAGCGAGTCAGTGTTATTAATATCCTTGGTATGTTGCTTGTTGAGTCCCAGTTCTATGATAGGGGCTTTTACCCAGATAGGGTTTTTGAGTAGAGTATCAAGTTGTGCGAAGCGTTGCTTGAAATGCTTGAGCACATTTTGGTTTTGCAGGTTTTCATAGACAAGCATCTTAGGGCTGAAACTCTTCGTAGTCTTTCGAGTTTGCGCCAAGGTAGTTTGTCCAGCTGCAAGAGCCAGAATCGCTGTTAATGTGTATAGTATCGAGTTACGCTTCATCTTGTAATGTGTTAAAACACAATGAATGCAGCTGCAAGCTGTTGCAGCTGCATTCAACTGTGTAAGGGTATTTATTGTTTTAAATACTTCTTAGTATTCTCTTACTTCTTGGTATTGTAGTCGGTGCCAGAGCTTGATGTGCCCTTGTCTACCAACTTGAATACCTGCATTCTGCTCTTTCCATAAGCCACGTAGATGTAACCATTGTTGAGAGTTACGTAGTTAGCTGAGTTCTTGGTTGAGCAACGAGCCTTAGCTACTACTGCTGGCTTGCCTTCGGCTGTCTTGTTGTTCTTGTCTAGAACTACGAGACCATAACCACCACATGCCAAGTAGATGTAGTTGCTATCGAATGTTACACCATTTGCATAACCCTGTGGTACCTTGGTGTTGGCTGTAAGAGGAGCTGACCAGTTCCAAACTTCAGCACCGCTGTTCTTGTCGTAGCAAGAAAGACCCTTACCGCTGCGGCATACATAGATGTAGTTACCGTCGATGGCGATAGTGTTCTTACCATTGTTTGGAGCAATGCCTTCGATGTCTATGGTCTTGCTTGGTGTGGCATTGAGAATGTCAGCACCAGTGTTGAACAATTCAACCTTACCTGCGACCTCTGCGTCTACGCTGTTAGGACGTGAAGTATAGTAGAGAGTTGCCATCTCTGTACCATTCATAGTGATGTGCTTAGCCTTACCAGGCTGAGTCTTGCTACCTAAGCTATTCAAGGTCTCAGGATCGTATACCTCATAACCTCTAGTGCTCATTACGAGAAGCTTGTCGCCATCACGTACGATACAGTTCTCATCATTCTGGGCATCAGCTGAGCCCTTCTGTACGTTTCTAATCAATGGAACTACAGTCAATGGATTGATTGAAGTATTTTCATCAATTTCTCTTACATCTGTATTGAGGAGTCCATCATTATTGATGTCGATGCGTGCAAGCATAGCACCGCTGTCGTTAGAGCTACCTACAACGTAGAGCTGTGGAGTAGAAGACTTGGTATCAATCATCAAATGGTTGAAGTCAAGAACATTCTTCTTATCCTCAAGGTACTGCAACATAGTAGTCTTATTATTCTCAGTTTTGAATACCTCGATACAAGCTCCGTGGCCTTTATCACGTGTGTGGTAAGACATATACATCTTGCCATTGTATGGCTGAACGCAGGTAGCAGAGATGTCATGTTTGTGGCTGTATGTGATATCTGCCTCAGGGATGAGTTCCTTGCCCTTCTCCTCAGGGATTGTTATAGCTTTACCACATTTCGTTTCTGTAATATCTCCTCCTGTGACATCTTTCCAAAGCACATTCTTGCCGCCCCATGGAACATCTACCTGTGCGAGTGTGATACCATTGTTGTAGACTTCTTTAATGTCTACATATATTTTACCTTTCTCGCCTTTTCCACCGAAGAGGTAGCATGTAGAGAACTTTTGGTTATTTCCTAAATCGAAATCATTGCTTCCGTTAAAGACGAGTCTATTGGCTTTGAATAATGCCTTACCGCCTTCAACAGTTGTTACAGTTGCAAGACCATTATTTGCATTTTCGTATGTGCCTTCACACTCTACATAGCCTTTGTCATTTAAGTAAATCTTACTACCTGCGCACTGATAGATGCTTGCTGCCTTTAAATATCCCGTGTGGAGATTGGCAGAATTGCTATCAATTCTGAAATTTCCTGAAGTCTCAATACCGCATGCATAGAAATCTGTTGTTCCTTGAAGTGCGATAGTTTTTGCTACGAATTTTCCTGCAAAGTTTACAGTTCCATTAATTGTAACGTCTTTCTTTGAAATGTCCAGTCCATTCTCGCCCTGTACGTTGGTTGTACTTCCCTGATTGTGTTGGAAATCACCTGCAGTGAGATTGCCACCAATGAAAACATTTGCACTCTCTGTAATTGTCTTGTAGGTGTTGTTGCTGATATTTGCATCTCCATTGATGTAAACTTGTGATCCAAATTCCAGATTTTGAGCCTTCAAATTTCCACCTACATACAATTCACCTTCCGTCTTAAGATCATTTTTTAGAGTCAAATTCTTTTCTATAGTAGTTTGGCTTCCATTACCTGGGTACAATTTTGAACCAGTGAATGAACCGCCTACGTACATTTTGCCATTGTTCTCAAAGTCGGCAGTTGTCTCAAAATTGCCTTCTACACAGAAATTGCTATTTGATGTAACATATATTCCGCTTAGTGATGTTTTAAATGAACCACCCTTATAGATGTAGAAATTTAATCCATTTAAGTTCGCTTGTGACTTGTATTCAACAGTACCGCCCAATACATATATGTTTACATTATCTCCTAATCCATAATGGTTAGTAATTGTAAGGGTACCTGATTTCACATATATGTTAGTATTGCTAACATTACCTATACTTACAGACTTGCTTGATGTAACAACATAATTTCCAGCTTGACTAGAAGAATAAATATTATTTGGTAGTTCGTCGCCTTTTGCTGTAGGTGCTGCTGGCATAGAGAGCTGTGTAACTTGTGGACCTGCCACAGCTGCTCTTGATCTAGCCTTTGTTGTTGTTACTGTAGTGTTAAAGTTGATGACGCGTGATGCAAGCTCTTGTGCATCAGTGATAGAAGTAACTTCCTTGCCTACAATGTTCTTTTCAACATTACCTGATGGACCATCTGTAGAATCGCTACAAGATGCGAGGAGCAATGCTGCGAATGTAAAAGAAGCTAGCTTGATGTTAATTGCTTTCATGTTAGTCTTTTATTAACCGTTAATAATCCTTTCATATTTCACGTATACCTTTTATAAGCTAGTTAACTTAGCCTTTAATAAGGTTTGTTCTCCCTCACTCCTTAAAGTGAGAGTGGGGGAGAACAAGAGTGTATTTTAATCTATTTGATTATTGATTACTTCTTTGTGTTAGTCAACTTGAAGATCTGGACACGGCTCTTACCATATGCTACGCAGATGTAAGTCTCGCTGCCAACCTTCTGAAGTGTAACATAGTTAGCTGAGTTGTAACCAGTACCTGTTGTTACAGATGTGTCTCTGTAAGCACGACGCTTTGCAACTACCTTGTTGTCAGCCTTGTTGAGAACTACGAGACCGTAACCACCGCATGCGATGTAGATGTAATTGTCATCAACTGCTACACCATTTACACGACCGATAATGTTGCCCTTCTCACCTGTAGGAGCAGCAAAAATCTTAGTGCCATTACCTGCAGCATCGTAGCGAACGAGACCTGCATCACCCTGGCAAACATACAAGTTGTTACCATCCAATGCGATAGTGTTCTTACCGTCAACTACGCCTACATTACCCAGTGTTGTGTGAGTCTCAGGATTCTCCAATGATGAGCTATTGAACTTCTTTATAGTACCAGTTGCGTTGTTGTCCGCAGCCTCCAAGCTGTAGAGGTATGTACCATCTGTAGTCAAGTGCTTAACGTCTGTGCCTGCGAATGGAGTACGTGTAGAGAAATCAGAGGCGTATACCTGATAACCCTTATTTGTTGCCAAAACGAAGCTGTTATCATACTTTACAACGCAGTTAGCATCGTAACCATTCTTTGAGTTGGTCTTGTCGATAGGATATGTCTTAATACCCTGATCCTTATCCATTGTACCATCGCTCTTCAAAGGAACATAGCCTAACAAAGCACCTTCCTTCTGAGTTGTAGCTGCTACGTAGAAGCGACCATCTGCAATCATACCATGATTAACGTCGATGCCATCTGTAGCAGATACCTTTTGGTCGAGGATTAACTCGCCGTTTGCGATATGTGCTACCTCAAGACCACCAGCGATGTAATTCTTACCATTATTCTGTGTGTGGTATGTAACATAGAGCTTACCGCCATTAGACTGGATGCTTGTTGCAGAGATAGATGTTGGCTTAACTCCTTCGGCAGAGAACAAGTCGAGCTTTGGAGCTACAGTGATTTCGTCTGCATTAACCTTGAGCTCGTAGCCATAACGCTTGTGAGCCTCGTCTTTCCAGTCTACTACCTTACCATTAGTAGCCTTATCATAGTCTAAGTATGAAGCTGCGATATCGAGATCTGCTGCGCTACCCAACTCAGTTGAACCCTTAAAGCTCTTAGTGAACTGGAACAAAAGTGTAGCGTTCTGAGCAGGAGTTGCAAAAGCCTGAATATACTCATCGCCATTGTTGTGGAACTCTTCAGCCTTAACAACAGCTACTGAGTTTGCCTCGTTCAATGTAATCTGGCCTTCTGCTGCGTTATCTGTAACGAGCTTGTCTACATTAATTACACCCTTTTTGGCAATATTGAGTTTGCAGCCCTTTTCCAAAGTGAGGACAGCCTGACCAATTTCTGTGCCCTTCTTGTTGCTATTCTTAGCTTGGCAGGTTACGTTAACATAGTTAGCGTCAATCTGAGAATTATCTTTCATTGTGAGAGCGTGGTCAGCCTTGATAGCAGTGTTCTCACCAGCCTTCAAGTAACCGCCTACTGTCAAGTCAGCTGTTTCAACGAAACCTTCTACCTGCAATGCACCATCAAGGTTGATGTCTGTTGCATTCATAACATTTGCTGAAGCGTATACGTTTGCGCCAGACTCAATGTTCAATACCTTAGCACGGATAGAACCTACGATGCTTACTGTAGCGCCATCCTTGATTGTGATGTTCTGAACAGGCTCATTGCTGTTGCTCTTTTCCACCTGACCGAGACCTGACTTAAGCTCCTTTACAGCAACATCGTTGCCATCTGCATCCTTGCCAGAAGTAAAACCTCTCCAAGATGAGAACAAATCACCAGCGATTATGATATCTTGTGTTCCGTCTGTCTTTACAGTGCCCAATTCGTTGTATACTGTATTGCCAGCCTTGATCATCTCGCCACTGCCCTTGAAAATTAAAGAGCCGCCCTTCTCAACTACAATCGTAGAGTTGTTGAGTGTGTTAGCGTCATAAATCAACTTAGCTCCACCATGTACATATACTGTAGCACCTGTGATGGTCTTATTAGTGAAGTCGTACTCTACAGTCTTGTCGCCACCCTTCAAGTAATATGTACCAGCTGTTACGTTTTTCTTATCGTTTAAAATCTGAGAAGCGGTAGCTGGTTCTACTGGCATCTTAAATGATGTGGTGAAAGTTACATTGTCACCAGCAGCTCTTGAGAAGAACTTACGTGCATTGGCTGTTGAGTTCTTGTAGTTTACGACATTAGAAAGCAATGAAGATGCGCTTTCCTCTGTAAGACCAATAGTTGTAGCATCCAAAACAGAGTTGCCGTTACCGCTGGTAGGGGTATCGGTGCTGTCGCTACAAGATGCGAATACGAATGCTGCTAAACCGATTGCAGCAAGCTTAGAATTGATTACTTTCATATCTATTTAAGTTTAAATTGTTACTTCTACTTATAGTTTATATTAACCTGTCTTCCGGTATGTGTCTCAATAGGTTATGTGTATTGGTGTTGCCCTTAACTTGCTTGCCTACGGGACTTTAATGTACTTTTCGACGCTGCAAATATAGTGGAAAAATTTCAATAATAGATGTTCTTGTGCGTTAAATAATCTTAATTAGACGTTAATTTAATGTTAGTTTAAGTTTCTACACTGTTTTGTTTCTCTTAGGTATACATGAAGAAGGGGACGGTTCGCTTCTCCCTTCTTCTGTTTTCAGTGGGCATCATCATCATCATTTCTCTTTATATGATGATAATCATATTTCTATTTCTATGTCTTATATTGTATGCGCGCGGGTGTTGGGATGCAATCGGAATTCAATCTGATTGTATTTTGATTTCATTCCAATTGTCCATTTGCGATACCTTTAGCCCACTCTGGGATGTCGGTGGTATATTGCTTTGCTATGTTGTCGGGATTGATGTATATGGAATCTTCTAGCCACTCATGTTGCAGCACACGAGAGGTTATTGTTGTCTTGCCAGAGCCATTAGGTCCGGCAATTACGATTAGTACGGGCTTGTGGTTTGTGGATGTCATGTTGCTAATTCATAACTTTAGTTCTTCTTTCTGCAAGGTTGCGGAGCTTTGTTTCAATGCTCTTTTGCAGTTCGTCCTCTTCTTTCCTGTATATGTCTGCAGCCTCACGCATGATTTGAGCCAGCATTTCGTCTGTTGGCTCTTCCATACTTGTCAAGCGGTAGCTATTCATTTCCTTTTCTGTTATCATAATTTTTCTCCTTCTAAGTTTACTGCCTGCAAATTTACGGCATTATTTTGAGATTACCAAATTTCTTGCTGATTATTTTCAGTGGGCATCAACATCATCATTTTCTTTATATG